>Ga0210042_1002087_pt1 | contig 15655 bp, 13 predicted proteins | sample CryGeymeta201518_FD_183982 | JGI IMG/M metagenome (GOLD analysis project Ga0210042, IMG submission 183982) | Groundwater microbial communities from Crystal Geyser aquifers in Utah, USA - Crystal Geyser metaG 2015-18 (SPAdes) (version 2) | ecosystem: Environmental > Aquatic > Deep subsurface >... | reverse complement strand
CTATTTGCAGTTGTCAAAAATGAAACTCCTTACCAAGCACAAATGTTAAAAACCAAATAAAATTTGGTTAAATATTTGGTTTTTAACACAGTTCTTGACGGTTGCATTTGAGTTTTAACGAAGGTTGGTTTTGCTTTATTTTTCAACCGTCAACGAGGTTTCACCGTCGTTGAGATTAAAAAATAAAGGCTCTTATCTGATATTGGACTGATAATAAACAAGTTTTGTGATTACCAAATTTTATTCTGTAAAAGTATTATTTTTTTCCATAGCGCAGGGTTTGCAAACCCTGCGCTATGGAAAAAACGAACTAATATTTTGCTAATAAATGAGTTAATCAAGTTTTTATTACTATCAATACAAAATCTATTAAGAGCCTTTTATTTTATCTGATTGAATTAGTCAATATAATACGTTTCGTAGCTTGATTTATCTTGTCCAATGATTTGTAGAAAATAAGTTCCTTTTTCTAATTTTTCAAGATTAAGAGTACGCTCTTGATTTTCCTCGCTGATAGTTTCTTCGTACAAGATATTACCTTCTAGGTCTGTAAGCGTTAGTTTTACAGTTCCTTTGTTATTCTCTACAGATGCAAAAACTTTCTTGTTGGTTGCTTCTGGAGAAAAAGTAGCGATAAAATTATTTTTTAATGCGCCTTTTACAGTAACCGTTCTTTTTTCATTGTAGGTTTCGCCTTTTATAAGTACTGTATAAGTTCCTTCACCGATAGCAGTCATATCATAAATGCGCTGAATTTGGGCATTTTTACCAAGAGCTTCTGAAAAAACAAGTTTGAAATCTGCGTCATAAATCTTGACTTTAAGTTTTTCTTGTTTCTCATTGTCAAATGTTAGAACAAATTTGGTGCTATTTGGTAGTGCCTCCACAGTTGCAATCATATTATCTTCATCGGCAAAAGCAGAAGTAAATGATGTAAAAGAAAGCGTAATAGCGAAAACGATAGCGAAAATTGATTTGCTGATTAAATTAAATGAGTTCATAGTTGGTTGTATTTAAGAGATAAATAGAAAAGTATGAAAAAATAATACTTTTAAATTGGTATTATATATTTGTTAGTTGGCGAGAGGTAGTTGGTTTGTTCCATCTGTTTTTCTCGTTCTGTTCTACAAAACTAACGGCTTATTTTGACACAGGTTTCAATTCGAAAATACGTTTTTGTGAACAACGAGTTTAACTAAAAAACGTGCAACCCAAAATTTAAAATATTATTTTTAACCAATCACAAAATTAAATTCTGAATAATTCAATTCTAAATCAATTAAATTCTTTAATCACACTATTTTATGTTAAATTCAAAATACACCTCAAAATCAAATCATAATAAATTATAACAGAGAAAATAATATGCAACCCCCTATTGAGCAACGAATATAATTTTAAAAAATCAATTTAAACAAAATATTATTCTGAATAAGATTTATTTTTTAGACTTAATAATTCGTTAATTTTACATCTATTAAAAATAATTAAAAGAAAAAATAAAAATAAATTTCGCCTTTTTCACAAAAAAAGCAACTTCACTTGAAATTGCTTTTCTAACTTTCTGAATAAATGACTAATTAAATTCTATTTTGCCGTTATCATTAAATGCAATAATCCAATCAATATCCAAAAGCTGTATCATCGCCACGCAAATAATCAGCAGCACCGACATAACTTCCGTTTGGCAAAACCAAAATAGCTTCTACTTTTCCAAGTTGGTTTACTTTTTTGAGTTTGTGTCCTAAAGTTTCCAATTTTGCAATCACAGAATCGGACAAATTCTCATAATACACCTCATCGGGCAACCATTGATGATGCACACGCTTTGCATTTACGGCATCTTGAATATCCATTTCAAAAACAGTTGTATTCAAAACAACTTGAAAAACAGTCGTAATAATAGTCGAACCCCCGGCGTTCCGACAACCATAAAGAGTTCATTTTTTCCTGTTTTTGGGTTTTGTTTTTCTACTATTGTTGGTGTCATGGAGGAAAGCATTCTTTTTTGAGCTTCAATTTTGTTGGCTTCTGCACCCACCAATCCAAACTGATTTGGAAAACCTGCTTTTATACTAAAATCATCCATTTCGTTATTCAAGAAAAAACCAGCTTCTGAAACCATTACCTTTGAGCCATAATTTCCATTCAGAGTAGTTGTGAGTGAAATGGCATTTCCATCTTTATCTGTAATCGAAAAATGAGTAGTTTCCATACTTTCAATAACATTTACTTTCCCCTCTTTTATACTATCAGAAGGCGTTTTTTTGAAAAGTGAAATCGTAGAATTTCGCTCTGCATTATAAGAAGAATCTAAAAGCATTTTTTGAGGAACATCATAAAAGTCTGGGTCGCCCAAATAACTCGCTCGGTCTGCATAAACTCGCCTTGCCAATTCTGTCAAAATATGTAAAGTCGTTACAGAATTATGTTGAGATTGTAATAAATTTGATGTAGAACGATTTTGATTGATATAATTTGTTGCTCCTTGCATAAGCTGTGCAAGTGCAATTCCACCACTTGAAGGAGGAGGCATCGACAAAATTGTATAAGCCGTTTTTGTATCCGAATTATTTTTTTCTGCATCCGAATCCGGCAAATAAATGGTCTGAGAAATTGGTTTTCTCCAAACAGGTTGGTAATTATCTAAGTCTTTTTGAGTAATAATTCCTTTTCCTGTATTGATTTCTTTCAAAAGTAATTCAGCCGTTTTTCCTTTATAAAATCCATCTCGTTTTTCATTTTTGATTCTTGTAAGTGTTTGAGCCAGTTGTTTTTGAATAATTGTATCGCCTTTTTCCCACTTTGAAAGGTTTTTTTCTTCATAAATAAAAACACAATTTTCTTTTGTATTCCATTTCTCAAATTCTTCTTGATAGTCATTTAATTTGTTTGCTTCATTTTCAGTCAATAAAATTCCATTTTGAGCCAGTTGTATTGAAGGTTCTATCAACTCTTCCCAACTCAAATTTTTAGAGCCATATTTCTCAAATAATTCTACCATTCCAGCCACACTCGCAGGAACTCCAACCGACAAATGCCCTTCTTGACTAAGATTGGGAATAGGAATTGTATCTTTATCCAAATACATATTTGTAGTAGCAGATAGTGGCGCAGTTTCTCTAAAATCTAAAGCTGTAGATTCTCCATTTTTCAATCTCAAAATAGCAAAACCTCCCCCTCCAATATTTCCAGCATGAGGATAAGCAACAGCTAAAGCAAACTTGACAGCAATGGCAGCATCAAAGGCATTTCCTCCTTTTTGCAGAATTTCTAAACCAATTTTTGAAGCCAAAGGGTGTGCCGTTACGACCATTCCATTTTTACCCAAAATTCCTTTTTGTTCTGTTTGTACGAATGGATAAACGGATTTTAAAGACGGACGTAATTCTGTTGTATCTAAATTTTGATTTGTCTTACAAGAAAAAAGCAAGACAAAAAACAATAGAAAAATTGAAAATTTAGACAGAAAATAAGCAGAAAAATAATTTTGTTTCATTATCAAAATGTAATAGTATTTGTATAGAAAAATGCTTTGGCTTCTAAATGTAGCTATTTGATTTATCAAATTCAATTTGTAAAATAATTATTTGTAAATTCAACATGAGTGACATTTTTAAGTATTTGATTTTCAGTTGCAGCGCAACGTAACCTTTGTAGAACCTCAAAAATGAACTTTATTAGAGCGACAGAGTAGCTAAACCTTGTAATTTGAAATTAATAATAAAGTTACGCTACTCTGTAGCTTTTGAAATTTATTTTTTATTATCATTCTACAAAGGTTACGCAACTTTGTTGCTAGGAAAGGACTATTTTAGATTTTATAAATGTCACTCATGTTATAAATTAGTATCTTTCAAAAATTAATTAAACACCAATTTCACGGACTAAAGTCTGTGCTACATAAAATTACTATGAAGGGAATAGAATTTATTCAAGAAAATGGAAAAACAGTAAAAGCAGTCATTGATTTGCGAGTTCATAAAGCACTTTTTGATGAAATTTTCACTCGTTATCAAGCCGAAAAAAGCAATTCAAACTCTACCGTTCATACACATTCGGAAGGACATATTGCAGATAATGTATCAGGAAATCATCATAAAATTGCCCAAAAAGCGATTGAAGAAGCAAGAACGTATTTAGGAACACAACATGTAATGGGAGGAGTTTCTAGAAATGGTTTGGATTGTTCTGGACTTACTCATGTAGCTTTCAAAGAAGCAGGGATAGATCTTTCAAGGGATTCTCGTTCGCAGGCTGTAAGTGGAGTAGATGTTTCGATCGATAATGTAGAAGCTGGAGATTTAGTGTTTTTTGCGACAGGAAGCGACCCAAATCGTATTAGCCACGTCGGAATTATTACCAAAACAGGAAGTAGTAGAGATGATTTGGAATTTATTCATACTTCTACTTCAAGAGGTGTTGTCGAAGAGCCTTTATTTAGATATGAGTATTGGCAAAAAGCCTATCGTCATGCTAGACGTGTGATTAGTCCTTTGGCTTAAAAATATCTAACAAAACAACAACTAATTTTAGTATAATACACCGTTTCAAAAGTTTTACTCTGTTTTTCCACCGTCGTTGACGGTGGTTACAAAATACTAGTATTTTTATTGTAAAACTTTTGAAATAGTGTACTAATTCTACCCTTTAAAAATCTAATTTATAAATTGGTTTTAATGCGCTTCCAACCAATTCTGACCGATTCCTGCTTCTACATCTAAAGGAACATCAATTTGATACCTTTTAGTCATTATTTCCATAATTTTCGGTTTTATAGTTTCTAATTCAGACTTTGGAACATCAAAAACAAGTTCGTCATGAACCTGCAAAATCATCTTGGTTTGAAGGTTATTTTCTTCTAAATACTCTTGTACTTTTACCATAGCTAGTTTTATAATATCGGCAGCCGTTCCTTGTATGGGCATATTTACGGCGTTTCGTTCTGCAAAACCTCGCTGTGTCATATTCCTTGAATTTATATCACGCAACGGACGTTTTCTACCCAAAAGTGTCTGTACAGATTCATTATCTCTTGCTTCATTGACAATTTTATCCATATAATTTTTGATAGAAGAAAATTCTTTAAAATACGAATCAATTAGCTTTTTGGCTTCTGTTGTTTTGATATTCAAACGCTGACCTAATCCCATCGCAGAAACTCCATAAATAATTCCAAAGTTTGCCGTTTTGGCAGAACGACGCATTTCTGGAGTAACTTCTTCTATTCCTACTTTAAAAATCTTGGCTGCTGTGGCCGTATGAATATCTCTTTTATTTTTGAATGCCTCAATCATTGTTGGGTCTTCTGCAAACGAAGCCATTAATCTAAGTTCAATTTGAGAATAATCAATCGCCAAAAGAACGTGATTTTCATCAGAAGGAACAAAGGCTTTTCTTACTTCTCGTCCTCGTTCAGTTCGAATAGGAATATTTTGAAGATTTGGATTTGTCGAACTAAGCCTTCCTGTAACCGTAACTGCTTGATTAAATGACGTATGAATTTTATTATCTTTTGGAGAAAGCAATAAAGGCAGCGCATCAACATACGTAGATTTGAGTTTTTGAAGCTGACGATAATCTACAATTTTGGCAGCAATAGGATATTTTTCGGCAAGTTTTACCAAAATACTCTCATCGGTTTTATACTGTTTGCTCTTTGCTGTCAGTTTTGGTTTTGGAGTAAGATTTAATTTTTCTTCATCAAACAAAATTTCTCCTAACTGTTTTGGCGATGCAATATTAAACTCTTCTCCTGCTATTTCATAAATTTCTTTTTCTAAAATCTCAACTTCTTTTCCTAGTTCGATTGAAAATTCTTTTAAGGCTTCTGTATCGATATTCATTCCATTCATTTCAATTTTTGCCAAAACAGAGATTAATGGAGTTTCGATATCGTAAAACACAGATTTTAGTCCTTTATTCTCTTCTTTCTCTAATTCAAAATGTAGTTTTTCTTTTAGTCTAAGCGTAATGTCGGCATCTTCGGCTGCATAATTCAAGATTTCTTTCGGCTCAAAGTCTGCCATTGTTTTAGCCTTTTTGCCTGTTCCTACAATTTCATCATACGAAATAGTTTTATAATTGAGGATAGTTTGCGCCAAATAATCCATATTATGACGAAGTTCTGGTTCTAATAAATAATGTGCTAACATGGTATCAAAAAACTGTCCTTTTAGCTCAATTTCATATTTATAAAAAATCTGATAATCATACTTTATATTTTGTCCTATTTTTATGATTTTTGAATTTTCTAAAACAGATTTAAACTCGCTTAAAATATCTTTTCGCTCTTGCTCACTTCCCAAAACAGGAATATAAAAGGCTTCAAATTCTTTATAAGAAACCGAAAAACCGACAATATTAGCCTCCATGACATCTAAACTGTCCGTTTCTGTATCGACAGAAATTTCATCTTGAAGTAAAAGAAATTCGATTAAATGTTCTCGTTTTTCTTTGGTATCAATTAAATGATAATCGTGTTTGATTGTAAAAAGAGTATCTAATTTTACAGAAACTGCTTCTTGATTTTCTACTTCTTGAGCAATTTGAGAAGGTTTAGCTGTCGTATTTTCTAACTTACTTAATTCTTCTTCTGTAAAAACAAAAGGTAATTGTTCTAAAGCTGCTTGAGCTTCTTCTGGAGTAATATTTGTTTTTTGAGCTACTTTTTGAGCAGGTTGATTATTTTTAGGACTTCCAAACAAATCCATTTGGTCAGTAGCTGCTTTTTTATTTTCGCTTATTGTTTTGCTGAGTGAAGATGAACCTACTTTTTCACTTGTTTTTGGAGAAAAAGATTTTGCAGATTCTTCGTTTAAGATTTTTCGTTTTAATGTTCTGAATTCCAATTCATCAAAAAGGGCTGACAAAACTTCTTTATTTAGTTCTGAACCATCTTTTGCATCATATTTTAATGCTGTTTCATCAAATTCTATCGGAACATCAATTTTTATAGTCGCTAATTCTTTTGATAAAAGTCCTTGCTCTGCAAAATTAATGACATTTTCTTTTTGTTTTCCTTTTAGTTTATCTACATTTTCGATAATTCCTTCTACACTTTTATATTCTTTCAAGAGTTTAATAGCTGTTTTTTCTCCAATCCCCGGAATGCCTGGAATATTGTCAGAAGCATCTCCTTGAAGTCCCAAAATATCTGTCAGTTGCATCGGATTCTCCAATTCCCAACGCTCACAAACTTCTTTTATCCCCCAAATAGAAGCAGGATTGCGACCAGCATAGGCCACCTTATAGAAAAATATTTTTTCCTCAACGAGCTGTGCATAATCTTTATCAATCGTAACCATATAAACTTCAAAACCTTCTCTAGCAGCTTTTTTGGCAATCGTTCCGACAATATCATCAGCTTCAAAACCATCTATTTTCAAGATAGGAATATTCAGACCTTCCAATAAACGATTAATAAAAGGCTTAGAAAGTGTGATGGCTTCAGGTTGTTTTTCTCTATGCGCTTTGTAGGCTTCAAAACGTTCGTGGCGAAAAGTAGGCTTCGAAGTATCGAAAGCAATGCCAATATGAGTAGGTTTTTCATTTTGAAGAATATCCCAAATAGAATTTGTAAAACCCAAAATTGCACCTGTATCAATGCCAGTAGAAGTCATTCTAGGATTTTTACTAAAAGCAAAATGCGCTCTATAAATGAGTGCCATTGCATCAAGAAGAAATAATTTTTTGGGAGCGTTTGGAGTGGAAAGCATAAAACAAAGTCAAAAGTTAGAATTTAGAAGTCAGAATGAATACAAATACGATTGATTTATTGTAGGGAAAAGGCATGCCTTTTCCGAATATGGTCTGTTAATCAACTACAAAAATAGCTTTAAAATTTTAGTTTTCTAGTTGTAAAGCTGGATTACTCTTTATAGAATTCATAAAAACTCAAAACCAATTTCATTTTCTTAAATGAATGGATAGAATTTTGGTAAATTAGCTTATTATTACAAACACACAAAATTCAAAAAATAAAATTATGTCATTACTATTCGATTCCTTCAAAGACTGGCAAAGCCATTGCGAAACTAACAACGAACCTTTATATAAATCTGTTTTAGAATACGAAAAAGAACTGCGAGGCAAATCAGAAACACAAATTTTTGAAAATCTGAGTAAAGCCTTTGGCGTAATGAAAGATGCTGTCGAAACTGGTCTAAAAGAAGAAATGATTTCTCGTTCTGGAATGATAAACAATGGAGCAAAGAAAGTCTATCGCTATCCTACGCCTGTTTTGTCGTTAGAATTTCAGCATTTAATAGCTCGCGCGCTGGCTGCAAAAGAAGTCAATTCGTGTATGGGACGTATCGTAGCTGCACCGACGGCAGGAGCTTCTGGGATTTTACCAGGGACACTTTATACGCTTCAAGAAATTCATGGAATAGAAGAAAGTAAGATTTTGGAAGGGCTTTTAGTAGCTGCTGGAATTGCACTTATCATAGAACAGAATGCTTCTTTGGCTGGTGCTGTTGGAGGCTGCCAAGCTGAAACGGGAAGTGCTGCTGCAATGGCTTCGGGTGCGATGGTGTATTGTTTGGGAGGAGATATAAATCAAGTTTTTGGAGCTGTGGCGATTACGATTCAATGTATGTTGGGTTTGGTTTGCGACCCTGTGGCTGGGTTGGTGGAAGTGCCTTGTGTGGTCAGAAATGCAAGTGCAGCAGCGATTGCTTTTTCTTCGGCTCAAATTTCGCTTGCTAATGTAAATGCTGTTATTCCTGTCGATGAATGTGTGGCTGCGATGGGCGAAATTGGTCAAAGTATGGAAAATAGATACAAAGAAACTGCCTTAGGAGGACTTGCTGCGACACAAACAGGTCAGCAAATTTCAAAACGTGTCTTGATTCATGATATCGAAATGCTTCCAGATGAAGAAGAAGAGAATTAATTAAATGTACCTTACGCTTTAGCATGAGGAAGTCAGCGAAACAAATTAAATAAAAAACATGTCAAAAAATCATTTTTCAAAAATTATAGGAATATTATTCCTACCCTTTTTGCTTTTTTCATTCATTCCAAAACACGCCATTCATTTGAGCATTACAGAAATGGATTTTAAAGTAAAAGGAGAAAAAACAGAAATTCAAATCTCACATAAAATCTTTATAAATGATTTGGAAAAAGCACTTCGAAAGAATTATAAAATAGCTTTTGAAAAACAGAAACCCAATATTTCTACCAAAACACAACACAAAGAAATAGATAGGTATATTTATGCCTACCTCAAAAAAGTAGTAGATTTGAAAATTAATTCTCAAAAAAAAGAAATTAATTATATTGGTTTCGAATTTGAAGATGATGTAATTTGGATTTATGGCGTAGTAGAAAAAGAAAATTCAGCAGAAAAAGAACCTATTTTTATAAAAAATATGATTTTGATGGATGTGTTTGATGACCAAAGAAATATGCTTTATCTTTCAAAAGAAAATTCTGAAAAAGAAAGAATAAAAGAATTTTTGAATTTTACGTCTAATAACAGAACCGAAACAACTAATTTTTAACTTTCTTTAAAAAATTAAGGAAAAAAGAAACCCAAATTGGTTTTTAATTCTAAATTTTAATATATTTTGGGTATCAAATCCAGTTCATTATTACTTAACTAAAAACTAACTACTTTTATATATTTTTGATTTATGGAAAATGAAAACTCATTAAATTCAGAAACTTCTCCACCAAGCTACTCAGGAAGAGGGTATAATATTAATCCAAAAGCAAGAGCTATTCCTTTGATGAGCGATGAAGAATATATCAATGAACGACTTGTTTCTCAAATAAATTGGTACGATAAAAAAAGTAGTGAGAACAAAAAAAAGTACAAACGAATCAAAAGAACAGAGTCTGTTATTGCAGCCCTTATTCCTGTTGTTGTCACTTTTGGTGCATTTAAAGTAGTTCAAGAATATAACTTAGAAGTGTTCTTACAAGTTGTTGCTGCTTTGGGGGGGGTAGCCTTGGTTATCATGAATAGCTTTTTAGAGCTTGACGAACATCATAAATTATGGAAAGAATACCGTGTAACGTGCGAAATGATGCGTCATGAACGTTATATGTATCTAACAGGAAGCGAACCTTACGATGAGGAAGATGCCTTTCCTCGTCTAGTAGAAAAAATTGAGGCTATATCTAATTCAGAAACACAACGCTGGAAACAGATTGATAAAAAGACAGACAAAAAAGCAAAAAATTCTACCTTAAAAGAAGAAGAAGAGCAAACCAACAAAAATTAAAAATAGTTTACCTTAAAAACAAAAAAATGCCAAAAGTATTTTTAGGAGGAACAGTAAATGGCTCAAAATGGAGGAATTATGTAATGCCTCGCCTCAATATAGACTACTTTGACCCAGTGGTGGAAGAATGGAATGATGAAGCCTACAAAAAAGAACTCTACGAAAGAGAACATTGTGAGTATTGCCTCTATGTGCTTACTCCAATGATGAAAGGAGTATATTCGATTGCCGAAGTAGTAGATGATTCAAACAAACGTCCGAAAAAGACTCTTTTTTGTTTTCTTACAAAAGATGGAGATCAAGAATTTGATGCTGTTCAGATAAGATCAATGCAAGCTGTTACTAAGATGGTTATCAATAATGGAGCAAAACATTTTGATACATTAGATGAATGTATTTCATTCCTAAATACTGCACCTAGAAAGATAAGACATACTTCTCCTGTTTAATAAATAATCTGTTTTTTCTGTAAAAAAATAGAAATAGAACATTTGTTTTTATATATTTGAATTTAGTAATGAAATAATTTTATTCAACTTAAATCAATAAAAATGCAAAAAGACGACTTTTTAGACAAAGATTCTTTCTATTCAGAAACAGGTTTTCAAGTTACCAACCGTGCAAAAAGCTTTTTAGCTACGGCTGCTTCGTGGAGCAAATTTTTAGCCATTATGGGCTTTATAGGTACTGCTATTATGATACTAGGAAGCATAGCCATAATGCTTGTAGGGTCTTCATTTGGTGGGATGATGGATCAAAACCCTGTATTTGGAGCTGTAGGAGGACTTGGTATTGGATTTATGTATCTTGTATTAGCTTTAATTTATCTGTTTCCTTCTATATTTTTATTAAAATTCTCTTCAAAAACAAAAGAATCTATACGCAATTCAGATAGCTTGTCTTTAGAAGATGGCTTTAAAAATTTAAAGTATCTTTTTGCGTTTTTTGGCATAACAACAATCATTTTTTTAGCTTTTTATTTCCTAATTATAATATTTGCTATGGTAGCAGGTGCTAGTATGTAATTGCTATTCATATCAAAATGAACGTTTCTTAATTTTTAATAATTGAGAAACGTTTTTTTTATCATTATACCTTCATCATGATTTATTTTGTGATAAAGTAAAAATAGAAATTTATTCTTTTTTGAAAAAATAGTGTTAAATTGAACCGTACTTTGACAATCCAATTTGATTTGTCAAATTAGATTTGCTAAGTTTCAATTTTAAAAACCTAAACGAGCTTATTTTATTCTATCCCTACAATTAAAAATCAAGAAAAATGAACCAAAGAGATAAAGAATACGAAGAGTATAAAAAAGAGCAAGAAAAAGAACCTAACGACTATTTAGAAGCTAATAAAAAAATGTGGAACTCGCTTACAGAGGCTCACCGAGATTCTAATTTTTATAATGTTGCACAATTCAAAAAAGATAGAAATTCATTGAATGCTATCGAAATAAATGAAGTAGGAGATGTAAAAGGAAAATCACTTTTGCACCTGCAATGTCATTTTGGAATGGATACACTTTCTTGGGCAAATATGGGCGCAAAAGTTACAGGAATGGATATGTCGGATGCGTCGATAGAACTTGCTGGAGAACTTAGCCGAGAGATAGAAACGCCTGCAAATTTTGTAGTTTCTGATGTTTATTCGCTTAGAGATAATCTACAAGGCGAATTTGATATTGTTTTTACTTCTTATGGTGCGATTGGTTGGTTGCCAGATTTGAATAAATGGGCTGAAATAGTAGCCAATTATATCAAAGAAGGTGGTTTTTTTTATATGGTAGAATTTCACCCCGTGATTTATATGTATGAATGGGGAAATAATTTTGCGCTGCAATATTCTTATTTTAATGAATCTTCGATTGTGGAAGAGGTAGAACAATCTTACACAGGCGACAGACACAAGCAAAAACAAGTTTCTTATTCTTGGAATCATTCTATTAGTGAAATCATAAATTCACTCCTTTCACAAGGTTTGCAGCTAGAGTTTTTTAATGAATACGAATATAGTGTTTACAACTGTTTTCCTAATCTAAAAGAAATAGAAAAAGGAAAGTTTCGTTTCAAACCTCCTTACGACAAACTTCCTCATACGTTTTCATTGAAAGTAAGAAAACCTTTTTCTAAGAAAAAAATAAGTGGAAGAATTGATGTAGATTAAAAATAGTATGCAAGAAAGACCAAAATTTTTAGTTGTCTGTGAAAAAAACAAAAAACATAGCCGAACAGCCGAATTTATTTTAAATCAAGAAAATCTATTCTCATTTAGAAATTCCAACGATTGAAGTCTTGAATATTCCAGATGAATATGAATTTATAGACGAGGAACTTATTGAGATTTTGACTGAGAAAATTGAATCTTTTCTATGATTTTTAATTGTTGAATGAAATAAAATTTGTTGATAATCTTTATAATTCTTTTTATATAATCAATAAAAATAAGCACACAAATTAGGCAAATATCAAAAAATAGGTAACTTTGTCATTGTAAAACATAATTTTTTGTTAGGCTCAATAACCCAAATAAAGGTCTATTTACTAAAATAGTCTAACATTTTTTTGTATTTATGCGTTAGCCATTTGTATTCTGCTTTTTCTATTTAGTTTGAATATCAATTCAAAACTGGTATCATTTCGTATTACTTTATACGAATTGAGTTTACCACATTCATTTTGCACAGCCAATCTTTATATAATAATATGTCAAAAAACCTCGTCATTGTAGAATCTCCAGCCAAAGCCAAAACCATTGAAAATTATCTTGGGAAAGACTTTATAGTTACTTCTAGTTTCGGACACGTTCGGGATTTGCCTAAGTCAAATGATGCCATCGATATCGAAAATAACTTTGCTCCTACTTATGTCGTTTCGAAAGACAAACAAGATGTTATTCGTTCTCTTCGCAAATTGGCAAAAGGTGTAGAAACAGTATGGCTCGCAACGGATGATGACCGAGAAGGAGAAGCTATTTCGTGGCACTTAAAAGAGGCTCTAAATTTGGATGAGAAAAATATAAAACGAATTATTTTTAGAGAAATTACCAAAACGGCTATCTTAAATGCCATTCAGAATCCAAGAACAATTGATAATGATTTGGTAAATGCTCAACAGGCAAGACGTATTTTGGATAGATTAGTAGGTTTTGAACTTTCTCCAGTTCTTTGGAAAAAAGTAAAATACGGACTTTCAGCAGGACGTGTCCAATCGGCTGCCGTTCGTGTAGTGGTAGAAAGAGAAAGGCAAATAGATGAATTTAATGCAAAAGGATTTTATAAAGTAGATGCTATTTTTGATGTAGAAGATGGCAAAAAACTAAATGCTGAATTATCAAAAAGATTAAATGAAAAATCACAAGCACAGCAATTTTTAGAACGTTGTTTGGCAGCGACTTTCAAAATTGATAATTTAGAGAAAAAACCAGCCAAAAAATCGCCTGCTGCTCCTTTTACAACTTCTACATTACAACAAGAAGCAAGTAGAAAATTAGGTTTTTCAGTTTCTCAAACCATGATGGTTGCTCAAAGGTTGTACGAAGCAGGTCATATTTCATATATGCGTACTGATTCTGTCAATCTTTCGGAGGAGTCTCGCCAACATGCAGCAGCTGAAATAATAGCTTCTTACGGAAAAGAATACGCTAAAAATCGTACTTATAAGACAAAATCTTCTTCGGCACAAGAAGCTCACGAAGCCATTAAACCAACAAATTTTGCTAATCGTCAGCCCGTTTCGGATAATCAACAACAGCGTTTGTATGAATTAATTTGGAAACGTGCGATTGCTTCTCAAATGTCAGATGCAAAATTAGAAAGAACGCTTGTAACGATAGGAATTACGAAAGACGGCAAAAAAATAGATGATACACTAAAAGCAACAGGCGAAATAATTACCTTTGAAGGGTTTTTGAAAGTCTATTTAGAATCAAAAGATGATGATGACGACGACGAAAACAGCGAAACAAAGGGAGTTTTGCCTCCTTTGAAGGTCGGACAAGAATTAGATTTAGAAAAAATGACGGCTACTGAGCGTTTTACACGTCCAAAAGCTCGTTTTACAGAGGCATCACTTGTGAAAGAATTAGAAGAGCTGGGCATTGGTCGTCCTTCTACGTATGCTCCAACTATTTCGACGATTCAGAAACGTGAATATGTTGTCAAAGAAGCTAGAGATGGAACAATAAGAGAATATTCTGTCTTGACTTTGAAGAATAATAAAATTGATAGCAAAACAAAAACAGAAACTACAGGAGCAGAAAAAAACAAACTTTTTCCAACTAACATGGGAATGATTGTAAATGATTTCTTGGTAGGAAATTTTCCAGATATTATCGACCTTAGTTTTACAGCACAAGTAGAAGCTGAGTTTGATAAAATTGCTGATGGAAATTTGAACTGGGAAAAGATGCTAAAATCTTTCTACGGACAATTTCATCCACAGGTAGTAAAAGTAGGAGAAGATGGAGAATATGCCAGCACAGCTAGAGAATTAGGAAAAGACCCAAAAACAGGGCGAGTTATACAGACAAGAATGGGACGCTATGGCGCACTTGTAGAAAAGCTACCATTAGACCCAGATGATCCAGAACAAAAACCTGAATTTGCATCTCTTTTGAAAGGGCAATATTTGGATAAAATCACGTTAGAAGATGCCCTAGAACTCTTTAAACTTCCTCGTGATGTAGGAATGTTTGAGGATAAAAAAGTGGTTGCTGCTATTGGTCGTTTTGGCCCTTATATTCGCCATGATAGCAAATTTGTTTCTATTCCAAAAGAAGAAGATCCACTTACAATTAATGAAGAAAGAGCTATCGAGCTCATTAAAGAAAAAAGAGAAAAAGATGCTAAAAAGCTCATCAAATCTTTCCCTGAAAATGAAGAAGTGCGTGTCTTGAATGGTCGTTGGGGACCTTATATTGCTGTTGGAAAGCAAAACGTCAAGATTCCTAAAGATTTAGACATCGAACCTGCTGATTTGACTTTAGAAAAATGCTTAGAACTTGCCGAAGCTGCACCAGAGAAAAAAGGCAGATACGCCAAAAAAACAACCACAGCTAAAAAAGCTCCTGCAAAAAAGGCTACCACCAAGAAAGCAACAACTAAAAAACCTGCTGCCAAAAAACCAGCAACTAAAAAAGCTACAACGGCAAAGAAAACAACAGCTAAAAAGCCTGCTGCAAAGAAGAAAACAGATTAATTTGTAAAATTCTTTTTTAGACTAAAAACCACCTTTAAAACTTAAAAATAGGCTTTAAAGGTGGTTTTTATTTGTCAAAAGTATTTTTTCAACCGTCAAGAACTGTGTTAAAAACCAAATATTTAACCAAATTTTATTTGGTTTTTAACATTTGTGCTTGGTAAGGAGTTTCATTTTTGACAACTGCAAATAGTTGTCTTATTAGTTTATGTGCTACTG
>Ga0210042_1002083_pt1 | contig 15660 bp, 10 predicted proteins | sample CryGeymeta201518_FD_183982 | JGI IMG/M metagenome (GOLD analysis project Ga0210042, IMG submission 183982) | Groundwater microbial communities from Crystal Geyser aquifers in Utah, USA - Crystal Geyser metaG 2015-18 (SPAdes) (version 2) | ecosystem: Environmental > Aquatic > Deep subsurface >... | reverse complement strand
TCCGAAAAGGAGTTGCCATGGGGGCCTCAAGGGAAGAGCTGCAGGCCATGAGGAAAAAGATCCTGCAATTCAGGGCGCGAGATTTCTCTGTGACTCTGGGGTCGCTCCTGGACCGGGAGACCCGGGAGGTTTACAAGAAGAATGGTTTTGAGTATCTGGCTGGGACGGTGAACAGATTACTTTCGGATGGTCATGCTTGACCGGAATATTCACAGATGCACGGTCTCAAGATGGGGGGATCTTGTCAATATCTATCTGCTTTGCTCTTGAAATATTTTCTCTGCTTTTCATGGCAAGCTAAAAGGATGTTTCAGTCCTCCGTCTCGATGACGAGGAGGAATCACCCTTTGTCATCCATGAGGCTCTAAAGGGGATTCACCTGGTTGATCCGGACGAAGAGACCCTGTTCCGCGTTGCCGACCGGGTGCTCCATGAGGCTGAAACGATCAGGTTCAGGAGGCAGCAGGTTGGAGGCTAAGAGGTTCGAAAAGCCATATCTGAAAGTGAACTGGCAGAACATCATCGCTTATTTTTATTTATACGGCATCCGCAGGATGTTTCTCTTTCAGCCCTCTCCTTTTCCAGATCAAATAAATGGCCGGATAGATGGTCAGTTCCAGGATCTCGGAGGTGATGACCCCGCCGATCATGGGTGCGGCGATCCTTTTCATGACATCGGAGCCTGCGCCGTGGCTGAACATGATTGGGATCAGACCGGCGAGGATGACTCCCACGGTCATGAGTTTGGGCCGGATCCTTTTGACCGCGCCGTGCAGGATGGCATCCTTGAGATCGCTTTCCGTATTCATCCGCCCCTGTTTTTTCCATTCCCGGCAAGACAGGTTCAGATAGAGAAGCATGATCACTCCGGTCTCTGCGTCCAGCCCGGCGAGGGCGATCATGCCGACCCAGACGGCGATGCTCATGTTGTAATTGAGCATATAAAGAAACCAGAAAGATCCCACCAGGGAAAAGGGGACGGCCAGGAGCACGATCAGGGTCTCGGTCAGGGATTTGGTGTTGAAAAAAATCAGGACAAAGATGATCATAACCGTAAGCGGGATCACGAGCTTCAGGCGTTCATGGGTTTTCACAAGGTATTCATATTCTCCGCTCCATTCGAGGCGGTAGCCGTCAGGCATCTTCAGCGATGCGACCCGTTTTCTGGCCTCTTGCACATATCCGCCCACATTCTGTCCTGAAAAGTCGATATAGACATAGGATGTGAGCAGTCCCTCCTCACTTTTAATGGCGGTCGGTCCCCGGACAATCTTGATCTCCGCAAGTTCACCGAGGGGGATCTGTGCAGGACCTGCTTTGGACATGGATGAGCCGCCAGCCCAAGAAGTCCCGCTGCTTTCCCCGGATCCGGTCATGGCCGAGACCGGGCTGAGGGCCCCCATGTCCGCCGGGACCAGGACACGCTTCAGATCTTCGATGGTATCCCTCAACTCCCTTGAATACCGGACATTGACCGGGTATCTCTCCCTCCCTTCAATGGTCGTGGTCAGGTTCATCCCTCCCAGGGCGGACTGGATCACCTCCTGAACATCGTCCACGTTCAGGCCGTACCGGGCAGCCGCCTCGCGTTTGATGCGGATGTCCAGGAAATAACCGGTGGTCAACCGTTCCGCATAAACGCTTCTGGTGCCGGGGACCTCCTTGATGATCTTTTCCAGTTCCAGGCCCAATCTTTCGATCTCTTCAATCTTCGGGCCCATGACCTTGATCCCCACCGGGGTCCGGATGCCTGTCGCAAGCATGTCGATTCTCGCCTTGATCGGCATGGTGAAGGAATTGGACACGCCGGGAATGGTCAGGACATCGTTCATCTCGTCTTTGAGTTTCTCGACCGTCATCCCCGGCCTCCATTCGGATTCGGGTTTGAGGTTGATCACGGTTTCAAACATCTCCAGCGGCGCCGGGTCCGTGGCCGTCTCGGCCCGTCCTGCCTTGCCGAAGACCTGCGCTACTTCCGGAATCTTCTTCAGGAGACTGTCCTGCATTTGAAGGAGCTTGGTGACCTCGGAGATGGATGCCGCCGGCACGGTCACCGGCATGTAGAAGAGGGTCCCTTCATAGAGGGGCGGCATGAATTCGGACCCGAGCTTGAGGATCGGATAGAGGGTCAGGGCCATGATGATGACGGCGAAGACAATGATTATCTTCGGGTACTTGAGAGAAAATCCGACCCTCGGCTCATAGATCTTGCCCAGCACCACAATAATAGGATTCTTATCTTCCGGTCTGATCTTGCCCCGGATAAAGAGGGTCATCAATACCGGCGTCAGGGTCACGGCCAGGAAAGAGGAGAAGAGCATGGCAAAGGTCTTGGTGTAGGCCAGGGGTTTGAAGAGCCTTCCGGCCTGGGCCTGCAGCGTGAACACCGGGAGAAAACCGACCGTGATGACGAGGAGCGAGAAGAAGAGAGATGGCCCCACCTCTTTGGCGGCCTCAATGATGACATCGGCTTTGCTCCCCTCTCCGCCGTGAGCCTCCCACTCCTCCAGCTTTTTGTGGGCGTTCTCCACCATGATGATTGAGGCGTCCACCATGGCGCCGACGGCAATGGCGATGCCGCTCAGGCTCATGATGTTCGAGGTTACACCGAGATAGTGCATGCAGATGAAGGAAATAAGGATGGCGATGGGGAGCGTCAGGATCACGACCAGGGCGCTCGGGAGGTGAAACAAAAAGATGATGCAGACCACGCTCACGGCAATGGAGAGCTTGATGATCTCTTCCTTGAGTGTATCAATGGACCGGAGGATCAGGTCGGAGCGGTCATAGGTCGTCACCATGTGCACGCCTTCCGGAAGGCTTGGAGCGATCTCTGTTTTGAACTTCTCCTTGACCCGCTCGATCACGCTGAGGACGTTCTCACCGAACCGGACAACCACGATCCCTCCGGCTACTTCTCCTTTGCCGTCCAGGTCAGCGACCCCTCTTCGGATCTCGGGGCCGAGCTGTACCGTGGCCACATCTCTGAGGAAGACCGGCGTGCCCGCGCCGTCGGTCGCGACAGGGATATCCTTCAGGTCCTGAACAGTCTTGATGTACCCCCGTCCCCTCAGCATATATTCGATCCCGGAAAACTCCAGGACCCTTCCTTCCACGTCGTTATTGCTTTTGCGGACGGCCTCCATCACTTTCATGATGGAAATCCCGTATGCCGAGAGCCTGTTCGGGTCTATGGTGACCTGATACTGTTTCACAAATCCGCCGATGCTCGCGACCTGGGAGACGCCGGGTACACTTTCCAGCGCAAGCTTGACGTTGTAGTCCTGGATCGAGCGCAGCTCCGCAAGGTTGTGCCGGCCGGCCTCATCCACGAGGGCATAGGAGAAGCCCCATCCCACACTGGTTGCATCCGGGCCGAGCACGGGGTTGACATCGGCAGGGATCTTGCCTTTTACGGCCTGCAGGTATTCAAGGATCCTGCTTCTGGCCCAGTAGATGTCGGTCCCCTCCTCGAAGATCACGTAGATGAAAGAACTCCCGAGATAGGAGAAGCCTCGAACGACCTGCACCTTGGGGGCAGCGAGCAGTGTGGACGTGATGGGGTAGGTGATCTGGTCTTCCACCAGGTCCGGGCTTCTTCCCGGCCATTCCGTGTAGATGATGACCTGGGTGTCGCTGAGATCCGGGATGGCATCGAGCGGGGTGTTTTTTAATGCCCAGTAACCCCATATGCCCAGAAACAGGACCATCAGGAAGACAACAAACCTGTTCTGCGCGCTGAATCCAATGATTTTGGAGATCATTACTGAACGACCCCTTTCAGTTTGGCCTCGGAATCGATGAGGAAATTGGCCGAGGAGGCAACCTTTTCTCCAGCGGTGAGGCCCTTCAAAACTTCCACCATGCCTTGGGCCCGGATGCCCAGGGTCACCTCCCGGGGTTCAAAGAGGCCATTCCCTTTATCCACGTAGACGATCTGTCTTGCCCCGGTATCGATGACCGCGTCTTCGGGGATGGCGAGTCTTTTCCCCAGGTCGATATGGATCTCCACGTCCGTGAACATCTGCGGTTTGAGCCGTCCTTCCAGATTGTCAATCACAAACCTCACCTTGACCGTTCTTGTATCCCCTGAGATCGAAGGATAGATATAATCGATCTTTGAGGAGATGACCTTGTCCGGTAGAGAACTCAAACGGATGGCTGCCGCGTCCCCGATCCGGATCAGGGGCAATTCATACTCATAGATGTCCGCAAGGACCCAGAGGGTGGACAGGTCGGCGATGTCCACGAGTTTGTCCCCGGGCATGACCCGCATCCCCTGAAGGGCCGGTTTCTGCACCACGTAGCCGTTCACCGGGCTGTAGAGGGTGAGCGTACGCATGGGCTTGCCGGTCTCCTCGATCTTCCTGATCTGCGCATCGCTGATATCCCAGAGCCTGAGCCGTTGTCTCGCTGCATCAAGGATGGTTTCCGCATCCCCGGTGAGCATCCCGGCAAGCAAAGGGCTGCTTGTCTCTTTGCCCTCTCTTGACCACTTGAGGAGGTTGATGAATTCCTGTTCCGTGGCGAAAAGCTCGGGGCTGTAGAGCTCCGCGATGGGCTCTCCCTTTTTTACATATCTTCCGGTATAGTCCACGTAGAGTTTTTCGATCCACCCTTCAAATTTTGTGTTGACCGTGGCCAGCCGTCTCTCATCGTATTCAATGCGCCCGACCGTCCGGACGACCTTCTGCAGAGACTGTACCGAAACAGCAACCGTCTTCAACCCGATGAGCTCCTGCTTGTCCGCGGGGATCTCGACGGCGGGAGCTTCTTGTCTCGAAGCCTTCTGATCAGGCGCCGGCTTGGTCTGGGCGGGCGGCAACGCTCCACCATGCCCGACGTGACCGGTTGCAGGCTCCCCGGCCGAGGCCTGGTTTGGAGCGGAGGTCCATCCCGAAAGGGATAACAGCATAAAGGCCAGTGCGGCCATGACCATGATCTTGAATCTTCTTGTCTTCATCGGATGGCCCTTTCCATCCCCTGCCTCTTTTCAGGAAGGGGAACGAAATCTTCTAAATTCCCCATGATCATCGGGGTGTGGATGCGAAATCACCGGGACTCCCGGTGAGTGATTCCAGTCTCGCAATGGCCTTTTCCCTGGTCACGAACTGCTCCCAGTATAAAAGCTCATAGTCGAGCAGGGATTTCAGGCGGCTGATCACCGTGATCGCCTCGACCTTCCCGGTTACGTAGCCGGCGAGTGCGGCATCGAAATCCTGGTAGGTCTTGGGGATAAGACCCTTCCTGTAGAGTTCCATGAGTTTGCCCGCTGTTTGAAGCATGGAATAGTTATCCCGGATCGAGGACGAGACCATCAGCTTTATGTCTTTGAGTTCATGCTCTCCCTCGGACAGGATCGATTTCGCCTCATAGACACCCTGTCTTTGCTTGGACTTGTAATAGAGAGGAAGGTTGATGGTCGTGGTGAATCCCACCATGTTCTCAAAATCCCCGCCCTTTTTGGACAGGTTTGCACTGAGGGTGAAGTCAGGATAGTATTCCTTTTCGGCCAAATGGATCCCGGCCTCGGCCGAGCCGATCATCAGCTCCCTGGATTTAATCTCCGGAGCATGTTCATACGCTGTCTGGATCAGTTCATCCATGCTGTAGGGATACATGGTTTCATCGGGTTCCGGGGGCTTCCCCAGAGGCGAAGTTGCTTCCCTTCCTGTGGCGCTGTTGAGCATGGCCTCCATGGATTCCACTTTCTGCTTCAGCATCTCTTCCTTTTCGAGGAGCATATACTTTTCCGTCTGGGCCATGAGGAGCTCCTGCTGCGGCGCCATGCCCGATCCGTACCGTGCCGCGGCCGCATCCTCCACCCTCGAGAAAAGGGCGGTCTTATCCCGGATGATGTCGATATTCCGGTATGCGAGGAAGAGATCAAAGTAGAGCTCTTTGACCCTGGCGATGGTCTTCAGCCGTACAGCCTGATAGTCGGCTTCGAGGCTTTGTGCGTCTTTTGCGGCCATCTCCTCCTTGATGGAAAGTTTCCCCGGAAAAGGAAACATCTGTGATGCGGCGAACATCCATTCAGAATCCGCCATCTCCCCGTAGGTGTATCTCCGGGTCCCCTCATTCTGGTACCCGAGCATAAACATGGGATCAGGAAGGCTCCTGGACTGGGGTACCCTGAAGGTCGAGGTCTTCCATCTGGACTCCGCAAGCCGAAGCTCCGGGTTATTCTTCAACGCCTCCTGGACCAGGGCCTGAAGATTCAAGAGTTCCTCGGCCGCCGATGCAGCCGAGGAGATGCATAGGAAACAAAAAAACATAAAACAGATCGTTCGGCAAAAGGTTTTCATAGGGTCTCTTTGCGTCATTGAATGGGTTGATTCCAGTAACAAATCATGTCATCCTCCGATAACAAACAATGTCATTCCCCGGCTTGGAGGCTGTGTCGTAAACTTGATCTCTTCCTTATGTTCCTTCTCCCTTTTGGGGAGAAGGTTAGGATGAGGGGGCTCTTTCCGGTCAACCCCTCACCCTTGCCCTCTCCCCATTCATGGGGAGAGGAAATTTATTGATTGCCCTAAACCTTGTCCCCAAAGGAACGGAGTCTCCATAATTGTGACACAGTCTCTTGATCGGGGAATCCAGCCTTCGACAAGCTCAGGTTGACAATTGTCATGGTGAGCTTTTTTTACTTTGCATCCACAGTGAACTTCATGGTCTCCACCTTTCCCTGCCTGGTGATTTTGATCTCGATGTTCCACGAGCCGGACATGGAAAGCGTCATTTTGGTCTTATACTCCTCGCCGCTCAACGTGGTCTCGGCAATGTAGTTCATGGCCGGCATGCCGGGCATCGCGGGCATAACATAATTCACCATGACGTTTGCATCGGTGACGTACTTGCCTGAGGCATCCTTGATCTTGATGCTGAGATTGTTGTCACCCGCAATCGGTGGATTCCTGTCGATCTGCGCCACGACCTCGTATTCGCCCACCTGCTTCTTCACTTCGTATCCCTTTGACAAATTCGTACATGCCATGAACAATGCGGTTATGGCCAATGCTGTAATGATTTTTTTCATAATCCTCAGCTCCTTTCAATGACCGTTCTGGTCTCTAATTTACGGCTGAGCCGGATGCTGATGCTGCGGCTTCGGCTGTTTGGGCGACTGAACCTCCTGTATCATCCGGTTCCGCATCTCCGTATCCTGCATCACCCGATCCACGATCATGTTCCGGGTCCCCATGTTTGTCATCATCTGGTCCATCATCTGATTCATAAGGCCCGGTTCGAAAACCATCCGGTTCATCATCTCTTTCATCATCTCCTGATTGCCCATGACCCGGTTCATCATCTCGCTGTGCATGGCCGGATCCTGCATCATCTGGTCCATAGCCTTCATCTGTTCCTGATGAGGCATGGTATTCTGAGACAGGGTGCCCGATGATGGGGCATGCCCGCTCATGGGTTCCTGGCCGGGATGATCCATGCCCGTGGACCCTCCCTGCATCTGCCCGCCGCCCATCATTCCGCCGCCCATCCCGGCGAAGAGATAACCGGACAGGGCCAGGACCAATGCTACGGAGCCGCTTAAAAGTTTAAAGGTTCTTTTCATTTTGATACCCTCCTTTTTTTCTTTGGTAGTATATCTGAAACAAAGACTTTTGCAAGCCGTTTATATTCGGTCATGTTATACAGCTATCACATAAGATCCACGCGGAATGAATCCACTCGACCGAAGTCTAAGTCCATGAATCCACACGCACGGATTCCGTATGAGATGAACCACGGGTCAGAATTAACGTTGGGCGCGATATTTTAAATGCGGAAAGTTCTGTTTATAATGAAAAGGGGATGAGTTCGAACAGGCGTCTGCGGCAGTACCAGGCAGGTCAGCCTGGCGGCATTGAGTGTGTCGCCGGGCATATGGGAGATGTTGCAAGCAAGGTTTCCCGGCACCGGGTCCAATGACATCGCGGCCATGACCTTCTGACTCTCGATGTTTCCTGTCATCAGGCACTGGCACAGCGGGCAGGTATCAGCGCCGGAGTTGGAAGAGCCGTTTTTTGTGTCCGATGCCTTGTCATGGCAGGCCTTCATGGGCATATCGCCGTGACAGGGGCTCTTTTCGGACATGGCACTACAAGATCCGGTTGCATGATGACCAGCGGAGAGGCAGGCACAGAAGACCGGATTGGTCTGGAACACAAACAGGAATAGAGCGATGAACAGGGGTGTTCTAAGCCTCGATTTTTTCAATTGCTTTTTCATGGTTTGATTCACCATATAAAGTAACTTACCAGAATAAGTTTTTGTTGTCAATTAGAATGTCCTGGCCTAAATTCCGCGATAGAAATTCCAAAATTATTCCCTCTCCCTTGATGGGAGAGGGCAGGGTGAGGGTGAATCGTTTTCACCTTTAAGGTTACCCCTCCCCCACACCCCCTCCCGCAAGGGGAGGGGGATTTTCTTGGAAAACAATTTTCTATCTCTGTTTTTGGGTCCTAGCTCTCCCCTTGACGCATCGAAGATTCAGCGTTAGATTGGAGAATATTGGCGGCCTCCTGAAAGGTCCATCTGCGGCAGGCCGGGGAGAACGGGAAGGAGCCTGACATGGAACGTTTTGACAAGAAAGGGATGATGATATACCCAAGCCCCATCAGGAAGATCATCCGGGAAAAAGAGAAGGTTCTGGTTATCAAGGAGTGCTATTGCCCCAGGGGGCACAGCCTGATCAATCCGCGGGCGGTCTTTAACGGATTCGAGGGGATCGAGCTCAAGGTCCGGGCCGGGGATCGCGAAGGCCGTATTGTCCTAAGCTCCATTGTGGGCGACAAATCCCGCGTCGCCATCGGTATCGACCTCAAGAGCGGCGGGAACCTCGCGACCTTTGCCATGCTTGAGGCGCTGTAACCGGCACCTTCGGGGACGTCCGTGAAATTTCAACATTCTATCTGTCATAACCGCCTGGGGTCAGGCGCCTACACACTACACAAAGTGCAATGTGTAGGTCTGACCCCAGAGCCTGCCAGAGCCTGGCCCAGAGCCTGGATTTTTTCGTTTTCTAACGCAATAAGATGCATGTTATTTTTTCTGGGCCTTCTGCCATATCCCCCTGTCTGCTTTTTTTGTCTCCTGTTCAGAAAATCATTTGCAACACTCAGAGACTACAACAAAATTCCGGAACCGTCCCTCATCGAGTCCCTTCCGGAACGGTCCCTCGTCGAGTCTTGAAGCACCACATAACTTTCCAGCGTAGGCTTGGGCGATGTTAGGTGATTTCTTCACGATGCGGCAACCACCAGCCAGACACAAAGACCGATAAGGTATCCAAAATCATACATAACGCCGGAATTTGGGAATGCATACATTCTTATATCCATAAATATGCTACCAACGAAACTAAAAAGAATTAAAAACCCATGAACAATGCCCATGAAAAATCCAGGTGGATCATATGAGGCTGGCGTAGGTTGGCTGGCGCAACTACCCAATAGAATAATAAGACTCAATATTACCGTTGAAAATAAAATGACTCTTATTTTTGAGGAATTGAACATAATCATTCTCCTTGGATCACCTAACAACGGTTTAGGCTTTGTTGTTTCTAAACTCTTGGAGATAATTCTTGCGGGCCTCTCGAACATCCTTTCTTGGAGCCCAATGGTTTCGACCAAAGGAATCCGACAAACCTACATGGGTGAATGGTTCAGACAAGAAGCTGTCCTTGTCGAAAGGAAATATTAAGTCTAGCTTCTCCCCCACGTTCAACTTTGAAGGCAACTGACCACTCATAGGGTTTTTATAGTCATGAATGACAACTGCGTATTTGACCTTTCTTAGGATTCGCCTCCAAACAGGAGCGTTCTTACATTGGACCATATTGCAGTTAATTTGTCCGGGACCGAAATTCGTGGCTGTTATTATTAATTTAGTCAGTGTTTGTGGGAAATTCTCATGAAATATTTCTCTCACCCCGAAGCCTACCTTTAGTTTCGGTTTTAAAATCACATCCCTATAAATATTCCATCCTAGGGAAAAAGCAGCCACAACCAAAGAAAACAGACTAATAAGTACAGCAATGATTTCAGGCTTCAGATTCGATAACATATGAATGATCAAACCCTGATGGAATACCCATTTTCATGGGGGGAGCACTGGGGACGGGAGCACTGGGGACGGTTCTGATATTCACCTTATAGCCCGATAAGATGCGTGCTATTTTTTCTAAGGCTTCTGCCATGTTCCCCTGTCAGCTTTTCTTGTCTCCTGTCTCCTTTTTAAAAAATCATTTGCAACACTCAGAGACTACAACAGAATTCCGGAACCGTCCCTCGTCTAGTCCCATTTTGTCCTTGCTACGACTGAGGCGTGTGGCCCTCCGCGTCGCCTCCAGTCGCTTGTTGTGCCAGATTGTACTTCCTTTCCCTCTGACGGAATGCGTCGGCACCACCCTCTAGAACCTGGCAGACATGTTCGCGGATTCCCTGGGACTGGAGTACGGACGGTGCCGCCGCGTTGCGGAAGGAGCACTCAAGGCTTCCTGATACATACTCGAACCTGTACTTCTCGTTCTCACCGTGGCCTTCACCGTCCTGGTTAGCAACAATGACTTCCTCTGCATCTGTTCCTACGACTAAGTTGGGGTTGTGAGTTACGATGATGATTTGCCGCTGGACTTTCTTCTTTCGCACGTATCCCGCCAAGTGTGTGTATACCGTGCGATTGTCGAGATTGTCCTCTGGCTGGTCAATCAGAATCGGATATGTTGCGCTGCTCAGGTGTAGGAATAACTCCAAAAGAACTAGTCCCTGCTTTCCCGGTGACATCAGCAGGATGTTTTCGCCATTTTGCTGAACCGTAAAGCTATGCTCCAAGTAGTCGCCAAAAAGCGCATGAATGGTATCCTCCGCGGTGCGTCCTGCTCGCAAACGAAGCTGCTCCGGCGACGCATTCAGGATGGCCTTGAGAATCGTCACGATCGTGTCCACATGCATCGTCTCTGCCCACCGAAGCTCACCCTCATCAAACGTGACGCCAAACCTGTCCAGCGAAGCCCTCATATCGAACTGCTCAAGGAAAGAAGTGCGGAAACGGGCGTGAGCAAAGCGCAATTCGGCTACGAGAGCTATCCCATCACCAATGTTAGCATACTGCGGTTCACTGAACAGAGATGACAACTGTTGTTTGAGCGAGAGATGCTCCTCAAGGAGCTGACGAATCTGCCCAAGCGTCGCATTATACCGGGCCTCGATGCCCGTCTTTTCGGCGGTGCGAGATTGGATCGCATCAATCATCTGCAAAAACGATTCGGCTCTGGTTTGAAGTTCCGATAGCTCTTCTTGATTCTTAATCTTCCCAAGAAAAGGCTGTAACGCGGACCTGGCAGAGCGCAGTTCCTCGGCTCTCTCGCTGTGTGTAACGCCACTTGCCGCAAGTATCGCAGCCACCTCTTGCTCAAATGCGCTAAGAGCCTGACTGATGCTCTGATTGAAGCGACCGATCGCCTGGATTGCCTTTTCAGAGTCCGCGTCGCGAAGTTCGTGTCGAGACGACAAGTCGAGCGGGAGAGACGTCAGTTGAGTCTGGGTTGCCTGACACACGTTTTCCACAGATGTTCGTAACTCAGAGAATGCAGCGTCGTGGCGCTGCAGGTAGGAAAGCTCACGCTTGAGTGCCGACGTTTGTTGGGAAAGTGCTTGATACTGCGCTGTTTCCTCTGCGGTAAAACCGGATGAGGCTCGAAGCTCTTCTTGCCTACTGGCGACCTTGGTTTGCTCCGCTTTAATTGCACCACGGTCGCCCATCTCGCGCAGCCTTAGATTTACCTCCCGCCACTCGGCCAAGAGGCTGAGTAGCTCGGCAAGAGCGGAGTGCAGATCACTATTTCTCACCTCAACCTGACGGCAAAGTGAGGAGTATAGCGCGTCGAATTCCGAATTCTGTTGCAGGAAGGATAGGATGCTCGTCGAGAGTCTTGGGCTGTTCTCTCCTTCAACAAGTTTGTGAATGAACATCTGTGGCAGAAATGTGATCCGGTGTTGGCCGGAAGGCGCTGAGAGTCGGTCTTTGGTGCCGTCCCGCCAAGTTACTTCCAGATCCATGCCATTGAAGTCGTAAACGTTGACAGCAGAGACCTGAGCTCTCCGTTCGGCTTCCTCGGAGTCTATTGCCTTGGCGAGCGTAGTCAGAAGAACAGATTTGCCGGTCGACTTGCCCCCGACGATCACGGTGAGATCCGGGTTTATAGGTATGGGTTGAGGCTGGAAGCGTGCCTTGTCATCAATGAAACGAACGCTGTCAATAACCTGATAGTCTGGCTTTCTATCAGGTTCGTGCTCTTGGAGACGAACTCGCGTCTTGGGCTCGGAAACGATCTGTCGCAAGCCTTCGAACGTAGGGTCAGCTTTTATCCAAGTGAACCTCTCTCCCAGAGCGAATCGGCCCTCTCTAGAACCATCTTGTCGAAGTTGTCTACAGTCGGAGCCCAGCACAAAAGTCATTTCGCGACGATAGGCGTCGTTGGTGCCATCTGCAATAGACGCAAGGAATCCAGCGTTCTGGCTGGGATGCTTCGACATCTGGGCAATATTGATGTACGGGCACTGCCAAAGCCGAGCCCGTAGGTCACCCCCACGATGGTGCAATACCCCATTCTCTCTGTCCGCATGTGCAAAGGAAACCAGATGACGCAAATTGCTGTTCCTCAACATGCGGCACAGAGCATCGGCGGACTGTTCTGATGGCATCACAGCGCCGTTGCGGAATCTTTCCTTGCCGGGAGGGAATAACTGCTTTACCACGTCATCAATAACTAAGAGCCCGGTGTCTTCTGAGAAGACGACAAGCAAGTGTGTCCCTCCGCAGTCTGAGACAGTGACTTCGAACCCAGGTAAGATAACCAGTGTGGTACCGGCCGCTTCACTCTGGATGTCAGGGATGAGAAGTTGCTCCGGGCATTCGCAGAAGTTATGATCGGTTATAGCGACAACTGCGAGTGAGCACTCCAACGCAGCTGCTACATATTCGTGAGCGAATGCCCGCTTCGCAGCGGCGCTCTCAAGGTCTGGACGGCTAGTCCACTCGTAATCCAGTGCCGTGTGTGCATGAAGGTCCCATTTCCGCCAGGCAGAGCCTGCTGGATACTCAATTGACATTGGCAATCTCCTTGTGCACAACAACGGTCACTTGAGGATATCCATAAAATTATAAAATAGTCACCATGGATTAAGATAAAAACTTACGTTAACCCTAGGGATGGTTCTGACATTCACCTTATAACGTAATAAGATGTATGCTATTTTTCCAGGGCCTTCTGCCATATCCCCCTGTCTGCTTCTCTTGTCTCCTGTCTCCTGTTCAAAAAATCATTTGCAACGCCCAGAGACTACAACAGAATTCCGGAACCGTCCCTCATCGAGTCCCTTATAGACATCTGCCTCAAGGCTTTGTTCCACAGTTCGAATTGTTTTTCCCGTTGAGATGCCAGTTCTTTAAGATTGCAGATAATTTCCGATTGATGAGTTGCTTTCATACTTTGCTGTGAACTTATACTTCGGATATCCAGTACAAAGCCAAAACTTCCCTTTCTTTCCATTGATGAAGCGCAATGGAAGGCCGCACAAATCACAATAAAACCGTTCAACGGGATCGGTAGAATGTAGTTCCGATCCTAAGTCTCCTATGACAGTATGGTTGTTCTTACACAGTTTATTTTTATCTGTTGCATGAATATCAAATTCTACTAGATCACCGCAATTTTCGCATAGAACGGTGTAAGAATCTGAAGCGTGATTACCTTTGAATGCTTGTTTCATCATGTCTATTAGTTCGTGGTGATTTATCATTTCAATATTATTTTCGCGGCCATATTCTATGGCGGGTTGAGAAAAATTTCCTGTTGTCACAAAAAATCCCTTTAACGCCTCTTCCTCTACCATAGCTGCAAAAAATTTCTGAAGGTCCGGTCGACCAACACGGTTTTTTTCGCCATATCTCTTACACTCGATCAAATATTTTTCACCATTTTTTTCAGCAATCGCATCTTTACCTCGATCATTTATAAAGGGTGTCGGAGCCACGGTATAACCCAGTTTTCGAAACATTGCAATGACAGCCGCTTCAAACTTTTGTGGTGGGAGTGAACGTAAATAAGAAAGTTTCCTCATGTTTGCCTTTTTAAGCCTATTAAATTCGTTACTCCTGTGGAGAACAGCGGCTCTTGAAAGTTCTTTTTTTCTTTCATGTTCTTGAATACGTTCATCACGGCAAGCTTTACATCTATCGGGCCTATTCCCATGATCACAGGTAGGGCGACCGTTTTTTATATATTCAATATACTCTTCCCCTCGCCTTTTGAAATGCCCAAGGACGGCCGGGAGAAAAATTAGACCTATTAATACAGCTAAGGCAAGAAACCCATCCAATTTATACATCTCCATTTTGGGGACTGTTATTGTTCAATGACTAAGACAAGCGGCGCCAAAGCCGTCTGACTTCGGCGCCTTGTTAGATACGATGTTCAATAGGTTGAGTTCCATTTGTCAGATAATATGTTGCGCATTTCGCCCATGGCAGAGAAATATTTACCTAATATCATTTCCCACGCACTGCTATAATCATGGATTGGATAACGAAGCTCGAAGTATTTATGCGCGTCCAAGACCTTTTTCGCGTTATCTCCATGCGCCGGATACCCCTGTCGCAAATAGTTTATGTTCTTCAATACTGAACACACTCTAGATGCTCTTTCTGCATCAGATAATTGTGTTAATACCTTTTCCAACATAACAATAGACCCAGTATTGTCGTCGAGACTGGCGCCTAGATACTTATCAAGAAGATCTTTGTTTAAGTCTTTTACTACTATTCCGAGCGATTGAATTCTCGTTTGGAACTCCTCTGCCGAATTACTCGGTTTATACATGTCAAAAAGAGGGCGCTCTTGTGAGAGTAAAAGTACTCGTCCACCCAAGATATTATTTGATAGTGCGTTAATCTGATCTCGGACTTCAGAGATATCATCCGAGAGAAACGATATCTCGACTCCCGATGGCTCTTCCTGTTTAGTTGCTACAATTGGGAAGAACGCTCCTATACCAGATGTAGGCCCTACAGGCGGTTCTTTTGGGGCTGTATAGGTATTTAATTTAAATGTATCAAGTTCGCCAAATCGGTTATCGCTGGCAAGCGCCAATATGTGGGTTGTTGCTGAAGAAGCTGATATTGTAGCTATCTCGGTATCGGATTGATCCCATACGGACTGCAGTGTCCGAGACACCTCAACGTCAAGGCTGTAGGTATCTTGTGGTGTGAAAATATCACCCTCCTTGTCACCTACCTCGTATGACAATCGGTACTTGTGGCCATTCAAGCCAGGCGGCGTAATATCCTTAAAATCGGTAATCTTGATGAATTTAGGCACTGTGCGTTCCCTATACGATCCTTAGCAAAGCGTTGAGGGTCGTATCTTTCAAGCAAAGCGTTGAGGGTCGTATCTTTCATCTTGACAACTTCTTCTCCTCTACGAGCCATCGGTAAACGGCCAATCAACGCCGATGAGTCTAACCATGATATACCACTCCAGAATACTGCATTATCAATGGCCGGGTCAAAGTAATAAACCTTCAAACGCAAACCAGACCCGTTTGTCAATTTGAAAGATTTGACCCTCGTCAGTCTTCGTTTGAAAGATTTGACCCT
>Ga0210042_1002072_pt1 | contig 15688 bp, 12 predicted proteins | sample CryGeymeta201518_FD_183982 | JGI IMG/M metagenome (GOLD analysis project Ga0210042, IMG submission 183982) | Groundwater microbial communities from Crystal Geyser aquifers in Utah, USA - Crystal Geyser metaG 2015-18 (SPAdes) (version 2) | ecosystem: Environmental > Aquatic > Deep subsurface >... | reverse complement strand
AACGTATTGCCGCAACTGCAAGTGACGGTAATGGCGTGGTAATCTGGATGTGTATCGGGTTTCATTTTAATCCTTGCGGTGAGCTGTTGCGGCGGGTGTGCGCAACTTGGTTGTTAGCTAGGGCGCGCATTATCCATAAAAAGTTCAGCTTAGGCAAATATTTATGCCAAAAAAGGCAGTTGACTGAATTTTTCATGCAATCGTGTGTTGCGACAGATTGCTGTTTTTTGCTGCAATTTTTTGCTGTGAGAACCGATGGCAGCGCGCCATGCACGCTTTCTTTTTAACAGCAGCGTTTGATGCCCGTCCATTGTTGCTGTTGTTGTGCGGCGAACCAGTCGCGGCGTGACAAAACCGCTTGTTCCGGGTGGTTTGCGGCGCGATGCGCCAGATAGCGTTCGTAGCCGTCGTCGCCGCTGAGCTCGCGGATAGCCCGCCATAACGCGGATAAACCGTGTGTTAATCGCGTTGCCATGCTTGTTCCAGTTGGGTCGGTTGATGCGGTTCTTCGGAAAGTGGCGGGACGGGTTTGCCCTGTAGATGGCGCGCGCAGACGCGCAGCATGTCCAGCACGATCAGCCACAGCAAGGCGGCGAAGAACAGCACCAGCGCGGCATCCAGTTGCTGGTTGAAAATCAGTTGCGGCGCGACGGCGGCTTTGTCCGGCGGCAGCATCCCGCTGGCGAGTTTGTCGGACAGGCTTTGGGCGGCGGCGAGAAAGCCGATGCGCGGGTCGTCGCTGGTGAGTTTTTGCCAGGTCGCGGTGCTGGTGATGATGACCAGCCACAGCAGCGGCACGCCCGTCACCCAGACATATTTGAGTTTGCCGGATTTGACCAGAATGCCGGTCGCGACACACAGCGCGATGGCGGCGAGTATCTGGTTGGAGATGCCGAATAGCGGCCAGAGGATGTTGACCCCGCCGTTCGGGTCTATCACGCCGATGTACAGGAAATATCCCCACGCCGCGACCACCACCGCGCTGGAAAACAGCATCGAGGGATACCAGGAAGTGCGCCCCAGCGGTTGCCAGATGTTGCCGAGCAGGTCTTGCAGCATGAAGCGCCCGACGCGCGTGCCGGCATCCAGCGTGGTGAGGATGAAAACCGCTTCAAACATGATGGCGAAGTGATACCAGAGCGCCAGCAGATGTTCGCCGAATGCGCTACCGAAAATGCTCGCCATGCCGACGGCCAGAGACGGCGCGCCGCCGGTGCGGGCGAACAGCGTGGCTTCGCCCATTTGCCGGGCGATCAGGTTCATCTGTTCGACGCTGACCGGAAAGCCCCATGAGGAAATTGTCGCGACGGCTTCGGCGGCTTCCTTGCCGACGATGCCTGCCGGCGCGTTGATGGCGAAAAACACGCCGGGATCGAGCACCGTGGCGGCGATCATCGCCATCATCGCGACCAGCGATTCCAGCACCATGCCGCCATAACCTATCATGCGGATGTCGCGTTCATTGGAAATCAATTTCGGTGTCGTACCCGAGGAAATCAGCGCGTGGAAGCCGGAAACCGCGCCGCAGGCGATGGTGATAAACACGAACGGAAACAGCGCGCCGCCGAAGATCGGGCCGCTGCCGTCGGTGAATTGGGTCAGCGCGGGCATTTTGATGTCGGGGCGCAGCCACAGGATGGCGATAATCAGCAGAATGATGGTGCCGAGTTTCATAAAGGTGGAAAGGTAATCGCGCGGCGCGAGCAGCAGCCACACCGGCAAAATGGCGGCGGCGAAGCCGTAGGCGATTACCGCAAAGGCCAGCGTCAGGCCGGGGTGATCGAACAGTACGCGCAGACCGGGAATGCCGTCCACCCAGCCGCCAGCGGCCACCGCCAGCAACAGCAGGGTGACACCGAGCGCCGAGCCTTCCAGCACGCGCCCCGGACGCAGCTTGTACATATACAGGCCGACGATCATCGCAATGGGGAGGGTCGCCGCGACGGTGGAGGTCGCCCACGGGCTGTTTTTCATGGCGTTGACCACCACCAGTCCGAGCACCGCAATCAGAATAATCATGATTAAAAAGGTGGCAACCAGCGCGGCGCTACCGCCGATGTTGCCGAGTTCGTCGCGCGCCATTTGGCCCAGGCTGCGCCCGTCGCGGCGCGTGGAGAAGAACAGTGTCACCATGTCCTGCACGCAGCCGCCCAGCACCGCGCCAAACAGTATCCACAGCGTGCCGGGCAAATAGCCGAACTGCGCGGCCAGCGTCGGGCCGATCAGGGGGCCGGGACCGGCGATGGCGGCGAAGTGGTGGCCGAACACGATCCAGCGGTGGGTCGGGATGAAATCTCGCCCGTTGGAGAGGCGCTCGGCGGGGGTGGCGCGCGTCTCGTCTATGCCCAACACGGTGGCGGCGATCCAGGCCGCATAAAAGCGGTAGGCGATGGCATAAACGCACAGCGCGGCGGTGATAAACCACAGCGCGTTGAGGGTTTCGCCGCGATTTAACGCGATGCCGCCGACGGCTGCCGCGCCGAGCAGCGCGACGACCAGCCAGATTGCCCGCGTGGCGAGTCGGGTGGTTCGGGGTGGGAGGTTGGTTTTCATGGTGTAATCGGTTTGGATGGCAGGAATTTTGTGCGACAATGCTACCTCAAAAAATCGGACAGTTATAGGTTAGTTGCTTTGCGCGTTGTCGGTGCCACGCTATCTGCAATGGGTGCGAGCAACAACTGGCGATACCCGCTTTGTCAATTCGACCGCATTGAGCGGCGATTCAATGGATCAGGACGGAATGTGTTTTTAGATAACTTCAAGCAATTGCTCGCGGCTGACATGGCCGCAGTAGATCAGGTGATACGCGCCCGTCTGCACTCCGAAGTGGTATTGGTCAATCAGGTCGGCGAATACATCGTCGGCAGCGGCGGGAAACGCTTGCGTCCCGCGCTGGTGGTGTTGTCTGCCGAGGCGTTCGGCTACCAGGGCACGCATCATCACGCGCTGGCGGCGGTGGTGGAATTCATTCATACCGCAACTTTGTTGCACGATGACGTGGTGGATGAATCCGATTTGCGCCGTGGGCGCGAGACCGCCAACGCGCTGTTCGGCAACGCGGCCAGCGTGCTGGTGGGTGATTTTTTGTATTCGCGCGCTTTTCAGATGATGGTCGAGGTGGGCGAAATGCGCGTGATGCAGACGCTGGCCGATGCGACCAACGTCATCGCCGAAGGCGAAGTGCTACAGTTGCTCAACTGTCACGATGCCGAGGTGGATGCGGAAAATTATATGCGCGTGATCCATTACAAGACTGCCAAATTGTTTGAGGCGGCGATGCGCCTCGGCGCGATTTTGGCGGGTTGTTCCGCAGCGGATGAGCAAGCGGCCGCTCACTACGGGATGCATCTGGGTACGGCGTTCCAGCTGGTGGACGATGTGCTGGATTATTCCGCCGACGAGAGCGCAACGGGTAAGCATCTCGGCGATGATCTGAGTGAGGGCAAGCCGACCTTGCCGCTGATTTATGCCATGCAACACGGCACGCCGGAGCAGGCGGCCTTGGTGCGCGAGGCAATCGAGCAGGGTGACGTGAGTAAATTTGCCGCAGTATTGCAAATTATTCACGATACTGGCGCGCTGGATTTCACGAGGCAGCAAGCCCTGCGTGAAGCAGAACTGGCCTGCGCGGCTATTTCCGGCATTTCCGATTCAAATTACAAGCGCTGTCTGGTAGAATTGGCAAACTTTGCCGCCACGCGGCAATATTGATGTTCCATCGGTAGTGTTTTCATCTGGCAGGATTAAAAAAACGGGGTGTAGCTCAGCCTGGTAGAGTGCTACGTTCGGGACGTAGAAGCCGGAGGTTCGAATCCTCTCACCCCGACCATTATCCGACCATTCAAGACCATGCCTGTTGGTCGTAAATCCTTGTCGGACAGGGTCTTATCCCTCTGCAATGGAGTGAAACTGTCATGAGTCGTTTGTTGTTCCTGTTTGCCATCGCAGCGGTAATTTATCTGCTGCTCAAATCCTTTCGTAAAAATGCGTCGCCTGAAAAGTCTGACCTCACCGAGGATATGGTGCGTTGTGCACACTGCGGTGTGCATATACCCGTCAGCGAATGTCTGCGTGCTGGCGACCAGACATTTTGTAGTGCGGCACATCGCGATGCCTGGCGGAAATAAATCCATTGCGTACCCGGGCTGAATTAGCTGAACCGATGTCCGCCGATTTCTGGCGTTCGCTGGGCTATTTCAATCTCTATCGGCTGGGGTTGGTCGGGATTATCGTTTTCGTCGCTCTGACATTCGATGTCAACACGCTGTTCGGCGAGGCCAATGGACGACTGTTCCTGTTGGTGGGGCTGTTCTATGCAGGCATCGTGTGGCTGTCCATTTATTCGTTACGCTTGCGTAGTCTGGAATTTTCCTGGCAGTTGACCGTGCAGGTGTGCGGCGACATTGTCGCCTTGATGCTGCTTGCCCATGCCGGTGGCGGGATACAAAGCAGTGTCGGCTTGTTGTTGATGGTCACGCTGGCCGTGGCGGGCATTGTCAGTCGCGGCAAAATGACACTTTTCTATGCGGCTCTGGCGAGTATTGCCGCGCTGTTGGAACATTCCTATTCGGTGCTGTATGGCAGTGCGCAGGTTGCGCATTATGTTCAGGTGGGACTGTTGTGTTTGGCTTATTTTGCCGTGGCAGGTCTCGCGCACAAGCTGGCAAGGTATGCGCTGGAAAGTCAGCGGCTGGCGCAGCGGCGTGCGCGGGATTTGATCGGAATGGCCGAGGCGAACCGATTGGTGATGCGCGATATGCAGGATGGGGTGCTGGTGGTAGATGAACACGGTGTGATCATGCAGATGAATCCCTGTGCGGCGCGTTTGTTGCACAGCGCAGAGGCATCAAGTTACCGGTTCGCAACCAGTTTCCCACGACTATACGAGCAATACAGGCTGTGGCAAACAGGCGAATTTAGTGCAAGTGCCACGTTGCAACTGGATGGCGGGCTACAGGCTAAATTGCGCTTTGTTGCGGTGGAGCGCGGCGCAGCGCAGGGCGTGGTGATCTTTGTCGAAGACATGCAGCACATCAAGGCCGAGGCGCAACAGATCAAACTCGCGGCACTCGGGCGTCTTACCGCAAATCTGGCTCATGAAGTGCGCAACCCCTTGTCAGTCATCAGTTATGCAACCGAGTTAATGCAGGAAGAGCAGGGTGATGCCAGGCAGGATCGGCTGTTGCACCTGATTCAGGAGAATACCCATCGTATCAACCAAATTATTCAGGATGTGATGCAGCTTAACCGGCGGGATCGTGTGCAGACCGAGATTTTTGACTTGGTCTCGCGCCTGCAGGTATTCGTGGATGAGTTCAATCAGGTTGAACGGATAGCGCCCGATGTGCTGGTGTTGCAGGCGCAGCAGACGGGTATGGTTGCTTTTGATCCTGGACATTTGCGCCAGGTTTTGTGGAATTTGTGTCGCAATGGCTTGCGCTATGGGCGGCGATTGCCTGGCAGTCTGGTGTTGGCAACCGAGCTTGAACATGGTCGAGTGATTTTGGACGTGCAGGACGATGGGCCGGGCGTTATTGAGATAAATCGCGCCAAACTGTTCGAGCCATTCTTTACCACTGCGGAAGCAGGAACAGGCTTGGGTTTGTATGTCGCACGCGAATTGTGCGAGGCGAATGGCGCATTGCTGGAATATCATGATCGGCAGGCAGTAACATCTGAGCGACAGTCAGGAGCCTGCTTCCGCATTACTTTTGGAGAAAAATCAGGGGAGACCCCGGGTTACGAACATGTCGGATAAACAGCGTAATAAAATTTTTCGGGAAGGTCAGGCATCGCAGTATGGTGTCAAGGCTGGTCGTGTGTTGCTGGTGGATGATGAGCCGGACATTCTGGAACTGCTGGAAATGGCTTTGCTCAAAATGGGCCTGTCGGTGGATAAGGCGGTAAATTTGCATACCGCGTTGGACAAACTGACCGCGCATCGCTATGACTTGTGTCTGACGGATATGCGTATGCCGGACGGTAACGGTCTGGAGCTGGTGCAGTATATCAACCAGCGCAACCTGGATGTGCCCGTGGCGGTGATCACCGCGCACGGCAATCTGGAAAATGCGGTTACCGCACTCAAGGCGGGTGCGTTTGATTACCTTGCCAAGCCGCTTTCGCTGGAACAATTGCGCAACCTGGTGAAATCTGCTCTGAGCCTGCCTCAGTCCGGTCCGTCGGGTGACAAATTATTGCTGGGTCATTCGCCTGCCATGCAGAAAGTGCGCGACCTGATTGAGCGGGTGGCGCGTAGCCAGGCACCCGTGCATATCAGTGGCGAATCGGGTAGCGGTAAAGAGTTGGCGGCCAGACTTATCGTGCAAAGCGGCGCGAACTGCAACCAGCCGATGATCGCGGTGAACTGCGGCGCTATCCCCGAAAACCTCATGGAAAGTGAGTTCTTTGGCTATAAAAAGGGCGCATTTACGGGGGCTGACAAGGATAAGGAAGGTTTCTTTCAGGCAGCGGAGGGTGGCACGTTATTCCTTGATGAGGTGGCTGATTTGCCCTTGGCGATGCAGGTCAAGCTGTTGCGTGTGATACAGGAAAAGCGCGTGCGTCGGGTGGGTACGACCACGGAAGAACCGGTAGATGTGCGTATCATCAGTGCGACGCATAACGATCTGGCCGAGCGGGTCAAGCAGGGGCAGTTCCGTCAGGATTTGTATTATCGTTTGAATGTGATTCCGATCCGTATGCCGGCCTTGCGCGAGTTGCGCGATGATATTCCCGAAATTGCTCGCAAGACGCTGGAAAGATTGCGTGGCGGTTCGTCTGCGCAGTTCTCCGAAGAGGCGTTGCATGTGCTGCAAGCTTATGATTTTCCTGGCAATGTTCGCGAGCTGGAGAACATCATCGAGCGTGCGCTGGCACTATGTTCCGAGGGGCTGATTTCGGTGCAGGATATGCATCTGACCCCCGATGCAAGCAGCCTGTCAGAGGTGGGCGAAGTGACCAACAAATATCCCCTGCCGGACTATCTGGATTTGGTCGAGAAACGTGCCTTGCTGGCGGCGTTGCAACAAACCAACTTTAATCGCACCGCTGCCGCCAAACTGCTGGGGTTGACCTTCCGCACCATGCGCTACCGCATGGAACGGCTGGGAATTAAAAGCCCCGAGGGGGAGAGTGATGCGGATTGATGCGGCTGGATGGCTGTCGGAATGCGGCCATTTATCGGTCGAGCGTCTGCCGTCGCCCAATTTTGATGAGCGCGCCAGCGGCGACATTGATTTGCTGGTGATCCACAACATCAGCCTGCCGCCCGACGAATTCGGCGGTGACGGCGTGCAGCGATTGTTTACTAACACGCTGGATCGCAACGCACACCCCTACTATCAAACCATACCTGAAGGCCGGGTGTCATCGCACTTTTACATCCGCCGCGAGGGTCAACTCATCCAGTTCGTTTCTGTTTTGCAGCGCGCCTGGCACGCGGGCGTATCCGTTTGGCAGGGCAGGGCGCGCTGCAACGATTTTGCCATCGGCATCGAGTTGGAAGGCAGTGACAACGTGCCATTCACCGACGCGCAATATGCCGTGCTGCACGAACTGACCCTGGCGCTACGCGCCGCCTTTCCGATCAAAGGCATCGCCGGACACTGCCACATCGCCCCCGCTCGCAAGACCGACCCCGGCCCGTATTTTGACTGGCAGCGTTACTTGACGCGACTAGCGGGCTAGGAGTCTGACAGGGTTGCAAAACGGTCTGGTTGTCTGTGAGCGCACCATTTTCCCTTGCTGTTCCTTGATTATTCACAGTAATTTTTTGCCCGGTTTTTTTGCTTGCAAAATTTACACATACCACTACAATTAGCGCCAGTTGCACTGCAAAACACTAGATGTAGTGTTTTGCAGGCATTCACCCCAACGCGCCAGCCCCTTCAACCTCAAGGAATATGCCCATGTTAAATGCCGCTACCCATAGCGCTACCCCGTCTTTCACGCCTGCCGATGTTTCGCCTGATGCGGCTGCGCGCGCCGTAGCCCAATTCGATTTGTATAAGGTTGTCCGCCGCAACGGTGCGGTGGTGGTATTTGAACCAGCCAAGATTTCCATCGCGCTGACCAAGGCTTTTATCGCCGTGAATGGCGGGCAGGGAGCGGGGTCTGCGCGGGTGCGCGAGATCGTCGAGCAGCTCACGGCGGGGGTGGTCGGCGCGCTGATGCGTCGCCAGCCGCACGGCGGCACGCTGCATATCGAGGACATTCAGGATCAGGTCGAGTTGGGGCTGATGCGTTCGGGCGAGCACGATGTGGCGCGGTCCTATGTGTTGTATCGCGAAGCGCGTTCGCACAGCCGCGCACAAGCCCAGGCCGAACAGACCGCGCCAGTCATCCATGTGACCGGTGAGGATGGCGTGCAACGTCCGCTGGACATGGCGCGCATCGCGGAAGGGGTGCAGTCCGCCTGCGCGGGGCTGGGCGAGGTGGTGCATCCTGACGCGGTGATCCGTGCCGCCTTGAAGGATATGTACGACGGTGTGCCGCAGCATGAAGTGCAGAAGTGTCTGATTTTGTCGGCGCGCGCGCTGATCGAAAAAGAGCCTGCCTATAATTTTGTCACGGCGCGGCTGCTGCTGGGCAACATCTGCGCCGAAGTGCTGGGCGAAGAGATCGCCGCCGCCGAGATGACCACGCGCTATGCGGAATATTTTCCCAGGTTCATCAAGCGCGGCATCGCTGCCGAGCTGCTGGATGAGCGGCTGGCAAGTTTCGACCTGCCGCGTCTGGCGGCAGAACTGGATGCCTCGCGCGACCTGCAATTTGGCTACCTCGGCCTGCAAACCCTGTATGACCGCTATTTCCTGCATATTGAAGACAAGCGTATCGAACTGCCGCAAGTCTTTTTCATGCGCGTGGCGATGGGCTTGGCGCTGAACGAGATTGACCGAGAAACCCGCACCATCGAGTTTTATCACCTGTTGTCCAGCTTCGATTTCATGTGTTCCACGCCAACGCTGTTCAATTCCGGGACGCGCCGCTCGCAGTTGTCTTCCTGCTATCTGACCACGGTGGCGGATGATCTGGACGGCATTTACGAGGCCATCAAGGAAAACGCGCTGCTGTCAAAATTCGCCGGTGGCTTGGGCAACGATTGGACGCAGGTGCGCGCGCTGGGGGCTCGCATCAAGGGAACCAACGGCCAGTCGCAAGGCGTGGTGCCTTTCCTCAAGGTGGTGAACGACACCGCCGTGGCGGTGAATCAGGGCGGCAAGCGCAAGGGCGCGGTGTGCGCGTATCTGGAAACCTGGCATCTGGACATCGAGGAATTTTTGGACCTGCGCAAGAACACCGGCGATGACCGTCGCCGCACGCACGACATGAATACCTGTAACTGGATTCCCGACTTGTTCATGAAGCGCGTCATGGAAGGCGGCGACTGGACGCTGTTCTCGCCGTCCGATGTGCCTGATCTGCACGATCTGTTCGGCCGTGATTTCGAGGAAGCCTACGTCGCTTACGAAGCCGCCGCCGCGCGCGGCGCGATCAAGTTATACAAGACCGTTCAGGCATCCAGCCTGTGGCGCAAGATGTTGACCATGCTGTTTGAAACCGGCCATCCCTGGATCACCTTCAAAGACCCTTGCAACATCCGTTCGCCGCAGCAGCACGTCGGCGTGGTGCACAGCTCCAACCTGTGTACCGAGATCACCCTGAACACCAACGAGGATGAGATCGCGGTATGCAATCTGGGCTCGGTCAACCTGCCCGCACACCTCTACCCACAAGGACACGAGCTGGCCGGACAAATCAATCACGACAAGCTGCGCGCGACCGTCAACACCGCGATGCGCATGTTGGACAACGTGATAGATGTCAATTACTACGCCGTCGCCAAGGCGCGTAACGCCAACCTCAAACACCGTCCGGTAGGTATGGGTATCATGGGTTTTCAGGACTGTTTGCACCAGTTGCGCACGCCTTATGCGTCGGAAGCGGCGGTCGAATTCGCCGACCGTTCGATGGAGGCCGTCTGCTATTACGCCTACTGTGCCTCCACCGAGTTGGCCGAGGAGCGTGGCCGTTACGCTTCCTACAAGGGCAGTCTGTGGGATTGCGGCATCTTGCCGCAGGACACGCTGGAACTGTTGCGCGAAGAGCGCGGCGGCTATGTCGAAGTGGATACTTCCAGCAGCCTGGACTGGGAGGTGTTGCGCCGCCGCATCGAACAATACGGGATGCGCAATTCCAATTGCATCGCCATTGCCCCGACCGCGACTATTTCCAACATCATCGGCGTATCGGCCTGTATCGAGCCGACTTACCAGAACATTTTCGTCAAATCGAATCTGTCCGGCGAATTCACCGTGATCAACGACTATCTGGTCGCTGACCTCAAGCAACTGGGCTTGTGGGACGAAGTGATGATTGCCGACATGAAGTATTTCGACGGCAGTCTGGCAAAAATTGACCGCATCCCGAACGAGTTGCGCAGCTTGTACGCCACCGCGTTTGAGGTTGAACCCGGCTGGCTGATCGAAGCGGCCTCGCGTCGCCAGAAATGGATAGATCAGGCGCAATCGCTCAATATCTATATGGCGGGCGTGTCCGGTCGCAAGCTGGACGAGACTTACAAACTGGCCTGGGTGCGCGGCTTGAAGACCACTTACTACCTGCGTGCGCTGGGGGCGACTTCCGCCGAGAAATCCACCGGGCGTGCCGGCGCGCTGAACGCGGTTGCCGTCGGCGAAACACAAGGGACGCAATTTTGCTCGATAGATAATCCTGAGTGCGAGGCGTGCCAGTAAAGTGGTGAGTGGTGAGTGGTGAGTGGTGAGTGGTGAGTGGTGAGTGGTGAGTGGTGAGTGGTGAGTGGTGAGTGGTGAGTGGTGAGTGGTGAGTGGTGAGTGGAAAACCGTTCGCTTGCTACTTACAACTCACTACTTACTACTTACTACTTACTACTTACTACTTACTACTTACTACACAATTAAGGGAAAATAATATGTTGAATTTTGACGAAGAAATCAGGCAGATCGCTTTGCCTTCCGGGATGCCGTTGGGGATGAACGCCATGCAATCTATGCAGGGCGCAGCGCCACAGGCTTCCGGCGGGCGTATCCGCGTGGAAGACAAGCGCATCATCAACTGCAAGGCGGACGTGAACCAACTGGTGCCGTTCAAGTACAAGTGGGCTTGGGAAAAGTATCTGGCGGGCTGTGCCAACCACTGGATGCCGCAGGAAGTGAACATGACGGCGGACATCGCGCTGTGGAAGAGCGATAAGTTGTCTGATGACGAGCGCCGTCTGGTCAAGCGCAATCTGGGCTTCTTCACCACGGCTGACAGTCTGGCGGCGAACAATATCGTGCTGGGGACTTATCGCCACATCACCAACCCGGAATGCCGCCAGTTCCTGCTGCGCCAGGCTTTTGAGGAGGCGATTCACACCCACGCCTACCAGTATATCGTGGAAAGTTTGGGGCTGGACGAGGGCGAGATTTTCAACATGTACCACGAAGTGCCGAGCATCCGTAACAAGGATGAGTTTCTGCTGCCCTATATTGACGTGTTGACCAACCCCGAATTCAAGACCGGTACGCCCGATGCGGATCGCGCCTTGTTGCGCAGCCTGATCGTGTTCGCCTGCATCATGGAAGGCTTGTTCTTCTACGTCGGCTTTGTGCAAATCCTGGCTTTGGGTCGCCAGAACAAGATGACGGGTGCGGCGGAACAATACCAGTACATCTTGCGCGACGAGTCCATGCACCTGAATTTTGGCGTGGATTTAATCAACCAGATTAAGATGGAAAACCCGCACTTGTGGACCAGCGATTTTCGCGAGGAAATCCGCAGCCTTATCCAAAAGGGCGTGGAACTCGAATACGCCTACGCCGAGGACACCATGCCGCGCGGCGTGCTGGGGCTGAACGCGACCATGTTCAAGGAATATCTGCGCTTCATCGCCAACCGCCGTTGCCAGCAAATCGGCGTGGACGTGCTGTATCAGGGCGCTGCCAATCCCTTCCCGTGGATGGCGGAAATGATTGATTTGAAGAAAGAAAAGAACTTCTTCGAGACGCGCGTCACGGAATATCAAACGGGCGGTTCGCTGGACTGGGATTGATCCTTGCCAGGAAAGTGACGGCAAACCTTGCCGCTCGGTTAATATGCTCGGCTTGATGCCGATAGGTTTGAATAGGTCATGTTGAACAAACTCTGCTTGTGGCTGTGTATGCCGCTGTTGCTGGCCGCTTGTGCCGCGCCGTTGCCGATGCAATACCGGGATGTGGTTGATCCTGAGGCGCTGGCGATGGTGCCTGTGCGCGCTACGCAGCCCGTCGTGGCGCTGGCGCTGGGCAGTGGCGGGGAACGCGGCTTCGCCCACATCGGCGTGATCAAGGCGCTGGAGGCTGCCGGCATCAAGGTGGATATGGTGCTGGGAACCAGTGCCGGTGCCGTGGTCGGGGCGTTGTATGCGGGCGGTTATAGCGGTATTGAGCTGGAAAAGCTCGCGCTGGAGATGGATCGGGGCAAGCTGAACGACATTGATTTTTCCAGGCGCGGCTATGTGCGCGGCGAACAGTTGCAGGATTTCGTCAACCGCGCCCTGAATAACCGTTCCATCGAGCAACTGGACAAGCCCTTTATGGCGATTGCAACCCGCTTGAACGACGGGAGAACCACCACTTTCAATCACGGCAACACCGGCAAGGCGGTGCGCGCTTCCAGCAGCATTCCAGGCATTTTTTATCCCGTCACGATAGGCGGCGATGAATACGTGGACGGCGACTTGAGGAAGCCCGTGCCGGTCACGCTGGCGCGTGAAATGGGTGCCGACTTTATCATCGCCGTGGATATTTCCAGACAGCCGAAAGATGCTCCTGCACCGGGAAATATCATGGAAATTCTCATGCAAAGTCTGCGCATCATGCGTCAGTCCATTTTGTCGCGCGAACTGGAATCCGCTCAGGTAGTGATACAGCCCGACATCGGTCCCACCCCGCAGATTGACGAAAGCAGCAAGTTACACCTGATCAAAATTGGCGAAGACGCAGCGAACGCCGCCATGCCGCTGATCCGCGAATGGCTGCAAAAAATTGCCGCCGAAAAAGCCCTGGGGCGAGCCGCGCCGCAATGAGTTTTTATTGCCACGAATTGCCTTACCAGCCCGATGCGGCGGGCTATTTCCTCAAACTGGCTGATCTACCCTGGGCGGCGTGGCTGGATAGCGGCGGCATGGGGCGCTACGACATCCTCACGGCAGCGCCGCACCACACGCGGGTATTGGATGAAACAGTTGATGCGGATCCTTTCGCCCTGATTCGTGCCGAATTGGGCGCGCCTGTCGCGCCTGTCGCGGAGGTGCCGTTTGCCGGGGGTGCGTTGGGTTACTGGAGTTATGACCTGACGCATCGCAGGCCAGCTTTGCCTGATCTTGCTTGCGACACGCTGCCGGTGATGGCGCTAGGCTTCTACGACTGGGCGCTGGTGCTGGATCATCAGCAACACACCGCGCGTCTGGTTTCGCAGCAACGTTATGCCGCAACGCGAGCCTTGTTGGTGCAGCTATTGGCGCGTTTGCAGGCCGAGCCTGTGCCGTTGGCCGATAATTTCCGCGTGCGCGGCAAGATTGTTTGCAACTTCAGCAAAGACAGTTATGCGCGTGCGTTCCAGACGGTGCAGGGCTATTTGCAGTCGGGCGACTGCTATCAGATCAACCTCGCGCAACGCTTTTCGGCCAGCGCTACAGGCGATGCGCTGAGCGCCTACCTCAAGCTGCGCAGCTTGAGCCCCGCCCCCTTTTCGGCTTACCTTGATTTTCCCGGTGTGCAGATTCTCTGTGCCTCGCCGGAGCGCTTCATCCGCGTCCATAACGGCAGAGTCGAAACCAAACCGATCAAGGGCACGCGCCCGCGCGATGCCGATGCGCTGCGCGATGCGCAACTGGCCGACGAGTTGCGTCTGCATCCCAAAGATCGCGCCGAAAACCTGATGATCGTGGACTTGCTGCGCAACGATCTGGGCAAGAACTGTGCGCCCGGCTCGGTGCGCGTACCCAAACTGTTTGAGGTGGAGAGCTATTCTAATGTCCATCATCTGGTCAGCACGGTGCAGGGCGAGTTGGCGGCAGGGCGCGACGCGCTGGACCTGTTGCAAGGCTGTTTTCCGGGCGGCTCGATCACCGGTGTGCCAAAGGTTCGCGCCATGCAGATCATCGAACAGTTGGAACCTGACCGGCGCGGTGTGTATTGCGGTGCGATAGGCTACATCGGCTTTGACGGCAACATGGACAGCAACATCGTCATCCGCACGCTGGTCTATGCGAACGACGAAATATGCGGCTGGGCAGGCGGCGGCCTGGTCGCCGACTCGCAGGTTGATGCGGAGTATCAGGAAACCCTGGACAAGGCATCCTCGATGTTGGAATTGTTGCGCTTATACGGCGGAGAGTGTCTGTAGGATGTGCGGGAGAAGCAAGCGCATTTGTCCCGTTGTAACAAATTTATTTTTAATAATCAATATGTTATGTGATGTACGCAGTTCGTTTCCTGGCGTATTGTCGTGTTGCCCTCATCTATTGTGGACGCTGGAGACGCTTCAAGTCTGGCGCAAGCCATAACTCGTAGTGTCCCGACTTGATCCAGTCAACATTTTCGTATTTTGCGGACTCATCGCTTAGTTCGATCTGCGGAATCAGCGCACGCAACACTTCAAATATTTCCTGAGCTTGCCTTTGATCTTGTCGTTTAAAGTAGCGTAACTGGCTTCTTTGCGGGCCGGTGTCTACTTTCTGTATGGGCTTCCATTCGATAGTTCCTCGTTGATAGCGATGTTTCATTAACGTTTCAAGAATTTCCCTGGCAAGTCGCTGTTGGCGGTCACTGCGTATGTGTATCCAACACTGCGCAACAGTGGCGGGTTGGACGGTGGGCGAAAGTGTGGCGGCCTGATAGCTTTGAGTTGAACGCGTGACATTTTTATTGATCAGCGCATCCAAAGAGCCACCGCTTGCGGGATAGGAGAAGAGTAACAGGGTGCAAATTGCCAAAATGATTTTGTTCACAATTCTACCTTCCCACAAACGCCGCGAGCCAGTTCATCGCGAATTTTCGCCATTTCAGAGGTTGTTCGCCCAAGTTCATTTCTCACCGCCGAATAATCCAGTTTTAACTGATCAATTTCTATTTTCATCGCTGGCGAGATGGTTAACATGCTTCCATCGTCTGCTTCTGGTTTTGCGCTGGAAAGTTGGCCTTTCAAGGTGAGGAGTTGTCTTTCCTGTTCCTGGCTAAGAATTTGTAGCTGCGTCAGTTTCATATATTGGTTTAACTGACATCGAATGGCTCCAAGTTCGCTTTTCAGATCATTTTTGTTTGGAAACTGGGTTTGCAGCCAGACGAACCCGCCAAGGAAAAAGACGATGATAGCGATGAGTTCCTTGTAATCTTTAAGTTTTTCCAGCATTTTATGCTCTCCAATGTCGCAATTTGTGTGCGTTAATTGTTGATAAGAGAAGGGTGACAATGTTTAACGCGACGAATGGGCTTGTACGCGAAGAAACTGTATATGAGTTTTCTATCGAGAACAATATGCCGAAATGCATAGGTAATACAGTCTAAGCCTTGTCCAATGTGGTATGAGCCTGAACGAGAGTTCGTATTTCCAATGAGGTATGAGCCTGAAGCGAAGAATTTGAGGCGAATCGTGAAGTGGGTTGATCATTGCAAGGATGATG
>Ga0210042_1002067_pt1 | contig 15702 bp, 8 predicted proteins | sample CryGeymeta201518_FD_183982 | JGI IMG/M metagenome (GOLD analysis project Ga0210042, IMG submission 183982) | Groundwater microbial communities from Crystal Geyser aquifers in Utah, USA - Crystal Geyser metaG 2015-18 (SPAdes) (version 2) | ecosystem: Environmental > Aquatic > Deep subsurface >... | reverse complement strand
GCCGCCATTCTCGTAGTACTCAACCTTCAGGCTATGGCTACCGCCACTCAGGTCAATATCGGCAGTGTACTCCGTTGACGATTGATCCTTCCACTGGTCAATAATTAGATTACCGTCTACCCACAAACGTATGCCATCATCGCCTCGCAGATGGAAGCGATAGCGCCCCTGTGTGAAGTCCCAGTTGCGCGTCCAACGGGCTGAGAAATTGTCGTTAGGTACGCCATTGCCTGGACCACCACCGCCCCAGTCGAAATCCACACTGCCATCATTGCGGCAGAGTATTGGATTGCCACTCAACGTACGATTGTTCCAGTATTCCCCTTTCCAATCGCTAATGCTCGGACAATCGGAGCTTAGCGAATCCCACCAGAGGGCGACAGTAGCGCCGCCGCCATTCTCGTAGTACTCAACCTTCAGGCTATGGCTACCGCCACTCAGGTCAATATCGGCAGTGTACTCCGTTGACGATTGATCCTTCCACTGGTCGATAATTAGATTACCGTCTACCCACAAACGTATGCCATCATCGCCTCGCAGATGAAAGCGATAGCGCCCCTGTGTGAAGTCCCAGTTGCGCGTCCAACGGGCTGAGAAATTGTCGTCAGGTACGCCACTGCCTGGACCACCACCGCCCCAGTCGAAATCCACACTGCCATCATTGCGGCAGAGTATTGGATTGCCACTCAACGTACGATTGTTCCAGTACTCCCCTTTCCAATCGCTAATGGTGGTGGGACAGTCGCCAGTACCGCCTCTATTGTTCCAAAGCGTTTGCCATTCATTGGTTATGCTGGTCGCGTATGCCTCGCTGCCCACCCATAATTTGATGGAATCATGAAGCGACTGCCAATTGAAGGAAACTTGCGAAAGCATATCCCTGATTGGCTTATAGTATGAACCGCTGCCGCTGTATAAAAGAGTCCTTGCGGTCGCCAATTCTCCGCAATATTTGCTGGAATAATTGCGAACGCCGTGGTCATTGAATATGGTTTCGGTGCAACCGGTTCCTGCTGGAAACCATTCGACATGATAGGTGGTTGCCAGGGGATTCCAACAGGCCGATGTGTTTTCGTATGGTTGCCATGCTGCAAAAGCGTCTAATCCAAATTGTGATACAGGGATTCCCATTAGATTGAGCACGTCTGTAAAATAAGAACTATCCTGATTGTATCCATACGCATCTGAAGAACAATCCGCGCCATAAAGAGCTTGAACATCTTCAGTAGGGGTCAACGTACTACTTGCTGGGGGCGTTGGCGTTTCGGTGATCGCCTCCTGTGCGCGAGCGGATGGCAAATTTCCTGCGCCAAAGGCAGAAAGGAATACTCCCAGCAACATAATCCCATACAGGGTTTTGCGTGTCAACGAGATTTTGTTTTTGGTTTGCATGTTTTCCTCCAGGTTGGGAACAAAGGAGGCGATGGCTTGAAATTACAAAGACTTGCTTATTCAGTATACAGATTTGCAAACCTAAAGTCAATAGGCAATTGTACTGAGTTTGTACCATACACATTTGGTGGGTTTGAATTTTCCGCTTATGTTCCAGAATCACATTACCTGATTTTCACTCGAACAAAAATGTTATTCTCTTGTTGCTTTCGCCGCGCAGTCCATAACAGACATAAGCCGGCCAGCAGGAAGGCAAAGCTTGTTATTTACCAGGCGTTTAACGTGCGACTAGAGGCAGGTGGATTTTATATAAAATATCAACCACCTTCACATTAACGGTCACCCGGGCAGTTCCCGCCGTACCGGCGTCAACATAAATCGTGCCAACATAGTCTCCGGGCGCGAGCGAGCCAACATTCAGGGTGAAGGCAATCGTTCCCAATGTAGTTGTCTGTCCAGTAGGCGTATCCATCGTGATCAGGCTGGGAGTCTGACTGGTTGCTGTCCATTGCAGTGTGCCGCCTCCATCATTCTTGATATTAAAGGCGCCTTTGTTCACTGAAAAATTCAGCCCGGCCAGAATATTGGTGGTAGATGGCACGTTCATGCTGTCAAAGAAATTTTCTGGCAGAGTAGATGCCATTTCACCACGATAAGCTTTCAGTTCGAGTGTATAAGTGGCGCTCCAAAAAATTGAACCTCCATAAGATGGTGTGACCACGATACTTTCTACAATGCTATTTTTGAGGTAACGCTGATTCCCTGTTGCGAGAAACACGAAATCTTTGGTGTTCTTAACTAATGGCGAAATGAAAAAGCCTGAGTGCATCATGTTAGACAGCACGCGATAGTCTTTGCTCGTGCCATCTTTAAGCTTTAATGTAAGCTTCAATTGAGGAGGTTTGAATACTATCCCCAAAAGCTTGCCCAATAGGGTCGGTTTAATATCAAGCTCAGCATAAACTGGAGCACTCGTTATGGGAAGCACAACATCCTCTCCTATCTTATGCGTGCCCTCATGAATAACATCAAAAGCACTACTACTATGTATCACTTGTTTTTTACGCAGATAGGCCAGGTCATTGTCTAGTTTGGTTACTGTGTAATTATCGAATAATGCAGGCCAACTTAATCCATCCTCAAGTGAGGGTATGCGTCCATCTATTGGTTGAACGCGAAACAACACGTTATCTGGGGCGCTATTGCCCCTCAAGTGTTGCTCGTTGAGTTGCGCTAATTTCGGCGTGTAGACTGAATAACTTTGTATTATTGGACGCGGATTCCACTCATTGTTTGATGCTAAAAGGTTGACCTGATCATAGGAGTAAATATCCGTGGTGCCTTGAAGAGTAGGTACGGCGTACGCTTTCTCAATCTCGTCCAGACTATGCTCAAATCTATTCCGCAGGTTATTTCTTTCTGTCACTCTTGAACGCAATCCGTCCCAAGCACTAGCGTAAGTATTGCGGGTGTTTTCGAAAACTTGCCGAGGTGATATGTTTATATAGTTCTTTCCAATATAAGCCCAAGATATTACTGATATAAGTAGCGCAATCATCAGGCGCTTATCTGTATAAATAAGGCCAATAATTAAGGTTACAAAAACGAGTGCAGTTCCTGCTATAATGGCGTGCCCATCATGCCTTACAAAGCCACCCTTAAAGGCAATAAAAAGAAATAAGGCAAGGCATATACTGAGGAATGATTTTGCGTGAGTGGTTATTTTGCTAGACCTTACTAACGTCCAGAAGATTGCAATCGTAGCAAGAAAATATGCAAGTATTTCTTCATTGTTGCCATCTGTTGCCATCGCTTCAGTATAACCAGATACCATCGGCGACATACTGATAAAAAAATTGGGTAAATAAAGAATCGGTTGGCCAGAAAGAACCCAAAAAATGGGAGCCGACACAATCGGGCTAATTAATGCCATCAAAGCCAGTTTGCGACAGCGGTGATATGAAAAGTAAGAAGATATTGCGATAGCCATTACGCCACATATCAGCAAAAAACTTCCCTTTACTAGAGGCAATAACCCAAGCGGCGCACAAATAAGAGCTATTGCCAATATTTGCCATGAGTTAGGGTTCAACTTTACATGCTCATCAGCATCTGTAATAAACTTAGAAACGCAAGCTGCTAATATCAATGGATAAGAAAAAAACAGTGCATCTTTCAAGTACATAAAACCAGCTAAAAAAAACAAAAATACAAGAACACTGTATGGCTTTTTATCTTTTGCCAGGTACAACAAAGCAATCGCATAACACAACCCCAAGAATACACTGCCCCACACCATCAAATAGTCTGTTGCAGGGTGATACATTCGTGTGTAGATTGATCCGTATGGGCCAAGAGTAAATATTATATCTTTGCCTATATTCAAATGTTGCGCCACCGCTTGATTCATTGAAAACTGCCATGATGGGTCAAGTCCAGAATATGGCATTCCTGGATTTAACGGGACAAAGACTGCTAGAGTCGTAATTGCAGTGAAAGCAACGACAAGATACTTCGGCAGTGTTGAGAGAAAAGCTCTGTTAACTTTGTCTGACTTATTTCCGAAAATTTTTATAAACATTCTCTATCACTTAAATATTTGTTCCATACAATATTTGAATCCCATCCTTATCCCATACTTGAGGCGATATTAATTGCTTACATTGCTTTGAGACCGCCAAGATCAAGCACACAATAAACAACAGCGGAATATAAAATAGGCAGTTGACGTAGCTTGCAATAAGTTCCATGCCATCAAGCTTCCAAGGAAGCTTTGTTACCGTTCGCCAAGCCGCTTGGGCATCATAGGGTGAATGGTGAATGATGATAACCGTGTCATTTTTCACCCGATAATTAGCCGGGTATTTTCACCCAAAGTGTACCAACCCTGCCAGTTACAACTGCTCCAATGGGTGAAAACTGCGATAGCGGCGGGTATCGCCCCGCACACCACTGAGGATGAGAGAACAGATAATGGTTTTTTTACCCACGAGCCAATCATAGCATAAAAAAGGCTACCGCCTTATGCAAATTGAGGCAGCAACCTGTTAAGCGTATTTGTCAGGCGTTTAACGTACGACGAGAGGCAAGTAGACTTTATACAAAATACTGACCAATTTTACATTCACGGTCACCTGGGCAGTTCCTGCCGTACCGGCGTCAACATAAATAGTGCCAACATAGTCCCCGGGCGAGAGCGAGCCAACATTCAGGGTAAAGGCAATCGTTCCCTGTGTAGTTGTCTGTCCATTAGGCGTATCCATCGTGATCAAGTCGGCGGTCTGACTGGTTGCTGTCCATTGCAACGTGTCCCCTCCATCGTTCTTGATGTTAAAGTAACCTTTGTTCACCGAATAATTCAGCCCGGCCAAGATGCTAATGGTGGACGGCACATTAAGCATGGGCAGTCCCGTATTGACAGATTTTACAATCCCGCCTTCCTTCGTAATCACATACAGCCAGTAATCCGTATCTACAGGCGGTGAAACCTGCACCAAACCACTGGCCGAGGATGGGATCGTAACGCCATGATCTATCGCCACATCCAGGAATGTGCCGGCGGTCACAGACCAGTTGAGGGTGACCGGTGAACTGCCGCTAGTCGTGAACGTAACGGCCGGAGTAGGTGCTTGAGAAATGCTGGCTGTGAAATTTGTGCCGCCAACCGACAGCGTATGTGTGCCGGTTCCCGCAGAAGACATGCCCGCGTTGCCGCTCACTGCCTGCCCATCGAGGGTGGCCGAACCGCCGCTCCAAGCATAACCAAGATAAGAGAGTGTGGGTGGGGCCGGGTCACCCTGCGCATTAGTTGACAGGATCAATGGAGGCGCTGATAGGATGGCGCCGACAATAGGGAGGTTGTCCAGCGCCGTATTAGGTACCTGAGACTTGGCTGTAGAAGGACCTCCCGAACGCGTGACGACGAAGCTGTTCAGTTGAGGAACGGTTTTACAGCAATAGTAAGGAAGACTATTTGTGTAAACTTGGTTACCAAAGGTCGTTGAATAGATCTGATTACCATCATAACGAATATCATTAATAGGATTTGGTTGCATGTCAAGATCAAAAATCGGCAGACCTGTGTTGTTGCTGATCACGTTGTTAGCCACGATTCCTGTCGCAGGCAGATTCCGTCCTATATCAGGAGATGCATAGATCGCCGCTCCATAGGAGATATTTGCGTTGTCACCAATTGAAGTTAGAGCGTTTTCAATCAGATTGGAAATAGAGATGTTGATGGATGATCCTTGGATAAGTACACCTCCGCCATATTTCCCAATATTGTGAGTAATTGTCGTTCCGGTGATATTAGCAGATGATTGATTAAGAATTGCCACGCCTCCTCCAGAACTAATGACGTTTCCCAAAGCATCGGAATTAAGAATGAGTGAATTTTGCAGATTCAAAGCTGCCAAATCAACCAAGATGCTCCCCCCCACGCCTGTGCCTGCCGCTCCAGAAGTTTCCTGGACGTCCAAGTCATAGAAGACAACGTTATTAATCACGGCGGTAGCTCTGTTTTGAGCGACTGTTCCATTTTGGCTTACCCCATTTATTCCATACAACCTGTTGACGTCGCCTGCAACATATATACCACCTCCCGCTTGGCCTGCTATGGTTGTCGAGCCATAGCGTCCTTGAATGAAAGAATTATCCACCCTGAGAGACGCAGAACGGCGGTTGAAAGCGCCATCCACCGCGGTGTCATTGGAGTCAGCACTAATAGCCCCGCCAAATCCATTGGCTGACCCGATGCCTGTGGCGCGATTGCCCTGAAAGACGCTATCATAGATTTCGACATTTGAGCGGTATAGGGTTCCTCCTCCACCGACCATGGCATTGTTGGCAATGAAACGCGAGTTATAGATTTTGGCAGTAACAAAGTCTTCGGCATGAAAGCCGCCACCCCCTGTGGGAAAAGGATAACTGACCGAGGCATCGCGGATAGAATGATTATTCTCAAAGGTGCAGTTTGCCACAAGGATATCTGAGCCAGTATCATCAGACCAGGTACCCAGGGAATAGATGGCTCCCCCAACATAACCGGCCTGATTGTTATCAAAGCGTGTATTGGATATGCGGAGCGTCGAATTTCCCACATGAATTCCTCCGCCAGCCGCTGTTTGGAGGTGATTGGGTAAGTTTGTACGGTTATTGGTAAAACGTGAATTATGAATGAAAGCCTTGGAGTGCGTCTCAAGAGCCAGGCCTCCGCCATAGTTTTTCGCAGAATTGCCAGTCCAGGTACAACCAAAGAAAAAGGCGGTCGAATCTACGGCCACCACAGTGCCGCCGCCGCCCGTGGAAAGTTGATTCCCATTATTGTTTTGAAAGACACAGTTTACGAAAGTAGCCTGCGCCTTTTGTAGGGTTACTCCTCCCGCAAGGCCGTCTGTGGTTGTATAACCGTTTGCAAAGGTCAAATCCTGAAAGACAATCGGACGGCCATAGATTAGGTCTGAGTTTATCAGGCGAAGGATACTTGTTATGCCACCGCCGCTCAATATAACGTTTGCGCCTGATGCTGCCCGGATGGTAAAGCCTTTTCCCAAGTTGTTGAAAATCCATCCGCCGGCTGGCGCAATGTACGTTCCCGCTGCCATCTCGATAATACCCCCGTCGCTGACAGTATTGACAGCGTCCTGTAGTGTTGCCGCATCGCCCGGCACATGAATCACAACTGGCGCTGCTGCGAGTGTCATCGAACGAACAGACGAAGGATTTCCCCCAAAGATCAATGCAGGGGTTAATATGATCAAAAAGATTAGGCGGAAAATTTTCATTGTAAATAATCTCCTGAAGATGGCCTCAAGCAATCAATCACCCTATCTTTACCCGGCATACCGAAAATTCATTTCTTTGACCGGAAAGAGGATGGGGGATTGAGTAGTCACCCAAAGAAAATTATAGTATATCCACCCACGGAAAAACCTTACATTGAAAAACCTTACAGTTTTATAAACTGAAACGCCATCCTCTTACTTTTCCCTTCATCGGGCAGTTTCGTTCAGTAATGGCGCCAACTTCTGTTGGGCATGGATCGCGTTCACATGGCGAGCGATATCTTTGGAAAATGTTCCGTAAATTAGCCCTTTCGTAAAAAAATAATTCAAGGTCTGCTCGTAAATATTGACGATATTGACCTGCGATTGCGCCTCATAAGAGCTGGCCTGAGATAAGATTTTTATTTCCAAATCTTCAAAATTGATCGACGGCGATCTACGGAGGGCTATTTGAAACAGCCACGGCCAAACACGCATTTGCCATGCCCGGCCTTTGATCAGTGAAGATAATTGAGGATGCTTCTTTACCAGCAGGCAGGCCATCAACCCTGCGACATATTGCCGCTTCGAGAATGTCCAAATATTGTGATAATGATAATGGTATGCGAGCGGCGCGGAAACATACAGAATCCGCAGCCCCTTTTTCGACAGGCGGTAGGACAGCTCTGCATCCTCGAAAGCGGCGTAGGTGAAATCGGTATCGAACCAATGGTCGAGCGATTTCAGAAAGTCGGTTTTGATCGAAACGTTCGATGTATAAAAGTGTCGAAAATCATACTCCTGCCCGTCTCGAAGATAATAATAGCTAAACTGCTGCGCCCCGGGGCCGTCAATATGCGCCATGAGGGTATTCATCGTAAGGTCTGGCGGCCAGGTCGTATAACCCAGGATCGCCGTGGTCAAGTCTGCATGAAGGTTATGGGCCTCGATATGTTGGCGCACAAAATCCGGGGCAGGCAGAATATCGTCGCCAACGAAGAGGGTCAATGGGGCCTTGGCAAGCGCAATGCCCCGGTTGCGAGCGGCTGCCGGACCTTGGTTTGTTTCCTGGCGCTCTATAATCAGTGAGTAATGCTTGGGCTGATAGGAAGTCAACAGTTCATAAGTATGATCTATGGAAGCATCATCCACTGCGATCAATTCAAAAGGGATACCAGCATCCTGCTGGTCATAGGCTTCCAGCACGCGCCGCAAATCATATTCGCGGTTATAACAGGGCATGATGATGCTGATCGCATTCATTGCTTGTTCAATCCACCGTTGCCTTGATCCACTCGGCTGTGCGGGCAATCCCCTCCGAAAGGGAAACCTCAGGCTGCCAATGCAGTAACTCGCTGGCGGTATGAGTATCCAATTGCAGGCAGGGAACGTCAAACTTACGAGCAGCTTCGTATCGCACCTGGATTTTGACCTTCAAAACCTGTTCGATGGCTGCCACCAATTGATTCAAGGTATACATCTGCTTTCCACCCAGATTGATCACCGCATTGGCCGCCGCGGGCAAATCCAACCCAGCCAATAGAGCCTTACTCAGATCACCTACGTAAAAATAATCACGCTGCACCTCCCCATCTCCCCAGATGGCTACCGGCTCACCGCGCAGCGCGTGATAGATAAACACTGAAACTGCCCCCTGCCGGCGACGAGGGTTCTGATACGGCCCATAGGGCACCGATGGCCGAAAGATGACGTAATTCATGCCGTGCAGATACGAATACATCTGCGCATACTTCTCCACGGTTAACTTGGTGACGCCGTAAGCGTTGATGGGTCGCGTGGGATGGTCTTCGCGGATTGGCAACGTTTCGGGGATGCCGTATACGGTGCCCCCTGAGGAGAGATAAACGAACCGTTTGACACCCGCATCCAGGCAGGCTTCCAGTAAATTGACGCTGGGGATCAAATTCTGTTCTATATCGGCAGCCGGATTCTTCAAGGCTGTCTCGTGGATAGTTGACCAAGCCAAGTGATAAACCACCTCGATTCCCTGATCCACCAACGTTTGCCGAATCAGATTGGCATTGCCGAGAGTACCCTGAATATATCGCACCCCATCTGGAAGAGCATCGTAGGGGCGAGGATAGAGATCAAACACCGTCACCCTATGCTGTTCAGATGCAGCTAATTGATTGACCAGGTGTGAGCCGATAAAGCCATTTCCACCTGTAACCAAAATGTGACTCATATTCGCTTGCTCCTCAATTTTGACAGCGCTCGCGCAAGGATATTGGCCCGAGGCGCAGGTTGTGGTGCGGGCTGGGATGTTTGCGCTTTCGCTAACTCACGCTGGATAAAAGCCAGATAACTGGCCCGCACAGGATTGCCCGGATCAAGCAGGGCCAGCGCAAGTTGCGGATTTTCAGCCAGACGTTGCAAGAGCATCACATTCAGCGCCCGCTCCAAGCCGAATGTATAAATCGAGTGGAGCAATTCGTCTACAACTGGCGCGGCGGAGAGATTCACAAATGTTGGATCTGCCAGGTGTTGGGGCAGGTGTGCAGCCAGACACCAGCAAATCTCGAAGATCATCGCCGCCCGATCATTGCGAATGGTGTTGGTCGCATGAACCCGGTAGCGCATCAAAACTTCCGGCAGCAAAATCATGCGGGCTACTTTTGCCATTCGCAAGGCAAAATCCCAATCGTGGGTAAAGCGCAATGGGCGGAATTCCCCGACAGATTCAAACCACCGCCTGGGAAAAACGAAATTGCTCGTGGTACTCCAATAATTCTCGGTCAGCAGCGCCTTATGGAGGTCGTTGCCGGCGCGGAAACTGCGTTCGGGCGCTTCCAACGGCCAGGGTGAAGCATCGGCATACCCATGTTTGGTTCCCAGGAATTTTCCGTCCTGATCGATAATGTCAATGTAAGAACCCACCAACCCGACCTGCCGGTCAGCTTTGAAAACTGCGAGCGTTTTTTCCAACCGAAGCGGATGATAGAGATCATCGGAATTGAGGATCGCCAGGTATGCGCCGGTGGCTTCGCGCAAGCCGCGATTAATGGCGGCATGCGCGCCTTGATTCGGCTGGGTCAATACCCTCAGGCGCGGGTCGCTGAAGCCCGATAGGATATCCAGGCTGTTATCGGTTGAGCCGTCATCCACCACGATCAACTCGAAATCTGTGTGCGATTGGGCAAAAACACTCTCGACTGCATGACCAATGTAAGCCGCATGGTTATAGGAAGGAATGATTACCGAAATCTCAGGCATGATCTTCTCCCAACCAGACCTGCAGGTATTGCTGGGCGATGTGCGAAATGCCGAATCGCTGGGCGATGGCCTGACGCATGGCGGCAGAATCTACCGGTTCGCGTAAAGCCTGCAACACCCCCATTCGCAGGGCGGCCACATCGCCAATATTCGGCGCCACCACCCCGCCATGGGTCATCTCCACCACGTCACGAATGTGCCCGACATTGGTGGCTACCACTGGTTTCCCCATCGCCAAAGTCTCCAGTATCACCAGGGGCATCGCTTCATATTCCGACGGCAATACCATAACATCCGTAATCGCGTAAATATCAGAGATTGGGGTATAAAATTTGTGACGGGTGAAGTTTTTCAAGCCAGTACGCGCGATCTGTTCTTCGACCGCAGATGCCAACGAGCCGTCTCCGACCATCAGAAAATGAATATTCTCCTCGCTGGCAAACCGGCGCGCCAATTCGATGAAATCCAGGGGGCGCTTTTGGGGATGCAGGCGCGCGCAGAAGGTAACCAGTTTTTTCTCCAGCGGCAACCCCATCTTTTGCTTGATTTGGAGGCAGCGTTCAACGGGATAATCTGCCGGATTGATGTCTTCCATGTTAATGGCATGTTCCACAAAATGGATCCGCTCCGGGCGAACGCCGCGATCTGTGTACGCCTGGGTTATATTGGGATTGGCTGAGATATGCGCATCCATCGCGGCTACCACGGCTTGGTCATACCGATTAATCCAGCCAAACTGATGATCGTACACCTGGTCAACAATGCGAAGCCCAGGATGACGTTGACGCAGCGCGCTCAACGCATCGTAAATGAAATTGGCCCCATTTGCAATATAGAGTGTATCCGCCTGAAAGCGCTCAATGAGATAACTCAAAAAAGAGAAATTCAAAGGGGGAAGCAGATAATCGGCCGCTGTGTAAACAAACGGGATCGTTTGGTGAAATGCATCCGCTGTCGTCCCCAGGGCGGCGTCCATCCCTTCCAACGTGACCACAACAAAGCGAACCTGATCCTGTAAATGGCGCATCAATTGCAAAGCCAGACGCTCTGCGCCTCCCACGGCTAGAAAGGGCATGAAGATTATGATTGTGGGAAGATTAGATGGCTCAGGAAGAACAGGAATAACCGTGTTTACCGGATGTACAACATGTTCCAGTGGTTCCCAAGGTATCTGGGAACTGCTTCGCGCCAAAATATAACTTCCCGTCAATCTCCATTCCACAGTCTCTGCCAACAGAGTTTCAGCAGGGAAAGGATGATCCGTGTCGGGAAATGCTGTCGTATGTGCGATTATTTTCCCTGCAACAGTTGGCATATCCTGCCGTTCTGTCAACCAACCCGTAATATCCAGGGAGAAATCATTACGCGCACAATCTCTGCGTATCACCTGGCGAAGATAAGGCAGCATACGATCACCCGGCAAATGGCTGCTCCTCAAAGGGGCAAGCAACCAGTCTGGCTTGCCAAGAGCATTCACCGTAAATGCCAAACCTTCGCTTTCCAATGCAATCAAATTAGTCTCTAAATATGCCCGATTGCGTTGAAGAAGATCAGGAGAGACCATGCACAGGTAACGCCCTGCAAGGTTGCGACACAACTCCTCCAGGACAGGCGCATCCCAAGTGCGGACTGATTTTCCGAGCGTAGTCGCCGTACCTGTATCACTATTCCATACCACCACTTCAATCCCACGGAGAGTTTGCGCTGATGCCCAGGCCAACACATCGGCCTCTCTCACGGCCGGTAGATTAATCTCAGGGTTCTTTTCGATCACAACGCTGATTGCGGGCATAGGGCATGGCCTGCCATCTTGGGCTATGATCTCAAACAGGTCGAGTTGAGGATTGACCACGGATGCGACAACATCTTCATGTTTCAACTTTGCCACAGCCCGGCGGGTAAATGAGCGCATACCAAAGCGCCTCAGGTAAAATACTGCGCGCGCTACAAGATGCAGCCAGCGCCCGCGGCGACTGTTATGAGGGGCAAGTATGGCCCGGATTCGGCGGAATAATAATGCGATCTTCCATGCCTTACTATTAAAAATTTCGTTAATCTGGGCCGAGAGCGCCTGCACGGACTGCTCCTTCTCCGCCACTTGCGCCGAGAGCGCCTGCACAGACTGCTCCTTCTCGGCCACTTGCGCGGTCAGCGCCGCCACCTGCGCCGTCAAGGTCTGGACAGTTGCATCCTTTTTATTAAATGACTCAAATAATTGGAGATTAATGGATTTTACAATACTCACTATGCGGCTGTTCTGTTCTCTATTTGAAGATAGAATATCAAAGGTACTTTGGAAAGTTTCTTCCCAACGAAATGCATTTTGAGATAAAAGCCAATTCTCCCTGATCGTTGCCTGTGCGTGGGTCGTTAGTTGAAACCTTAGCTCGTCATTTTCAATCAACTGAATTAAGCAATCTGTCCATTCAGCAAGCGAGGAGGCTAATAATCCATTCTTTCCATGCGATACGGCATCAGAATAGGTTTCGAGATGACTAAACACTCCTGGCGCGCCCAAAGCGCTGTATTCAAAAAACTTCAGCGGGCTTTTGCATCGATTGAAAAGGTTATCAACCAATGGGGCGATGAAAATATCGGCAGATTGGGTCTGGAAAAACGCTGAAAAATCCTTGTACGAATAAGGATAGTGAGGCGTCCATTTCACCTGAGGGTAGGAAAGCATCTCTGCGGGCGGTTGCATTCCCCAAAAGTGAAAACGTATCTTGTGGGGGTAACGCTTTATTAAATCCAGCAAGACCGGCATAACATATTCGATGTCCGGCCTATGAGAGTTTCCGCCCATATAGCCTATCGTCAGTATTTCATCTTTCGACTTCAAAACCGGCGGTCTGAGCTGCCAGATAGTGTCATCAAAATAATTTGGAAGCACAACGACATTATTGTTATAACTGGCAAGTACGCTCTGTAATCTTGGCGTGGCAACAGTTACCAGGTCGGCTTCCATAAGCGCCTGAAACATCGGCAGGAGAGAAGGGCCAAATACTGCGCTTTGTCTATCTGGATGGCTTTCAGGTAAATAAAGAAGAAGATCATCCAAATCAAATACCACTGGTTTTCCTTCTTTACGGGCAAATTCTACAATTTTTTTATAATCATCAAATTTCTTTGGAAGCTCACGCTGAATGATAATTATGTCCGCTTCAGAAATACGGCCAACGACAATTTGACCATTTTCAATTCCGTTAACAATATTAATCCCTGATTGTCTGAGAGGTCCAATAAGCCGTAAATGAGCCATTGGGTCTTCACCATACAAAGAAAATGAATAACAGACTGCATTTTTAATCTTCATAGGATGTTTCCTTTGGGTACCCTGGTTGAATCATCTGTGCGCTCCATAGCAATTCGCAGCGCCGCCTCCCAAGCGGGCAGGCGCAGTCCGCGAAGTACCCGAAGGGTGAAGATGGCGGCGAAGTGATTGCAGTCCAACGCCGAAAGGAGCGGGCGCTGCGCCGGGGTTGGAAAATCGCTGGTCAAAGCAGGCAGGATTTCTTTGCAGACTTGTTCATCCCGATGAGGATCGAGTTCCAAAATTTTGCGCGCCCAGTCCAGGCGGCTGGTAACTCCGTCCCCGGCCAGGTGATATAAGGCCGGCGCGTTCGTGGAGAGGCTCCTGGCCGCGGGTTAACACTTGGGCAGTGATTTCAGATTCCTCGCCCAGTTTTCATGCCAGGAGCATGCGCATGGGTTGAAGTTGCCGGGTGAACGGGTTAAGCGTCAATCCGAGAATCTCAAGCGTTACTACGCCTAAGAGCGGCTCGTCCCCTGGCTCGCCGAGGATCACCGGGGTATGCCCTTCCCCTTGGGGTAGTTTGATCAAGCATTCGGATATATCCCGTTCCACAGGGGTGCCATCGGCCAGGATAAAGGTGACCCTGCGCTTGGGAGTTAATTCTACGGCCCTCCAAACCTTATCAGGCAACAGGGTATACGTAGCCCCGCTATCCACCAGAAAGCGCGCCCCAACCTGTTTGCCTGAAGAACCGACCACTACCCCTTCGATATATGTCACGCCCATGGCTGATCTCTCCTTATCACGACTGAAATTACAAGCGTGATTCTACTATACATTAGCGCTCCATGGCCATTCGCAACGCCGACTCCCAGGCAGGTAGGCGCAACCCGAAGGTAGCGGTGAAATGATCACAGTCCAACGCCGAAAAGAGCGGACGCTGCGCCGGGGTCGGAAAATCACTCGTCAAAGCAGGCAGGATTTCTTTGCAGACTTGTTCTTCCCGATGAGCATCAAGCGCCAAAATCTGGCGCGCCCAGTCCAGGCGGCTGACGTACCCATCTCCGGCCAGGTGATACAACCCTTTGCGCCCGGCCAGCCAGGGATAAAAGTTGTTCCCGGCGCGGGCAAGTGACAGCGCGGTGGCCTGCGCCAACATGCGCGCCCAGGTTGGGTTGCTGACCTGATCATCCACAATTTTCAAGGTCTCATTTTGCCTGGCCCATTGCAACACTTTGGAAATAAAACTGTCGCGGCGCGTGCTGTAGACCCAGGCCGTGCGCAGAATAAGATATGCGCCGCCTATGGATTGGACGGCTTGTTCCCCGGTCAGTTTGCTTTTACCATAAACGCTCAACGGATTAGGCGTGTCCGTCTCGACATACGGCTCGCCTTTTGTCCCATCGAAAACATAATCCGTCGAGAAGTGGATCAAAGCCGCGCCCAGCGACTTGGACTCCTCGGCGATTGCGGCGGGTCCGGCGGCATTGATCGCATAAGCCAGGTCACTTTCGCTTTCGGCGCGATCCACTGCCGTGTATGCTGTGGCATTGATAATCACCTCGGGCTTGCTTGCGCGAATGGAATCGCGCAGGCTGTCCCGATTTGCCAGGTCAATCTCGGGGTAATCCAGCGCGCGCACCTCGCCCAGCGGCGCCAGGCAACGCTGCAATTCCCAGCCCAATTGACCATTTTTGCCTAGCAGGAGGATTTTCATATTTTAATGGTCTCTTTGTCTTCGCTCAGTGGGCATTGATGATATTTTGCGTGTAATAATCCAACATTTCCTGCGGTTCCCCGTCCGTAAGGATGACACCCTTGTCCATCACAATCACCCGGTTGCAAAGGTTCTTGATCTGCTCCAGGTTGTGTGAAACGATCACTACGATTTGTGACTGTTCCACTAATTGCAGGATGCGCTGGGAACTTTTCTCGACAAAGTGGGCGTCCCCGGTGGCGAACACTTCGTCAATCAGCAGGATCTCCGGATCCGTCATGGTCGCGATGGAAAACGCCAGCCGTCCGTACATGCCGCTCGAGTAATATTTGACGGGCAGGTCG
>Ga0210042_1002054_pt1 | contig 15756 bp, 13 predicted proteins | sample CryGeymeta201518_FD_183982 | JGI IMG/M metagenome (GOLD analysis project Ga0210042, IMG submission 183982) | Groundwater microbial communities from Crystal Geyser aquifers in Utah, USA - Crystal Geyser metaG 2015-18 (SPAdes) (version 2) | ecosystem: Environmental > Aquatic > Deep subsurface >... | reverse complement strand
TAAGAACTGGCAGTACAACTCCTTGCTGCATTTTTTAAGCGTAAGTTTTCACCTCCTAACCTGCCTAATATTCAATTCCAGTTTAACAGATTAAGAGAGGACTGCGTAAGCTATGATGAAGAAAGAAAACAAGCAATATGTGAAGGTGATGTTGAAAGTTTTCAAAGATTAACCGATTGTCTACGTACTTCAAATAGTCACAATGGTCTGAGCTTTTTATTATATTCAAAACAACCTAAATTTATTAAAACAATTTCGGATACAATAGAAAATCATAATCAGACATGTCCTGATTCTGTATTAACATCCCCAATATATTAATTTTAGTTAACCCCGGGGGTTGAATTTGCCCTTACAACAGAATTGGAAACGAGGTGACACCTCGCAATGCTGGAAGTAGTTCCTCGTATAGACCACTAGGGGGAGCAAAACGAATCTTAATCAAAACAATATCTAAAACCGGGTAATCTTCTTATTCCTTGGGAGTATTTAAGTCTGATAGTAACGGAACCGTTTTTTTTCCATCAGATTCTATTTACCAACTTGTAGTAAATAATTGACAGTCAGAGCTAAAAGCATGGCTACCAAACCTCCGGAAGCGTAGTAAAAATAATGAAGAAAGATATCAAAAAGTATCCTCTTCTTTTCATTTTTGAGGGCAAATTTATATTTTTTCCACAGAAACCGGCGGGTCACATAATAACCTCCCAGAAAGGATCCATAAAGAAATACCTGGAAAATTGGTTTCCCTGAAGTATTTATATAGATCAGGTCTATCCCGGCGTTTATAAAAAAAATATAGAAAACAAAAAAACCGATTACAACTATCTTCTGATATATATTCTTAAAGCGGGAATACCTGATGTATAAATACATGTGGAATAAAAGAAAGGAAAAAAATATTACCGTAGGGAGATATTTTATGATATGGAGAGAAATAATCATACAGTTAATTTTAACATAAGGGGAAATTCGAAAGGAAATTTCTTTTGTATCCCGGCATGGTATAATTTACCCATGATTCTGACGAAAAAAGAGCCATTCACCAGTGATGAAATAGAAAAATTGAAAGAAACTTTTGATGTGTATATCAAAACTGTAATAGATTTAAAATATAAAATATGTTCAGCCGGATGTAACAGACATTTTGAATCAGAAAGGATTCTTCTAGATCAAGGATCAAATCAGGAAGATTTGTGGGGAGGAGGAATAGATTTGGAAACAGAAACAATTGACTGTAATTCATTTATAAACATCAGACCAACCCAAAAGAATACAGGCAGTGAAATACAGGATGGACAAATAAGAGAAGAATTCAATAAGCTGATGAGATATTTCTTTAAGGAGATTTATGGAAAATAAAATTATACTTGGTTCTTTGGCTTTGGATCTTAAAAGAGCGGCAATTGGATTTCATAGGGGATCATACGCTATGGCAGAAAAATTCCTATCAGAGGCTATCAAAAGAAAAAATGAATATAAAAAGGATAATATTAAACCTTATTTACTCAGACTTTTGGAAAAAATTGAGAATTTGAAGACTCAATCCAAAGATGAACTGGCTGAAAACGCATTAATGTACAGTACTCTTATTCAAAATTATGTTCTTCATATTTAATCGGAACAGTTGTTTTTCACAACTTGGTATAATTGCAAATGAGCTATTAATCATAACTTGTTAGTGCAGATAGTTATGACTCCGTCAAGCAGACTTGCAGAATGCTAAATAATCTTAACTGATCCTTTTATCGCATCTACCTCTACGTTATCTCCGTCTTTCAGGACTTTAGTTGCGTTTTGGGTTCCGACGATACAGGGAATGCCGTATTCTTGGGAAACTATTGCCGGCATGAAATGTATAAACAGATCTATGATTAACTATGTAATTTTCCCAATAACTTATAGATACAGTGTATTTCTGACAATCTCATAACTCTGCATCCTCCAAAACATTTATTTTTACTTCTACACATAGAACATTTATTATCTTCTTTAATTAGTGAATTTAATCGATATTTTTGAAATCCTTTCTGCCAAATTTCATCAATTGATTGTTTTCGAGTATCTCCTTCAATAAATTTAGTCATTGGAGGTTGTTCGGGACAACCTCTTATTTTTCCATCTGTTCCTATGCAGAATGTTGTTATTCCAACAGGACAAAGGAATGGTTCCTGTCTGATTTTATCTTCATAATCAAGTAAATAAGGTAAATTTTCTCCGAAATAGATTTTGATCGAAGTTTTATTTCTTTTAACAAATTCTAATAAAAATATTAATTCTTTCGGAGATAATAATAAATGTTTTACATCTTTTGCCCGTCCTATCGGCATAATTATGCATATTCTCCAAATATTGACCTTTAACTTAACCAGTAGGTTCTTGATATTAGTAAGATCACCCAGATTTTTCTTTGAAATTGTACTGGCTACGGTGATAAGAGGAATTTTCAATCCCTTCAAATACCCTATAGCTTTGACAGCTTTATCATAACTTTCATTGTTTCCCCTGATTAAGTTATGTATTTTTTTTAATCCGTCTATGCTTATTTGAATTGAATAAGTATGTGCGTTTTTTAGTTTTTCCGCTTTTTGTCTGTCAATGAAATATCCATTTGTAGCTATTCCTGATTTTAAACCTTTATGATGTATATAATTTAATATTTCGAAAATATCCTCTCTTATAAGAGGTTCTCCACCAGTTATAAAGAAATTATTAACTTTCATACGGGCTACATCGTCAATTATTTTTTTTATTTCCCCAAAAGCTATTTCTTTCGGAGGTTTACTGACTGCCGCTCCGCAATGTTCACAATGGAGATTGCATCTTCGAGTGCAGTCCCATACGACTAAGCTGGGTGGAGGAATCCTTTGATTTTTAATAGTTTTATTGAATATCTTATTTCTGTAGATTCTGGTAGCAAAATAATTGAGAGTATATATCAGATTCATCAATGAATTAATACAATTTATCTCATCATCTCAGGAGGAGCATACCCCACTATTGTTGCAGGTGAATAATAAAATATATAAAAAGGTATTCCGATAATTAAAAAAGTTAGAATTAATCCGATTATAAGGTATCGCTTTTTTCTGGTCTTAAAGAATTTTAGTATAGACAAAAGACCAATAATAATGATTAATAAGATAATGATTAAATACATAATAAATATACTTCTATGCAATGTTTAATAGTATCACGATTTTTTATCTAAGTAAACTGAATGTTATAGAATGTTACTGCAAAATGATAATGTCCTATTATTGCAAAATAGAAATGTCCGCTTCCATGTTCCATACTTAATGGATTAATAAATAAAAACAATTAAGGAGGAACAAATGAAAGGACTAATAACCATGAGTTCAAAGGATGCAGATAGAATACCGGTATTGGATAGGCTTATGAATAAAACAATTAAACAGAAACAGGCAGCAAAACTTCTGAAGCTTTCCGCACGCCAGATACGCAGGCTGGTTAAAAAGTACAGACGTGAAGGAGTAAGTGGCATTGTCCACGCTCTTCGCGGAAAAACAGGAAATAGAAGAATTGAGGAATCCGTAATTAAAAAAGCAACAGAGGCAATACGGACAAAATATTTTGACTTTGGTCCCACTCTTGCGCATGAGAAACTGGTGGAAAATTACGGTGTAACTTTTTCCAGGGAAACATTAAGACAGGCAATGATTTTAAATGGAATATGGAAAGCGAAAGAGAAAAAAGCGGTAGTTCTTCATCAGCTCCGGGAAAGACGGGATTGTTTGGGAGAGCTTGTCCAGGCAGACGGATCACCGCATGACTGGTTTGAAGGGCGCAGACCAAAATGCACACTACTTGTTTTTATCGATGATGCCACAGGAAAGCTGTTATGGTTGGAATTTACTCGAAGTGAAAGTACTGCCGCATATTTCCTTGCCATGAGGCATTATCTGGAAAGAAACGGTAAGCCTCTGATTCTGTATGTTGATAAGCATGGAGTGTTCAGGGTCAATACAACAAAGGCAAGGACTGCAGGAACAGGTAATAATAACGGAATTACTCAATTCGGCAGAGCAATGGAAGAATTGAAAATAGATATAATCTTTGCCAATAGCGCAGAAGCCAAAGGCAGAGTAGAAAGAGTCAACCAGACGCTTCAAGACAGGTTAGTTAAGGAAATGCGGTTAAAAGGAATCAATACCATTGAGGAAGGGAACAGATATTTACCGCAGTTTATGGAAGTGTTTAACCAGAAGTTTGCAGTTGTTCCTAAAAATCCGGTCAACTTGCATAGACCTCTTGCTTCATACGAGAATCTTGACAATATACTCTGTCAAAAATATATGAGGATTCTTTCCAAGCAGCTATCATTTTCTTACGGGAATAAAATATATCAAATTCAGACAGATAGACCAACTTATACTATGCGGTATGCGCCTGTCGTTATTCAGGAAGATACAGAAGAAAATATTACTGTCTACTACAAAAAGCAGCAACTCAACTATACGATATTCAGCCGGCAGTCAAAAACTGAAACAGCAGATTCAAAACAGTTGAATATGATTGCAGACGGGATTATTGAGAAGACACATATTACCAAAACTCCATGGATACCTCCACAGGATCATCCCTGGAGACAATATCAGTTTTCTTAAAAATTATATTATTTAAAAAAGCGGACATTTCTATTTTGCAGAAAAGCGGACATTTCTATTTGGTATTGACAGAGTAACACGATTACACTCCGGGAGTGTTTTGCTATTTACACTTAAGGAATTTAAATAATTATTATCTCTAGATATAGTCCATTGATTGATCGTGATTATTACCTAAAAAACGATATAGGTTCTCTATCCTCCATTTCTTTCTTTTTTGAACTACCGTTTAGTTCCTACAAACTCGATTATAGAAGAATTTATCCAAACGCTAAAGGATTGGAAGGTAATTTTTCAGCAATATCCATTAAATTTCAATAATGCAATCAGTAGTTGATTTTTAAGGGAATTCATTATTTAAGTCGTCGACCATGGAAGATTTTTATCATTTTTAAGATCTACTAAATTTCTAACTTGCTTCAAAATTTCTTTAAATGAATTATCATCCGTTTGACTCCAAAGAAAAACAGGTTGTATACCTACGATTCCTTCGTTATCTAGTCTCCATTTTCTGTAGTCTAATGGGACTGGATAAGTTCCCCAAAATATAATACAGTCAGTCATCTTTTTAAGTGATATTTTTTGTGCAGGATTTACTGCAATACAAGTATCTTGGCAAAGCTTAAGCAAGTCGTGTGATTTACAAGTAAACTTTCCATTTTTTGTTACTTGTTTACCTTGCTTAATATATAACCCCTTTATAAAAAGTTCTAAACTTTTAGCTTTAAAATATATCGTCTGAGCAAGAATTTGGGATTCTAAAGGCATTTTTCCTGCTTGGGTATAGATAATTGACGTAAGAGCATTTTTATACTTCTCTTCAAGAATATTAGCAGCGATTAACAAGTCTTCAGCAGCTAATACCCATCTCCAGTATTCATTAGCGCTATTCTCGTAATCTATCTTTCGAGCATTATCATACATAGTCAAGAGAGTATATCAAAAGATGCTCTGATATAATAATTTTGGATTATTTCTGTTTAGAATCCTTGCTGATAATGACTATAATGACTATTAGAATGTTTAATGAAATATAAAATTATATGCTTAATGAATACTGTTTCATTCTTTCAAACTCAATTATAATAGTAGATTTTTTTTAAAATGCATTAACGATCTTAGTATACTCCTAGAAATAATACAGCTCAAAAATATATAAAAAGTACAAAATTTCCTAAGATGTGTGCAAGCTGAGATACATAGGTGACACTTTCAAGGTATAATTACCAACCTTGAAAGGAGAAGCCGATGACTGCAGTTAAACCAAACCCATTTCATCCCTGGAGTTGGCAGGGAACTCATTACAAACGGGAACATTTCGACTCAGAAGCCTCATACTGGCGATACTGTGAGCAGAAAGGTTAAATCTATCCCTTACTGCACGACTACGCCTTGAGTGGATAATCTTCTACTATACAGTTGGCAAGAAGAACGGTACTGTTACAGCCAGACACTTTGGTATTGCCAGACAGATATTTATCAAGTGGAAAAGGAGGTTTAAGGAAAACGATGTTTCCTCGCTGGAAGACAGATCCAGATCTCCAAAAAACAAAAGAGTTTGGACTGTTACCGGTAAAGAGGAAAACAATGTCATTTTTGTCAGAAAGAAGCATATGAAATGGGGTAAGGATAAATTACAAAGACAATACAAGAAAGAATATGGTGAATATATTTCCACCAACAAAATCCAGAAAGTGATCAATAAATACAATCTCTATCCTGATCCAATAGATCACAAAAAGAAGCTAAAAAGACGGATAAAAAGAAGAAACAAAACATATATCCACACCTTTGAGAGAAAGCATGAATTAGGATTTCTCTGGCATACAGACGCCATTATTACCTGGTGGTATGGAACAAGACGGATAATCTTTACAGCAATTGAGGAGATTACTAAAATTGCTTACGCCAGAGTATACACAACCAATTCTTCCCAGAATGCCGAAGACTTTTTAGAGAGATTAATCTATCTTGCGAATGGACAAGTTAAAAATATTCACCATGACAACGGTAGTGAATTCTATGGACAGTTTGAACAGGCCTGTAATGAACTTGGTATCCAGCAAGTTTTCTCCAGAGCCAGAACCCCCAAAGATAATCCTGCTCTTGAGAGATTTAACTGGACTGTACAGGATGAGTGGCTGTCCATGTCTTATTATGGATTAGATGACATTCCGCTTGCCAACAATGATCTTACTGATTGGCTGGTTGAGTACAATAACGAGAGACCACACCAGAGTCCGTCTTGCATCACAATAAAATCCTCTTAAACGAGGATTCGTTGCATCAGCGTAATTCCTCCTAAACGATTTTATCTTTTCGATGCCTTTCTCCCAAGACCTGTTATCTCCAACAAAAGTCTTTTAGGATTAAGTTTTTTGTATCGTTCTCTTAAGTTCTGTTTTGTTTCTTTTGGTATATCTTTACGTTTCAAAACTCTCTGATATGCTATTAATGCTTTATCATATTTCCTCGTTACCTTTGCTCCATCTCGTATCTTTGTTTTCAACCTCATGACAGGCTGGAAAAAGTTCTGGTAATCAGAAAGCAATTCATAGAGCCTGCTTACTAATTTCAGCTGTTCTTCCGTATCCATTCTTTGATACCCAACAAACCTTCTCACGACAGAATAGTTTTGCTGCTCAATATATGCCTGGTCATTTTTGATTGCTTCTCTGGCTCTTGTATAGGTGATATGATTTTTATCGCAATATCGGAGTAGGTGGTAATTCACAAATTCTCCACCTGAGTCAAAATCGATACCAAGTAATGGGAAGGGCAGCCTTCCCTTAATGGTATCAAGCGCTGCAATAGTTCTGTATTCACCTCTTCCTAAATGAGCACAGCATTCATTCCATCCGGTCGCAACATCAACAAGATCAAGCGTGTAAATGTATTCCCCGTTCAAGCTACTCCCGCAATGATGAACAGAATCAATCTCCACAAAACCAGGCTTTGCATTATCCCAATCAGCCCAGGTTTTAATGGGTATCTGATGTTTGAGGAGTGATCCTGGTTTTGTTCGTGATCTGCCTTTTATGTTGATTCGCTTTCTGTCATGTGTGAGTAATCGGTCAATTGTTGCTGGTGAAATCTGTAACAACAGTTTTCTTTCTTCGGGAGTAACTACCAGCTCTTTATGTCTTCGTAATGCTGCAATTAAACTTGACAGCAATGGTTTTAGCCGTTTTCCACAAGCATAGTTAGAAACTGCCCACAATGTTCGTAGTGATTTAATAATTCGGACATACTGTGATTGCTGTATGCGTTTCTTTCTTTTTCTCGCCTCTGGAGGATTTGACAAAATTTCCATTAAATGTTTTCTGGAATATCCTATTGTTCTGCAAAGACGATTTAATAGATGAGATTTTTCATTCTTTCCTGCATGCCTGTACTGTTTTGAAAATGCCCGAACTACAGCATGCATCTCTTTCTTTGTCATAAAATTCACCTCCTACCGGACAGAAGTATTTATCAATTTTCAGGAGGATTTTAATTTGATGCAATGAATAGCTTTCAGGAGGAAATTACGTGATGCAAATCGGAGTCTTGATTATCTGACGCCAATTGAGTATGCTGTCAAAACCTTTGAAGTGTCACCTATGTGGGCGTCGAGCACAAGATGTTGCGACAGTATGTTATAATATTCATTATTATGCCTAACGAAGCGCCTGGAGGAGTTCTAACCAATAGAATTCAGGATGTTCTTTCTGCATACCCATCATCGGGAGCAAGGATAGTAGAACCATCACAAAGTCCATTAATTCAAGTTCCTGGGGTGCAAATAGGTCTTCCGTTATCTGATCTTCCAGTTGGAGCAAGAGTGATGTTATTAAATTTTGACTTTGGGTCATTTACCCCAGCAGATATTCAGCTACCATATAGACTACAGGTTGCAATGTATGCTGAAGTAACTGGTAGAGGATCTGGAACTGATATGATAACAATGGTGCCTTTGACTAACCCATGGGAACTATATAAACGAGAAAGAGGAGAATTTGGATTAAAGTCAAGAGCCTTATGTGTGGGTGATGCAGAAAGTCCAGCGATATTAGAATTACCATCTGGTTTTAGACGAACGGTTATGTTTCAAGGTGATTCTCCTTCTCCTCGAACTTCATAACGACCAAGATTAAGGTGACGTTTCACTTTTAGCCTCAGTATTACTAACTCAGTATTATAGTTTTCAAAATCCACATATCAAGTCAAAATGAATCGGCGGCTCTCAGTGAATTTGAATTTTGCCTTTGCAGCGCTGTCTGCAGAGGCGCCCTACGACTTCGCTCAGGGTAAATGCGCAGCCAGCGCTGCCCCTACCAATTCTTCGATTTCACTTTTGGTGAGCCGCCTGAGAATCGAACTCAGAACCTACTCCTTAAGAGGGAGTTGCTCTACCAGTTGAGCTAGCGGCCCGCCCGCAACGCCTGAGTAAGCTCATGCTTGCGATGGCGGGCGTGGCCCGTTCACCATAATCAAGCTATAGCTTCTTGGTGTTGCTTATATTCTGCTTTTTAAAAATCTTCTACCAAATCCTGTTTTAAAATATTTCTCTCTTTTTATAGCTCTTTTTTTAGATAAACAGGCCTCATAATAAACCAATTCTAATGGTTTTCTGAACTTAGTTGCTTCTGCCAATCCGATGTTATGGTCAGTTAGTCTCTTCTTCAAATCATTGGTATAACCTACATATAATTTACTATCTACTTTACTTCTTAACACATATGTATAATACATAATTTCCCCGGAAATCTCGAAGAATATCTTTATTATTGCAATATCAGTTTTATTTTATTTTCTCTATCCCATTTTTTAATTTCTATTTCTCTTTTTCTTGCTTGGGATAAAGTGTTATATTCTTCGTTATAGACTATTTTAATAGGACGTTTATTTCTTAACGATTTTGCACCAAGTTTATTATCTGAATTGTGTTCATTTTCTCTTCTTTTTAAATTCGTTGTAATACCTGTATATATTGATTTATCATTACAGATTGCTAAATATAAAAACCAAATCATTTGATGATCTTATAATGCTTTTATCTAGAAAGTTATCATGTAATTCTATTTGCGTTTACGCTGTAAATTCAAAATATTTATAGCGCCTCTGGAGGGAATTGAACCCCCATTGCTGGTTCCGAAGACCAGTGCTTTATCCATTAAGCTACAGAGGCAATGTTATTTTCCAAATTATAACATCTATCACTTTTGGATGCTATTATATATGGTCAAAGGATGATTATGATCTATAATACACATATGGATAACCAAAAGTTTATCAGGAATTTTGCTATTGTAGCTCATATTGATCACGGAAAATCTACTCTGGCAGATAGACTTCTTGAAATAACGGGGACAATTGATCCGAGATTTATGAAAGATCAGGTACTGGATAGTAATCCTATCGAAAGGGAAAGAGGAATTACCATCAAACTTGCTCCAGTCCGCATGAATTATACCCTCGAAAATCAGAAATATATACTCAATCTTATAGATACGCCTGGTCATGTGGATTTTTCGTATGAAGTGTCCCGATCTCTTTCAGCTTGTGAAGGAATTTTGCTGGTTGTGGATGCTACTCAAAATATTCAGGCGCAAACAATAGCACATATGCAGCTTATTAAAAGCAAAAAGTTAAAAGTAATCCCGATTATTAATAAAATCGATCTGCCAACTGCTAAAATTCAGGAGGTAAGAAACTCTCTATCTGAAATGTTTGGTTTCAATTCTGAAGAAATGATAGAAATATCGGCAAAAAAGGGTATTAACATACAAAAAGTCCTTGAGCTTGTTATTTCCCAAATTCCTCCGCCTCAAGGAGATCTCCAAGCTTCTCTTAAGGCCCTTGTATTTTCTTCAAAATTCGATCCCCATAAAGGGGTAATAGTATATGTACGTCTGAATGAAGGTAAGTTATCAATGGAAGATTTTCATCTGGCAAAGAACAAAAATTCTGAGAATAGCTTGAAATTCTTTGCTTCCGGAACCACATTCACACCTTTGGATATAGGTATTTTTATACCCGAGATGAAGTCATTATCCGAGTTAAGATGCGGTGAGGTAGGATATGTCGCAACAGGATTAAAGGATTTAAGCCTGGCAAGAGTCGGTGATACTTTGTATTTTTCAAATACTCAAATTGATCCTCTCCCCGGATATAAAGAACCAAAATCTATGGTCTTCTTATGCCTGTTTCCTACTGATAATAATGACTATTTACTGTTAAGACAATCTCTTGACAAGCTGCATCTTTCGGACAGTTCATTTACCTATACTCCCTATTCTTCTACTGCATTAGGTAAGGGATATCTATGCGGCTTTCTAGGCCTACTGCACGCAGAGGTGTTGAGTGAACGGTTAAAGAAGGAATTTGATTTAAATATAATAGTAACCGTACCTACCGTAGAATATAAAATAATCCTAAAAAATGGTAAAAAAATTACGGTAAAAACCGCAGATGATTATCCTGATCCATCATTGCTACAATCAGTTAAAGAACCGGTTATGTATGTCACGATATACACCCCAAAAGATACTGTTGGTACCGTAATGCAGTTATGCCAGAATAAAAGAGCCGAACTCGTCAATTTGGAATATATTTCTTCTCAGGCAAAATTTGAATATGTCATTCCCCTATCGGAAATGATAGTCGATTTTTTTGACATGCTGAAATCAAAAACATCAGGATATGCTAGTTTAGACTACGAATTATATGAGTATAGGACAGTGGAAGTGGTTAAAGTCGATATACTGATTAACAAAAAAGAAATAGATGCATTTTCACAAATTGTGGTAAAAGATAAGGCTCAATTTATTGCTGAAAAGACAGTCGAAAGATTAAAAAATCTGATTCCAAGACATCAATTTCAGGTTCCGATACAAGCAGTTATAGGAGGGAAAATTATTTCCAGGGCTGATGTGAAATCCTTTCGAAAAGACGTCACCCAAAAATTGTATGGTGGAGACCAAACCAGAAAAGATAAATTACTTGAAGCTCAAAGGAAAGGAAAGAAGCGTCTAAGACAATTCGGTAAGGTAGAAATTCCCCAGGAGGTTTTTCTTGAACTGTATAAGCAAAAATAAATTAAACGATTTCCTCCTTTTTGAGCTTTATGAAATGAACCCATTCATCAAAAACCTCTACAATAGCTTTGAACGGCATCTCTATTATAAAATCAAAGAAGAAAATAAGAAAATTAAACTTCTGTAGTACTTCCCCTGAGAGCCATTGACCTACCCGTATGATCGGGAGGAAGAAAAAATCAAATAATGGGGAAAGGATTCCTTCTTTATCCACCACTTGATATTCCTGGGTGATTTGTATTACTTTGAAGGTGAAGAACGTAACCAAGGTTATAAAGAAAATAAATATTCCTTGACTTACGGGGTTAAAGCTCAATAGAGAAAGTACGAAGATAATGGCTCCGAAACTTATAAGATACGTCGTTAGATATATCAATGAAAATATACTCCGAAAAACCAAGCCTCTTCTTTTTATTTTTCGTCCAATTGTGATTGCTGCCAGCGGGTTGAAATGTTCAGGATTTGTTGAGATAACTTCTTTAATCAACTGAAATATTTTTCTGGTATTATCATCACCGGGTATTGTTACACTCATAATAATTAATGCCATAAGAAGAGGAGGAAATGCTACGTTAATTATTATCGGCATATAGGATATGGTTTTTTGGATATATAGATCGTAAGGAATCTCGATTATAAATGCAAAAACCACTTTTGTCAGAAGGATATAAATAAACGATCTGATACCTGTTCTTCGTAGCCTCACTCGACTTTCATCATATCTCCTCCTGCAAGCCTCGTCTACTTTAAACTTCAGTTTATTTTCATCTACCAGTATTGATTCAATTGTATTTGAATTCTGTGTAAAAATATCTCTTAATATAAGGAAAAGAGGCATTTCTTTTTTGAGAGCGTTCCTTATCTTATCGGAGAAGGGATGATTGATAGCTTTATCTATGCGTTGATAAACGTCAAATAAATTTGGAAGAATTTTATCCGCGTCTTTCCATGATATCTTTGTAATTTCCGGGAGCATCAGTTTCAGCAAGTGATATTTAATAAGGGGTAAATCACTATGGGTAAAAGTTTTTTCTATAGCTATATATACTAAAATGTCTCTTTCCATGTCTCCACCGTCGCTCAGGTGAGATATATGATTATGCAAAATTTGGTATACGTAATTAATAAAGGCTTCTCGACGCGGATTTGGTGATAAATTCTCTTCAATCTCACAAGATAGACATTCCAAGATAAATTTACTGATTTTTTCCTGCTCCTTATTGGAGCGTCCGGAGGTTAATTCATTTCGGAGAAAAAAATATTTGTCGATTACTGCCTGAACCTCATTTATTTTTTCTTCACCAAGCGTATTATTTTCATAATATCTAGCCCAAAGAAGTTCCTTTATCAAAGGTTCGGCAATATCTCTGCCGTTTTCATTCAGTATCATTCTCCTTTTAAGTATTCTTTCTATTGTGGATCTTCTTATAAGGTGTTCTTCTCTGAATTCAACTGCATTCCTCATCTTTTCATATAAAAAAGCGGCAAAGGAAACGGTTTGCGAGACAGATATTTTATTTGGAGAAGTGGAAGTTTTTGATGCTCCTTCTTTCCAGCTTTTAAGAAGTGCTTCTGTGTATTTCGATATTGAAAGCCGCGGTCCTTCTTCCTCATGTGAATTTACCGCGGAATTAGATAAACCGGAAACACGGAAATTTGGAGTTATATGCGTATCTGAAACATCTGACTTTGTTTCATCAGGTGAATTGGTTGTTGTTTGGCTCATATATATAATATATAGATAATTTACTCACTAGTAAATATGTTCAGCCATTATACCTGTTCTTGTCCCAAAAGAACATTAAATTTAGTGGGTGGCGTACGAGATTCGAACTCGCAACCTTCTCCTCCACAGGGAGATGCTCTAGCCATTGAGCTAACACCACCGAATTTTACTTATTTAAGGCCAAGTCCAAACAATTGAACTATTACTATTCTTATATTTGAACTAAAATAATTATAACTTATATTAATGTATAAATGAAATTTACCAATAAATAGATGATAAAAAATCTATTAAAAGGATGCATTTATATAATATTTTTAAGAAACATCAAAGGAATATTTACGAGCTTGATGAAGAAATCCATTATTTTGGATGGGTTTTTGACCATTGTAATCTGATCTTTATTGCTTATTTGATCTCCAAGTATCTGTATTTTAGTATTATTATTGGAATTCGGCTTTTCAATTATGGGTTTACCGATAATTTTAGGTATAGATCGATAGCTGTCAAACTGTGAGTAAAAAGTGTCACCCTCTCTTTTTTGCCAGGAAAAATTGGAAAAGGGATAAAATGGATAATTTAAAACAAAAGGAGTAACAGCTATAATATTCTGATCTTTCCATATCTCTTCTGAAGCGAGGTTTATCAATTCAGAGACATCATCTGCGGAATAATAATTGATATTGTTATTGCCTTCCTGATGAGGCCAACCGGTTTCCGTAATAAAAACGGGAAGGTTTTTTTTAACTCCTAATGAATTCAAGAGATCTAGTTCCCATCGATAAGTTCTGAGTGTTCCTCTGCCTGAATCTGAAACTTTTCCCGTAAATCCCGGATTTGGATATGAGTGGGAAGCCCATCCGTCTATATTTGTAAATAAATCCGGATTATATGCAATCATTTCTCTCAAAAATTTAGTTTCATCGATGGTAGATTCTCCGTTCGGTGCGGAAGCATCAAATCCGGACAGCATAATGAAGAAATCCTGTGATTTATTTTTTAATTCAGAAGCAAAAATTGAGATGACGTCAGTATATTCTTTCGGATTTATCGTTCCTCCCCACTCTTTTGCGTGATTAGGTTCGTTAAAGAAAATAACATATTTATTTTGTATTACCCAGTTTAAACCACTCAGGAAATCTGCCCAGTTTTTTGCCTCAGAAAGTGACGGTTTTTCCCAAATACCATTTTTCGGCTTTGTGGCTATCCGAATGATCGGAATTATATGGGAAGATCGCATCCGGTCGAATATTTTTTGCCATTTATCCGTGCTTCTGTCATTCTCAGTTATGACCATGGTGACATATCCCCAATCGCCTCCAGATGAATTCACCAAAGCAGAGGCATTGTCGAGATCGTTTTCATCGATGATATGGATGCCATATTTATTATTATCCCTGGTTTGAGGGTCATAGGCATAGATATTCGTAGGAATGCAAATAATAGACAAGATAATTACAATTACCAGTATGCGCATATATCTCTCAAGTATAAACAAATCTACTACGGAAGGAAAGCTATTTTAACAGTAACGTTCATAGTCTTGCAACATGAGGGTAGATAAAATAGAATAATACTCAGGTTTCGGGGAGTAGCTCAGTTGGCTAGAGTGCACGCTTTGGGAGCGTGAGGCCAGCGGTTCAAGTCCGCTCTCTCCGACCAACTTAAACTTTTTTCAAAATCAGAGGCGATTGGTTGCTCGCTCGCCCCGCCTTCGGCGGGGCTACGCTCGCTTTTTTCCCTGTATTTTGGAATTAAATCAAAGGGGCGGACAAATTCAAATTCAGTTTTTCGGGAAAGCAAACGGCGGTTCGTTCCAATTTTTTCCACCAATGATTTTATTTCGTAAAAATCATTGGACAAAGCAAGTTTTTCGGCGTGGTGAGCGGTATTTATCCAATCCCGCAAAGGTTCAATCCAATTGTTTCCCTTTCGCCCAAAATCAGACTTTCTTTTGTTGAGGTCTGTTTTTGTTTTAATAAGCTCGTCTTTTTTAACGAGGTAGGCTTCTTTTTCAATTGAGCCGTCCAAAAAAGCATTGACCAGCTTATCAAGTTTTGTTTCCGTTTCCTTTATTCTCTCATCAAGATTTTGGGCGAAAGATTGCGACGACAAAACATTTTCCTTTTCCCAAACATCAACTTGGGCTCTCATCTTTTCTGCCCAGTCGTCGCCAAGAGCGACATTTTGAAGCCGTGATTTCAATTGATCGGCGAGCAAGTCCTCGCGCAAATATCTCTGCGAACATTTACCGAGCTTTTTGGTGCAACGATAATAGCGATATGTTCCGCCGTGTCCGTGGGCAAATTGCGCGGTAATGGCT
>Ga0210042_1002024_pt1 | contig 15878 bp, 10 predicted proteins | sample CryGeymeta201518_FD_183982 | JGI IMG/M metagenome (GOLD analysis project Ga0210042, IMG submission 183982) | Groundwater microbial communities from Crystal Geyser aquifers in Utah, USA - Crystal Geyser metaG 2015-18 (SPAdes) (version 2) | ecosystem: Environmental > Aquatic > Deep subsurface >... | reverse complement strand
CCCAGGCGGCCCAGCACGAACACGCCGCAAGGGCCGAGAGCGCCAGTTGTCGATTTGCGCCACCATGGCCGGCGGGCTTCGTCACGACTCTCTCCTTGGGCTCTCCGTGAGTCCACCCAGTATACAGGAGGCGCCGTTGGGAGTCTATACGTACTCTACGCACTGTTTGCGGTCGGCTATCAGCTACCGGCCATTGGACGGCGTGACGAGCAAGCCACTCAGGCAGTCGGTGGAATCGGTGAGTCGCCCCCCCCCCCCCGAACCAACGCCCGAGCGACGCTGGAGATCCTCGGCGAGCACCAGGAGCAGGCCTGCCTCTACCGTCGTTCGGGAGCCGAGCTTCCGGCGGCCGTTTTCCAGGTGCTTCTCAAGGGTGCGGACCTTGCGCCGGCGCCGGTTCGCCAATTCGGCTACGGAGTCCACACCCAGGCAGTCGCGCAGTTCCTTCCGCTCCGTCCAGGTGAGCCGGTCCACTCGCGCCAGCAACTCGTCGACGTCGGCAATCTTGGCACGGTCAAGCAGTGCGCGTCCCGCCGCAGCCCGCGCCGATTCCGCGCCCCAGCCCTCGGAACGCAGGACGCCAAGCACGTTCGCCGCGAGTGCCTGTTCCTGAACTTGGTTGTCACGCCTCTCTGCAACAGCCAAACTGCACCTCCGACTCGCCGCCTCCGGGCGGAACTCGGGTGGCGTCTCGGCGTCCCGGTCGCCGGCTTGCGCGCCTCACCCGTAGTATATATTACGTTTGGGAACGCGAAATCTGGCCCCTCGCGCGAAAAAAGTCGTGCAGCACAACCTGTTCCGGGCTTTCCCTCGATCTGCTACACTGCCCGCAGGAGTATCGAGCGCCGACACGAGGCTGCGGCAGATCCATGTATGCTTGTAGATCGAGAGACGGGAGCGAACGACCGCTCGAAAAGTGGTGGCCGGGAATACGCGACCTCGCCGAAAGGTCGCGAAGGTAGTGTGTTCTGTACGCTTTCGCGCGGGACAAAGACCTGTTGGGCTACACTGGAACGCACGCTGATTGGAGATTCAGTCGATGAGTGAGAAGCCCTGTTGCTGCGGTGCTGCTGACGAACGGACCCTGCCGGAGGCGGCAACGCTGCGGGCCGCGCACTGGGTCCTCGGCGAGGTGGCGACACCCGTCGGGCCGATATCCCAGGTGGCGACCACGCTCGACTTCGCCGACCGAACGGGCACCGTCAAGGCGCGCCTCGGCAGCGGGCGGATGCGCTACGATCTCCCGCCGGGCTTGTACGCCGTCGGCAGTCCGTCAGCCGACTCGCCCGTGTTCGTCTCGGCGAACTACAAGATGAGCTTCGACTGCCTGCGCCGCGCCCTGCCCAAGCGTCTCGTCGCCATACTGCTTCAGCCCGCCCTTCCCGTCCGGCCCGTAGACCGCCGCCAAGCGGGGCACCTGGGTCTCGGCAAGGAAGAAGCCTGTGTCAGGCATGCGCAACGGCTCGAAGAGCCGCTTCCGTAGGAACCCGTCGAAGGGCAGCCCCGAGGCCACTTCGACCACCCGGCCGAGAACGTCGATGGACAGGCCGTACTCCCACTTCTCGCCCGGCTGGAACAGCAGTGGCTGCCGGGCCAAGACCGGGATCTTCGTGGCGAGCGTCCCCTCGTCTTGGAGTAATCCGTGGGTGATGCCTGCTTTACTGTACCGGTCACCGAGGCACGGGTTCCACTGGTACGTGAGCCCCGAGGTGTGGGTCAGCAAGTGCTCGAGGGTGACCTCGCGCTTTGCTGGAACGACGCTGCCATCCTCGGTCAGCACGCTTGCGTTCTTGAACTCGGGGATGAACTTGGAGATGGGATCGTCCAGGCGGAGACGCCCCTCGTCGTACAGAACCATGACGGCGGCGCTGGTGATTGGCTTGCTCATCGAGGCGATCCGGAAGATCGTGTCGGTCTCCATGGGCGCACCGGCGTCGCGGTCGCGCATGCCGCAGCCCTTGAGGTACGCCACCTTGCCGTGGCGCGCAATCAGCGCCACTGCTCCTCCCACCTTGTGGTTGTCGACCTGCTGCTGCATCACGGCAGTCAGGCGGTCGAGCCCTTCCTGGGACAGCCCCACTTCAGCCGGCGGGGCGGTCGGCAACCCCTGACCACACGCCGCTCCAGCCAACCAAAGCAGAACCAACGCAAAGCGCCAATTCCGCAATCTGCCACGCGTCACGATGTCCTCCTGGGTATGCGCCGTTCGGAGCGCTGTCAGCCTGGCGCCGGCAGCGCCAGCCTTGGGTCGGTGAGATCCAGTTTGTACAGCACCTGGTTGTAGTTATACAACGGCGTCTCGTCGGGGTTGCCCGAGAACGTGTTGACGTAGGTGCCCTCGAAGAAGATCGCGCGCCCACCGTCTTTGTCGAACATGGGGTGTTGCTTCGGGTTGTAGAAGCTCATCCTGTCGTGGGTGACGACCTTGTGCGCAGACACCCACGGCCCGACCGGCGAGTCTGCTTCGGTGTACCAGACCTCGCCCAAGAACGACGGCTTGCCGAATGACTGGACGGTGATCATGATCCAGCGGTGGCGGAACTCGTTCCAGTAGACCGACCCGCCGTGGGCGCTAACGATGTCGCCCGCGTCAGCGTCCCTCAACTGCAGCAGGCAGTCCGTTGGCTTCAGTTTCCCGGCCTTCAGCAGCTTGTTCTCGATCTCCTGCGACCATGGCGGGGTGCCATGCTTCCACGCAAACCGCGCGGAACCGTCGGGGCTGCGCTCAATCTCCCCCTGATCCGGTAGCGTGCCTTCCTTCAGGCAGGTGTAGCTCTCGTATGCCGACAGATCCGAAAACGCTGTCACAGTCGCCGGCACCCGACAGAGCGGGAACGGCGTCGCGAAGTAGACATACTCAACCCCATCCTCCGCGTGCGTGAAGGGATGCCCCGACGGTCCTGGCGTCGCGTCCAAGGGAATCTCGGACATCTCCTCGAACGCCTCCTTCTCGTCGTTCCACTCGCACAGTCCGCGGCGGCGCGGTTTCATCTCTTTGTCGGGCTTCACGAAGGCGGCGAACATGCGCTCGCGGCCGACTTCGTCGCGCAACACGGTCAACCCGTCGATCCACGTCGGGCCGTCCCCTTTCATGCGACAGGTCTCTTTCGCGAAGCCGTCCGGTCGGACGAAGTACGTCAGGTCGACGCCGACTGCCGGGTCGAGCCCGCCGTCCTTCGGCAGTAGCGAAGTTGCGCCCGGCACGTGGAAGTTGCCCAACGGGTACGTCGGCCAGTTGGTGTCGCCCCAAAACCAGTACACCCGCCCGTGATAGACGGCGTTGACGATGCTGTCTGAGCCGGTCACCTGCGCGTTCAGCAGCGGCTCGCGGATCGGCACCGGTTCGCCCAGCAACACGCTGTCCCGGTAGATCCCCTCGCCGACGACACGGCACAGCCGCTCAGCAATGTTGAGGCGCTTGACCTTCAGCGTCGCGCTACCGCCGGGCTTTGTCTGTAGCTTGACGCCGCGGTACCCGAACCCGTCCTTTGGGAACTCATAGCCATGGCTGTTGACGTGGAAGAACACCGTTCGGCCCATCAGCCCAGGCTCGTAGAAGGCGACGAGCCCGTTGCTGTCGGTGACGTACCGGAGGTTGCTGACCGTCCGAAGCTCGACCAGCGGCACGCCGCGCCCCGTCTGGTCATCGACCACTCGGATATCGAAGCACAGGGCGCGCAACGGCGGCAAGGACGCGGCAGCGGCGGGCTCACCGCAAACCGGCGCCGGCATTGACACCACCAGCGTAGAGGCGGAGAGAACGGCGATCCAGAGATCCATGGTCAACTCCTCAATGCCCGGGCGGGGAAGAGAGCGCGGCGGCCGGCCAGTGGACCCGGCCGAATGGCCATGCCGCGCCTGGACGAACTGACGCTGGCCCAGACGCGGCCGAGTAGTCTACCCCCTCGACGCGTCCTTGGCGACGAGGGAGGCAGGCCGCCCGAAGGCCATCGCAGAAAGATGTTGGCCGCACCCCGGAGCGCGCCTGCAATACTCCGACAGAGTCGTAGAAAAGGAAGCAGGAATGACGACAGAGCCATCATTTCTCCAGTGTCTTGATCAACCGACCGCGTCAGCGGAGGGTCTGGACGGCGTTGAGCGCCTGGCCGTGGACGAGCCACACACGAACGTCCGCTCCGCTCGCCGCCTACCGCGCTCCCGCCTTCACCCACAACAGCGTCAGCCTCCACGGGTCAAACCGCCCCTCAATGGCTCCGTCCGTCGTCACATCGACGGGCGCGCCCCCCAAAGCGTCTCGGGCGCTCAGAATGCGTTCGCGCAACCGCAGCGGGCCCTCGACCGGCGTCTCGCTCGTGTTGACTGCTACCAGCAACCGTTCGCCGCCGGGCTTCAGGTAGGCGCTCACTTCGACGCCCGCGGGGGCGGCGGCGAGCCAGTCGCCGTTGTCCCAGTAGCCCCGGAACTTGGCGTTGTCGGCGCCGAAGTCACCCCACACGTTCCACACCGCAGACATCGCCTCGTAGGACCACGGCAGCTCGGTATCGTGCAGCAATGACACAGCCATGCCCTCGGGGGTCGTCATGCCGCCGTGCCAGTCGTACACCAGGAAGTAAGCGGGAATACCGAAGTTGTGCCCCATGAATTCGGCACGAAACGTGTCCAGTGGCACGCGCGTCGGTCGCGGCAGACCGCACAGGTGTTCTCCATCCAAGTAGGCGTCAGCGAAGGCCAGCGTCGGCAGCATGACGCTGCCCGAGGTGTGGCAGACGAACAGCGTCTCCTTGCCTTGCTGCTCCAGAATGCACCGGAAGCGCTTCATCGCGTCGCGTACCGGGAAGATCGAGCAGGTCGCGTGGCGTTGGCCGTCCTCGCCCACGTAGCCGCAGCCATGCAGGGCGTTGCTGCACTCCACCGGGTAGGACAGCCCGTCGGAGTAGAGACCGTCCGGGGCGAAGTCGTGGAAGAGCTTCTGGATGCCATCGGCCATGAGGTCCGCCCACGCGCTCCGGGCGCAGACGGGGTAGTCCTTCTGGGCGGGCTGGCGGGTGTAGACGAACCGCTGCGGGTCGAGGACCTCACACTCGCGCAAGTAGAGTGGGTACTCCGGCGCGGTGTCGGCAAGCTGCCAGGAGTGATAGAGGAGGAGCTTGAGGTCCTTCTCGTGGCAGCCGGCGACCAGCGACCTCAACTCGTCCGTGTGTGAGGTGCGCGGGAAGCCCTGCCAATCGCTCCAGTGCTCATGGAAGCCAAGGAACTTGAGTCCGAGGTCGCGGAAATAGTCCAGGAAGGTACCGGAGAAGGGAGGTCGAGATAGGTCGAGCCCGCCGTCCACCTGGACGGCTGCGGCGCTCACCCGGCCGACGCCACCCGCGGTCACCTTCTCCGGCCGACTCTGACGTTGGTTCGCGGAACCCGTCACGGCAGCGAACCGGTCCAAGAGCAGCGTGTACGTCTCGGCGGGCAACGACTGAGCGCCCGTCCCCATTTCTCCCGGCGGGAGAGCGACAGCCGAGATCCGCACCTGCCGGACAATGAAGTCGGCGTCTACGCCGCCAAGCTTGAGCACCGCCTGGCCGAGGTCCACGGGCGAGCTGAAGACCGGGCCGGCGGGCAGTTCTGCCAACCTCTTCCCATCCATGAAAAGCCCGGCGGTTTCCCCCCACGTGCACGCCACTGTGTGGACCTCGCCCGGCTTCCAGGCGAAGGCGTGACCGGCGATACGGGTGTACTTCCCCCCCTCGCGGTACACCACCCGCATGCCGCGATCGTCCTGATTCCAGTAGAGCCACATGCCACGCTCCGGCTCCGGACGCGTGTCAGCCGGCCACTGCAACATGAATAGGCAGCGGTTCAGTTCGTCGGGTGCGGTGGAGTCGAACTTGGGCGCGACGGTGACTTCGAGCGTGCCCCGCTCCGGGCCGAAGTTCCCAGCGGCCGGGTAGGTCACAGACCGCTCCACCCCTTTCGGGCTGTGGCGCTGCTTCTCCAGCCCGTAGGAGGCTACCTGGGCATAGTGCCAGTGGCGGTAGTCCTTTGGCATCGGCTTCACCGGGCTGGCCTGGAAGGCGAAGACATACTCCCGCGCCCGGTCCAGTTTGGTTGGCTTGCCAATGAGGTTCAGCCGCAACACCCTGCTGCGGCCTTCGGGGACCAATTCCAACGCGCGCGCCGGGTCGGCAGGTCGCCAGTTCTCCTCCGTCTCGGAGAGCCACTGCAGCCCCTTCTCCTCGTCGCCCACCCACACGTGATGCAGGAAAGGCGAAGTCCATCCCTCGGCGGGCACCGCCCGGGCGTTGAGGTGCTTCGGGTCCACGCTCACCCACACCGAGGGCTTGGGGTAGTGGTGCATGAGCCGGGCGATCTCACGGCGGAACGGGATGTCGAGCGTCAACTGCTGCAAACTCGGGCCGGCGGGCATGCCGGTCACGCGTAGGCGCAGCTTCACGAAGCCATCGAACTCGAGGCGCCCTTGACAGGAGACCTCAAGCCCGCCGCCGCTCTGCTTCGTCTTGAACTCGACAGCGCCGCGAGTGGTCTTCGTCAGCCGGAGCTTCTCGGCGCGGAACCGAACCGGTCTGCCCTGCACGGTGGCGCGAAGGGCCATCGGCTTGGAGAGCAGGTCCTTCTGCAGCGCCCGCACCTCGCCCAGCAGCCCGGACGAGGCGAAGCCGTACTCGCGCCCCCAACACGCCACGCGTAGCGGCTCACGGCTGGTCACCTGCAGGGGCGTCCACGGCTTGAGCACGCGGTTGTCGTCGAACTTACCGGCCGTAGAGCCCAGCCATGCCGGCCGTTGCGGGAGCGACCAACGCGTCTCGCTCCGAAGCTCCGGCCGAGCGGAGTCCTGCAGACAGAGACGGTAGTCGCCGGCGGGCAGGCCGGCAAAGGACCAGCGCAGCGGCTGAGCACTGGCCCCATTTGTCATGGCCAGGGTGCCCTCGCGCACCGCCCTGCCGGCAGGGTCCCGCAGTGCCGCCTTGACCCAACCGGCGGCGGGCGGGTTAGGCACGGCAAGCCGCGGCTGCACCGTCAACACCTGAGTCAGAGCCAGCGTCTCCATCCCGCTGTCCAACGCCGCCACGGCCCGGAACTGCGCTGCCAGGTGGACCAGCAACCGGCCGGCGCGCGCAACCGAGACTCCCAAGGTGTAGTCGCCTGGGGGCAGTTCCTTGGCGTCGAAGGAGAACGGCTGTTCGCCGGCCGACTGCTCGTGGCGAACCCGCTTGCCCGCAGCATCCTTCAGCTCCCAGGTCACAGGCGCCCCACCCGCGCCGCCTACCTGCAGGTGACGGAACCAGGGCTCGCCCAGGACGGTTACCTGCACGCGGTCGTCCGCCCCGAACAATAAGTGCCCGAACCGGGCCGGCACGTGGAACGTGGACGCGCTCCCCAATTCGCTCCACGTCAGGTTGGCGTCCTCCTGCTCCCAGCCGTCCGACGGTCGCTGTTTCGCGCTGCGGTCCACACAGAAGTTAGCGGCCCAAACGGCGCCGTCCTCCGGCGCGTCAGCGCCCAGCGTCGCCAACGGGATTGTCGCCACTCCCGCCCAGGCGGCGTCGTTCTCAGCCGTTCGCGCGGTCCACTCACCGTCCCACGCCCTGTCCCGACCGCGGGCATCGGTGCGCGCACCGTTGGTGTTGACCATGAACTGCAAGTAGTCGCTGTGCGTGTGACGGGGATCGAGGAAGACCTCCACGCAGTCGTCGTTCCACAGCGCCCCGTCGCGGCCGGTCACCTGCTTGACCAGTGGCCGCGCCTCCAGCTTCGGCACCTGCCAACCAACTACCAGGCTGCCAGCCACACGGGCGACCCAGAACACAGGCTGGCTGCGACTGAGCTGCCCGCTGTGGAGGGTGCCGAAGCCCGTGAACGCCGAGGCCTCCGGCCACCCGTCAGTCGATAGCAGCGCCTCCGGCCGCGGCGCCTGCCCGACCATTGGCACGCACCAGAACGCGCGTCCGCAGGTGACCGGCGGGTCGGCGGAGAGCGGTCCAGTGACCGCGACGAGTAGGACGATGCCGAGACGAGTTGCCACAGAGAGTTTGGGCACGGTGTCGGGTTCCTTGCTGTCCGAACTGCCGTCAGGTCGGCAGATTCGCCGGGATCACCGCCCAGCGGAGGGCGCCAGCCGATCATGGCTGTATTGTGGTCCCGTGTCAACCCCGACGTCGCGCGAGCCGTTTCCCAAACCGCGAGCCAGCGCCACACTGAGGAGCAGGGCGCGTCCCGCCACGAAGAGGAGCCGCACCATGAGGGGCCGATGGATCTGCCGACATACATTCGCCGTGACTCTCGCCTCCGCCGTCGCTTGCGTCACTATTGCGTGGGCGGAAGGGGACGACTCGAAGGTCAAAGTCAAGGAAGGCGACCCGGCGCCCGGGGTCGAGTTGCAGGTCACACAGATCGAGACCGTCCTCCCGGAACGGAAGGGCGCCAAGACGCTTCCGCTGGCGGACCGCAAAGGGAAGAAGAACGTGGTGCTCTACTTCTACCCCAAAGCCATGACGGGTGGGTGAACGGTGGAAGCATGCGGTTTTCGCGACCGCTTTGAGCAGTTTGCTCAACTGGACACCGTCGTGATCGGGATCAGCACAGACACGCTGGACGCTCAGACCGCCTTCAGTCAGAAGGAGAAGCTGAACCACCCGCTGTTCGCCGACCCCGACCTGAAGGCAACCAAGGCGTTTGGCGTTCTCTCGACCACGGGCACCCTCGCCCAGCGGAAGACGTTCGTCATCGACAAGCAGGGCCTCATCCGCAAGATCTACGAGAATGTGACGCCGGCGACGCACCCCGAAGAGGTGCTGGCGTGCGTCCGAGAGAAGCTGAGGCAGGGGGAGGGGTGACGGCCAACGCGTTGCCCGCCCGGCTACCGCCGCGGCGAGCCCTCAGTTCGGGTTCTTCGCCACCTGCACCGCCGCGTCAACAGAAGACTCGCACACCACCCGGAATCCAACGTTGTACACGCCCTCCCACGCCGGGTAGCTCAACCGAAACGCCGAGCGGCAACGCGACGGGCGATCGAACCAGGAGCCGCCGCGGACCACCTTGCGACCGGTTCCGGAGCCGGAGTCGCGGCCAGCGTCGGTTCGGTAGGGGTAGGGCTGGTACGTAGTTCCGGTCCACTCGGCAGCGTTGCCGTGCATGTCGTGGAGCCCCCACGCGTTGGGCCGGTAGCTACCAACGTCGCGGGTGACGAAGCCGCCATCGTTGAACCGGGCATCCTTGGGCGCCCAATCGGGGGAGTTGGCGCGGGCGTATTGGCGCAGGGAGGCGTCGGCGAGGTTGGCGAAGGGGGAGAAGTCGGTGTCGAGGTCGCCGTAGGAGAGCGGCGTCTCCGAGCCGGCGCGGCAAGCGTACTCCCATTGGGCCTCCGTCGGCAAAGTGAACCGCTGCCCCGTCTTCGCTGACAGCCACCGACAGAACGCGATTGCCTGCTGCCAGGAGACGCGCACCACCGGCTGCTTCGGCCCGTTGATCGGCCAGCCGCGCGTGTTCTGGTCTTTGTTCGTTTGGCTGACGAAGCGGCTGTCGTGGGCGGGGTCGAAGAGCGCGTACTGCTCATTGGTCACTTCGAGCGTCCCCAGCCAGAAGGGCTTCTCGAGGCGAACGCGCGTCAGGGGCTGTTCGTCAGGGCCTCCGTTCGCCTCGCCCATGGCAAACTCGCCGGCTGGGACGAGCGTGAGTTGGAGCGAGAGCCCATTGCCGAGGTCGACCGTGCGGGTGCGCGGCTGTCCCTGCGCAGCTTGGTCCAGGCGCGCGGCCGCGGGGGTGGGGCTGGCCGGTCTGATGGGACCTCTGGGACCTCTGGCGCCCAGCGGTCCCATGGATGCGCCTTCCAGCGCACTCTTCACTTCCGGGATGGCTTCCGGGTTGCTGTCGAGGTTGGCATACAGAAGCTCAAGTGTCCGGCGGCGTTCGTCGCCGTTGTTCGGGATCGGGCGCTCTTCGTGCCACGTGCCCAGACAAGGCACGTTCAGGTCGATCCAGGTGATCAGCCTGTCCCAGGCTTCGTGGTTCAGGATCACCCCGTGGTGCCCCTTCTGCAGCATCTGCACCAGTTCACTGGTATCGGCGTGGTACTCCATTGGCGGCAGGAGGTGGTAGTCGCTCTCCGGGCCCGGTCGGCGGACGTAACGGTGAAGCACTTCGTACGACGGGGTGAAGGCGCCTTTGTATTCGGGCCGGTCTGCTTTGCCGCGGAGGTCGGGCGCAGTGTTGCTCGCGGCCTTCGCAGCGTCTACATGGCAGTCCACGCAGTACGCGTCGAGGACGGGCTGCACCTCGCGCTCGAAGCTGAAGCCGCGCGGCGGGCCGTACCAAGGCGTTATGTCCACCGCGTCACCCAGCGCGGCCGACGCCTTGCGCACGTGGGGCACGCTGTTCTGCGATTCGTGGCAGCCGACGCATGAGAGGGTCTCACCGGGCATGGCGGTCATCCAGCTTCGCATAACCTGCATCGCCTTGCCTTCGGCGTCCAATGGTTGGACGGCAATGGGCGTCTTCGCCGGGACACGGAACAGGGCAGAGCCATCGGGGTTCACCGGGACCGTGCCCAGGATCCGATGCACGTCCCACGGGCCGTCGATGCCGACGTTGATGTGCCCGCCCATGTTGCGGTAAGCGAAGTGGAACGCAAACACCCGAAGCGCCTTCACTGAGCCCTTTGGGACGCCGTTCAGGCCGGGACCGGCGTAGACGTCTTCCAGGTAGACGAGGGCGTCCTTCTGACCCGGCTTCACTTTGTCCTTGATGACTGGCGGCGCAGCCCGCTTCCGGAGGGGGGTGGGTTCGAGTAGCGCGTAGCCTTGCTCGAACCGGAGCGGTACCATGTTGTCGAACACGTCGACCAAGGAGAGCCCCCACGGTGAATCGGGCGTCCGCTGGCACGAGACGAGGAAGTACTTGTCGCTTAGCGGCCACGGGTGCAGGAACTTCGGCCACGAGGCGTCCACCAGTTGGTCCTGGATGATCGGCTCAACAGGCTTGCCGTACCCGGGGATGTGCTGGACCGCGCCCGCTGCTTCTTGTCGGCCAAGCGACGGATCGAACAGGACCAGTTCGCCAACCCGCCGGACTCCGTGGTGCCCGGAGACGATGCCGACAAACTTGGTCGGGTCGTTCGGCACGGGCCGGGGGTAGAACAGCGAATTGGGCCAGTAGGAGTTGCTGCCGTAGTAGTTCGTCTGCTCGGTGCCGTCGGGGTTCATCGACATGAGCAGCCGGCTGAAGTAGTGGGGCGTGTCGCTGTATTCCCAGCGTCCGTAGAGCACCTTGCCGTTGTTCAGCACGAATGGGTCCCAACTGTGGTCCTGGTCGAAGGTGAGCTGGCGGACATCCTTGCCGTTGGCGTCCATGTCGTACAGCAGCGACACGGCATCGCCGCCGCCGACACAGGGAACGCCCTGGTAGCAGGCAGTGGAGCAGAACGCGATCCGGCCATTGGGCAGGTAGCAGGGATCGAAGCAGTCCACGTCGTTCTGGTCCCCAATGCTCACTTGCCGCAACCCTTGACCGTCCACGCCAACCTCGAAGACGTGCCAGCTCCCGTTGTCGCCCGGCATCGAGAAGAGCACCTTCTCCGCGCCGAAGTGCAGGTCGAGGTCGCCGACAAACTTCCCGCCGTCGGGGCGGAAGACTGTCTGCAGCGGGGCGTCCGGGTGGAGGATGGAGAAGACAGCGAGTTCGTTGTCGTAACCGGCCTTCCCAATGCTTGAGTTGCCCTGCCAGTTGGCCGGCAGCCCGAGGTTCCCTGCACTGCGCTTGACCACCAGCACCTTGTCGAAGCCGAGTAGCGGGTTGGCGAGCAACGCTTCCAGGCGCAGCTTCTCGAGCTCGGCAGCAAGCTGTTCCGCGCGGCCGACCGCGGCATCGTCGCCACTTCGGACGGTCGCGAGGACCTCCGTGCGCTGGTTCTCGAGTGCCCCCAACCGGGTGAGGTAGTCCGGCCCGCGGAGGTACTTGTCGGGGAAGGAGTCGGTCAAGTCGGTTACCGCCCGGCGGAGCGCCTCGGCGTTCACGTCGGCCAGCCGCACGGCGGCTTCGTCCAGCCGGCGAGCGCGGTGATACACCACCTGCACTGCCCTCAGGCCCTGCGAGTCCTTCGCCGCGGGCACAAGTCGGCTTGCGTTCTCTGCGAGTGAAGCAATCCGCACCCGGTCCGCGTATCGCTTCGCCAAGGCGCCGAAGTCACCCGCCTGCCAGTCGTCGGTCCAGAGGCCGTCTCCTGCTTCCCACGCCAACTGCTGCCGGGCTTCCGAGCTGGTGAAGTCGCGCCGTACAAGGTCCCACAGCTCCGCGCGGTCGTGGGCTCTGGGGTCAACCTGAACCGGCTTGTCGGAGGTGGAGAAGTAGAACCCGTGACCGCCCGAGTGGTTGTTGATTTTCAGCAACAGCCGGTTCTCGCCCTGCTTCAGCTTGAGCGGCGCCGTATCCTGATTCGGTCCCGGCCCACGGGGTACGTCATTGGCGATGATCTTCTCTCCGTTGAACCAGACGGTCAGGCCGTCGTCGCTGCCAAAGTAGCCCGTGATCGCGCCCGGCTTCGCAGCGGTGAGAACCCGATAGAGGTAAGTCGCCGCTTGGCTGGGCGCCGACAACATCGTCACGATGCCATCCGCATACTCGGAGTGCTGCGCCCACTTGAGCTTGCCGTCGGCGTAGCTCCCGGCGAGGTCGATCTTCTCCTCGGGCGGGAAGACTTCCTCGAACGCGTTCTTCTTCGCCACAAACGGCCCGACCTGGTACCACGGCCCGAACTGCAGTCCCGAGTCGTCGGCTGGCTTTGGGCGATTCGCCTCGTCCGCCTCGTGCTTCACGAGCGCCTCACGGGACGCGAGCAACGTCTCCTGCCAGGTGTCCTTCCGGACATAGTAGGGCGGGTCGGCAAGTACGCCCGTGCAGAAGAGGAGGTTCAGACCGATCAGCAAGCCAAAGAGCACTTTCATACTGGACATCCAATCACTTTGGGCAGCAGGCTCGGGTGCCAGTGGGCCACCCGAGGAACCCGTCCTTGAGGCGTTGTGGATTGAGTCTATTGTGACAGAGCCGCGCGCTCGGTCGTTTCCGAGTCTGCAACAGTCACACCAGCCACCACTGCCCCGGTTCAATGGCTCCCAGACCAAAGCGCCGGCCTCCCTCGGGCAGCGACTCCAGCAACTCCCGTGCCTTCCGCCCGATCGCGGCTGCCGCTAACTCGACATTGCGGGCACCCACCTCGACGGAGGCATGCTCGCGAGGGTCCAGACCACCGATCCCCGCAGGCGGCTTCATGTCGAGGTTGAGCGGCCCCGTGCCCAGTTCCTCCATGTCCACCAGCTCCGGATAGAAGAACATCATGTTCGACGTCTCCCACTTGGCGGCGTGGTCGCTGTTGGATTCCTCGCCGTGGCTGAGCGTTATCTCCCACAGACCGATGCCGGCAACCGCACCCTCTGCGAGGACCGGTGCCAGCGCTCGCTCGACCATCTCGAGCTGCTCCTGGATGTTGTGCCCGGAGACCCCGACGATCACGCGAAAGCCCGTCCGCCTGAGCCGTTGGAACAACTCGGTGAGAACCGGCTCGAGGTGGGCCGAGTCAAACCCGGCGTGGAAGTACACAGGCGGGTAGACCACGCCGCCAAACTCTTCGGCACACTTCACGAGGATGCCGTGGGCCTTCAGGGCGTCGTTGCCCAGGGGCAGATGCCTGCCGTGCCACTCGATGAGACCGAACGGCACATACACAACCGGGAACGCGCGGGCGGCAGCCTCCAGTTGGCCGGGGCGCATGAACTGCATCTGGACCTCGGGGGAGAGTTGGTTGTTCATCTGGCGTCCTTTCCCGGCAGGCGAGGCGAGGTCGTTCGGGCGGCTCGTGATCGGGTCAATCGGGTATGCCCCGGTTCCGCAGCCGCTCCCGTTCCCAGGCGGCGAAGTCAGCCGGCGGGGGCAGGGCGTCCGCAGCCGGAATGGGCTGGAGCGTCACCGCACCGGTAGGACATGCGGTCACGCAGAGGCCGCAGCCCAGACACCTCTCTCGGCAGACCACTGCCACCCCGTCTTGCTCAGCAATTGCGCTCACTTGGCACCACTCGATGCACGGCCGGTTCCGGCCCCATGATCCCTGCCGCCCCGCCGTCGAGCGTTTAGTGCTCGAACAGGTGCGCCAGTTCGTGGTCCATGTTCTCAAGCTGCGCTTCGTAGATACCGACCACGAACGGCGCCAACCGGAACCGCGGTTCCCCCGCCTCCTTGTCGAACCACACGAGCCCCCGCTTTGCCATCGCCAACAGTCGCTTGCGGAGCCCCGCAGCCGGGATCCAGGCTCGGCCGGCGAGGGTCTCAACCGACTCGCGGTTGCCAGTCAGACAAGCGGCCAGTGAAGCTTCAGCCGGAGAGAAGATCCTGCGGAGAAGCGGGATTTCGACGTTTGACGGCGTCCGAGGGAACCCGTTGGGGAGCCCGTCCAGGGCGGCCGCAAGCTGCTCGTAGACTTCGTCGGCGCCGGGCTGCGTCATGCGCGTTCGCCCCCACGAGGAGGCAGTCGCCACAGCTCGGCGTCGTCGATGCCAACGGTACCCAGCCTCTGCGCGCCGGTCTCGAAGTCGATCTCATAGTGCGCCGAGTGGCAATCCGACGCGAGGGAGAGCTTGACGCCGCGCGACTTGAGCATGGCGAGGTAGTCCAGGTACTGCCGCACGAAGGAGTCGGGGTAATGCGGGTTGAGCAGCATCGCGCTGAGGTTGATCTCGACCACCGTGTCGTGCGCAATCGCCGCCGCGGCGAACTCGTCGTGCATGGACCGAGGAATCCTGCCGAAATCGCCCACCCACGGCTCGTCTGGGTAGTTGCCCTCCGCGTCCTGCCAATGGCCGTGCCACCACCACGGATGGGCGACGATGTCTACCAGCGGGTGCGTCGCGAGGAACAGGTTTTGCCGGTGGAACTCGGCGATGAGGGCGTCGCGCTCGAAGGGAACATACATGGGCCAATGCGTCCCGCCGACAACATACTCGATCCCGTAGGTCCGGACGTCCGCCTCCGTCAGACCGAGCGCCAGCGACGCGCCCGGAGGGCCCCCCGTGCGCAGTCCATAGACCGGCCGCGGGTGCTTGCCGGTGGCGACCTCGTCGATCTCCCACTGCGAGACGCAACTCGCCTCGACGCCGAAGTGAAAGCGCGGCGATGGCCCGACCTGCGCGTACTCGGCGCGGGAGCGGGCAACCTCGGGGAGGTTGTATGGGGTGTGCAGGTGGTCTGTCAGGCCGAAGTCCGCGATGCCCTTCTCGTGGGCATGCCGGACCAGATCGCGGACGGTCATGCAGGCCTCGTCGCACGAGTTACGGGAGTGAATGTGCCAGTCAGAAGTGAGAGTCATGGCTGCTTGGGTCGGGGGCCACGGTGGTCAGAGGTCGTTTGTCAGGACGAGTTCGCCCTTCGCGTGCGGATGACCTTTGCCCAAGCCATTGAAAAAGGTCCCGAGAAGATATTGACCAACTGGTCGGTTTTGACCATACTCCCATCTTCCCCTGCCAGACGAGATGCCCATTCCATGCCTGCCGAACGTCCCGAATCGCCGCCACAGCGGTCCCGCCAAGCGCGCCGCGTGACGATCACGCGCCAGAAGCTGCTTGAGGCAGCGCGCACCGCTTTCGCGGAACGAGGACTCGATCTCACCCGTATCGATGAGATCACCGAACGCGCCGACGTCGGCAAAGGGACGTTCTACTATCACTTCAGCGGCAAAGAAGAGCTGATCCGTCAGCTCCTCAAGACCGTGATGGGGGAACTGGTTGGTGTCATCGACCAGAGGTGCAGCGGAATCACCGACTTGCGCGCTCTCCTCGATGCGTTGATCGGCGCTCATATCGAGTTCTTCTCCAAACGTTGGGAGGACTTCGTGCTCTACTTCCAGAGCAGGAGCGACCTGACGCTGG
>Ga0210042_1002019_pt1 | contig 15898 bp, 17 predicted proteins | sample CryGeymeta201518_FD_183982 | JGI IMG/M metagenome (GOLD analysis project Ga0210042, IMG submission 183982) | Groundwater microbial communities from Crystal Geyser aquifers in Utah, USA - Crystal Geyser metaG 2015-18 (SPAdes) (version 2) | ecosystem: Environmental > Aquatic > Deep subsurface >... | reverse complement strand
CGGCTATGGGGCTGGCGCTTGTTGCCTCCCCGCAGGGTGTAAACGATTCAATCAGATGTTGCATCAGTTCGCGGGCACGAAACAAGGGCCAGCTACGAACGGGGACATAATCACACGGGATGCAACAATCAACCTAACCCAACACCCTGCGACCCCCGAGGTCTTAATCCCTTTGTTTTCAGGGCATTCGATAATCGCAAAGATGAGCGGATTCCCGCACACCGCCGCCGTCTTAATCCCTTTGTTTTCAGGGCATTCGATAATCACCACTAGCGAAGATGGTACGTCAGTGCTGGTGTCTTAATCCCTTTGTTTTCAGGGCATTCGATAATCGAAAAATCCAGTTAATTGCATGACGGTTCGATGGTCTTAATCCCTTTGTTTTCAGGGCATTCGATAATCAACATCAAAATCCGGCAATACCCTCACTGGACATCGTCTTAATCCCTTTGTTTTCAGGGCATTCGATAATCGCCCATTGTGGCAGGACGGCCTTGGGGTGGTTTGTCTTAATCCCTTTGTTTTCAGGGCATTCGATAATCGGTAGCATCAGAATCAGTGAAGCCAGGTAGCTCGTCTTAATCCCTTTGTTTTCAGGGCATTCGATAATCGCATGGGACGCCGCTAAAGCAACGGCACGAGAGGTCTTAATCCCTTTGTTTTCAGGGCATTCGATAATCTGGAAACCAGGGCCCCAGTAGCCGAAGCTGTGGAAGTCTTAATCCCTTTGTTTTCAGGGCATTCGATAATCCAGACATGAAGACCACATCGTTCCATTACACCAAGTCTTAATCCCTTTGTTTTCAGGGCATTCGATAATCCGCGATCGACGATTTAATGTTTCTGCTCAATAGCTTACACAGCGCGTTCGCGCTCGGCAAGCCGGTCGGTAAAGCTGTGTTTTTGGTGTCCGTCATGTTTCTCCCATCCATTGGGCCGGCAGGCCAGTGTACTGGATTCCGGTGGGAAAGGTGGCGCGGCCCAGCCGCGTTTTCAGGCCGCGTTGTGGTAGCGGGTAGCAGCGCAGGTCGTCGTGGGTCTTGTCGATCAGCGCCTCGGCCTCGGCCAGCAGCTTGGGCAGTTGGCGCTCGTCGAGGTTGAGGTAAAACACGCTGTACTCGATCGAGATGGCCAGCTTTTGCAGGTAACGGTGCATCTTTTGCAGCCGGCGCGGGCTGGTGATGTCGTAGGCGATGAGGTAGTCGCTCATTGCGCGAAGGCGGCTTCGCCCTTCTGGCCATCGGCTTCGATGAGCCGGGTTATTTCCTTGGCCTGATTTTCCATCTTTTTGCGCAGGTTTTCGGCCATGGGCTCCCAGGCTCGGTAGAACTTTTCCCGCCCGGCCTTGCCGAGAAAGCAGCCGTCCACCGTGTTGCTAAAGGCCTCCGCACGTAGTTCCTGTTTGTTGAACAGGGCCATGGCCCAGGCGTCGACATCGGCGCGCATCGGTTCTATCAGGTCGGAGGCGAGTGATTCGCGGCCGAAGGCGGGGGCGTGTAGAAAGCCGATGTAGGGATCAAGCCCGGCGGCATGGGCGGCCAGGGTGGCTTCGGCGTGCAGCAAGGTGTAGGCGAGCGACAGGGTGGCGTTGAGCGGGTCTTTGGGCGGCCGCCGGTTGCGGCCATGAAAGTGCAGGCTTTCCGGGGCCAGGGCGGCATAGGCGGTGAAATACATGTTGGCGGCGGCGCCTTCGAGTCCGCGCAGCTCGGCGGGGCTGGGCTTGCTGTCAATCTGCCCCAACATGCCGGTAAGCGACCGGATGACGCGGGTGAGTTCGTAGCGGCAGTCGAGCCGGCTTTCGACCTTGCTTTGCAGGTAGGCGCGCTGCGCCGTGAGTTTGTCGGCGACGATCTTGCCGGCGATGGCCAGGGTGCGGGCCGGGTCGCAGGCGGCGCGGTATTGCGCCAGACGCCGGGCGGCGTCGTTGTGGGCGCGGGGCACGAATAGGGTAGGTTCGGCCTTGCGCCCGGATAGCAGGATGACGCCGATGCCATTGGCCCCGAGTTTACCGAGCAGGCTGGTTTCGACCGTGACGCCGCCACGGATGATGATGCGTTGCAACGGCCCCAGCGGCACGGTGCCGATGCGTTCACCGTTTTCATAGAACACCAGGGCCTCGGCGTCGAGGTCGAGACGGACGTTTTTGCGGTCGATGTAAAGGGTGGCCATGGGTTATCGCCTAGCGTTTTGGGTGTTTTGGTTGGCGCGGCCCGGCGGTGGGGCGGCGGCCACGGGCCGCCCTATGAGGTGTACAACCGATAGGGCGGGCCATGCCCGCCGTGGTCGGTTCAAAGGATGGCAAAGCATTCATCCTGAAAATGGGTGGCGATGCCGTAGCAGAGGGGCTCCATGCGCGGGTCGAGCTGGAACGCATGGATGCGGTCTTCGACCGGATCGATCAAGCCGGCCAGTTCGCGTAGGACTTGTTCGCGCTCCGCCGGGGTCATCCAGCATTCGAAAAAGGATTTCTGCCCGGCCACTTTCCAGCCCGTCAGGTACTTGTGCACTTGCGCCAGCCGCTTGTGGTCGGCGATGTCGTAGGCGACCAGGTAGAGGGTGCGGGCGGGGGCGGCGGGCATGGTTTCAGTTGCCTTGCGGCTCGGCCTGGGCGCGGGCCAGCGTGCCGGTTTGGCCCATTTCGACCCCGATCAGCGTGGGGTAGTCGAAGGCGGCGCCGCTGGAGATGTCCACCGCAGCGCCGACGATGCCACCGAACAGGATGTTGCCGAAGGCCATGCCCTTGGTGCTGGATTTGGCGCTGGCGATGCCGGGCGCCTGGCCTTCTTTCTCGCAGCGCACGGCCAGGTCTTCGGCGCTGCGATGGACCGTGGCGGAGCCGGGGGTGGTGACGAACCAGGCGCCCTTGTCGTTGCTGAGTTTGCATGTGGCGCCGGTGACGGGGGCGCCCGACATGCGGGTTTCGACGGACACGGGCTGGTTGGCGCCGCCGACGATAGAGGCGCAGCCGGTCAGGGCGGCGGGGGTGAGGAGTAGAACGAGTCGAACGGTGTGCATGTGGGCTTCCCTGGGGTGGTGTGCGCAAGATTGCGCGGGGAAGCCCAATTTAGGTTTTCGCGGAGCGGTTGTACGGTTTGGCAAGCTTGCGGCGGGGAGTGCCCGTGGTCGCAACGCCACCACCTCAAAAAGCAGTCAGCAGGAAAACCCGGCAGGCCAGCGCCGACGCAGTCTGGATGTTCTCGAAACCGTTCTCGCTTCAAGTGCAGCGAAACGACGAGTTTTGAAAATCAGACGTTCACTTGGCGATGCCCAAGAACAACGCCAAGCAACGCTCTACCTCCACCAGCCCATCCACATCGATCAGCCCGAAGGCGGACCCTACCTTGCTCCGCTTCACGGTCATGGCCTTGTCCACCATCACCTGCGAAGGTTGCAGCAAACCGTTCTCGGCACTCGGCTGAACGGTGACGCGCAACAGTGGTGCGGCAACAAGCGTATTCGTCAACGGCAACACGGTAACGGTGGCGTGCTCGTCGAATTGGTTTGCCAAAGTCGCCTTGCATGGCGATGGTCACAAAATCACCTCGCCTCATTCCTTCCAACCGTCCACGTCCGCCAGGGCGTCATCCATAAACCGCCCCATATCCGTGTCGGCCATGTCCGCCTGAGCGGCAAGGCGAGATTGGCGACGGTATTCCTCGGCGAAGTTGGGGCGGCGCGTATCCGGCACCCATATTTGGACCGGGCGAAGCCCTGCCATGCGCAGCGCGTCGCGGTGCTTCTGAACTCGTGAATTCACATGTGCCATGTTGGTTCCCCTGTTGTTACATGCAATATTTTCCTGGCGTATGGATTTTTCCGTTTCCCGATGCGCCCGCTAACGGACATGGTGGTGGCCGCCCCGCAGGGGTTCGATGGGCGCGGTAACGCTGCGCGTTGTTTACGTTAATTCGTACCGGATTAATGGTTCCCGCGACAGGAATAATCACTCGGCCGCGTGCCGGACCGGTCCCCAGTTTTCGTAGTTGCCCTGGCTGTGCTGGTAGATCATGCAGCGCGCGCCGTTGGCGAACTCGGCGCCGATCAGGGCGGCGGCGGCAGCCGGGCCGGCATAGAGACAATGCACGGTGTCGCAGCCGGCGCGGGCGATGTCGGCGGAACAGGCGCGGATTTCGGCGGCCAGCCCGGCCAGGTCGTCGGGGCTGAGACGCTTGTCGCGCCGAAGGCTGTGGCGGCGGTCGCTGGGGATGGCGGCGAGTTCGGGTCGGCCGGCGACGTACCGTTCCATTTGCGCCTGGATGTCCTTGTCGGGCAGCAGATCGACCAGAAAGAGCGCCGGGCGCTGGCCGGGTTTGCGCCGGACCTCACGCAGCCAGCGCCGGGCGCGTCGTTTTCGGCCGATCACGACGTCGTACCAGGTCCAGAAAATGGGGATGGCGCTGATCAGCCCGACCACGGTGGCGATGGGGTCGAGGGTGCCGGTGATGAAAGGAAGCAGGCTGTCCATGGCTTATTCCGCGATGTCGAATCGGCCCAGGCCGAAGGTGGCGTTCTTGCCGACGTGCAGCCATTGGCCGAGGTGCAGGAAGGGCAGGAAGGGCGTCAGGTCGCCGCGCAGGGTCCAGTCGCCGACCACGCCGCCGAGCGCCATTTCCTGTTTCTGGCGGTTGGAATAGCGGGTCCAGTCGCGCCAATGCAGCCTTTTTTCGCTTTCGATGGTGCTGGCGGCGTCGGCCAGGGCGTGGAAATCGAGGTCGAGTTTCTGCCCGAGATGAAACTCGCTGATCAGCGCGGTGCGCTTGATCAGACCGACGAGCAGGTCGCGCGCGCTCAGTTCGTCCGCGCCGATGGGTTTGCCGTTGTGTTGCAGGCGCAGCGGGGTGGTGAAGCGCAAGGTCGCGCTGCTTCGGGCTTCGCTCGATGGCGGCGGCAGGGAGGGTTTGAGTTGCCGCAACGTGCCTTCGTCGGCATCGAAGATAACCTCTGCTTCGTGGCTCACCCGCGTCAGGCGGGCCTTGCCGTCGCCCTTGCCGACGCCATGCTGGAACGCGCGTTGCCAGGCGTAGACGATCAGCGGCAGGTGGCCGAGCGCTCGGCCCATGAGCACGAAATGGAAGGCGAGGGTTTCGCCCGGCGCATGGACCCGTTCGCCCCAGGCCGGCGGCTCCACCACGTAGGGGTTGGGTATCTGGGAGAATTTCTGTAGGGCATGCTGTTCTGGGGCCGGGGTTTCGAACACGGCGGGGTAAGGGCAAGTCCGATACAGCGGGCAGGGTTTGCAGTCCTTCTGCCGGGTCATGCAGGCGGTACGTCGCAGGGCATTGCCGAACACGCCGCGCAGGGTGGAACCGGCGTATTCCGGCAGGCGGATGGGGGTTTCGACGGCGAATTCGAAACGGTAGCGGGCGGCGGGGAAGTGGGTGGGGAGGGTCATGGCCCAACCCAGTTCTTGATTTTTTCACTCAGGTGGGCCAGTTCGCCGCTGCAAACCAGTTCGATGTTGAGCGCGCGTGCCAGCCGTTTTTCCGACTCGCCCAGCGGGCGGTAGCTGGCCAGCAGGCCGCGCGTACCGAGTCCGCCTACCCGTTTGCAGATTTCCGATAGCTTGAACAGGGTGTCGTTGGCTTTGGGCGCTTCGGGTTTGTCCATGCGTGCGGTCTTGCATTCGATGACGAACAGGCGGTTCTTCGCCATAAAGGCAACGTCCAGTTCGTTCTTGACGCCGCTTTGGTCTACTACGACCAGGTTGGCCGCTTTGTCGCGGATGCGTAGTTTGCCGGAGAGTGTCGTGATTGTTCGGAATACGTGGTGTTCCAGCCAGCCGCCTTTGGCAAAAGCACGTTCATGCTCGTCCGTGAAACTCAACGTGTCACCCTGTACGCGGAGTACCCCGGCGTCTTCGAAAATGCGCAGCAAGGCTTCGAGACTGCGGCTGTCTCGCTGCCGCTCGCTCAGGGTGGCGTGCAGGCGTTTCTTTTCTTCCGCGTCTTGCGCCAGCCAGTTCAGTTGGCCAAGTGCCTGCTCCAAACTGCCCACTTGGGTAATGAGGGTAGAGAGCAGGTCATTGTGGAGCTGGCTGGGTTGCGGGCGTTCGATGCCTTCTACCAGGCTGAAGCCGTAACCACGCAGGTAGTGCGGCAGTCGAAGCTGCTGAGTGAGTGGTTGACGATGCGATTCCTTACCCAGCCAGATGACTTCGTCGGTGTCGGCATCGACGTAGAACACCGGCCACTTATAGGCCTGGGCGACCGACTGGGCGGCCAGCGCCATCAATTTGGTGCCGCCGGTGACATTGAGCGTGATGGTTTGTCCTTCGCGTTCGTCTGCAACTCCGAGCAGGGCATTTTCCAGCTTGGCGAAATCGTGTTCGTCCTCCAACGCAATGCGCGAGGTCTTCACGCCGGCCTCGCGCAGTACAGTTTCGAGGGCATCGGCGCGTGTTTGCATCTTGCTGGATACGATCAGCACGGCTTCGCTCGGCTTGAGTGCGGGGTCCAGAGCGGGCAGCAGGTTGGGCGCAGCCTGGGCGGAGACGAGGAGGATATGGACGTTGGCATTTAGCATATTGTTTTCTCCACGGAATATTTCTCCAATCGCGCCCCGTAGCGTTCCAGTTCGTCGGCGGTCAGTTCGCGCCCGCGCGCGTTCGGCGGCAGGTCTAGCGTGAGATTGAAAAACTGCCCGCCCCGCGCGCAGACCTCGGCGGCCAGGTTGACCGGCAGGATGCCGATGACGACATCGCCGGGCTGGATGGCGGCGGGATCGAGGTGGGCGATTTGCCGGTCGATGTGCAAGCCCTGACGGGCGGCCCATTCGATGGCGCCGGGGTGGCGGGTGACGAAGTGGGTGGTCATAGGCACTCGGGGCAGAGAGATGCAACTGCGTCCCTCAGCCGCTGTTTGCTGTCCTTGTTGCCCGGGGTGCCCCAAGTTTTGGTTATTGTCGCCTTGAGCAACTCGCCTGCGGCGTTGCGGCTTTGTGTGTCGTCCCAGGTTAGCGCGGTCTTCATGAAGTCGTTGCGCTGGCTGTCGAACTGGCTGCCGGGCTTGTAAGCGGTTTTTCTGGCCGTTTCGAATTGCTGCCGGAAGGTTTCGACAGCCGGCTGGTGAGCTTCCCAGGCCAGGTCTTCGGGCGACAGGGTGGCGCGGCGATCTTCTTCGGCTCGTTGCTGGGCTTCTGCTTGGGCGGCGGCGGCTTGCCGTTGGCGTTCGGCCTGGGCTTCGGGGTTTTCCTGCATGGCTCCATAACCGACGGCGGTTTTCGCGCCGAATCCCAGCCATTGATAGGCGTGCTGGAAGGCGGCTTCGAGCAGTAATTTCCAATGGCTCTCTTTCACCAGTTCGGGGGCGAGACGCTCAAGGCGTACCAGGTTGCATTGCACATGGAAGACGAAGCGCGACTTCGGCGGCACGGTGAGGAAGCTGATGGGGTTGGGCTGGCCGGATTCGTGGGGCGATTCGCTTTTTTGGTAATAGTGGCCTTGGTGCGGGGTCATGATTTCGACCGCGAGGCTGATCTGGTCGGGTTTTTTCGGGTCTTCCGGGGCGATTTGCGGGATGACGTCCCAGAAGGTCAGGGCGCCGCGCAGATGATCGGTTTCACCGTCGGCGGACTCTCGACCGAACAGGATTTCGATAGCCGCATCGTTCCAGCCATGCGTCTCGCCCCAGTCGCCGCTGACCAGTTCCCGCGCCGCTTGGCGCAACACGCCCTTGACGCCGCTGCCTGGCAGGTAGGGCAGGCCGTAGGGGTTGAGGAAGGCGAAGCCGTTTTCTGTCGGGTGCTCGTTGCCCAAGCCGGTGGTGAAGGGGGCGGTGGCGCGGGCGTCGAGGCGGAAGGACGCATCGGCCGAGGCGGAAACATCGAATGACTGACGTTGCCGCTCAAGCAAGCCGCGCATGGTTTTCTGGTCGTTGTCGTTGAGCTTTTTGGCGTCGCTCAGGGCCGATACCTTGTTCTCATATTTGACCTCACGCTCTTGCTGGTTCTGGCCGCGAACCTCGTAGCCCACATCGTGTGTGGTCCAGAGCAGGGCATTGGAGCGGCGATTTACACCCCAAAGTTGGAGATACATGCCGAAGCGCATCCCCGGCGAGGCTGCGCTGAAATCTTTGCCCAGATACTTGGGCACGGCTGCAATTGACATGGCCGTTACCCCCCAACCCGAGCCGGTGCCATCTGCCGCATCCAGCGCAGCCAGGCGAAGGCTTCGGCGGTGATGGCCTGGTAGTCGCCGGGTTTGGCTTTCATCAGGGCCTCCATGAACGGTTCAAAGTTGGCGCTTTGGATCAAGTTCGGAAAACGCATTTGTAGCCATGTCCGCAAATGGCTGGCGACATCTTCGTTTTGACGCCCGGATTCCTTCTGACCCTTTTCATGGCAAAACGCCAGCACCTGCATCAGCCCGGAATTCATGATGAGGGCGGGCAGGCCCTTGGCGACGTTGACGTGTTCCTTTTTGTAGTCGGCGCATTGGGTCCAGGCATGCTGAGCGCGTTGTTGTTCGAGGGTAAGACGCGGTTTGATATTGATCTCGGCCATGTTCAGCCCTCCACGATCTTGGTCACCACCAGGCCGCGCCCAGTGGTCACGTCGCCGCCGATCTGGAGCAGGCGGCCATCGAGCACGGTCTTCATCTTGGTATGTACATCCATGGCGTCCATCCAGTCGTCCTTCTTGCCGGTACGGGTCTGGCTCGCCAGCATCGGCGCGATGAGCAGCGACTCGGGCGGCAGGTTCTCGGTGTAGAACAGCCCTCCCTCCTTGGCCGTGCCGGTTTCCGGGTCGATGCGCACATGCGGCTCGACCAGCATGGCGTTCTGGGCGAAGTAGGCGAAATCGGTGTCGGACAGCAGCACCAGGTCCTGGCTGAACTTGTCGCGGAAGAAGGCGTAGGCCGCCTCCGCCGGGAAGGCCTTGGCGGCGAGGTCGGCGGCGAGTTTGGGCAGTTCCGGCGACACTTTGGCGGTGTACTCAAAGGCTTCCAGATGAAGAACCTTGGTCGGGCGACCTTCGATCAGTTGATCGACGAGTAAAGCCGGGTTGACAAGCAAACAGCCGCCTTCATCCACGGCAAGCGCCGGCCAATCGGCCTTGACGCCGATCAGCCCCAGCAGTCGCTGGGCGCGGGAAATCGCCTGCGGGCAGGTGGCATAGACGTAGCCGTTTTTCAGCGAGCGCACCGGCAGGGCGACGAGTTGCGCATCACCGAAACTGACCGCACCAGCGTGCAACTCACTACTGCCGGCATCCGGGCCAAACAGCCGGGGAATGAGCGCGGCATCGCCGCCAATGGCGGTGAAGCCATGCCGCACCGCGCCCTTGATGCCGGAACCGGCAAAACAGGGGTGGCCGGTGTGGCGTTCGCGCTGGATGGGGTTGTCGATGATCCCCACGGCTTGGCCCGCGCCCATGTGGACGGGGCTGACGGCGTAGAGGAACAGGGCGGCGTGTTTTTCAAACATGGCGATTCACTCCCTTCAGGTATTCGGTTCGCTGGAAACCAGCAGATTGACGACGAGGCGGATCATCAGATCCTTGTTGGCGGGCTGGCTTTCCGCCACCAGCAGGGCCAGGGCGGTCAGCGCGTTTTCGTTGATGGTCATAGCCATGCCTTCCTGTTGCAGGTAGAGCAGAAACAGGAACGAGCCGATGCGTTTGTTGCCGTCGGAAAACGGGTGGTCCTTGATGACGAAATAGAGCAGGTGGGCCGCTTTCTCCTCGCGGCTCTTGTAAAGCGGCTCGCCGAACATGGTTTGTTCGATGCTGCCGAGAATGCCCTGGATGGCTTCCTCCCGTTCGCGTCCGAACAGGTCGGTGGCCTCGCCGCGTTCAAATAGCGCCGTCTTCAGTTCGTCGATGGCGGCGCGGGCCTGGGCGTAATCCAGCACGCCGCGCGCGGGTTGGCAGGTAGCGGGCAGGCTCAAGCCGTCTTCATCGTATTGCAGTAGCAGACGCCAGGTCTTGGCGTAACCGGAAATAAGGGCGATGACCTCGCGCCCGGCTTCGTTCACCAGTGCCTGGTTTTCCAGGGTGCGGGCCAGCAATTCGATGGCTTGTTGCGCCTCGGCCATGCCTTTTTCCGCCAGACGCGCCGGATTGAAGGTGTAACCCCGCACCAGGTGCTCGCGCAGGATGCGGGTGGCCCACTGGCGGAACTGCACGCCGCGCTTGGAATTGACGCGATAGCCGACGGAAATGATGGCGTCGAGGTTGTAGTGTTTGAGATTACGCTGAACCTGGCGTTTGCCTTCGGTTTGAACTGCTAAGAAATCCTTAGCAGTTGCCATCTCCTCCAGTTCGCCATCGCCAAAGATATTCTTCAGGTGCATCAGCACGTTTTCCGGCGTGGTGTCGAACAGATCGCCCATCTGGCGCTGAGTCAGCCAGACGGTTTCGCCATCCATGCGTACCGTGACGCCATTCGACCCTTCTCCGGTTTCGTAGATCAGCAATTCGCTCATGTTCTTCTCCCTTTATTTCCAGGCTGCCAGCCCGAACCGATTGAAGCCTTCGGCCCGGCGTTGCCTATCTTCGCCGCCTTTGCCCCACAACCCTGCATCGGCAAGCTTGCGGAGCGCCTCGGGCGTGGCGTCGAGTTCGTCCAGCCAATAGACGCTGCCAGCGGGCGCGGCGCGGCGGGCGGATTTGGGCTGCCATCGGGCTAGGTCCCAACCGGAAACGATCTCGGCGCGGGTGACGGCGGCGCAAACGAGGCGGCCGCTGACTTCGCCCAGGTGGAAGCGGCCTTCTGCATCGAGACCCGGCAATTTCCAGCCTTCGGAAAAAATCCCCGGCGTGGCAAGAACGAGACGACAACGTCCGGCGCGGGCGATGGCGGCATAGTCGGGTTCGGCCACATTCGGCGCTGCGGCATGGATGGCCGCTGCCCGGCCGTCGCCGCCCAGACGAACCATGCCGCTCGCGGGCGGTACAGCGCCCGCAATACCGGCCAGAAAACCGACCTCGTAATCGGCGAGGATTGGCTTCTCCTCGCTATTTTCATTTTTCGTTCCGATGCGATGGCCGCGTTTGATCATCGCCACCGCCTGCACGGAAAACAGCCGACCGTCGGCGGCGCGGCCCGTGGCGGCATCGAGGCCCACGCCCACGCGCGGGTCGATGCGCCAGAGTTCACTGGACTTGATGAGGTCGCCCGGTAGCGGCGTTTCACCCGCCAGGTATCTGCGCCAACCGGCCTCGCTGAGCCAGTAACCAGAAGCCGCTTTGCCGCGTTCGGCCTCGGCGAGCACCGGCAACTTCGGCAAAGGCGAAGAGGACCGCACACCGGCGGCGGGCGCGGCGGGGTTGAGGGCGCGCACCGAGTTGACCTTGCCGTCTTGCTCGCCAATGACCAGATCGGCGGGCGGGGCGATCAGCGGCTCGACTCGGCCATCGGCCAGCCGGCGGGCCATCTGGAAGCTGGTGACTTGGAATGCACCGGGGTTTTCGGGCGTACCCAACGTGGGATGCGTCACCCGCCCGGCGGCGAAAGCGGCCAAGTCCACGCCGTCGTCGGCCAACATGCGCGAACGCAAGGCGCCCGCCGCCACCGAGGGCCACGGCGGCACCAGCGATTCGCCGTAACTGCCGGGGTCGCCAAACAACTTGTTGCCGCGCAGGAAAAGCACATCCAGCGGTTCGAGGAAGCGGTATTCGATGGCGCTCATGCTTGTTCTCCGGCGCGGGTTTCACGGGCCAGGAATTCGGCCACGGTCATGAAGTTTTCCAACCACTTGAGACCATCCCTGGGTTGCCCGGCGGCCATGACTGCAAGAAGTCGCGCCAGGCCGGGCACATCATGCCGTTCAAGTACTTCACGCTTTTCCTTGGATTCAATCTGACGATCAAACTGGTAGGCCAATAGTGCTTCCAACATGCCAGACGCACCCTTCGGACATGGCAAGTCATGCAGCCATTCCAGCGTGTGGTACACCGCGCGCCGCGATACCCCATCGGCGCTCAGAAAGTCGATCAGCGAATTGAGCAGCGCCATCGGCTCGCTCCATTTTGCAGTGAGGTAGAGAGCGCCGCCGGAACGCTTGATGACGGTGATGGAAAAGGCATCCCGGCCGCCCTCGTTCTTGGCGCGCTTTTCCGCCTCGCGCAGTTCGCGCATCACCGCGCCCAGAGGCGCTTGGTGGTGCGCGATGACCGCGCCGCAACTGGCGGTGGCTTGGGTGCCCATCATCCGCATCAGCTTGCCTTTGAGCATGGCGAAGCCGTTTTGCAGGGTCAGGCCACGCGGATCGCGCCCGCCTTCATGGGTCGGGTCGTCTCCGGAATAGGCCAGCCGTAGCCGCTGCATGGACGAGAGCAGGTCGGCCACCGGCAGCATGGCGAGCACGTCGTCGCCGCCGGCATAGATCACCCGGCCCAGATGTTCTTCTTCCACCACATGGCGCACCACGCTGAGCGAGAAGTCATTGAGCGCGCCGGAAATGGCCAGATGCCGGTTGGGCGAGAGCGCCCGTTTTTGCACACCATAGGCCTGGATCAGCTTCTGCTTGGCTGCGTGTTTGTCGAAGCCATCTTGCACTTGCGGGTGGAAGCTCTTGCGGTACGGAATGGCGTAGTCGTCGCCGCCGGAAAGCCACGCGCCCATGCGGTCGCCGTCCATCATGAGGAGGGCGTAATAGGTTTCCAGGCGTACCGGCGCATCCGTGCCACCCAAACTTCGTTGCACCAGCGATTTGGCCCGCTCGTAAGCACCTTCGTCTTCCGCATCGCGCACCGCTTCCAGCAAGCCGGGAATACGTTTGGCGTCGGCCAGCGCCGGATTCCGGGCATGTTTCTTCATCAAACGGCGCGGCAGGGCGACGGCTTCGGCCCCTTGGTCGTCGCACGCAGCGCTCAAGCCTTTCGCGCCGATGCCGCCACCTTCCAGCCACAGATCAAGTTGATGCGCCAACGCCATAGTGTGGGTGGAAACGACGAAGCGGCCGATGTCGCGGTCGCCCAGCGCCCGGCCGACTTCTTCGGCAAACAACGTCGGCCAAAGCCGCTTCAGGGCGGGCAATGCGCTGAGATGCTCGCCCTTCTTCGCCCAAGCGGGTTTTTTCTCCGCCACCTTCGCCCACAGGGTATCGGTCTGCTGGCGATAGGACTTCTGCAATTGAGCCGGGTCGGTGGTCAGCCATTCGGCCTCGCCGGTCAGCGAGCAACGCCAGCCTTTTTGTTCAGTCTGGTCGAAAGCGCGCGTACTTTTTGCCGCCGCCAGCACTCGTTCCGCCAGGTCATACACCGCCGGGTAGAGCACGCCGGGGTTGGGGGCGAAGAAAGTGGTGCCGTCGCCCCAGTCGATTTCCTTTTGCAGCGACTGCCAAGCGGGTTGAGCGAGAAAGCCGCAGGGCTGGCCGGCTTCCACGCCGAAGAACGGCGCCATGGCTGAGGAAAGCTGACTCACGTCGAGATCAGTCTGTTTGGCTTTGTTGCGCGGGCGGATCAGCGAAAACGGCACCGCCGCCCAATGTACTTCCGGGAAGCCTTCGAGCTGTTCCCGCATCTGGCGGTGGGCGTGTTGAATGCTTTCATTCGCCAAGCCGGCGGTTTCGAGCAGGCGGTCAACCACCACCTGGCCTTGATCCTGCAACCATTTGCGCACCTTGCGCGACACTTCTTCGGCCAGCGCCTTGGCCCGGCTGGCGGGAACGACCGCCACAAATCGGTTGGGCAGTGCGGCGGAGAACAGCGGGTTGGCATCCGTGCCGCCCTTCGCCCATTCGCAGTCTTTGAACAATTCGGCGGGCAGATTCATCTCGTTGCGCAACCACAGATCCACTTGCGGCACGCCGCGCAGACGCGGGAACAGAATCGCGTCCGGTCCCAGCGCTTCGCACACTGGCTTCATCGCCTCCCAAGCCAGACGCGAGAGCAGATGCGAACCGGCCCAGAGGTCGGACGTGGTGCGCGCGCTGGCAATGAAACCCTGCACCGGGCCGATGGACAACGCCAACAGCGCGGCCTCGCCATCCGGGTCTGCGGCAAACGCGCCCGCGAAGGCAGAGGTAAGGTCGAGGTGATCCCAAATCGAGTGATCCGGCACGCGGGTATCGGCGGGCAGCACGCCCCACAGCGCGCCGAGTTTGCCGTTGTCTTCTTCCTCGACCAGTTCCGGGCCGAAGCGCCAGTAGGTGAGCAGCGTCTTTCTTGCGTCTTCGGCGGGATCAGCGCGATTCAAGGCAGTGAGCAGGCCAGAGAAGTGGTCAAAGCTGCGTTGCTTGATGTCTTTGAAATCGGTGTCGCTCAGGCCGCCCTTTTTTGCCAGGTCGTACTGGTCGCCGGTCAGCGGGTGGATCAGCACCGGTTTTTGCGTCCAGCGCACCTGCGCCCAGGGGGCAACCCCGAAGGTTTTCTGTTCGCCATTCTTGGTGGTGACGGTGATTTCCTGCATTGGCCACTGCGGCCGGTCCGCCGCCGCCGCCCACCAGTCGGCGCGCTGGACGTGCCGGTACATGGCAAGCGGAATGCCTTTCTTGAAGATAACCGTGGAAAGCGCATCGGCGTTGTCCGGGTCGAGCGTGTCGGCGGTGATGTCCGACAGTCCCAGCAGCCGGGTCAGCGCCTTTGAAGTTCCGCCCTCGTGCCCAGCCGGGTCGCGCAGCAGCACCAAGGCTTTTTCCGCCGGGTCGTGGACGCGGGCGGCGAGTTTGGTTTGCCAGATGAGATCGTTGTTCATGGCTTACTCCGAAATCCGTTGCAGCGTGAGCGTGTCCATCTGGGGCTTGAGTTGAGTGCGGCGCGCCGCATCGGCAACGCTGCGGTAAGCACGCTCTGCGGGCGGATTTGCCAGTTCGTCGAGCAAAGCATGGACGCTCTGCCATACCGCTTGAATGGCATTCGGGTTCGGGCTGAATGCCGCTGGCGGCAGACAAGGCACATGGAAGATCACGCCGACGAACTTGCCGTCCGATGTCTTGCGGGCCTTGAAGCGCAGGCTGTTGGGTAGGCGGAATGTCCCTTTCCAGGCCTTGGTGCTGTGCCGCGTAATGGGATAAGAGAGCCAGTGGCGTTCAAGCGGTTGCGGGTGCGGCGGTTGTACCTCGGGAAACTTGAACTGCGTCCGCAACCCGATCTTCACGACAGCTAACTCCCGCATCAGCGCCTTCCAGTCGTCGAACGGGCGGGTTTGCCAGATCAGGGCACCGTGGTCGTCCTGGCCAAGCGCGTGCGGCCAGTCCAGGGACAGGCAATCGCGCCAGGGACGAAGCGGCGATGCGCCCGCCAGGTCTGGCGTGCCCTCTTTCGGCGTGAGGGCGAACGAACCCCAGCCATTGCGGCTTCTACCGCCGGCTGTGGCGTAGCGATCCATGAGCCAAAGCGCGCGTTCGATGTGTGGTGCTTGCTCATCGGGCACGGCGATGGCGAGGGTTGCTGATTCACCGACCTGGATCGCGGCGTTGTTCTTGAGCTGGGGGTGCTTGCTGCCATGTGGCAGCGTAAGAGGCCCGTAGCCGAGGTAAAGATCGCTACCGACCGGAAATTTCACCTCGGGATGCGACACAGTTGGCAAGGGTTGCCAAGCCCGCAACGTGCCGATGTCCCATTTGTCGAGCCGAATCCGCACCAGACTCTTGTTGTGGTCTGCCACGTCCCGCCCCTGCTCAGAGTGTGAAAGCCAGGCGTTGCCAAACAACAGCCCTTCCTCGCGGCGCATGGCCACGGTGCTTTGCGGATAACGATGCGCTTCCGCATAAGTCACCCGCCACCACTGCCGCAGCAGCGCCTTGAACGGTGGTGTACGCCACTGCGCGTTCTGTTCGGCGTTGCCGAGGAATGCGGGGGTGGCGAAACTCACCCGGTATTCGAGTTTGATCATTCTGAAATCTCCTGCCTGATGTCGTCATTGTGATTTTCGCCGCCAGAATAGTCCGATCCGGCAGGCTTGCCGAGCGAGGCGAAGCGGATTGCCGTCGGCGGCAATCTCAAGGCGTAGCGCATC
>Ga0210042_1002018_pt1 | contig 15916 bp, 12 predicted proteins | sample CryGeymeta201518_FD_183982 | JGI IMG/M metagenome (GOLD analysis project Ga0210042, IMG submission 183982) | Groundwater microbial communities from Crystal Geyser aquifers in Utah, USA - Crystal Geyser metaG 2015-18 (SPAdes) (version 2) | ecosystem: Environmental > Aquatic > Deep subsurface >... | reverse complement strand
AAACGACCCCTGGGCGGGTTCGACCTGATCGGCTTTTCCCTCCCCTACGAGACGCTCTACACCAACGCCCTGAACCTCCTCGACCTGGCCGGCATCCCCATCCGCGCGGACGAGCGCGACGCGACGCACCCCATCATCATCGCGGGCGGACATTCCACCATGAACCCCGAGCCGATGCACGCGTTCATTGATGCGTTCGTCGTCGGCGAGGGCGAGGAAGTCATCCACGAAATCATCGAGGTTGTCAAGTTACGCAACACGCAACACGCAACACGCGACGATATGCTTCTCGCCCTCGCCCACATCCCCGGCGTGTACGTCCCGCGCTTTTATAAACCTCATTACATGGACGATGGCACCCTCTCGCACGTGGAGACCCTCGTCGAGGGAATCGCCAACCCGGTTGTCAAACGCATCGTCGGCAAACTGCCCCCGCCGCCCACGAAGTTCATCGTGCCGAACATCGAGGTCGTCCACAACCGCGCCTCGGTGGAGATCATGCGCGGCTGCACGCGCGGGTGCAGGTTCTGCCATGCGGGCATGATCACGCGTCCCGTCCGCGAACGAAGCGTGGACGAAATCGTCGCGGCCGCGCGCGAGGTCATCCGCTCCACGGGCTTCGAGGAACTGGCGCTCATGTCGCTTTCGTCCTCCGATTACACCCACATCGGCGAACTGGTGGATGCCATCAGCGAAGCCTTCAAAGACCAAAAGTTGATCGTCTCGCTCCCGTCCCTGCGCATCGAATCCGTTTCGGTGGAACTGATGGACAAACTGCGCGGCCGCCGCAGTTCGGGCTTCACGCTCGCGCCCGAGGCCGCCACTGAACGCATGCGCCGCATCATCAACAAGTTCATCCCCGACGAGGAGATCATCAACACCACGCGCGAAATCTACCGCCGCGGCTGGACGACCATTAAACTGTATTTCATGATCGGCCATCCCAGCGAAACGCTCGAAGATGCGCAGGCCATCGCCGACCTCTGCAAGCGCGTGCTCGCCGAGGGGCGCAAGGTGGCGGGCATGAAAGTTAAACTGCACGCAGGCGTTAGCACCTTCGTCCCCAAACCGCAGACGCCCTTCCAGTGGGTGGCCTGCGACACGCGCGAAAACATCCTCGCCAAACAGGACCTGCTCCGCCGCGAACTGCGCGACCGCAACATCAAACTCTCGTGGACAAAACCCGAAGACACCCTGCTCGAAGCCTTTTTATCTCGCGGCGATAGGAAACTGGCCGAGGTCATTTACACCGCCTGGAAAAACGGCGCGAAGTTCGACGCCTGGAACGAACACCGCCAGTACGAAACCTGGATGGCCGCCTTCGCCGAACACGGACTCGACCCGGCCTTCTACACCCACCGCCCGCGCCGCGCCGACGAAATCTTCGCCTGGGATCACATCACCGCCGCCGTCCGCAAAAACTTCCTCTTCCAGGATTTCCGCCAATCACTCGAAGGCCAGATCCGCGTGGACTGCCGCCTGAACTGCTACGCCTGCGGCATCCTGCCCACCTTCATTGACATGCGCCGCGACAACCCCGGTGAGGGCTGGAAATGTCCCGAGGTGAAGGTCAGTGAGCAGTCATCAGTTAGTAATTTGTAATTAGTAATTAGTAACTCGTAACGACCGAATCCTGATTACCAATTACCAATTACCAATTACCATTTACCAACCACCAATTACCAATTACCAATTACCATTTACCAATTACCATTTACCAACCACCATGCGTATCAGAATCACATTCTCCAAGCAGGGCGCGCTGCGTTACACCGGCCACCTCGACCTGCGCACCTTGCTCGAACGCGCCGCCCGCCGCGCCGCCGTCCCCCTGGCCTACAGCCAGGGCTTTCATCCCTCGCCCAAGATCCAGATCGCCTGCGCCCTGCCGCTCGGTTTTTCCTCCCGCGCCGAAATCATGGACATGTGGCTCACAACGGAGTGCGAAGTCTTCGCGCAGCACACTGTAAGTGCCCGACTTCGCATTGACCTGCAAGCCGCGCTCCCCAACGACATCCAAATCCTGGAAATCAAACCGGTGGACGACCGCGCCCCCGCGCTCCAGACGCAGGTCATCGCCGCCGAATACGAAGTCACCCTGCCCGACGACACTTCGACTACGCTTCGCGAAGCACCCCTGTGGGGCAGTGCAAGCGCCTCAGACCTGACCTCGCGCCTGTCCGCCGTTATGGACGCGGAATCCCTGCCGCGCGAGCGCCGCGGCAAAGCGTACGATCTGAGGCCGCTGATCGAGTCGCTCGAGGCCGCGCCCGCCGAAGGGTCAGGGAAGCGGCGAATTCAGATGCGCCTCACCGCCCGCGCGGGCGCGACCGGCCGGCCGGAGGAAGTCCTGTCCGCGCTGGGCATCCCGCCCGAGTCCGTCCGCGTGGAAAGAACCCGTTTGATTTTTCAGGGTTAAACAGTACAATGGACGATTGAAATCATGCGCGTTCCCCACGTGGGGTTCCACGTAGTAACCGCTTCGCGTCAGTCGTTGGGACGAATAAATTCGTCACTACATGGCTGGACGAATAAATTCGTCACTACGCGGCTGCGTTCCCCACGTAGTAACGACTTCAGTCGTTGGGACGAATAAATTCGTCACTACATGGCTGGACGAATAAATTCGTCACTACATGGCTGCGTTCCCCACGTAGTAACCGCTTCGCGTCAGTCGTTGGGACGAATAAATTCGTCACTACGTGGCTGGCGCAATTTTTCATAAGGAGAAAACCATGGCACTTTTCGGCGCAATCTTCTTTGGGTTTGTCCCGGCCTTTTTGTTCGCCTGTTTCCTGTACTGGCTGGACCGCTACGAAAAGGAGCCCAAGGTTCTGCTGGGTGCGGCCTTCGTGTGGGGATTCCTGGTCGCGGCGGGCGGCGCGTTCATCGTCAACACCGTGCTGGGAATCGGAGTCTACATATTTACCGGCTCCGAAACCGCCACCGACCTGATGACCGGCTCCATCATCGCGCCGCTCGTGGAAGAGACCCTGAAGGGACTGGCCGTGTTGATCGTCTTCCTGCTCTTCCGCAAGGAATTCGACTCCATCCTGGACGGGATGATCTATGGGGGTATCGTGGCGCTGGGCTTCGCGGCCACTGAAAACGCCTTCTACATTTACGACCGCGGCTTCTCAGAATCGGGCTGGGGAGGTTTCTGGTTTCTCGTCTTCGTGCGCGTCATCCTGGTTGGCTGGCAACACCCGTTCTACACGGCTTTCACCGGCATCGGCTTTGCCGTCTCCCGCCTGGGCAAAAACGCTTTCGCCAAGTTCCTGGCCCCGCTCGCGGGACTGGCCGTGGCCATACTCACCCACTCCTTCCACAACACCTTCGCCACCCTGGTAGGCGGATGGGGCGGATTGGCGGCCGGCACCTTCCTGGATTGGAGCGGATGGTTCATCATGCTGATCTTCGCCATCTGGATGATCCGCCGCGAGGGACAACTGCTCCCCAAACACCTGCGGGAGGAAGTGGCCGCCGGCCACCTGACGGCCGCGCAACTGAAAACGGCCGCCTCGCCCTTCGGCGCCAGCTTGGTCACGCTCGGCGCGTTGACCAGCGGCAGGTACCGGTCCACCGCGCGCTTCTATCAGGTGTGCGGGGAGTTGGCGCACAAAAGGGAACAGATTTCCCGGCTGGGCGAGGAAGGCGGCAACACGGCCATCATCGAAAAACTGCGCCTCGAAATGACGGCGCTCAGCCCGCAAGTGGCGGCATGACCTACCGTGAGGTGACCGTGAGGTGACAGTCACTTCGCAAGTGACTGTCACCTCACGGTCTTGCATGGTAAAATCCCTGCGTCCGCCCCCGTAGCTCAGTGGACAGAGTGCCGGCCTCCGGAGCCGAAGAGGACAGTTCGAGTCTGTCCGGGGGCACTTCGTCCCAAACCGCCGCAAGGCGGTTTTTTTGCTCCATACGGACCGAGCGCGTGGTCGGTCTCGTTCAGTTTCACCACACCGTAACACTGTATTTGAAGGTGATATTTCAACTGCCGGAGTCGCATGGCTTCGGCAGTTTGCATTCTCCAAATCCGCTTGTGACTCCACTGTAAAAAGGTCTTCGCACCGCGAAGCACGCGAAGATCGCAAAGAAAATGCAAAACCACAAATCATTATTCAAGATAATCTGCGTGATGGTTTAACATTTTCAAAGCGTTCTTGAATTTCCTTCGTTGCCTTTGTGCCCTTCGTGTTTAAAAAAGGTTTTTGCAGTGGACTCGCTTGTATTATCCGATTTAAAATACTATAATGCGCTTGTGACGCAGGTCGCGTTTATGGGTAGGCAAATTCGGTGGACTATTTTTATCGGTAGCCGACGGACAAATCAGCAGACATCCCTGATTTTCGCGCTTCCAGCGCCATCATGGGGGAGTGTGTTGAAAGACGGCAGGAAGTGGGAATGCCGGAAGCGGCATCCCTGAATGGGCAACCTTTTCTGTATAAGCGCAATTTGTTTATCCTTCCTCTGCGCCCTGGGAGGGGCGCTGCCATGAAAACCACAAACAAACTCTTCACCATTTTCGTACTGCTGGCGCTCCTGCTGGCAATCACGCCGCTTCAAGCGGCGCACACGGCAGGCGCGCGCTACGCGACACCCGCCACGAGCGGCGCCGGCGGCAGGTTTGGCCTGGCAACCCCGGACGATCATACGACCGACGGGGTAACGATCTTCGTCCATGGCTGGAATCCCGACATGGCGGGCACCCCGGCGTGGCTTGGCTCCATTCGAAATGCCGTTGCGGCCAATTACCTGGGCAATGAGCAAAACTACGGAACGATCACGGTCACGAAGTCCGGGGGCAACCTGGTGGCCACGTGCAGCCCCTGGAACTTGACCTGACATCGAAAACCACCGGCGGGATCCTCATCGTTCTCGACTGGTCGGCAGTCGCGGATCATCTGAGCGGTGGGCCATCCATCCAGGATGTGGCGGCGGTTGTTGTGGACAAGATCGTGACCGGCCAGAACGGGGAGCGGCCGCTGGCCGAACTGCCGATCCACCTCATCGGTCACAGCCGCGGCGGTGGGCTGGTCGCCGAACTGGCCCGCCTGTTGGGAGAGCGGGGCGTGGTCGTGGACCAGTTGACGCTGCTCGACCCTCACCCCCTCACGTCCGCCGATCCGCAGCCTTTTCCGTCGGTTATTGATACCCCGCTCGCGATCTATGAAAACGTTGTCTTTGCCGACAATTACTGGCAAAACTATGAGGACCCCAAAGGTCAAAGTATCAGCGGCGCTTACCATCGTCTCTGGGGCCAGATGACGGGGGGATATTATGACAACACTCCGGCCGCAGCATTTCCCAACCACCGTAATATCTATCTGATGTACCAGGGTACCGTAAACCTGAACAATCCGGTGGACAACGGCGAGGCATCCATGGACGCTGCCGAACGTTTGGCGTGGTTCAACGCTTACGAGAACAGCGGCGACGATACCGGCTTCACCTACAGCCGACTGGACGGCGGGGGCGACCGGGGGAGCGCGGCTGCGCCCGTGGGGGGAGGAGACCAGATCAGGGCCGGCCTGAACAACGACGCGGCCTTCGGAGGCGGCGGGGCGCGCTCCAGCCTGGCGTGGAGTGCGGCCGTCTGGCCCAACCTGGCGCAACTTGACGTGTTGGCCAATAGCGTGGTTCTGGGCGCGGGCGCACATCCGGTAACCATCGGCACAATCCTGCAACTGCATACCGTTTATCTGGACTACGACAGCGGCAGCACGGTAACGCTCCGCGTGGACGCGGACCGCAACCCCTACAACGGCAACGGTGTGGCGGACATCTCGAGCCAGGCATTCGCGGTCACAGGCGGGACCTACGCGCAGAACACGGTGGACTGGGACACCAGCGCCATGGCCAACGGGAGCACGGTCTACGTTTACGCCCAGGTGACGGACGGCGCGCGCACACGGTATCTCTATGCCGCGCCTGTCCTGCAGTTTTTATCTGACGTGCCTACGGTGACCACCTTCACAGTCCCCGCGTCCTCCAACAGCCTCAACATCCCCATCACGGACTTCACGGCCACAGATAATGTCGGCGTGACCGGCTACCTGATCACCACCTCCGCTACCGTGCCTGCGGCTGGCGCAGCCGGCTGGACAGGCGCTGCCCCTGCAACTTATGCGGTCGCTTCTGACGGCGCTTACACCCTTTACCCCTGGGCAAAGGATGCGGCGGGCAATGTCTCTGCCGTCTTCGCTTCCCCACCCACGGTTGTGGTGGATACGACCACACCCACAGCGTACAACTTATTTCTGCCGTTGATCTTGCGGTAAGCGAAGTCCCAGACCGGACAGGTTTCCAAAACCTGCCCGGTCTTTTCCAACTTGTTCAAAGCGCGCTAAAATCAAAGCAATGCGCCATGTCCAAGCCGAAATTGTCCAAATTTTCCGCGCGTCCATCGAATGAATCCACTTGATTTTGACCTGGACCGGATTCGCGTCCGGTTCAGCACGTGATATCCATGACCAAAATTGCGAAAATCAGCCGCGAATTTTTCTTTTCCCGTTCGCGTAATTCGCGGCAAAAAACTGCCAACTGCTCTCAAGAGGGAGACTCAGTAGATGAAGATTTTGTAGTGACGACTTTAGTCGTCTTTTCAGGCAGACGACTAAAGTCGTCACTACAAGCGCAAATTTGCATCTACTGAGACTACCAACTTTCGCGGCACAAAAAAACAGGGCGATCTCGCGGGAGATCGCCCTGTTGATTCTTGCCGGGGAATTTTTTACAGTCCCGCCGTCTTCCGCAGCGCCTCGGCCTTGTCCGTCTCTTCCCAAGGGAACTTCACATCGTCGCGGCCGAAGTGGCCGTAGGCGGCCGTCTTCTGGTAGATCGGGCGGCGCAGGTCCAGGTCACGGATGATCGCGCCCGGGCGCAAGTCGAAGTGCGACCAGATCCATTCGGCGATCTTATCGTCCGCGATCTTGCCAGTGCCGAACGTCTCCACATTGACCGAGAGCGGGTGCGCCACGCCGATGGCGTACGCCACCTGGATCTCGCAGCGGTCGGCGAGACCTGCGGCGACCACATTTTTGGCGGCCCAGCGCGCGGCGTACGCGGCGGAGCGATCCACCTTGGTGGGGTCCTTGCCGCTGAACGCGCCGCCGCCGTGACGTCCCATGCCGCCGTAGGTATCCACGATGATCTTGCGTCCGGTCACACCCGCGTCGCCCTGCGGCCCGCCGATGACGAAGCGTCCCGTGGGGTTGACGAAGATCTTGAGGTCCTTGTCCGCCATCCCGTCCGGCATGGAGGGCAGGATGATGTGTTCGATGATCTGCTCGCGGATGTCGGCCTGTGAAATCTCCGGGGCGTGTTGGGTGGAGATGAGCACGGTGTCAATGCGTTTGGGCTTGCCGTAGGCGTATTCCACAGTCACCTGGCTCTTGCCGTCCGGGCGTAACCAGGGGAGTGTGCCATCCTTGCGGAGTTCGGCCAGGCGGCGAGCCAGTTTGTGCGCCAGGTAGATGGGCATGGGCATCAGCTCGGGCGTCTCGTTGCAGGCGTAACCGAACATCATGCCCTGGTCGCCCGCGCCGATGGCTTCGATCTCGGCTTCGGTCATCTCGCCGGTCTTGGCTTCCAGCGCCTTATCCACACCCATGGCAATGTCGCCGGATTGTTTGGCAATGGCGACCAGCACGCCGCAGGCGTTGCCGTCGAATCCTTTTTTGCTGTCGTCGTAACCGATGTCGAGGACGGTCTTACGCACCAGTTCATCGAAGTTGATCTGGGCTTTGGTGGTGATCTCGCCCAACAGCATCACGTAGCCGGTCTTGGTGGCGGTCTCGCAAGCGACGCGCGAGCGGGGGTCCTGTTCGAGGCAGGCGTCCAACACGGCGTCCGAGATCTGGTCGCAGAGTTTGTCGGGGTGTCCTTCCGTCACCGACTCGGAAGTGAACATCAACTTGGGGGAAGTCATGAAGCTCGTACTCATTGGGATTGGGTCTCCTTTGAAATGAAATTGCCCCTCCGGTCTCGAAAGGGCAATTTGCGCAGAGGCACGGCTGCCCTCTCATCTTCCAGAACGTCCATCTGCCGGAATTGGCACCGTGGTTTAGTTGTGTAGTTTTGTAGTTTCGTAGTTTTGTAGTTTTGTAGTTGTCCTGCCTGAGCAAGGAAACTATCCAACTAACGAACTATCCAACTACCTAACTAAAACCGGTTGTCGAGGCATCACAGGGCCGGTCCCTCCGCCTCTCTGGATAAGAGTTGCCGATTGGGGCTATTGGGTTGTGGCGGCATGATACCACAGGCGGGAGGCGGCGTCAATTAAAAAAAGACCGCCGGGAAATCCCGACGGTCCAGGGGGGCGTGAAGGATGGTTAGTTGCTGGAGGCGCAACGGAAACCGACGGTGGGAGCGGAATCGCCGTACCAGCGATCCGTGCCAACCTGGGCCTTGGGGTCGGGACCCATCATGGAGGAACGGGCGGAGACGCGCAGCATCTTCCAACTGTCACCCCAGTGGCCGCCGCGTACGACACGGGAGAAAATGTCCGTGCGCCCGACCGGGCCGGAGGGGTTCATGCTGAGGCCTTGCTCGTAATATTTCATATCATAGAGGTCACCCACCCATTCGGCCACGTTGCCGGCCAGGTCGAGGATGCCAAAGGGGCTGGCCCCGGCCGGGAAACTGCCAACTTTCATCGTGTCGCCAGTCGAGTAATTGAAATTGGCATAGGAACCGTCCGGCCGTTGGTCCCCCCACGGATAGTTGTTCAAGGAGGGGAAGGCGCCGCGCGCGGAATATTCCCATTCGGCCTCGGTGGGCAGGCGGCGGCCAGACCACTTGCAGTAGGCATCCGCCGCGCCCCAGGTCACATACACCACTGGGTAATCGGTATATTGCGGGTCGCGCAGGTAATTCTCGCGGGTTTGGGATTTCACCAAAGTCTGCTGGCCGTAGCGAGGCAACTCACAAGCGCCGGCCGTCACGCACAGCATGTACATGCCATTGGTGACTTCCACCTTATCCATCCAGAAGCCGGTCATGGTGATCTTGCTGGAGGGCATTTCGTTGGTATGCGCGTCGGAGTCAATACCGCCGCGCATGAACGTGCCATCCGGAACGTAGACCTGGGTCATGCCATCCGCGGAAGAAACTCGCTCCGTGCCGGCATCCGGCGCGCCCTGCGCTTCCGCAGTGGGATTCAGCGGGACAGCGGTCGGGCTGGGGATGGCCGTCGCGGCCAGGGGAATGGCGGTCGGTTCGGCTTGCGCCGCGCCGCCCAATTGACAGGCAGTGGCAACGATCGCCAAAGCCGACAGGACAACATAGAGTTTTTTCATTTCTATCTCCTTTTCAAGGTTTGTGGCTAGAGTATAAAAGTTGATGTGGTTTTTCCATATCACCCAAAGGTCATATTCCAGTGTTATTTTGTTACTTTTTATGACCACTTTCCCTACTTTTGCATATAATATGCTCATGCTGAACGCACCTTCTCCCAATACCCGCTCCCCCCTGCGCGTGTATGTGGTCTGCGACCAGACCGCCACCGCTCCCATCTGGGGATATTTGATCCGCGAAAAAGGGCTGGTTGCCATCCTCGAAACGGTCGTGGATCGCGCCATGGAACACGCGCTGGAAGATGTGCCCGACTTGATCGTCATTGACATCAACGCGCCTCACGCGCAGCGGATGGAACTTTGCAAACGCTACCGCGCCCTGAGTTCCAGCCCGATCCTGCTGTTCCTGCCCGCCAGCAACGAAAGCGAGATTTTGGACGCCTACCAGGCCGGGGTGGACGAATGCGTTGTGAAACCCGTCAGCCCGGCGATCTTCCTCGCCAAGATCCTGGCCTGGGTGCGGCGCAGTTGGTCCCAGCCGATGAGTCCGCTTCGCACCGGACCTTTGAGGCTGGATCCCGCGCACCGCTCCGCGATCGCGGCTGCGGGCCGGGAAGTGCGGCTGACCAACCTGGAGTTCCGCCTCCTGCACCTGCTGATGAGCCGCCCCGGTTACGTCTTCAAGGCGGACGAAATCATGCAGACCGTGTGGGGCATGGAAAAGGCCGACCTGGCCCTGCTGAAAAATGTGGTCTACCGCCTGCGTAAAAAACTGGAGGAGGAGACCGGCGAGGCGGCGCTCATCCAGACCCGCCCGGGCGGATACAGCTTCCTCGATCTTTGACCCCCTCCCGGCCTCCCCCAAATTCCGGCAAACACGGAATTTGGGGGAGGGGCAGGATTGATGACGCGGGAGGAACTAACAGCGGCGCGGCAACCGTCCACGCGCGCGACAGCCAAAGGTCCAGAAAGAGGCGGGTATAATTACGTCATGCCGGATAAAAAATCCCCTCCCCTGCCAGACGAATTCCTGTCGTCCGAATTCGAATACATCGCCAACAGCGCTTTTCAGGCCAACGAGGATCGGAGCAAGGCCGCTTCGTTTTTCATCGTCTCGGTCGGTTCGCTGGCAGCGGCCATTTTTGGCGCGCAACAGTTGGGCGAAATGGAAGTGATCCCGCGCACGCTCTACCTCCTGCTGTTTGGATTGTTCCTGACGCTGACCGCGCTGGGCGCGTTGACAGTGGCGCAGTTGGCGCGCCTGCGTTCCGCCTGGCATGAGGCCGCATTGGCGATGAACCAGATGAAGGATTTTTACGCCGCGCGTTTCGATGGACTGGAGGCGGCCTTTCTCTGGCGCACAGAGACTTTGCCCCCCAAATATAAAACCGGCAGCATTTCGTATTACACCGCGCTCGAGGTAGCCCTGCTCAGCGCGCTGACGTTCGGGGCAAGCGCATATTTCTTGCAGGTGGGAATTCCGTATACACGTTGCCTGTGGGCGTTCACGATCAGCGCGGGTGCGCTGGCATTTTTCGCGCATTTGTTTTTGTACAAACGTCTCCTGACCGAAAAGAGGAAACCATGAGCGAATTTCACACCGGCACGGAGGAGTTCCGCGTGAACGGCGAGCAACTGGTCGCCAAGGTCAAGGAAATCCTGCGCGAGGGCAACATCCGGCGGCTGATCATCAAGGACAAGGATGGCCGCACGCTGATCGAAGTCCCGTTGACGATCGGGGTGGTGGGCGTGATCCTGGTCCCCGTTTGGGCGGCGATCGGGGCGATTGCCGCGCTGGTGGCCGAAGCGACCGTCGTTGTGGAAAAGGTGGACAATGCCGCGTGATTACGATTTGACGTCCCAATCACCGACAGCCGGTCAGCGCCTGCCCGAGTACGCGCGGGACGAGGCGTGGGTGCGCGCCTTTCTGCGTGCCGCGCAAATCGGACGCGTGTCCACCGCCTGGGACGACCAGCCGTTCGTCACGCCGACTACGTTCTGGTTTGACGAGGCTAACCGGCGCATCATCTTCCATTCCAATTTGGCGGGACGCGTGCGCGCCAACCTGGAGCGCAACCCAAAGGTTTGTCTCGAGGCCAGCGAGATGGGACGATTGCTCCCCTCCAACGCGGCGCTGGAGTTTTCGCTTCAGTATCGGAGCGTGATGGTCTTTGGCACGGTCCGCATCCTCGAATCGGACGAGGAGATGCGCGCCGCGCTGACTGGCCTGCTCGAAAAATATTTCCCCAAAATGAAGTCGGGACGCGAGTACCGTCCCATCACGGACAATGAACTCAAGCGGACGTCGGTGTATGAATTGAAGATCGAATCGTGGAGTGGGAAAGAGAACTGGAACGAGAGGGCGGATCAATCGGATGAATGGCCCGCGCTGGATGAGAAGTGGTTTGAGGGGTGAGTCGGACTCCAACGTCTCCCGACGTTGATTCCAAAGTCTGGCCCTTCCAGGGTGCTTCGCAAAGACTTTGGAGTCCGCGATCAGCATTATTTCGCGAAATCCCAAAAGGCAAGCGCGGCCTGCTCGATGCCGGCCACAAGTTTCAAGTCATTGGTGGGAATTTTACCCGGGTAGCCAAAGATGACGATCACGTAGGCGCGCGTCCCGTTTTCGGAGGGCCAGGCCACAATCGCCGCGTCGCCGACGATCAGGCGTTCCGCTGTGATGGTGCCGCGCTTGTTGTAGAACTCCGCGCCGTCAGGGAGCAGGGATGTCAGCACACCCAGGCGGGTATCATCGTTAGGAGTGCGTTCGGCCATCAAGTCCAGAATGATGCGCCGCGCTTCGGGCGGGACCAGTTTTCCCTGATACAAACTAGCCAGCAAAGACGCAATCTCTTCCAATGGCGCAGTTCGGTTGAACACGTCCATGTGTGCCGCGCCCCAATCCGACAGGGTGGTCTGGATGTCCAAACCCGATTGGCGGATGTAATCCAGCATTTCAGTGGTGGCCTTCTCGTCCGAATCCACGAGCATGTCGCGCAGAAGATAGGACAGGAGGTAATTATTGCCGTGCGCTTCGAGATACGCGGACAGTTCGGCAGGGGGGACGCCCTGCTTCTCGAGGCTGGCGAACAACAACATGGCAATCGGCACCTTGATGACCGAGGCCACGTGGACCGCGTCGCCGCTGTGGCGGTCATAGACGCGGCGACCCGTTTCCAGGTCCAGGATGACCGAGTGCCATTCGCCGCCGGCGTCCGCGAAGATGGAGTCCAATTCATCGGCGAGGGAAAGTTCCGCGGGGGAGAAGTCCTGCACGGGAGTTTTGAATCGCCAGAGTTCGAATCCGCCGTAGCCTGTGAGTCCGATCCAGTTGTTTATGGATTCGTTCGTCCAATCGTAGAACTGGCCGACGCCCGGCTGTCCCGGATCATAGAGCATCACTTCTTTAATAACGTAGTAGTAAGGATCAGGCTGGGTGTTCAGGTTGGTAACGGTGTAGGCGCGCCCCTGCTCGTCCACGCGGGTGACGGTGAGGATGTGCTCGAAGGTGCCTTGCGACCCGGCGTAGAGATAGAGCACGTCCCCGGCCTTGAGCGGGAAAGTTTTGAAATCGAAATCACGGATGGATTGGGTAAAACGGAAATGCTCGAAGCGGTCTGACGGAAACGTGAGTCGGATAGTTTCGGCATTGGTATCCGGACGCAACTGCCAGAAATCGTGCAGGTCGGTGTAGCGGTTGAGCAGACCGGCTTCACGAAGTTCAGCAATCGCCAGCGGTCCGCACATGTTGGAGGGATGGGCATACTGCACGTAGTTCAATTTTTCCACCACCGCAAATGCCTGCTCCTGCGTGGGCGCGAGATAAGCCAGCGAGGCCTGATAGAGACGTTCCTTCTGGGCGCGGGTCAGGATGTCGGTTTCCGGCAACGGCGCGGGCGGGATGGCTGTGTCGGTCGGCTGCGGCTGGAGGGTGGGAGTGAAGACGGGAGGCGGAGGTGTGGAGGTTGCTGTGGATGTTGGCGCGGCAATCTGCGCGGGCGCGCAAGCGGAGAGGAACAGCATTCCTACAATGGCAATAATGGATAACCGCATAAAACATCCTCTGGGTTTGTTCAAAAATAACTTGAACACTCTTGTGTAAAAACCTTGCTTTTTACTCGTATTTCAACCTGTTTTCGCGATGAATTGTTCAACTAATTTTTGAACAAAGACTCTGATGAAAGTTCGGGAGGGGCAAGCCTGCCCGATGGAAAGTTTAGCACAAAAACGAATCTGTGGCGCAACGTGACAGCCACTTTGGAAGTGACTGTCACGTTGCGCGGAAAATTTCCGCTTGACATCCTCCCTCCCCCGCGTATAATCAGCCCCAACAAGAACGCGCAGAGACAAGTAGTTGTGCAACGGTTCAGAGAGCCACTGGGTCTCGGTACGGCGAAGAACATGCCTACTCGACCAACGTGTGAAGTGGTCCGCCAGAAAACGAAATCCACTCTGCCCATCGCCCTCGCAGGGTAACGCAAAATTAATTTTGCGCTACGTAAGAGGGACGGGTTCGCCCGTTAGCGCGATCGCAAGGTTGTACAACAAAATTAATTTTGTTGTACAGCAAAAGCAGGTGGCACCACGAGACGCCCCCTCGTCCTGCATACGGACCGGGGCGTCATTCTATTAACCACAATGGACACCAAGAATTCCTTTGTGCTTCGAGCCTGCCCTGCCCCACCGGGGTGCTTCGCGAAGCGCAGTCGAAGGGTGTCCTTCGTGGTAAAAAAGGAGCCATTATGTTAGACATCAATCTCATCCGCGAAAAACCCGACGTGGTCCGCAAGGCATTGCGCGACCGGCAGGACAACCCGTCCCCAGTGGATACCATCCTCGAACTGGACGGTAAACGCCGCAACCTGCTCAACGAAGTGGAAGCGCTCAAAGCGGAGCGGAACGCCGTCTCGAAGGAGATCGGCAAACAGAAAGACGCGGCCGACCGCCAGTCCAGGATCGAGGCGATGCGCGTCGTGGGCGACAAAATCTCGGCGCTCGATAAGGAGATCGAGACAGTGGAGGCCGAACTCCACGCGCTGACCTCCACCCTGCCCAACATCCCCGACCCGCGCACACCCTACGGAAAAGATGACAGCGAGAACGTGGTCATCAAGACGGTCGGCGAGCCGCGCAAATTCGACTTCACGCCGAAACCGCACTGGGACCTGGGGCCTGCGCTCGGCATCCTTGACTTCGAGCGCGGTGTCAAGATGACCGGCTCGCGTTTCTACGTGTTGAGCGGCGCGGGGGCGCGCCTGCAGCGGGCGCTGATCGCTTACATGCTCGATCTGCACACGCGCAGCGGCCAGGGTTATCTCGAAAAGTACCCGCCCTTCATGGTCAAAGAGCAGACAGTCTTTGCTGCCGGCCAGTTGCCCAAACTGCGCGACAACATGTACCGCGATCACGAGGAAGACCTGTGGATGGTGCCGACCGCCGAAGTGCCACTGACCGGCCTGCACATGGACGAGATCCTCGACGAAGCCAGCCTGCCGCGGCTCTACACCGCGTACACGCCCTGCTTCCGCCGCGAAAAAATGAGCGCGGGACGCGACGTGCGCGGCATCAAGCGCGGCCACCAGTTCGACAAGGTGGAGATGTACATGTACTGCAAGCCCGAAGACTCGGAAGCCTTGCATCAGAAAATGTTGAAGGACGCGGAGGAGACCTGCGCGTTGTTGGGCATTCCGTATCGCGTCAAGCAACTCTGCGCAGGCGACCTCGGCTTCGGCGCCACCCTGACCTACGACCTGGAGTTGTGGGCGCCCGGCTGTGACGAGTGGCTGGAAGTTTCCTCCGTCTCGAACGTGACCGACTTCCAGGCGCGGCGCGCCAACATCAAGTACCGTCCCGCGGACGGCGGCAAGACGCGCTTCGTCCACACCCTGAACGGATCGGGACTCGGACTCCCCCGCACGCTGATCGCCGTCATGGAAAACTACCAGCAGGCCGACGGTTCCATCGTCGTGCCCGAAGTTCTCCGTCCGTGGATGGGCGGGATTGATATAATCAGATCGTAGACAGGTAAACAAGTACACACGTACACACGTACACTCGTACACTCGTCAACACGGTCACGCAATACGTAACACGCAATACGGCACACCACCTGGAGAATCCATGCCTCCCGACTTTCCCTTCTTTTTTCAGGTCATCGTCCAAACGTTCACCCTGTTCTTCATGCTGGTGGGACTGTTCGGTTTGATCGTCCCTGTCTTCCCCGGCTTGACGGTGATGTGGCTGGCGGCGCTGGTCTACGCGCTCGTCCAATCCGCCAGCGGACTGATGGCCTGGGTGGACTGGCTGTCCTTCGCGTTCATCACTTTGTTCATGATCGGCGGCAACATCGTGGACAACATCATCATCGCCTCCAAAATGCGCGGTCACGAAATCCCGTGGAAGACGATCATCCTGTGCTACATCGTGGGCATTGTGGTCAGCCTGTTCTTCACCCCGCTGGCCGGGTTGGTCGCCTCGCCCCTCGCGCTGCTGGGATTGGAGTACCTGCGCTTCCGCGACAAAAAACTGGCCTTTGAATCTGCCAAAGTTTTCATGATCGGCTGGGGCGCGTCCTTCGCGGCGCGCTTCGGCATCGGCATCCTGATGGTCATCTTCTGGAT
>Ga0210042_1002008_pt1 | contig 15951 bp, 7 predicted proteins | sample CryGeymeta201518_FD_183982 | JGI IMG/M metagenome (GOLD analysis project Ga0210042, IMG submission 183982) | Groundwater microbial communities from Crystal Geyser aquifers in Utah, USA - Crystal Geyser metaG 2015-18 (SPAdes) (version 2) | ecosystem: Environmental > Aquatic > Deep subsurface >... | reverse complement strand
GCAGCAATAATATCCCTACCAATCCGAACTGTACAGCCACTTCTACCACTTCCTCTTCCAAATACAACGCTACCACAATCTTGAGAAGGAATAACCACATCTACATCGGTAATATCAGGACAATCATCTACTGGTTGTATATCTGTTGGAATTGGTTGTGTTCCACAGTCAGCTTCACAAAAGAAAAATTCTGATTGATCACACCAACCATCTCCACAAACAGTATCATGAGGCATGTAGTTATTAACAAAAACAGGTGGCTCTTGCCAAGTCCCATCATTATCTTCATAACGACTGTTTGCCGAGCTAAGAGTAAGTAAAAAATGTGATTCCATTTGTATTCCATTTACGGTAGCTTTCATTTTTAGCCTACGAGTTCCATAATTAGGATAGGTGTAAGCTATATCTCATTACGTAACACAGGTAGGTCTCCGTTGCAATCTCCAGCACTTATTCTTAATGTACTGAAAAATTCCTTTTTTTCTGTTGGTGTTAAGTTTCCCATCAAAAGGCTTTCATCTATCTTAAAATAGACTGTTTTTCCAAATACAGTTTGGTGGGAAAGAGAAGCCAAAAAGATTGTTTTTTCTTCGTAAGGACTTTCCTTTGAGTTTTGAACATCATAAATATGCCTTTTGACGGTATCTACCAAAAGCAGATTATCTTTGAAAGCAGTTAGTTGATTTGATTCTATCCACTTTGACTGCCATCATACGAAAATCTACAAGGTTGCTATCTGCTCTTTGCAATGGATTAGCAGCAGGCAGACCCTTGTAAGCTCTTTTTTTATCTACATTAGCAAATTCCAAAGCCTGTGCGTAAGCATTCCATGTCTTGGTAGTAAGTGCATGTTTTGCATTTTGTGTATGCTTGAAAATGACACTATCCAAAACTTCTAGGTAGCCTGTTTTGTCCCACAGATAACCTGTTTTTGTTTTTGTTCCATCAAGCGTGCTAAAAATATGTGTTAGCATCTTGGTATCAGTAGGGTTTTTGGAGTTATTATCCCCCCCCCCCTTGTTGTTGTGCATTAGACACTAAGGTAGTTCCAAAGGTCATTGATAATCCTAACAGAATTGTCAGAATGTAATTAGTTGGCTTTTGCATTAAAATAAATTTCGGTTTTGAAGCCGATTTTTAAGATTATAAAATAAATATACTTCAAGCAAATAGGGGTTTTTGCTTTTCTGAAAATACCATAAGATTTTTAGGGGAGTAAATCATTGTAGTATTTAAGTATGCTGCAAAAGTAAGATAAAATAAATATGAACCAAAATTTTTGAGTAATTTCAGTTAAAAAAGTTGATATTTAATAGTTTTGTAACTTAATATTGTTCTTACTAAGGCTTTTTTAGACTTAAAATAAAGAGTTTTTATTTAGTCTATATCGTAAAAAAACTATTTTAATACCTATTTATTTTGTTATTAGCCTATTTTTATAGAAGAGTTGGTTTTTTAGTGCTGCTTTTATGCTATTTTTAAACCACTACATATAGCTATGTGATTTTATAGACAAAATAAATTAAAAATAATATTAAATTTTGAGGGTTCTTATAAAGAATAATTAACTTTTGACAAGAAAAAACCTATCTCTTCAGCATTTAAGAAATAGGTTTTTAGGGAAAAAGCTACTTTGAGTGCTGGTCTTGAGCCTATTTCTACTTATTTTTCATTGATGGATACACAAATAAATTATGGAAATAGCGAAACTTTGCGCCAACAAAAGCAATTAGAAGAGGGCGCATCTCAAAATGTCGTTTTTAGTCAGCAATTCCCAATGTAAATTAAATTAGCAATAAAACGTCTTTTTAGGGCTTAATAATTTGAAACAAGGGCTTTAAACTCTCTTAAATGTTGATTTTTTTAGCTAAAAAACACCTAAACTTTCGATTTTAAATCAAAATCGTGTTACATTGGGAATTGCTGGTTTTTAGTAGGGAAAAGGCAAGCCTTTTCCCTACAACTATAAAATTAATAAAGCGATATCTTGAGATGCACCCATTAGAAGATGAAAGTATAATAATCAGAAAAATTGATTTAGATAATTTTGAAAAAGAGTTGGAAAACCTTTTTCCGTTTGTGAGTAGCTTATTTGAGCAAAATTTTCTTTATACGCCTATTAGTTTGGAGAGTTTTAAGGAGAAATATTTACCTATTAAACCGTTGATTAATGCTGATTATGTTTTGATTGCAGAACATGAAAAAAATAATAAAACTGAAATTGTAGGCTTTATTTTTTGTTATCCAAATCTTTATTCATCTATTTATTCTCAAGACGAAAAGCAGTTAATTTGTAAAACAATAGGCAGAAATCAAGATGATTTTTATAAAGGTCTAGGGGACACGTAATGACGTACAAAGTAGCCAAACAAGCTAAAAAAGATGGTTTTTCCGTTTTTATTCACGCCTTTATGATAAAAAATAGTTTGTCTTCAGAGCTTTCTCAGAACTTTGCAAAAAACAGTTACAGAACTTATACCCTTTATGGAATGGAGATTTAAGGGTGAGGAAATGGGAAATGGGAAATGGGAATGAAATAAAACTATCTTTTAGTATTTATGGTTGATTGGTAATAAAATTTATCGTAATTTTTGATTTGTAACTCCTAATGGGTGCATCTCAAATTAGCTACGCTGCTCTTCGGGTGTCGCTTAGTCAATTTATATTACGTAGGGAAAAGGCTTGCCTTTTCCCTACAAAAAACGACAATTTGTTATCCCCCCTCCTAATTGATTAAAAGTTTTTAATTGATAATTGATTATTTTACCTTTACTTTTATTTCCAAATTTCTACTAATAAATCTGTTTCTTCCTAGATGAAAATTTACCGTAAGGTTTCAGAGTTTCCCGAACTTCAACATACAATCCTGACAAGTGGAACGTTTGACGGCGTACATTTAGGACATCAAAAAATTATTCAGCGTGTAGTCGACCTCAAAAAGCACACTCCAAATGCTCAGACGGTTGTTTTGACATACCACCCACACCCTCGTTTGGTACTTTTTCCAGACCAAAAAGACCTAAAATTACTGACTACTTTAGAAGAAAAAGCAATTTTGTTAGAAGATTTAGGGATTGATCATTTGTGTGTAATTCCGTTTACAAAACGTTTTGCTTCTACTTCTTCTGAAAATTTCATCAAAAGAATTATTCAAAAAAAACTACAAACTCGCCAATTTGTGATTGGTTATGACCATCGTTTTGGAAAAAATAGAGAAGGAGGTTTTGATTATTTAAAAGAAAATGAAGATAGATTTGGATTTAAAGTAGAAGAAATTTCAAGACAAGACATAGAAGACAACGCAATCAGTAGCACAAGAATCAGAAAAGCCCTTTTTGATGGCGATATAGAAACAGCAAACGAACTTTTGGGCTATGAATTTTCAATTACTGGAAAAGTAGTAAAGGGAAAACAAATCGGCAGAACAATCGGCTATCCAACAGCAAATCTGAAACTAACAGACAAACACAAACTTATCCCAAAACAGGGAATTTATGCCGTCCGAATTTTTCATAAATATGAGTATTATGGTGGAATGCTTAGTATTGGTGTTCGTCCGACGATAGGAAAAAACCTTAAACAAACCATTGAAGTGAATATTTTTGATTTTGATAAAGATATTTATGATAAAGATTTGACTTTGCAGTTTGTGAAATTTTTGAGAGAAGAAGAAAAGTATAATTCATTAGATGAGCTAAAAGCACAACTAGCTAAAGATAAAGAGGAGAGTTTGGAGGTTTTGAAGGTTTGATATTTGCTACACCTATAATAATAATGGGTGCATCTCAAAATGTCGTTTTTAGTAGGGAAAAGGCAAGCCTTTTCCTAAACTAGCAATTTTTTAAAACCTTATTGACGGCTGCATTTGAGTTTCAACGACAGTTGGTTTTACTTTATTTTTCAACCCTCAACGAGGTTTCACCGTCGTTGAGATTAAAAAATAAAAATAGTAAGTAAGAGAAAAGTATAATTTCTTTTGATAGAATTTTGAATGAGTAAGAATTAATAAAAAATGGTCTTCGTTTGGAAGACTTTGAAACTATCTCATAAAATCTACCTCCTCAAAATATGCAAATATTCCACAGTTGCATTGGCTTTATATACCCTATTGATGTGCTTGTCGGATTTAAAACGTTGGTATTCTGTTTTTTTCTAACGAATAATACCAAAATAAAAGCTATTTTGCCCTTAAAACTTGGACTTTATTCAGTTACGAAAACTAAAGTTTTCGGTACGTTTTTCTTACGCTAAAGCGTAAGCTACTAGGTAGAGAATGACAGGTATAAAGTAGAAAAACACTCTTTTTAAAAATCAAGCAATTTTGTATAAACTAAAAAAGCCTTTTATCATCGCTGATAAAAGGCTTTTCGTTTTTATAGTTTAATTTATTCTACTACAAACTTTTTGGTAATAGATTCAATAGGAGTAACAAAACGCAAAATATAAGTTCCTGCTGGCAGTACTCTCATCGGAGTAACAATTATATCAGCAGCACCTTTTTGTACATCTTGTTTGTGAACAATTCTACCTACCATATCCACAATTTCTACTTGTGCATCTGTTGTCAATTTTCCTTCAAGGTTAAGATAGAAACGTGCGCCACCATTTGGATTTGGATATAGACTAACTTCTCCTTTTATTCCACTTATTACTTTTTCAAATAATATACTTCTTACAGGAGAATATTTGAATGTAGCGTCTAAATCAAACATTTTCAGACGATAATAAGAAAGTCCATCAAATGGTTCTGCATCCCAAAATTGGTAATTGAATGTTCCTTCTTGTCCTGTTCCTTTTGCATTTACACGCCCTAAAGAACCAAAAGAGTTGCTATCTTGACTACGCTCAACCATAAAGTGAGAATTATCTATTTCATTGGTTGTTTCCCAAGTTACTTTTACAGATTCTCCTTCTAGTTTAGCATCAAAACTAAGCAAATCCAAAGGTAGTGGATTGAATTGGTCTTGAGTTCCTAATGTAAAAGGACTAAAGTTAGTTATAACAGCTTGACTAGCTATAACCCCCTTTGCAGAAGCATTGGAATATCCTCCTAAAAACTTATCTGTCCATAAAGCTCCATCCCATCTTAATACTTTAAGGCTTTCAGGTTTATAGGCTACACTACGAGGGTTGTCCCAACTTAAATAAACAAAGGCAGGAGCAGAAGTTGATGTAGTTGTTCCTATTGGATCTATACGCCAGTATTCTACATGACTCACTCCATAAATGCTTGGTTCTTTTAAGTTTACGTCATATCCATCTGTGGTAGGCAAACGAGGTCCAACATAACGAACTTCGTAAGTGGAATTATTTCTAACTCCTAATCCTGCTGGGGCATAATTAGTACCATTTCCGACAGGGAACATGAAAGCATCTGCACCTTGTTTCTCTACTTTTCCTACTACATGGCTTACATTGCTTGGTCCATCAGCTGACAAAACAGGTGCTGTTGTTGAAATCCATCCAGCAACTGTATAAGTTCCACTTCCTCCAACGGTAGCATTTTCTTCAAAGACCATTTTTCTAGTACTACTTGTACCCAAAGCTATATCATCAGGAATAAATAAACCAGTATTAAAGATAGTTTGTCCATTTGATTTGATAATAATATCATCCATCATACGAAAACTTCCACCTGTTGAGCTTGCTTCTAATTGAAAGAATTTTTGAGCATTAGTTGTAAGTCTTTGTTCTGCTGTACCGTCTAAGATAACTCTACCTTGTTGAGAATTGAATACACCATTTGGCTGACATGTCCAATTTTCTGCTAAATTTATATTAAAATTGGATGCTGTAGTTTCTAGGGTATTATTATTCTCAATGGTTAAGTCTCCTCTGATTACAACATTACCTAATAGATTTTTGGTAACTGCTCCACCAGTTGGACTACGCAAAATAACATCTCCATAAATTGGATTATTTATTTCAGTATTTGCTACACCTGCACCACCTGCAATGTCATTTCCTGCAACACTAGAGTTGTAAATAACAATACTTTTGATAGCCGATGCTGGGCTTAAATTTGTATTTCCTCTAGTAAAAAGAGTTGGAAATAAAGTAGCTTGCGTTCCTGTTCCTAAAACAAGTTCTGAACCATCTCTGACTACTAAATTGTCATTTGAGTTTCCGATAATCTGAACACCCATATCTTCAAAACGAACTCTATAATCAACTGTCAAATCTCCATCTACGGTAAGGGTTGTATTTGTTGCTATTACAGGGTCTGCATCAATTTGTTTTGTAAAGTTTGCTCCTGCTGCATTATGACCAGATGTTAAGAATAAATTACCATAAATAGGTTCACTTGACACAAGCTGTCCAGTTCCTCCTCTACGAGATTGATAACGCACAGTAGAATTATCATCTAAATTGATTCTAGCTCTTTCATAATTGGTAGGGAAAACTGTTGGTACACCTCCATTATTCAATCCTACATAAAGCGTTGCACCATTTTCCATAGTAAGTGTTCCTGCTGCTGTACTTGTACTTCCAGTAACTTGGTTTCTATTATCTTCAAAACGACTTCCAGTTCTTATTGTAAAGTTATTACGAATGCGTGTAGGGTCTTGTAGTGTTTTGATAGCTGTAAATTCATTTCCTGATTGAATAATCAAGTTATAATATGAATCTGTTCCTGTTGCAATTCCATTTAATCCTGCGCCTCTTACAAGTTGATTTGCGCTACTTCCTGTATTATAGATAACCGTTGTTAGGTCATCCAGAACAACCGTTCCGAAAGTAAGAGGAAATTGAGTTGCAATGTCAGTTCCTCCATTTGTACCTAAAGTAAGCATACTTTCTCCTAAAGGAACATCACTATTCATAGTAACAGATTTTGGCGCAAGTCCTCTAATTTGATTTCCTTCATCAATCAAATGATTTCTTGGGTTGATAAGAAGATTTCCATTTATATCTGCTGTAAGTCCTACATTTGTACCTGCTGGGTCGGGTCTAAAACGTTTTTCTATCAATGCAGCACCTGTAGAATTTGGAGCTGTTAGGGTAACATTTCCATAAATAGGCTCATTAGACATAAACTGAGCAACATCTGAGTTATAGATTGTTTCGTGGTTATTTGCATCTAGGGTAATATTTGCTCTTACAAATACAGTAGGAAATAGTGTAGCTACGGTTTGGTTTCCAAGTATTAGTTGCGTATTTGCTTGTGCTTCTAAGTTTGGAGTACCTATGCCTACAATCTGATTTCCATCATCTATCAAGCTATTGAAGTTTTCTATACGTAATTCACGTCCTACTCTCATTTCAGCATCACTCAATAGATTATGTCTAGTAACTGTTTTTGGAATAATGGTAGCCAATCCTGTTGCTCTCAATCTAACAGTAGAATAGGTAAATCCAGCAGCTACTTCTTGTGCAGCACCTGCATTATAAATAATAAATGAGTTATTTCTAAAGTCTATTTTTCCACCTGTGCCAATATCATCAAGTTCTCCTGCATTAGTAAATTTAGGGAAAACAGTTGCGATATTGTTAGCTACTACGTTGGTCGCACCATAAAGAGCTGCAAATTCCGTATTCGTAGGAGGAAAAGTTATTCCGTTAGGCTCAAAACTAGAAACAGGGTATGTATTTTGTCCTCCATTTTCATTTGTTCCTAAATAAAGAGTTGCATTATTATTCATACGGAAACGATTACCCGTATTAAAGTCATTTCCTGTAATTTGGAATCCCATATCACGAATACGCTGATTATCATCAATGAAAAAGTCTCCATTAATGGTAGCCGTACCTGTGAATCTTTTGGTGTTATTTCCACCTCCTGCACTATTTAAATATAACGTACCATAAGTCAGCCCACGAATAAGCTGATCATCAGGACAGCGATATTCTACTATTGATGCTTTGTTCTGAGTTGTGACTCCATTTTCAGGAGTATAAACATTATTAGCAAAACCATCAGGTGTTCCATCCGAAAGAGTAATATTTGCTCTAGGATAACAAGTAGGAAATGTAGTTGCTCTATCATTTACACCAAGGCGTAAAAGTGTGTTATTGTACATATAGACTGTTCCTGTAGTATTACCTCTAATTTGGAAACCATCATCTTCAAAAAGTCCACTTACAATATGAAAGTTGTTATAGATAGATACTGTTGTATTAAGTTCTACTCTACGATTAAAGTTTTTTTCAATAGTAAGATTATAAAAAGGGCTTCCACTACATCCTGTTAGTGCTATTGGGTCAGTACATTCAGAACAAGCTGCCCCCGTTTGGAAGTCTCTTATTGTGATTTCTGCTTGTGGTTCTCCATAGAAAGTTACTGTACCTGTTCCAGCAATAAATTTTCCTTGAGGTAGTGTACCAGTTGGTAAATTGATTGTCCAATTGTGGTCTAAACGAATATTATGATTTTCAGCTCTGAGTTCTCCATAATTAATGGTTAAGTTTCCTCTTCCCCCTGCATTAATTCGCATAGAGTCTACTAATGTCCAATTATCATACGGAGAATCAAACTCTACTGGTCCATTAAAACGAGAACCTCTTGATTGTATTGTTTTAGCTTCTCCTACTGCAGTTCCTTTAAACTCAAAAAGTCCTTGAAAACGATTCCAATTTCTATCTGAGGCAAAGTCAGCAAATAAAAGATTTCCGAATACTTGTACTGTATGAAGATTATCTCCTCTGAGCCTTCCACGAGTGGCATTGGTTGCAGTCCAAGTCATGTCTTTACAATAAGAAAAGAAGTTGTCAATATTTACAGCATCAGCAGGGCTATCAAAAGAAAGTGTCGTAAACCATACATTATCATTAGCTGTAGGGATACAACCTTGAGGCGCACCTGTTGAGTCTCCGATTGCCTAGTGATTATCATCTCCTAACGCATTCCAATCACCTCCATTAGTAAATCCTGCAATTCCATCATTGATACTTGGCACCCAATAAAAATCTCTAGCTGGTTGGTCATTTATAAAAGTAATATTGGTATTATTTCCTACATCTGATACTGTCGCAGGGTCTGCCTCTACTATTTGGAGTCCACTTGCATCTATATCATTATTAAAAATATCTTGCATGAATGTGTAGAGGAAACCATTTGTTCCTATATGTGCTGTTTGAAAGTCAATTTGAGCTTGTTCACCTGTCAGATTAGAACGAATATTAATCCATCCTGCACAACTTTCTCTTGCACGAATAAAGTTATTAATCGTCGTTATTCCATTATTGCCATTAATAGGATTACTGTTTGGGAAATTAACCACATCAAAACGAGATAAATTCATATTATCTATTGTCAAATCATTATTAAAGGTCAAGACATTATTTTCTCCTACATCCATATCTCTAATAACAGAAACATCTGGATTTAAAAATTCTATACGACTATCATTTCCAGTAATAAACTTAGTGCCTGCTGGTGCTGGTGTAAAGTTTACTCCTCTACGAAAGCGTACTTGTATTGTTGCATTTCCTCCTGCTGCTTCTCCAAACTCTACTTGAGCGTGAAAGATAGGTCTTGCTCTGAAGTCTATAATAGCTTGTTGAGCACCGGAAGATTGTATAAACAAAGTGTTTCTAAATCTTGCTTCTGTATTTGCATTTCCATAAAAGAAAACTGTATTTCTAGTCCCAAAAAGATTTACAGGAGCTAAGAATTCATTTACTCTATTTCCATTTCCACCGACACTTCAACGAGCTTGTCCGACTCCTAAGAAAGTAAGAGGAGCATTTGCTGTAAAGTGATTATTTTGGCGCATATAAACTGCATTCCCATTATTTGTTGTGCCAGCTATACTTACTGGGGCATCAAAAACATTGTCATCAAACCAGTTTATTCTTGTGTTTTGTCCAAAATTAATTGCACCATTAAATAGATTTCTATCTGCTAGGGCAGTGGGTGGTGTATTATCAATTCCTCTAAAATCTACATTTGCTTGATTAGGGAATGTAATTACACCATACGTTTTGGGTGCATTTCCATTAACATTGAAAACTAAACCATCTTGTAGTGCAGTAATATTTCTAAAAGTAATACGGCTACCATTATTTTCATTATCTGAGGATTCAATATTTACAATATTTCCACCCCCTGTATTATCAACAAATAGATTAGGAATTATCTTGGCTTCTGAACCCATCTGCATGTTTATATCTCCAACCCCTAATAAATGAAGTTCTGAATCAACAGTAGAGCTTAGTACAAAGTTTGGAGAGTTCCCTCTAAAATCTACTGCCAAGCCATTGTTAAGGGTAACGTCTGTTCTAGAACCATTTAGGTTTAATTCTCTTGTTGGGTCTCCGATTCCATTAGCAATCGTGAATACATCAATAATTTGTGCCGTTAGTTGATGATTTGCAGGGCTTGTTGCAAATGTTCCATCTACTAAGTTGAATGTTTGAGCAGTTTCAAAATCATCTCCAAGTTGCCACACTCCAGTTCCTAGTGTATTATCATGAAAAGTAGTATTTCCTTTAAATGATTGTGTTGCTGAGGTAATTATATTTGTACCTGTATTGGTATTTCTAAAAATTGCTTCTCCCAAAAATGTAAGATTCATATCAGTAATAAGCGTAACTGAGCCTCCCATTTGCAAAGTAAAAGCATTTGTTCCTTGCAAAATTGGTGTTCCTGTTGCACCTGTCCAAGTCATATCTCTTGTTTCTGCATTTACGTCAATATTTACAGTTTGACTTGCTCCTCCAAATGAATTAGCATCAAAAAACACATCATCGTTTAATGTAGGAGGACATTCTCCTGTCTGTCCACCCGAAACAAGTGACCAGTTATTTGGGTCATTCCAATTTCCAAGTGCAAAATCGGCTGTACTTGCTCCTGTTGCTGCTGCTGGATTTCCGTTGTGTACCCAATACAGCGTTCTTGTTGTAATTGTTGAGAAGTCTATTCCTGTATTGTTTCCTCCATCTGTTCCACTCAGAACAGTAACTATTGTACCTATGTTATTTATATCTGTTACTATTACATTTTCCCACGTTTGAGCGAGAGTAAAATCTACTGTTGCTGCATTTCCTGCTGACGAAGAACGAATAATAATATCAGTTGTACAGTCTGCAATAGCTACAAAGTTTCCAGTTATGGTAGTACTTGTGTTAGGACTGAACTCAAATATATTCGATTGTGATAAAATTACATTACCAAATACATTTTCAGGTGTAGATGTATTTTGGAGTGAAAATAAACTTCCTGCTCCTAAGGTAACATCTCCATTAAACCTGTTTCGTCCATTTCCTGTAAAACGAATACCTGTTGCTGCTGTCCCTGCTACTGTAAAAGTACCTTGGAACTGATTTTCTCCTATAAAGTTAGCTTGTGAACCTGTTCCGAAACTGATATTTCCTTGAAAACGATTACTAGTCGGAGTAGTCGTACCTCCATTAAAGCTGGCTGTAACACCATTTGGAAAAGTGAGAGGTTCTGAATAGGTTTTGCGTGAAGTTCCTTGTATATCCAAATTAGCGTTTGCATCTATGGCAATGTTTCTGAATGTAATTATTTCTGTTCCATTACCTGTAAAAACATCAATATCGGCTGCATTCCAAATTATATTAGGCAATGTTTTTACTTTTGAACCTGTATGAACAATAGAATTTGTAGCTACAGTAAAATTAAATAAGGCATTTACATCAGCCGTAAATGTAAAATTGGCATCATTTCTAAAATCTAAATCCAATCCTGTTGCCCTAAGTATGAATGTAGAGTTACCCATATCTAATGAACCATTTGCACCATTTGCATTCAATACACGAATACGAATATTAAAATCATTCGTAACCAAATTTCCATTTACAATATTTAGATACCCATCATTAGGAAAACGATAAGACAAATTAAATGCAGAGGCAAGTGTCCATGTAACAGGGTCAGCCACAGCCATAACTGCATTTTTATCGAAGAAAGCATTATCAAAATGTTTTCCATTTGTATTTTCATTTGGAATTCCCCAATTAATCGTATTATTCGTCGTGGCTGCTGCACTTGGAATGGCATTGGTAGCAACAAAATAAATATTTCTAATCTCATTGGGAGTATTGCCACCTGTTCCGACGGTCATATTAGGTATAAAAATAAGATTTCCACCTACATACAAGTCTGTATTTGCCGTTACTGAACGTAAAAATGGGTCGTTAGTTGCGCCTGTCCAAGTCATATCTCTACAAAAGGCATCTACATTCATATTAACAATCTGATTGGCTGCTGAAAATGAATTTGCATCAAAGAATACATTGTCATAAATAGTCGGAGGACATTCGCCTGTCGTTCCACCAGAGGCTGAAGACCAGTTTGCTGCATCATTCCAATTTGCTGTACTTCCTGCACCTGCTACGCTGTGTACCCAATACAAATCTCTGCTTACTTGATTTCCTGTAATATTTGTATTTCCACCTACTGTTCCATTACTAATATTAGGAATATTAGTTGTAGCTAAAATATTATCAGCATTTACTCCAGTCCAATCTTGAGCGTTTGCAAAATCTACTGTGGCTTGTGTAGGAGGTGCATTTGAAGTAAGTGTAACAGGCGTAGCACAAGAACCTACTGTATTTATATTTCCTGAAATAGAAGAAGTAGCTACCGAACTAAATGCAAATGTACTTCCATTATTTATATTGATAGTAGAAAATGAATTGTTAGAAGCTATTGGCATATTACTAAATGTAGCCGTTGCCGTTGTGCCTAATGTAAAAGCACCGATAAAAGTATTATTTTTTGCCCCACCTGCTAAGAATGCTCCATTATCTCCAATAGTTACTGTTCCTGCAAAATTATTATTTCCTGCTGCTGTACCGAAATTCAATGTTTTATTATTTCCAGCCGTTACATTTCCTGTAATGTCGTATCCTCCACTAAAATTAGTTGTTGCTCCTGTTCCCAGTGTTATATTTCCATTTATTGTATTTCCTAAATTAGTTGCTACACCTGTAATTGTTCCACCTACATTATTTCCAGTAGTGATATTTTGATATACTTTAGGAGAAGTTCCGTTTATGTTTAGTTGTCCTCCATTGCCAGTAGTAATATTTCCAAACGTAATTGGATTTGCGTCAGAGCCTGTATTTATTGTTCTATTTCCTGCTCCTGTATAATTAAGATTAGAAATCGTTTTGGCTAAAATTCCAGTTTCTATTGTAGTAGTATTGCCAGATATATTTATCGTACTTGTACCAGAGTTTAGCGTAAAGTTTGTATCATTTCTATAATCCAAAACAGTTGTGGCAGCACTTGTAAGCGTAATTGCTGAAGAACCCAAATTGAGTGTTCTGTCAGGAGTCGTTATATTACTTGTAGAAAGTGTACCAGAAGTTACATTTTGATTATTTGTATTAAAAATACCAGAGTTGAGCAAAATTTGGTTTCTGACAACAAAATCATCTTGTAATGTCCACTCCCCTGCTGCTCCAGTTTCAAAACGTACTCTATTAAGTCCTTTTCCATTCATAGTTATGGTTTGAGAAGTAGCAGATGCAAATAACATTAAGCCTTCATAAGTAGGAGCAAGTCCTGTTTGAGTCATTCCTGCTGCAAGAGTCAATGAACCTGTAAGTGTAAATTCTCTTATTGCTGCACCTGCGAGAGTAGGTGTATTAGTTACACCTGTCCAGTTCATATTTCTACATGTTCCATTAATATCTACTGTTACTATTTGTCCTGCTGCATTAAACGAAGATGCATCAAAATTTACATCATCATTAGCTGTCGGAATACATTCTCCACCAGTTCCACCACTTGTCAAAGACCAATGTGTTTCATCAGACCAATTACCTGTTCCTCCTACCCAAAATAAAGTTCTTCCTGCTGTCGTATTATCTATAAAGTTTCCTGTTACTACTACACTAATGCTATTTACAGTTACATTTGCACCAGTAGAATTAATGGCACTTACATTGACTCCACTCCAAGTTTGTGGGTTTGTAAAATTAACAGGGGCAGTAAATGCGCCAGTTGCTGTAAGAGTTACAGGATTAGAACAATTTCCATTTGGAGTAAATGTACCTGAAACAGTTGCTGTTCCTCCAGTTGAAGAAGAAAATCTAAATGTAGATCCTGCTCCAACAGTAACATTACCAAATGCAGCTAAATTACCATTCGAAAAGTTAGTAGTTGTGGTGGCATTTGCTGTAAAGTCTCCTACAAATGTATAAAAACTAGCACCTGCAAAGTCAATACTTCTTGTTGCTGCAATAGTTGTTGTTCCGTTTACAGTAAGTGTATTTGCAGCAGTAAAAGTAGCACCAGCAACATCATAATTAAAATTACGAACAGGTGCAGCTACATTCAAAGTAACTGTTCCACCTGCAAGTCCAGAGTTCACATTAAAGTTTACATCATCATTTGCTGTTGGAATACACTCTCCTCCTCCTGTTCCACTTGTGAGCGACCAGTGTGTTTCATCATTCCAGTTTCCTGTGCCTCCCACCCAAAATAAATTTCTGTTTACTGTTGCATCTGTAATTCCTGTGCTAGTTGTGATTGTACCACTTTGTAGAGTTACGCTTCCTGTTGCAGCTATATTTGTAATATTTGTATTTGTCCAAGTAGCTGCTCCTGTAAAAGTAACATTTGCTGCACCACCAGTAGAATTAATCGTATTTGGGGTTGCACAAACAGTAGTGGAATTAAATGCTCCTGTAATTGTAGTGGTAGCATCAGGCGTAAAACTAAATGTAGAACCATTTCCAATAGTTATGTTATTAGAAAAAGCAACGGCATCAGAAGTAGTAAAACGTGTTTGAGAAGCTGCAACGGCTGTATACGCTCCTGTAAAAGTATATGTATTTGCCCCTCCGAAAGTAATCGCTTGAGTAGAAGAGTTTGTAGAAGTTCCACCTATGGCAAGACTGTTTGCCCCATCATAAGAAAAAGCATTTCCACTAAACGTAAAATCATTAGCTACTGCTGCAACATCTAATGTTACGGTATATCCTGCTGCTCCAGAGTTAGCATCAAAGAAAACATTATCTGCTACTGTTGGAGCGTTGGTATGAAAAGTTGTACTTCCTGATGTAGTAGCCCAATGATTAGCAAAATCATTCCAATTACCAGTTCCACCAACCCAATAAAAATCGGCAGCATTTAATTGGAAAGATAAAAAGAAGGAAAAAAGGAGAAGAAATAATGTCTTCCCTTTCCTACTGAAAAAAGGATAGCATTTTGTATTGATATTTTGCATATTTTTTTAAATTATAAAAAGTGGTAATTACTTTTTGCTTTTGTAATTTAATTATAAAAAAAGTAATAATTGTTTTTTAGTTCAGAAGTAGTGTTTATGATAGTGTAATAATTTTTTACTATGTTCGTATTTCTACAACTATATAGCTAAAAATTAGTTTCTGAAAGTTTCAGAACGAATTTTATTTATGAATAATCAAAGATAGTTTTTTACTTTAGTAAGAGCAAACAAAGAGAACTAGTTTTAATTAAAGCTCGCATGTTCATTGTTTAAAATAAAAAAAATAATATTTTATAAATATTATTTTTTGTTTAAAAAGTAAGTTAGATAAGATTATTTTTAGCTAAAAATAGTCACAAATTATTATGAAAAAAATGACAATAGTTTTTAACTAAACGCTAATTTTTATTAAAATAGTATAAAACTCAACACTTATTTGTCTATTAATTCATCATAAACTACAGTTTTTTGAAATATTACTTTTTTAAAAAAATTTGGTTGTATAAATAACAATATGAGTGACATTTTTCAAATTCTGTAAATTGACCAATTTTTGACAAAATAATAGTTTGCTTTTTTTCATAAAGTAGGGTTTGCAAACCCTACTTTATGGAAAAAAGACATTTATACAGAATAAAATTTGGCAAAGATTTACCTTTTTTTAAATGTCACTCATGTTGTTATATTACCAAATAAAATAAGGCAGTACCCTGAAACCTCGTTGATACTTAAGATATCGTCCGTCAAGATTGGGCTGCCTTATTTATTTATAAAGATGAAAACTGGACAGTTCTTTAGGGCATTT
>Ga0210042_1002000_pt1 | contig 15988 bp, 17 predicted proteins | sample CryGeymeta201518_FD_183982 | JGI IMG/M metagenome (GOLD analysis project Ga0210042, IMG submission 183982) | Groundwater microbial communities from Crystal Geyser aquifers in Utah, USA - Crystal Geyser metaG 2015-18 (SPAdes) (version 2) | ecosystem: Environmental > Aquatic > Deep subsurface >... | reverse complement strand
ATAGTATAGTGCTGTGTCTCTTGGATAAAATCCGAACCTTTTTTCGGGAAAATCCGGACGCTGACTTTTGACTGCCCCGCCCCGCTTGCGGGGCGGGGCAGAAAGTCCGCCTGTGGCGGACAAACCCGCAAAAATTTTTTTAAAAAATGAATTATTTTTGCGGGCTTAATTCTTGGAGCCGTCCTGCCCCCAGCCCGCCTTCGGCGGGCAGTAGACGGGCAAAAATTTTCCGGGGACACACACTCCTCAAACTCCCTTCCAATTTTTGCCGGTCTGTTTTGGCGAGCCGAGGGAAAATATTATTTGACCTTCGGTCAAAAATTTTATATACTATTATCAGTATTAAAAGAAAACAATACCTCTATAGTTAGTATAGTAAAGTTTTACTACAATGTCAAAGAAGTTATCCACAATAAGTAAAAACATTAAGAAATACCGACTTAAAAAGGGTATTTCTCAAGATAAACTCTCAAAACTTGCTAGTATAGCTTTATATACCATTACAAAGATAGAATCTGGTGCTACCCCAGACCCAAGAATTGAAACCGTACAAAAGATCGCCAACGCCCTAAACGTTGGCGTTGATGATTTATTAAAGAAATAAACATGGAGAGTCTTTTAAATAAAATCATTGCATATTGGTATGACTGTATTACAAATGAAGATATTTTAGAGAAAGATATCTCAATAAATGTTCGGAGTAGGGCAATCCTTTACCCCTTTAATAAAGACCCTTTTATTTTTAGGAAGAATAGTGAGCGTGTATCTATCACTAAAGACGAAAGATTTGAGAATTTTTTTGAATATACCCAAGCGCAATTCTACGAGGTTTTTTATGGGTATCCAACTTTATTTTATTTTGATGAAGAAGTAAAAAAACATCTTATTGCCCCTCTTTTCATTAATAAATTAAAGTTTGTTCGCGATGATAAGAAATTATACTTACAAAAAGAAGAATCTCGTCCTACATGCGGAATTCAGGCTTTAACTAAGCTGGGTTTAAGAACGGAGGAGATAGCCGATATTAATCAATCAATCGAAAATTTGTTTTCTACCCGGACAACTCTTTCTGATAAACAGATATTAAATAAAGCAATAGAAATTCTCCAAAAAGAGATAGAGCTTCCCCTAAATGAATCAATAGATTTAGAAAAATTGACTAATACGAAAAAAATTACAAAAGATATGTCGCCAGGATTATATAACAAAAGTATGATTTTTGCTGGAGAGATTACTGCTTACAATATTAATTTACTTCAAGATTTATTAGAGTTAAAAGACAGAAATGATTTAGAAGAAACAGCTCTTTCATTCTTTACTCAAACCGCTAAGTCATGGGGAGAGACAGAAAATAACTTAGTTCCCGTGTTGCCATTTCCTTCAAATGAATATCAAGTTGGAGCTTTGCAAGACATTTTTCAAAATAAGCTTACCGTAATTACTGGTCCGCCAGGAACGGGTAAAAGTCAGTTTATTTCAAACCTCTTGGTTAACCTATTTCTTGAAGGAAAATCAGCTCTTTTCGTTAGCCACACGAATGAAGCAGTTGACGTTGTAAATGAAAAAATCGGCAAAGAGTTTAAAAACTTAATGTTGCGAACTGGAAAGAAAGAATTTAGACAAGAATTAAAAGGAAGATTTAATGAATTTTTATCTGATTCATCTAAGAAGACCCGAAAGAAAACTAGTTTTGAATCTATCCGTGCCTTATGGGAGGCAATTTTCGAGTACCGAAATAAATTATTAGAAAGAGATGCTCTTGAACAAGAGTTCCAGGCAGAATATTTTAAAAGTAATGATCTTAGAGATCTTCTGAAAATCCAAAAGTTTTTTTTAAAAAAACTATTATTCTATCTCAAAATTTTTATTTCCTCTTTCAAGCTAAAAAGACTCCAATCTAATTTAAGAAATACTCCCTGTAGGGAAGAATTAGAGAAAAAAATTAGAACTTTAGAGAATCAGTTTTATCAAGCTTCTCGAGAATTCATAAAAAGCATTTATATGGAAAAAATGATAGGTGACGGAAGAAATATAGGGAGAGTTAATGCATATCTCAGCGAAGTAAATTCAAAAAGATTTAATGATAAAGAAAGCCTTGATAGCACACTGTTTCTTGAAACACTTAAAGTCCTTAGAGTTTGGTCTTCTACACTAAAATCTATCAGAAGAAGTTTTCCTTTAAAACCCGGTATTTTTGATTATGTAGTTTTTGACGAGGCTTCACAGGTGGATCTTCCTTCAGCGGCCCCGGCTCTTTATAGGGCAAAGCAAGCAATTATTGTAGGTGATCCCATGCAGTTAACACATGTTGCAGGTATTACAAGAGATATTGATTATGGATTAGCAAAAATTCATGGATTGCAGAAAATAAAGGAAGTTTACCCTTCAAAAACACGATATTGTGATATTTCTCTATATAAAGCAGCAGAAAATTCTTTAACTCACAAGCCTATATTATTAGCTAATCACTACCGTTCAGTAGACCAGATTATTTCTTTATGCAACCAAGCATTTTATAGAGGTCAATTAAAAATACTAACTAATCTAAATTTTAAGGATTTTCCATCAACTCTTCCATTAGGCGTCCAATGGATAGATTGCGAAGGCGAGGTTTTTAAACATCTGGCTGGGAGTAGAGTTAATCGACAAGAGGCAGAGGTAGTGAGTAGAGTATTTAAGGAAATTATGAAAAATATTAAAGACACTGATTTAACTGTCGGGGTAGTCACACCTTACTCGAGGCAACAGCGGGCGTTATATGAAAAAATTTCTAAATCTATTTCTCCTGAAGACATAGAAAGACACAATATAAAAATTCTCACTGCTCATAAATTTCAAGGGTCAGAGAAAGATATAATGATATTTTCTGTAGTTCTTGCTTCTCGCGGTAATGGTAATAGCGATAGATGGTATAATATCTATCCGCAAATTTTAAATGTAGCGCTATCAAGAGCAAGATATTTATTATATATAGTTGGAGATAAGTCTTTCTGTGAAAGTAGGCAAGGTATTCTAGGACGAGTTGCGGAGGTTTACAATTCGATAAAGAAACAAGAAAAAATGGAAGAGTATAGTTTGCACGAGAAATTTGATACGATTGAAGAGAGATTGCTGTTCGAAAAAATACAAGAGGTCGATATAGAAAAATTTAAATACAAAGTAATACCAAAACTAGTAGTAAAAAGATACACCTTAGATTTTGCTATGGTTGGGAAACAAAAGATTGATATAGAGGTCGATGGTATCCAGCACGAAATCATTAAAGGAATGCCTGTTTTGGAAGATGTCGAACGAGACGAATTTTTAACCAAAGAGGGCTGGAGAGTTATGCGATTTCCAAACTATTTGGTGTTATCACAGCCAGCCTACGTTATAGAGAAAATAATTGATTCGTTAAAAAGATGAACGTCCAACAAAAAACTTATACTATTTTTGAGTTAAATAACGAAATAGGACAAATTCTTGAAAGTTCGTTCCCTAATTTAGTTTGGGTGCGTGGAGAGGTATCAGGATTTGATAAACAAAAAAACAATAGACATATCTATTTCCAACTTCAAGAAAAACATCCCGATAGAGATGAAGTTATTTCTGTAATTCCAGCAACTCTTTTTAATAGTGATCTAAGAAAAATAAGACAGAAGCTGCAGGAAGCAAATGTAGGAACAGATCTTAAAGATGGGATAGAGGTTAGAGTTTTAGTCAAGGTAGATGTTTATCCTCCTCATGGAAATTATAAATTAATTATCAGAGACATTGATACGGCATTTACTCTCGGTAAACTCGCCAAGACAAGAGAAATGATTATTCAATATTTGAAAAGCAAGGGCTTACTAGATAGAAATAAAAAAATACCCCTACCATTGGTACCACAAACTATCGGGTTAATAACTCAGATTAATAGCGAGGGATACAACGATTTTTTAAATAAACTCCGAGAAAGTGATTTCGCCTTTAAGATAAAATTCTACAACTCCTCTGTGCAAGGAGAAAAGGTTGAATCAGAAGTATGTGATGCCTTAGATTACTTTGGTACACAAAAGAATGTGGACGTTATTGTTATTACCCGTGGGGGCGGCTCAAAGACTGATTTAAGCTGGTTTGATAATAAAAAAATAGCAGAGAAGATAGCTTTCTTACAAACCCCCGTTTTAACTGGTATAGGGCATAGTACAGATTATACTATTACAGATATGATAGCTTGTTTTTCCCAGCAGTCTCCGAGCGCAGTCGCAACTTTTTTGGTAGATCGTGTTAGAGATTTTCTTCAGAATATTGATGAAATTTCTGTTACCATTACGCATAGCGCCCAAAATTACATTAGAGATATTTTACAAGAATTAAAAGAAATGGAGACCCAGATAACTAGGGAAAGTCAGGTTTTCTTGCAGAAAAGTAAGGAAGAGATAGATAGGGTCTGGACTGATATCCTTTCATATTGTAAATATTTTTTCAAAAATATTAGAGATACCATAAATAATTATAAATCTAATATTGATGATCTCGATCCAATAAATACCCTTCAACGAGGATTTAGTATTACAAGAGTTGATGGACAAGCAATTAAAAGTATTAACAAAGTTAGAAAAGGGAAAAATATTATAACCATCGTTTCAGACGGCGAAATTAAAAGTACAGTAAATTTAACAAAAAAACTAATATGAGCGAAGAACAAATTTCTTACAATGAGGTCCTAGACGAACTTAAAGCAATTCTGGAAGATATTCGGGACCAAAATATAGATGTTGATAAGCTTGCGACCAAAGTGAAGCGGGCACGAGAACTTATTAATATTTGCGAACAGAGAATTAAAAAAGCAAAAATGGAAGTAGAGGAAGTGATTAAAAATTCCTCAAAGCAAGAGGTTGGCAAAAAAGAAAGGATGGATTAATTTTTTTCCGTGCTCCGCGCGGAAATTTCCCCCGGCTCGCCAAAGCTGGTGGGCAAAAAGGAAAAGGGTTTTAGGAGTACGAGTCCCCAAGGAATTTTTGCCCGCCTGCTGTCCTGCGAAGCAGGACTGCGGATTTCTGCCCGCCGCCTGCGGCGGCGGGCAGTCAAAAGTCAGCGTCGGGATTTTCCCGAAAAAAGGTTCGGATTTTATCCAAGAGACACAGCAGTCAGCTTTTAGTATCGAGAGACCGAGCCGCATAATTTTTATCAATATAAATTTATGAAAGAAAGTTACTATGGATCATATTGTAAGTTTAATTTCTGAAATAAAATCAGGCGTTGTATTGGTGTCTTTTTATCAAGGGCAAGAAAAAATAGCTTCTGGTTCAGCTTTTTTATGCAAAAATAAAATTATTTCGAATAGTCATGTTTTTTATCCGTCTGAGGGAAATTTTCCACTAGACACCACTGTCGTATTAAAAACTAATGATTCGGAATTCCGCTTTGACTATTCTAAATTGGCCGCGTATGTTATATCTGGATCTGCAAAAGATTATTTTGATTATATAATTTTGGACATCAAGGATACCAATTTTTTTAAAAATAAGTTTAATTTTGAATTAAGAACTCATAATGATGTTGAGGTTGGGCAAGAAATATTAATAATGGGATATCCATTTGAACATGAAAATTTAACATCGCACATCGGTCATGTTTCATCAAAGTATCTTAAATCCAGTGTGAATGTAATACAACTGGATGCTAGCGTAAATAATGGAAATTCTGGTGGTCCACTGGTTGATCTAAATACAAAAAAGGTTGTTGGAATTGTAACGAGAAAAGATACTGGCCTATATAAACAATTCGATGATTTAATAGCGTCATTTGACACTAATATTGAAGTTTTGAAAAAACTCCAAGGGCTATCTTAGGGTAAATTGACGATTGGGGAGATTCTTTCCGTTCCTCAGAATCAAATGAAAGCAATTGCTATTAATATAAAAAGATCTGCAAACGTTGGGATTGGATATGCTTTTTCTTGTGATAAATTGCAAAAAGAAGATTTTTATCAAAATGATTAAGATAATGTGATCCTGATTTTTTACTTTCGACCGAGACGCGTCGGCGAGGGTACTAAAAATCGCCAAAATTTCCCTTAAAATTTGGGTTCTAAACCAAGTTTACTGATAAATTGCTTTTTTATTCTTTTTGTGTTAGTCTTAATTTGTATTATATTTGCACTACAATCGTCTTTGTGGTAAAATCATTAATATGAAGTACAAAAATACTCTTCAAAAAGGAAATGTGAGGTGTATTATCTTTCGTGAAGGAAATGCCTGGTATGGTGCAGGTCTCGAATTTAATATCGTAGAACAAGGAGATACGCCTCGCGAAACAATGCTGCTTTTATTCGAAGCGATTGATGGTTATTTGGAATCAGCGCGAAAAATTAAGGCGCGACCTTATATTCTTAATCAAAAACCAGATCACGAATACGAAGAGATGTGGGGTAATTTGGAGAAGAATAAAAAAATACCCGCCAAAGAAGTTTTTTTCTTTGGCAATCTTAACATTGCAAAAAGCGCTTTTGTCCCTGCTTAATTATTTATGCCAAGGGGTTTTTACAACTGGGTCGCCGAAGATGTCGTGCGCTTTCTAAAAGCGCACGGTTTTGTATTAAACCACACAAAAGGCAGCCATTGGTATTATGTTGGTCGTTACGGTGGCGCATTCCGTCAGGTTTGTGTACCCTTTCATGGATCGAAGAATATTAAACCTCGTACCCTTAAAGGTATTATCCGTCAGTCGGGAATTCCAAGGGAGCAATGGATAGTGAACGAGTAATTAAAATTAAGACCGAGACGGGCTATTTTTAATCCTTAAAATTTCGGTTCAGAAAAATCGCCGATCCGCCTTCTGGCGGAGGCGGTTTTTGGGTAGAATAAAAGAATATGAAGAGAATTATTTTAGCACAATTTATAGTGCTGTTTGTGGGTACATTATTTGCTTGGTTTAATTTTGCAACAGAGCTTATTAGTTGGTTAAACCAGAAAACTTGTGCCACATCTTGCGTGCCAGGCATAAATAATCCATTTTTAACCCCTTGTTTTTACGGAGCAATATTTTTCACTATCGCATTTATCTTAAGCGCAATTATCTTCAAGAAAACTCAGGAATAACCAAACAGGTTCTAACATCGTCCCGTAGGCGGAGCTAAGAATAAAAAATAGCGAGCATTCGTCGCTATTTTCATGTCACAATATAGATAATTTTTTATGATAACTCCACGCCCAATTTCTCTCTAATGACTTTTTTCATGCGATTTATATCAGCTTTCATTATTTCAAATTCATCTTCTGTGTCGGTCAGTCTCTTCAAAAATCTATCAAGCGTTGTGGTCAAACGATCAATTTTTTGGTTAATTCTAATTTCCATCTTCCCTAATCTTTCATCAACCGCGTTCAAAATTACCGTTGTTTGTTGAACAAGTAGTCTTTCTATTTCTTTACTGGTTAATTGTTGATTTTTTTTCTTTATCATATTAGTTTTTACGTTACACTTTTATTCTACTTTTGCTATATTGATATGTCAATGGGTTGGTATATCAATTTCTGTCAAACAGGTTCGAACGGATTCCAGCCCACGGAGCCGACAAAAATCGTCAGTCAGGCGGTTTTTTGGTAGAATGAAAAATATGATAAAAGGAGTAATATTTGATATGGATGGTTTACTTATAGATAGTGAACCATTATGGCAAGAGGCAGAAATAGAGACCTTTACAAGGGTCGGTGTTCCATTAACTAGAGAAATGACCAGAGAAACAATGGGTTTGCGAGTAGACGAAGTGGTGGAACATTGGTTTTCTCGTTATCCTTGGGAAGAGCCATCAAAAAAAGAAATAGAAAGTAAGGTAGTAAAACCAAGACTAATCAAGGTCGGGGAACTCAAGAATTTCGAATACCAGGATTATGATAGAGGTTAAGAACATTACCAAAGTTTATAAATCAGGCGATGTTGAAACCAAAGTGTTAAAGGGCACTTCTTTTTCTATTAGTGATGGTGAATTTGTGGCTATTATAGGACCCTCCGGTTCAGGTAAATCAACTCTCATGCACATTTTGGGTTGTTTGGATACTCCAACCAGCGGCCAATATTCTCTTGAAGGAAAAGACGTTTCTCAGCTTTCTGATGATGATTTGGCTGATATTCGTAAAAAGAAAATTGGTTTTGTTTTTCAGGCCTTCAATCTTTTACCCAGAGCAACGGTTCTACGAAATGTGGTATTGCCTTTAGCTTATGCCAATATCCCTAAGGGTGAGCGAGAAGAAATTGCTAAGAAATCTTTATTAAGTACAGGTTTGGAAGAAAAACATTTTTATCATCTTTCTAATCAGCTTTCAGGGGGCGAGATGCAGAGAGTGGCTATTGCCAGGGCCTTGGTGAATAATCCAACTATTATTTTAGCCGACGAGCCAACCGGCAACCTTGATAGTAAAACTGGTGAAGTTGTTCTTGAGACCTTCAAAAACTTAAACAGGCAAGGTCGAACGGTTATTTTGATTACTCACGAAAAATATATTGCTGAAAAAGCTGAGCGAACAATTTTCCTCAAAGATGGAGAGATTGTCGAAGATGTTATTAATCATCGTTAATCAAGTTTTTAATTTATTAAAAACGCAGATGGAGATGAAATTTATTTCATCGACTATTCAAGCCGCAGCGAAGAATGAAGATGAGATTTATCTCATCGACTACTAAAATTTATGCTCATTACTGATTTATTTGAAGAAACATATTTGGCTATTTCTGCTAATAAAACCAGGTCGGGTCTGACTATTTTAGGTATTGTCATCGGAATAGGTTCTGTTATTGCAATGATTTCAATTGGCCAAGGGGCAACAGGATCAATTGAAACGAGTATTCAATCAATGGGGTCGAATTTAATTACAGTTAGCCCCGGATTTCAGAGGAGTTTTTCTCAGGTTTCAGCCGGTAGGGGTAGCGCCCAAACACTGACTATTGAAGATAGCGAAACTATAGCAAAAGAAATTCCGAATATTAGAGCGGTAGCTCCGGAACTTTCCCGCCGTTATCAAATAGTTGCTAAAGGAAAAAATACCAATACTCAGGTTGTCGGAACAGTTGCCTCTTATCCGAGCGTCAAAAATATTGAAACAGACCAGGGTTCATTTATTTCTGAGCAAAATGTTAGTAGCCAGTCAAAAGTAGCGGTGTTAGGTCCTACCACTCGCGATGATTTGTTCGGCGAAGGAGCAACTCCCATAGGCGAAACGGTAAGGATTAACGGTATAAATTTTAAAGTCATTGGTATAACTAAATCTAAGGGTGGCACCGGTTTTGGCAGTCAAGACGATATGATTTTCATTCCTATAAGTACTAGCCAGAAATTGTTAGCCGGGGCTGATTATGTTTCAACAATCAACGTCCAGGCCGAAAGTCCTCAAGTAATGACTCAAGTCCAGACTGGAATTACCAATCTTCTTTTGGAGTTGCATAATATTACAGACCCTCAAATGGCTGATTTCAGCGTATTATCGCAGCAGGATATTCTCGGAGCAGCCTCTTCGATGACTAATACAATGACTATTTTATTAGCAGCAATTGCCGGAATCTCTCTTGTTGTTGGTGGTATCGGAATTATGAATATGATGATGACTGCCGTAACCGAGAGAACTCGAGAAATCGGCCTTCGCAAAGCCATTGGAGCTAAAAGATTAGATATCAGTTTACAATTTTTAGCGGAAGCCGTAATGCTTACTTTTCTTGGTGGAGCAGTCGGAATAATTCTGGGAAGCGGAATAGCTTATGGAATAACATTTTTTGCGGGTATGGCTACCAAAATTTCTTTATTTTCAATTATTTTAGCCTTTAGCGTATCTGCTATCATTGGGATTGGCTTTGGCTATTGGCCCGCCCAGAAGGCAGCCAAACTTAATCCCATTGAGGCGCTGCGTTATGAATAAAAGGCGAAGAGGAATTCGTCCTCTTCTTCACCTTCGTTTATCGAGCTTTCACATAGTGAAAGCGAAGATGGAAAAGAGGATTTATCCTCTTCGACCTTATAAATAAAATCTTGCTGATCGATGAAATTAAAATTTCATCTCTAGCTTCATTTTTGTAAACAAAAATTCGCTATATGAAAAAAATAATTCCAATTATTATCGCATTAGTTATTGTAGGAGGCGGTGCATTTTATGGAGGAATGAAGTATGGACAGAGTAAAAGTCCTCGTTTGTCTTCAGAACAACAGCAACAATTTTCTCAGAATAGGTTAGGAAGAGGAACTGGAGTAAACTTTCTTTCGGGTGAAGTTATTAGTAAAGATGAGAAAAGTCTAACTTTGAAAATGCAAAATGGTGGCTCAAAAATTGTCTTTTTTTCAGATTCTACCAAAATATCCAAAACAACCGAGGGATCGATAAATGATGTTGAGGTTGGCAAAACATTGTCTGTCGGGGGGAAGCAAAACTCGGATGGCAGTTTCACCGCAGAAACAATACAATTGAGTCCCCTAACGCCTTTTGCTCGATAATATATCATTGACCCCGTAGTGAAATTTTGACTCGCTCCGCGATATTAGTTCCGCTTTTAGCGGAACTTGTCAAAATTCTACTACGGGGTTGACTTTTTTAAATAATAAGTTAGTATACAAGATAGTAAGTTTCTTATTTTTTCTTTCCTTACATAAAATAATACAATGTAAGTTAGATAGATAAATAAGATTGGTCGGCTTACTTAATAAATTTTTGTGTAAGGAAAAAACTATGGCAAAAAAATTGTTCGTTGGTGGAATATCTTATGAGACCACCGAAAACACTTTGAAGGAAACATTCTCGAAGGCCGGAACCGTTGAATCAGCGACTATTATCGTTGACAAAATGTCCGGTCGTTCCAAGGGGTTTGGTTTTGTCGAAATGTCGTCCGAAGAAGAAGCTCAGAAGGCGATTGAAATGTTCAACGGCAAGGAACTTGACGGGCGGAATGTAACGGTGAACGAAGCCAAGCCTATGGAGTCTCGGCCGCGACAGGGCGGATTCCAGCGAGGTGATCGAGGGTTTGGGGGAGAGCGCCGAAGAAGCTGGTAAACGGAATATTAAAAAATCCCCTTAATTGGGGATTTTTTAGTACCTAGCCCCTAGAGATTAGTCGAAGAGATAAATCTCTTCTTCACCCACTGAAGCTTTGGCTGAGGTGAAGAAGAGAACGAAGTTCTCTTCGCCTTCATTGCGATTCGGGTAAGCAAAGAAAAATGTTTATTTCATATGTTTAGAGAAAATGAAATAATTTTCGATGTGGCAGTAATCGGAGGCGGTCCTGCCGGGATGATAGCAGCCGGCAGGGCAGGAGAGTTGAAAGCGAAGGTAGTGCTTTTGGAAAAAAATAACGCCTTGGGAAGGAAACTTTTGCTGACCGGAAAGGGAAGAAGTAATATTACCAAAGCCGAATTTAATCCAAGAGAACTCGTTAAAAAATACGGCAGGGAAGGCGATTTTCTTTTGTATCCCTTATCTGTTTTTGGCGTTAAAGAAACAATTGATTTTTTTGAGAAAAAAGGATTAAAAACCAAAACTGAGCGGGGAAAAAGGATTTTTCCTGAAAGCGGCAAAGCCCAAGATGTCCTGAATGTTTTAATCAAATATCTAAAAAGCGGCGGAGTAAAAATAATGACAGATTGTGAAGTAAAAGAAATTGTCAAAAATAAAGACAGGATAGCAAAAGTTATTTTAAAAAATGGCAGAGAGATTAAAGCTAAAAACTATATCATTGCCACCGGCGGAAAATCCTATCCCGGCACGGGTTCCACCGGCGACGGATACAAATGGGCAAAAGAATTGGGTCATAAGGTTAGTAAATTAAGACCGGCTTTAGTTCCGTTAAGAATTAAAGAAAGTTGGCCCAAAAAGATACAGGGTTTAAGTTTAAAAAACGTTGAACTGACCGTTTTTCAGAAATCAAGTTTTTACGAAGTAAAAACGCAGATGAAGATGAAGGAAAACTCCGAAGGAGGTAAACTTCATCGCCACGAAAATAAAAAACAGGACAGCCGCTTTGGCGAACTTCTCTTTACTCATTTTGGCGTAAGCGGGCCCATAGTTTTGGACTTGAGTAAAATTGTCTGTGAGTTTTTAGACCTGCCTGTCGGCAGGCAGGAAAAGGGTGTGGTAAAATTAATCTTGGATTTAAAACCGGCTTTGGATTTTCAGACACTGGACAAAAGAATCCAAAGCGATTTTTCGAAGTACAGCCAAAAGTTATTCAAAAACTCTCTCTCGGATTTACTTCCCCAAAAAATCATTTCTATTATCGTTGAATTGTCTGAGATTAATCCTTTAAAAAAAGTAAATGAAATAACCCGGGAAGAAAGGCACAGGTTGGCGAAGTTATTAAAAGGATTGGAAATGACAGTTAATTCACCTTTAGGTTTTGAAACGGCAATTGTTACTTCAGGAGGCGTTTCTCTGAAAGAGATTAATTCAAAGACAATGAAATCAAAAATAATTGAAAATCTATTTTTTGCCGGAGAAATCATTGATTTATGCGGTCCGACAGGCGGCTACAACCTCCAGCTCTGTTGGAGCACCGGGTATTTGACAGGTCAGGCTGGCTCTTTTTTACATCCCGGTTTTTTGATAAAATAGAGATGTGTTCTATCCCTGTGGCTAGAAATTGACTATTTCTCTTAAAGTTTTATATTAAAGTAATGGTTAAAAAACCTAAGAAGTCCCCGAAGAACCCCGCCCTTTTACAAAAGGGCGGGGCCACGGGGCAGGCAATTAAAAAATCCTTGCCAAAAGTGGAAGAGGAGAAAATTAAGAAAACTAAAATTAGGGTGGTTGGGATTGGCGGGGGAGCAGGCAACATTATTTCAGAGATTGCTTCTAAGATAGAAAAAGCCACTTTTGTCGCGGCTAATACCGACCTCAAAGCCTTAAAGGAAGTTCCCAAAAAAGTAGAGCGTTTTCATTTTGGCGGAAATTTAACCCAAGGATTGGGAACCGGGATGAACCCGGAATTAGGCGAGAATGCTGCCCAAAGTGACCGAGAGAGAATTAAAAAATTACTGGAGAATCAAGATCTTTGTATTCTGATTGCTACTCTTGGCGGCGGAGTTGGTTCTGGAGCTACCCCGATTTTTGCTAAAATCGCTAAAAGTTTGGGCAATCTCACCTTGGGAATTTTCACTCTGCCTTTCAAGTTTGAAGGGGAAAAGAAAATGGAGATTGCTAGAACAGCCTTAGAGAAAATAAAGCCAAGACTAAACGCTTTGATCATTATTCCCAATGAAAGAATTTTTCAAATCATCGATAAGAAAACTCCCTTAAAGGCAGCCCTTTCGGCAATAAATGAAAGTTTGATTGAGAGTTTAGAGGGTCTAATTGAGATGATTTATGATCCTGGTTTGATTAATATTGACTTTGCCGATTTAAGAACCATTCTCGAGGGTCAAGGGAGATTGTCTTATTTAAATACAGTGATAGTTCAAAAGAAGGGAGACGTTTCTCAGACAGCAGTTGAAAAAGTTTTGAATAATCCTCTTTATCCCTATAGCATTCGTGGAGCAAAAGGCATTTTGTTAAATATTGCTGGCGAGAAAGATTTAGAATTAGCAGAGGTTAGTCGAATTTCAAAGACAATTTCTGGACTGGTGAATGAAGAAGCAAAAATTATTTTCGGGATTTCTCACACCCACCACCGGGGCGGGGAAGCGAAATATTCTGGTGTTATAAAGACCACTTTATTGGCTGTAGGTCTTCAGACGAAGATAGGTGCTTTTCAGGATGGTGGTGGGTGGGTTGGAGTCCATGCTAAATCAAAAAAAAGGAGCCCAAAGAAAAAAAAGCTCGTTGAAGAACTTCCTTTAGTTGAAGAAAAACCCGAATCTAAACCAAAAACGATTAAAAAAACTACAACCCTCCCGCCACCCTCCCGCCTTCGGCGGGCCCCTCGGAAAAAATCTAAACCCAGCCAAAAGTCTTTCCTCAAAAAAGCGGCAAAAAAACTACGTACCCCCCCTCCACCCTCCCGCCAGGGCAGGCCCCACGTAAAAATAAAAGTTCAAAGAGAGTTAAAAGAAGCGAGGGGCCCCGAGGAAACTCGGGGAGGGAGGAGGGAGGGTTGGAGTCCTCAATCTGAGACTGAGGAGAAGACGGTGGCAGTCTCTAGTCCTGCGACCGCAAAAGAGCAGCTCCGGAAAAATGCCCTTCAAATTAAAAAGGAGATGGAAGAAGCTGAGAAGGAAATTGAGGCCCAGGAAAAATTATGGGAAACCCCAGCCTTTTTGAGAAAGAAAAGAACTGCTTAGTCGAAGAGATAAATCTTTTCTTCACCTTTCATTGCGATTCGGGTAGTCAATTACTGTCCCCCTAAATTTTTTGCCCAACAAAATCTTCTCAAAATTTTTTAAATCCGTTCCCAAAGTAATGATGGTGCGGATTTTTAATTTTTGGGCTAATTTGGAAGCAATCGGGTCAAAGGGAGCGGATAAACCAGGAATCCATTTAGAGCCCACTAATTTTCGATAATCTCCCCAAGAGATTTTTTTAATCTGAATCGCATTTTTATATCTCTTTGGGTCTTTACTGTAAGCAAAGGGTATATTCCCGGCATTGATAATTTCCTTTACTTTAAATCTTTTGGCGAGCAGAACCGAGTCATAATCGGTTGAGCAACCCGGCCGCCAACCGGAGGCAATTAATAATCGCCAGTTATTTTTGACTGGTTTATGAGGATCATCTAAAATTACCGGATAGGCTTCCTGGCGAAAAATTGTCCTGAGCAGATGGGCATTTAATCTGGTGGCATGAATTCCTAGCCAATCCATATCTTCGTAAGATACTTTTGTAATCAGATCAGCTGCTTTTTGATAGACCCGACAAATTTTGCCGCCTCCGGCAACAATGATAAATCGGAAGTCCCTTTTAATATATTTCAAAATTAATTTGCGAAACTTTTTCAGAAATCGGATATTTATTTCCCCCGGTCGCGGGACAATTATTGAACCTCCCAAACTAATAATGATTGTTTTTTGGTTCTCCATGTCATTTCTGGCTTTCATTGTAACATAAATTAGATTGTGCTACAATTTACTAATCGCACCTTATTTTCGCACACTGAAAATTTCATAAGGAAGGAGGAGAAATGTCAAAGGACTGTCCTGAAAGAATGGAATAAAAAATAAAAAAGAAAGGAGGAAAAAAATGGAAAAGACCGAGAAAAAACGGAAAGAGAGGTTTGAAACCTTTCCCACGGAATTGCCAGGAGTTCAATTGAGGATTGAGCCAGGGATTAAGCTTGATATTTTGCGAAAAACAACGAAGAGCTTTTACCAACTGGCCAAGCAGTTTGCTGAGGTCAAATTCCAGATTGACGATTTGACTGAACAGCAGGATCCTCGAAGGGAAGAAATCATTGGTGTAGCTAAAGAACACGAGGGGCTTCGCGGCCTCACCTCAGAAGAGGACAATTTTGTTCTCACTGTCATTCCAAGAGAGAAGATAATTTGGAATCGAGAGCTACTTAAAGAATCATTGGGCATCGCTTACTCAGCTGTAACCAAGGAAGATCTAGCAGTTAATATTTCAGTTCCAGTTGGTTTTCTCACCGAAAAGGGAATTACAATTTCTGAGGAAGTAATGGCAAAAGCGATAGCTAAGGCTTTGGTTAATCTGGGTATTTCCAAGGAGGACTTGGCTAAGGTGATGCGCCAGGAAGTGAATATAAACCTTGATGAGGAAAAAGTGAGCGAGATGGTTAGTCAAGGTCGAGTTGAACTCCAAGAAGGAGCTAAGACTTCAGAAATCACCTGGACAATAAGAGCGGACCGGCTCAAAAAATAAAAAGAGGTTTCCAAAAAGTCTCAAGGTCTGATGGGGGCTAGAAATAGCCCCCTTATTTATTAAATTTTATCTTTTGTGGTAAAATAGGATAAAGGTCAAAAATAATAATTAGTTAAGTTTTTATTAAACCATGCTTGAAGTAACTAAAGATATTTTAAAAGATATTTACAAAGAAAGGCCAAGGAATATCAGAAAGTATGATTATGGATTATTGGTAGTCGTTGGCGGCTCGGAGTTTTACT
>Ga0210042_1001974_pt1 | contig 16116 bp, 6 predicted proteins | sample CryGeymeta201518_FD_183982 | JGI IMG/M metagenome (GOLD analysis project Ga0210042, IMG submission 183982) | Groundwater microbial communities from Crystal Geyser aquifers in Utah, USA - Crystal Geyser metaG 2015-18 (SPAdes) (version 2) | ecosystem: Environmental > Aquatic > Deep subsurface >... | reverse complement strand
ACACCGAAGTGGAAGTTCGCGGAACTTCCCCGGCAGGCGTGCAGCAGACGTAGGACAGAGGGTATTCTCCCAGACGGAGCCGAAGTCGCACCGGGACTTCGGTGTGTTCTTAACCTTCGCGGGTATACTACAACCGGAACTTGCCCGGGACGCCCTACTTTCGCGCTTCGGTTGCCTCGCTCAACCTGCCCGGCAAGGTGTTCTGGAACGACTTCGATCAAGTCAGCTACAAGTACCACGAGAAGGTGAAGGCAGACCCCGCCCTCAAGCAGTGGGAATACCAGATGGGGCTGACCGACACGCCGGAGGAGTTCGTCTGGATGTGTCGCCGAGAGGTCGGCATGGAGCTGGCGCAGGGCGCACAGCTTGCTCACTTCGACATCCACGGCGGATACTACGAAGACCCGCAGATCATGCAGGGAGTGGCGGACCTGGTCCGTATCCGCGAGGAGGCGCTCCGCATCCCCGAGCGGACCTCGAATGCTGAGGTCCTCCTGCTGGTGGACGAGGACTCTGAGCACTACCTCCGCTTTCGCAGCCCGGTCACGACGCAACTCCTCAGCGCGCAGATCGCGGTGATGCCGTTCGTCGCGCCCTGCGACGCGGCGCTCCTGTCCGATCTGCCCGAACTGGACACCAGCCGCTACAAGCTGGTACTGGTCCTCAACGCCTGCAAGCTCGACCGCGCCCAGCGCGAGGCACTCGCGCAGAAGGTGACCTGCAACGGCAGAACGGTGGTCTGGCTGCATGCACCGGGGCTCTTCAGCGAGTCCGGGCGCGACGAAGGCAATCTGCGCGAGGTGACAGGTCTCAACGTCGTCCGGAGCCCGTCGCCTTCATCCGCCACAACAGCCACTCTGGTGGGCGAAGGCGCGGGCCACGCCGAGGAACTGAAGCTCGTGCCCGGCGAACCGTTCCGCATCGAGGATCCCGCGGCCGACCCGCTGGCGGTCGCAGCCGATCAGACGCGGCAGGTGGTTACTTCCCGCAAGCAGCTCCCCGGCTGGACGTCGGTCTACTCCGCCGCGGCGCCACTCACCGCGCGCCTCCTGCGCCGACTGGCGGCTGCGGCCAAGGTGCACCTGTATGTGGATGACCCGGAAGTGCTGGTCTTCACCAACCGGCACTATACTCGCGAAGGTTAGGAATACACCGAAGTGGAAGTTCGCAGAACTTCACCCGTGGGCGTGTGGTGAGCACCCAACACACTGCTGTGCACGCAGAGGCGTCGAACTTGTGCAATAGCTTCGGTGTATTCCTAACCTTCGCGAGTATACCTGACTCTGGGCGCCAGCAAGGCGGGTGGCCCTTGCGCGGTGACGCTTCCAGCGCCGCGAACCGTCACCGACCTGGCCAGCCGCAGCGTCGTGTGCAGGAACGCGCGTCAGTTCACGGTCGCCCTGCGGCCCAAGGAAGTGCGGCTCTTCTTCCTCGACGACTGAACAAGCGTACGGCATCGCTCACTGCACCCTCGCCCCAGCCCACGTTGCGTGGTCGGAGTTGATGTTGTCTCCGGCGTCGGTGCACACGAGGCGAAGTTGGCTCGCCCCGGAGAGGTCCACGTCGACGTCCTGCGGCGGCTCGCCGCCTCTCAACACGCCGCTCTCGAACACGCGCTCCCACTTGCCGTCGCGCAGCACCTCCACGGCGAAGGTGCACGTGCCGGCCTTGCCGGCTTCGTCGTCGAGGCCGATGGTCGCCTTGAAGCGCGTTGCCCTCGCAAGCCCACCGGCCAGCGCATACGTCGCGTGGCTGCGCCCGCCGCCCTCCGCCGCCTCCACATGGATCAAGATCGACTTGGGGAAGGACTTGCCGCCGAACGATACCGGTCCCTTCCCCGAGTAGTTGGCATCCTTCTTCAGCCCGCCATGGGCGAAGGCGTCCACCTCGGGCAGGTCGCTCAGGTACACGCCTCCAGCAGGGCCGAGCTTGTGCGCCGTGTAGACTGCCTCTACCGTCTCAGAGCGTTCCGCCTCCCCGCCTGCTGAGGCGAAGGCTGCCGCCTTGAGGGTCGTGGTCTGTGTCAGTTTGAGCGGCTCTCCGTACCGGGGCGACGCCTCCGTCGGTTCACTGCCGTCCGCGGTTGCGTTTGGGCAGGCCGGGCTCGTCGTCCAGAATGGTCACCAACTGGGGGAAGCGGCTCCGCCATGGCTCCTGCTGGTAGGGCACGGCCGCAAGCCGCGTGGTGAGCGTGGTCCAGTTCTCGGTTTCCTTGCCGCTCCAGCTCATCCCGCGGTTGTCGATGTGCATGGGGATAGGGCACTCGACGATGACGTTGTTGTCCATCGCGTTCTCGCGCCCGCCGCCAATGAGGAAGGCGCGGTAGACGCGATAGATCACGTTGCCCACCGAGGTCACGCCGCAGGCGTTGTCATCGACGTAGATCGCCTGGTTTCCGACATGCGCGCTGCCGCCGAAGTCCATGGCGTCATGCGGCGCGTCGTGGATCAGGTTGTGCGAGGCACGGCAGCCGACTCCGTTGAGGAACAGCGCATCCTTGTGCGTGCGGAAGATCCGGCCGAAGTGGTGGATATGGCAGTTCTCGGCGAAGTTGTCGCAGGGGGTCAGCGTAGCGCGGTCGCCGCCGCTCAGCGAGACGCCCGCGCCGCCCATGTTGTAGAGATCGCACGACAGCACGCCGTTGTCCGTGCCGCCGTCGATCTTCACAGCATCCGTCGCGATGTTGCGAATGGTGCAGCCCGCCAACCGGTTGTGGCTCCCGCCCGCCATCGTCACCGCCATGCCGCGGGCAAACTCGAAGGTGAGCCCCCGGAACGTGACGTTGGAGACACCGGTGAGCGAGACCATCGGCGCCTCCAGTAGCGACAGCCCAATCTCCTTTCCTGCTACCGGCGACGGCGGCCAGAAGTAGAGCACGCCGGTCTTTCGGTCCACGAAATACTCGCCGGGTGAGTCCAGCTCTTCCAGCCGCTTCAGCACTCCCGCGTCCGTCACCGGCAGGAACGCCTCCGGCGGAATCGCCGGCCCGCCGACAATCCGAGGCTGTTGACCCTCAACGGCCCGGTAGACCACCGGCGCCCCCTCCGCGCCCGAATCCTGCTCCGTCAACTCGAACGCCTTGTCGCGTCGGTACACGCCACCCCGCAGCCACACAGTGACTCCGCCGCCTTGTCCCTTCAATCCGCGGGCAGCGTCGCGAGCCCGTTCGAGCGCAGCGAACGGCGCGTCGCGAGCGCCGGGGTTGGCGTCGTTCCCAGTGGGGGCGAGGTAGAGGTCGGCGGCGTCTGCTTCGTGCATGAGGCAACCGAAAGAGAGTACCGCGCAGAGCGCAAGGATCGTCACAGTCAAGTTGTTCACAGGAACCTCCGTTCGGTTGCGGTGCGCCCGCCAACGCTGAGCCGCCCTGAGTCTTCCACCAAGCACGTCGGCTCACGCGCCGCGCAACAACCGAACGAAACCAGCCTGCTCGAAGTGAGGGTCGGTAATGAGCACATCCCGCAACCCGGTTATTGAAGCAGCGACCCAGGCGCCGCGACCAACATTTGTCTCTCCGGCGCGCCGCTGCTTCCGTACCCAAGCGCCAAATCAGCGTCGATTCGGTCGTTGTCCCCGGGGCCCGGATCTCCGCTTCGCCAAGCGCCGAAGTGACGTCGCAGGCGCTCGTCTCGTTCGCAGCGTAGCTGCACCGCGAAAGTGGGTGTCCGCACTACCACCGTCACGGTCTGCCCTTCCACCAAGGCGACCGGCACTTTGGGACGCAGAAGCCCAGACTCGTAGACAGCCTCGATTGCTCTTCCCATGTTCCCTTGCTCCTTGTGGTTCCGGTAGTCCATATCGGGCAGAACTGACTGTCAAGCGTGGACACCGCCGGGACAATGCTAGTTGCGCGCGCGTCCAGAGTGCCTTGGCTCCTCCCTCAATCCACCGGCCCGGGCCGCACGATCCGGGGCGCGTTCTGGATCTTCGGGCGCACTGCCAGCCAGTCCACGCCTTGGAACTCGGGGTCGGGGATCTCTCGGACTTCTTCTTCGCCTCGGTAGGGGCACATGGTGTCCACCCAGGCGATGAGTTTGAGGAGGCTGAGGGGGTCGATTTTGACGTTGTGGTGTTTGCCGCTGGAGGCGAGGTCGATGAGGCGGCTCTTGTAGGAGAGGGCGGTCATGGGTTGGGGGGTTGTGTAGGCGGCGGGGTCGGTAGTGCTGTAGGCTTCAACGAGGAGGGTGTCGGCGATGCCGAAGCCGGGTGGAGGGGTGTCAGGCTTCTGGTAGGGGCTGCCCCAGGAGGGTCTGCCGATGAGGGTGAGGTAGGGTTCGGTGAAGATGGGGGAGCTGGGGCGTTCGGTGAGGTCGAGCACCTTCCGGGCTTCGCCGTTGCCCTGGTGGCACTTGCCGCAGTACTTGTCCAACGTCGGCTGCACGAAGCGTGGGTAGCTGATGGTCTCGTCGCCCCACGGTGGCGGGGTGATCTGCTGGGGCGCCTTGCTCAGGGCGAGGCCGGGTTGCGGGTTCTCGGGGGCTCTGCTGTGCGACTCGTGGCAGCCGAGGCACCCACGGGTCTCCCCGGGCATGACGCTGACGAAGCTGCGCATGGTCTGCAGTGCCCGCTGATTCTCGTCGAGGAGCTGGAAGTGGAGCGATAACCCAGGAGGCGCGTGGAAGGCGACGGAGCCGTCCTTCTCAATGGGGACCGTCCCCAGAATGCGCTTCACCCCTTCGGACTGCAACGCCGACACCACCGGACCGGTGGAGAGGTATGGGCGCTTGTACCAGTAGGTGTACGTCTTGGGGTCGATGTTGAGGACGCGCAGGTACTTCGCTTTCCCCTTCAGCTCCGGCGGCGCGCCCTGGTACACGTCGCCGCTGAAGATCACTCCGTCTTTCGGGTGCAGGCGCTCGGCGCGCGTGGGCCACGCGACATGGTCGGAGAGGAGGGGCGGCTTCGGGCGCGGCTTGAGGGGGATCGCGTGGAAGAGGTTGTTGACGCCCTCGTAGATCAACTCGCGGTTGCCCTCGGTGTCCATCAGGTAAAGGACGAACTTGCCGCCGCGGTTGGCGGACACCAGGAAGTCGTGCTCGCTCAACGGGTAGGGTGAGTAGTACGCCTGGTACGCGCCGCTGGCGTGATACTTGGGTGACTCGATGGGATCGACGGGACCGTTCCCGGACTCGGGCCAGCCGACGTCGGCTGTTACCTTGGTCAGCCCCTCGGGGAAGTTGAAGCCGCCTTGCGGGTCGATGATCCCGACGGAGCCGCTGAACCAGTTGTGGTGGGCGCTGCCGGCAAACATGACGCGGCGGCTGCCGGGGATGCTGCGGGCGTCCTTGAGCAAGTCGGGCCACACGCTCTGGTTGCCCCAGAAGGTGCTGACGTAGGTGCCGTCCGGGTTGATGGTCCACAGCGATTGGTCGCGCCAGAGCGGCTTGTCGGTGTACTCCCAACGGGTGTAGATCACCCGGCCGTCGTTCATGACGGAGGGGAGGTAGTCGGGCTCATTGTTGGCGGAGATGAGGTAGACGTGCTTCCCGTCGCGGTCGCAGCGCGCGAGAACGAAGGCGTTGGTCGGCGGCATGCAGCGCACGTAGGTGTGCGCGCGGGTCGTGCTGAACAGGAGGTGTTTGTCGTCGGGCAGGTAGATGGGGTCGAAGTCGTCGTACGGTCCGTCGGTAAGCTGCGTCAGGCCGGAGCCGTCCACGTTGATCTCGTAGAGGTGAAACGACTTCTCGTTGTGCGGCTTGAAGCAGAAAAGCACTCGCTGCCCGTCGTAGGAAACGTCGGGTCGCCAGAAGGAGCCGTGTAGTGGCGCTTCTGGCATGAGCTGCGTGAGCTTGCCTCCGGGGCCGAGTCCGTCCAGCGCCAACAGTCGCGCGCCCGGCACCGCCATGTAGCCCAGTCGGTGCCGCGTTTCGTGCGGCCATTCGGAGCCCGCCGGGAAGGGCATATCGACGAAGAGCACCTTGGTGAAGTCGACGGCGGGATTGCGGAACATGATTCGGCGCTTCACTTCCCGGACGCGGAAGTAAAGCGCCGGGTCAGCAGTAGTTGTCGTCGCGGCCTGCTCCTCCAGCGTCTTGAGTTCTGCCAACTCCGGCGCGAAGTCCACTGCGGCCGGCGACTGGGAGCTGATCCGGTCGGCAAGCTCGCGCGCCCACCCAAGCTCGCTGCGGATCCGTGCTGGGATGGGATTGCCGCCCGCTTGGTGCAGCCAGTCGCGCTGGAGGACCTCCTCGGCCTCGGCCGCAGTAAGGCTGCGAGTCATCGGCGTCTCGGGCTTGAGGTAGGGCGCGACCGCTTCGGACACATACGGCCGGAACTGGATCTGCGGCCCGGCTGCGAGAACCAACTGGATCCACTCGGGCGAGAACCGCGCCGTTTCGCCACTGGCCTTCAGCCGGTCCAACTGCTGCTGGAGTTTGTCCGCCGCTTCCCACTTCCGCAGCTCCTCCGGCGTCTGCTTCTGCCGCTGGTGCTCGGTGAGCGGCTTGTACTCCAGCAGTAGCCCAACCATCCGCTCCGCCGCCGCGACCTCGATCGCGTCGTCGCGGGCGGTCAGGTACTCAAGCGGGTTGGCGCCGGTCCAGTTGGTGAAGTTGGCGTAGTCTTCGGGAAAGGCGGCGTTGAGCTTGGTCAGCAGCAACCCGGCCAAGTCGCGGTCCAACGGGACACGCTTCTCGATCCGGTTCTTCCGGCAGCTTGCCAGCGTCTCCGCGAACGACTGTTGCGGCGCATAGAACGCGCTGAGCGTCCCCTCCAGCCCCTTGGCGAGCCGCTCCTGCGACTCGACGCCGCTGCGATAGAGCAGCGTGACTTCGTCAGGCGTCAGCGCATCCGCGTAGACCCGCAGGTCATCCAGCGATCCCTGGTAGAACTCGCCCGTCCCTGAACTGGAACCAATGAAGGCTGGCGCGTCGGTCTGAACGGTCAGCTTGCCGGTGCGTTCGAGCGACCCGATCTGCTGACCGTCCAGGTAAACGCGCATGACCTCGCCGTCGAACGTCGCCGCGCAATGGTGCCACGCGCCGTCCGACACGGCGGGGGTGATCTCTGCGTCGCACTCCTCGTAGCCGCCCGCGTTGAGTCCGAACGAGAGAATCCGGCCGCCTTCTTGGAAGGAAAACAGCAACCGGTTCGGGCACTCCTGGCGGAAGAGTTCCCGGAAGCCGCTCAGGTCTGCCGGGCGCGCCCACACTGCGAGGCTGACCTTCGACAGCTCCGTCGGCACCACGCCAGCCGCCTGTAGCACGTTCTCGCCGTGCAGGTCCAGTGCGTTGCCGTGGACGCCGCGCGTCCGCGGAATCAGCCGCTCCGATTCGACCGACAGCGCCTGTTTGCCAGTCGCCTCGTGGAGGGTGGCGCCGCCCTTCTCGTTGAACTCCCAGTGCGCCAGGAGCGGCTTGCCCAGGCTTGGCTCGCCACCAGCGACGTCCTCGGACAGCGCCGCGAGCGCCGCCACCCCGGCCTGGTACAGGCGCCCGACTTCGTCGGCCGTCAATGCCTTGGCGTAGATCCGCAGCTCGTCCAGCGCGCCCTGGAAGCACTCGCCGCCGTTGGACGACCCGATACACGCGAGCGCGGCGCCGCCGGCGACAATGGCGCCCGGCCGTTCGAGCGAGCCGACCTCCTTACCATCGAGGTAGACGCGCATGAACTTGCCGTCGAAGGTCGCTGCACAGTGGTGCCAGTTGCCGTCGAGAACCAGCGCCGGCTCAATCGGCGCGTCGCACTCGACATAGCCATTGACATTCAGCCCCAACGACAGAAGCGTGCCGTTCTCCTGAAACGCGAAGAGCACGCGGCTGTCGCCATCTTCCTTGCGGAAGATCTCGGTATACCGCTCGAAGCCGGTCGGCAGCACCCAGGCACTAAGCGCAATCTCCGGCATCGCACCGAACAGCGGCTTGCCGGAGACCCGCAGCACGTGGTTGCCGGACAGCGTGAGGGCAGTCCCGAACAGTCCCTGGGTTCGCTCCGCCAACTGCCCCCGCTCCGGCGAGGCGTCATGCCCGTTGTCGCTGGAGTCGACGCAGGTGCTCCCGAACAGCTCTCCAAATGCCCAGTGCGCGATCAGGGGCTTGTCCACACCGGCGGGCTCGCCGGCTTCGCCCCGACCAATGCCGGTCACTCCGACGAAGACGGCAACGGCGGCCGTACACGTCAGCGCGACCCCGAAGCCCCGCAACAGACTGGCACGCACAAACTGCATGAGACGATTCCCCCTGTGCACCGCTGCTGTTCCTGGTCTGGCTCGCGCAGTGCGCACTTGCCCCATGGTAGCACGAGAGACCGGTCCGCGGAACGGGGGCGGCCCAGGCCTACTTCAGCTCTGCCGTTCCCCAAGCACTTGGCATGTTAAGCACGGTCCAGTCTTTCGGGCGCGGCCAGTAGACTTCGCGTTTCGTGTCGCGCCCCTGAACGGTGAGATTGAGACACAACCCGAGGGACTTGCCGGGCGCGGGCGAAAAGCCGTTGAGCGCCGCGGCGGGGAGGACGGCTTCCACGACGTAGCCGGTGCCTTGCTTGGCGGCGAAGCTCTTGACGCCCGGCAGGTCGTAGATTGTGGCTGGGATCTCGTCGAACCGTTTCCAGCGACCCACGTATACGCGCTTGTCGTCGATCAGCGGACACAGCCAGAACTGGTGGTCGGTGACTTCGAACATCTTGCGTTCCTGCTTGTCGTTCGCGGTGTCAACGAAGACTTCGAGGCAGTCCTGTAGCCAGAATGCCTTGGGGTCGGTGACCAGGAGGCGGGAGTCGTCAACCTTGACGGCAAGGTGCAGCCCCTCCGCCGAATAGCCGGCATACACCGCGACGCCCGGCTTGCCGGCGTCGCAGCCCAGCGCCCAGTCGGGGAGCTTCGCCGCAGCGGGCCAGTCGTCCAGCTTGCCGTCGCAGAGGAGGTTGGCCACGCGCGGCAGCGGAACCACGGGCGGGATGAGGCCCGCCTGGGCGAGCGGTTGCCCGCCCTCGTTGAGCACCTCCAGCTCCGCGCGCTCTTCCGGCTGCCACGAGGGGCGCCACGTGACCGGCAACTCAACCTTCGTCGCTTGCGCTGCCGGCAGCGTCAACTCCTGGTCGGCCGGCGTCACTTCCCATCCCGCCGGGACGCGGGCTTTGAGCCGGACGGTCTTCACCGACTTCGAGCGGTTCCGCAGGCGGACCTGCGCCGTGGTCCGGCCCGAAGCGCCGGACAAGGTCACCGGCGACAACGCGAGCGGCCTGTCGATCCGGATGGTCGTAGCCAGTCGCTTCTCGACCTGCCCTTCGCGGACGGTCACTGCGATCCGGTTCTGCCCGTCTGTCTCCGCGTCGGGAATCGCCAAGGCGAACGGGACCTGAACCGTCTGCCCGGGCGGAACGTCCAGGGCGAGGGTCGTGCGGTCGGCGGTCCAGCCCTTCGGCGGCGTGACGCTGCAGGTGGCCCGGAGCGGCGTCGCGCCGCGGTTGGTCGCGCGGACCTCGAGGGTAAAGGCGTCGCCCGCGGTCAGGCGCATGAACCAGGGCGACTTGAGGTCGAACGCAGCTTGCTTCACGAGCGGGTCGTCTTCCGACACGCCGTCGATCCAGATCGGTGCGAGCGTCAGCGCGTGACGCCTGCCCTTCAGTGGGTTGCCATACATGTCGAAGCACTCGCCGCTGCCGAACTCCACCACCGTGTCCTTCCCGTCCTCTTGCAGCTTGAACGCGCAAGCGACCAGCCGCCCGCGGTCGCGCAGCACCTGGCCGAAGGTGTTGTCACCCAACTCGAAGGTGCCGACGGGTTGGGGCAGCTTGAGGAAGTGGACCATGGCCGCCATGGCAGCGGAAGCGGGCTTCGGCTCGTCCGCCGGGTTCCAGATGCCGCAGCCGTCGAAGAACTGCTTGGGCGGCTCTTTGGTGTCGCGGTTCCAGTACCAGAACAGCTTGTCGATACCCGCCGACAGCCCCAGCAAGTAGCCGCGCTGCAGGTAGGCGGCCTGCACCGGCTCCGAGACGATGTGCCCGGCCAGCGTGTCCCAGCCGAACTCGGTCAGCCACGCTTGCCGCTGCTTGCCGTCGGCCCGGCCCGCGGCAACGAAGTCTCGTAGTGCGTCGAAGAACGACCGCGGCGACTCCTCTTCGCCGCCGACGTTGCGGTTGATCGTGTTCAGCTCGGGGGCGTCGGTGCCGCAGTAGTGGTGGCAGTTGACCACGTCGATCTGGTCGAAGGCGCCGCTCTTCACCAGCCCTCCAACCTGTTCGGGGAAGATGCCCGCAGTGCCCTGCTCGACGGCGAGCAGCTTGTCGTCGAGGAAGTTGACCGCTCGGCCGAAGGTCTCGTGATACGCTTTGTAGGCGGCCCAGTCGCGCGCGGCTTCGGCCGTTCCGTAGGTGTAGTCGTACTCGTTGTCCAGTTCCCACGCGGTGTAGTCGGGAAACGACACCAGGACGTGCATCAGGTCGCTCTTCCACTTGCGGTCCGGAGCGAACCTGCCGGCCTTGATCGCTTCGCGATCGAGGGCGCCCGACAGGCACGGGAGCCCCCTCAGCCCGGCAGCTTTGAGCTTGGCGTCCATCTTCGGGTACCACGGCCAGCCGGCGTACCTGCCGTCGTCGCCGCGCGCGCGCAGCAGCCACTCGAACGTGTAGGCGTAGTCGCGGACCCAGTTGAACCCCGTCCGGGCCAGCGCGTCGTACGCCACGCCGGGGTTGCCGCCATGGATGTTGATGCCCCACGGCGAGGCCTGCTTCTCCTCGGCGGTGTACGTGTGCGGCGCGGGGATGAAGGAGAACCGAAGCGCCTTCCGCAGCTTGTCCCCGGTGGACACCTCGCAGGTGACTGTCAGCTCGTGCACGCCGAAGCGGGTCGGTTCGAGGGCGATGGTCTCGCTGTGCAGGTCGGTGAACTCGAAGTCCTTCCTCTTCTCCGCCCACGGCTGCCCGCCCAACTGACAGGCGCTCCACGAGACGTTGCCCGTCAACGCCTTGCCAAGCCACGAGTCGAACAACAGCGAGAAGCGAACCGGTTCGCTCTTGAGGAACACGTTTCGCTCGTGGGGCGCCTGCAACTGAATATCGAGCAGCTTGGTCTTCGCGGGGTCGATCCCCGAGAGGTCGGTGGCAACGCGGAGGTCGTCCACGCGGAGGTGGGCGTCGGCTTTGTCCGCTTGCTTCCCCCAGTTGTGCCCGACGATGCTGGCGAGGGCCAGGGGCTGCGGCCAGTCCAGCGGAATGGTGAACTCCACCTTGTGCCATTCGCCGGCCTTGCCGCCCAGGTCTGCCTCCATGTTGCGCCCGTTGAACTGGTCCTTGCCGTCAGGCCCTTTGAACTTGAGCAGCCAGAAGAACCCCTCTTCCAGCGGCTTCGTCCAGAGGTTGACTGTGCGGCAGGCTCCGGGGATGGCGCCGCCCGGCGGCAGCACGCCGAAGGCGGCGAAACCCTTGCCCGAGTAGCGGGCCTCCACCTCCATCGACTTCGTGGAGCGGCCGTTCAGGTCCGCCGGGACGTCGTCGACAAGGCGCGAGTCGCCCGGCGCCATGCTGCCCCCGTCGGGCGTCCAAGCGGCCGTCTCGAAGTCGGCCACGAGGCGTTCGAGGAGTTGCCCCTTGGCCGGCGGCTGTGCCGAGCCCGGGGCGCAGGACAAGAGCAGGGACGCAATGCAGGTGAGACTGAGGGACATTGGGCGGTTCCTTCCTCGTTGGCGGCGTGCGGAGAGCCCTTGCGGACCGCTGAGAGGTCTTCCACGTCGTCGCCCGGCCTCCTTCCGCGGCCGGCCCGCGAGGGTGCCAGCTCGCGCTTTCGCGCTGTGCCCGCGTTCAGGACGCCCCAACTCGTTGGGAGCTTCCGCGCCCCAGTTCCCGAACAAGTTCGGGCGTCCTCCGGGAGCGCGAACACTCCCTTCGTCCGCGCTCCCCACAAGGAAATCGGCCGCCGCCGGGGAACCACTTGCCTTCACCCCGGAATGCGAGGACACCGGATGCGCCCTACAAGACTTATCGCCGCAATCGCGATCATGGTGTCGGGTGCCGTCCCGGCGCCAGCCCAAGAGCAGACAAAGACGCTGTTCACCGAAGGCTTTGAGAAGCCCGACGGAACTGGAACCCTCCCCCTCGGCTGGACGCACTTCACCGCGCTGCGCACGGTCAGCCTTTCCACGGAACAGGTCTACGAAGGCAAGCACAGCCTCCAGCTCGTCGATGAGGATGCAAAGCTGGCGGTCGGGCTTCGCAGCCCGCACTTTGCGGTCACGCCGGGCCAGCACTGCTGGGTGAGCTGGTGGTACTACGGTTCGAAGGGCAACAACCAGTCGCTCTACCTCGAGTTCTGGACTGCTGACGGCAAGCGCCCTGCCGAGACCCTCCGCTCGTGGCCGTGCCGCGGCGCGGAACAGTGGACGCGAGGCGTGGCACGGGCGAAGGTTCCGCCCGCCGCGGCGACGGTGACCGTCCATCTCAACAGCTACTCGACGAATGTCGCCGCGGGTTACTTCGACGACTTGGAGTTGGGGACGGGAGCGAAGTCCATGTATGACCGCACCCCCAAACCGCCGGCGGAGGTGAGCCACCCGTGCGGGCTGTACAAGCCGGCCGATGTCGACCGGGCCAAGCGCAATGCCGAGAAGCACGAGTGGGCGAAGCAGGTGGTGGCGGGGTTCGAGTCGGCCGCCCGGTTTTGGGTGGAGTGTCCTGAAGACAAGCTCTCCTACTGGATCCCGGCCCTCACGCCGTTCCGTGTCGTCGACTGCCCGAAGTGCGGCGCCGGCTGGCGATTCGCCTGGGAGGGCGGCGGCTACGACCAGCTCAAGTGCCGGGGTTGCGGGTTCACGTGGCCCGACCCGGCGTGCACCGAAGAGAAGACGCAGACGTTCCTCGACCCGGTCGGCGAGGAGCAGGCCGTCCCCCACTACGAGGGCAAGCCGTCGACGGTTTACGGTGCCGCGCAGACCTCGGTCTATCGACTCAGCGGCCGGCTGCGGTACCACCGAATCAACACGCTGGGCAGCCTCGGCGCTGTCGGCAAAGCATACGCCTTCAGCGGCGACAGGCAGTACGCCGACACCGTCCGGCGAGTGCTGCTGCGGCTGGCAGAGGTGTACCCGCACTACCTCGCGCACGACTGGAACCGGATCTACGACGACTACAGCAACCTGCAGTCGGGCAAGTTCTCGGGCTGGAAGCTGCACGATGCCGGCGTCTTCATTCAGTTGGCGACAGCATACGACCTGACCTACAACAGCGGCGTCTACAGCGACGCCGACAAGGTGAGAATCGAGGAAGGCTGCTTCCGCGAGTTTGCCCGACTGATGACTGCCACCAGCCCCCGCGGCTGCTGCGTCAACGACGGGCCGACGGCCATGGCCGCCGGTGCCCTGACCGGCCTGATGCTCGGCGACCACAACGCCCTCGCCTGGGCCGTGGAGCCGCCCGACGGTTTCCTCGGGTTCCTCGAAGACTACTTCCTGCGCAACGGGCACTGGTACGAAGCGTCGCCGTCCTACGAAGGCATGACCCTCGGCTCGCTCTACGTCACGCCCGAGGCGCTGCGCGGGTACAGCGACCCGCCTGCCTACCAGAAGCCGGATCGGTACGACAACCTGGATCTGTTCACACACCCGCTCCTGAAGAAGATCCTGGTCGCCAGCGCCTACGAACGCATGCCCGACGGCTGCCTCCCAGCGACGAACGACTCCACCTTCGGCGCGACGTACCCGCGCACTCGGGCGGAGCAGAACTACTTCTGGTACCCAACAGAACGCAACCTGCAGCTCATGGCGTGGGCGTTCGGTGGCGAAGTCGGCGACGAGGGCGGCGAGTATACGCTGTTCCGGCGCGACCCGGAGCTGGACTTCAGCAACGTCCGGCCCCTGAACCCGTCCGGCGCGAGCGTCGTCCGGCCCGACGTGGGCTGGGCAATCTTGCGCTCCGGCGACTCCGCCAACGACGCGGACGGGCGGCGTCCGAGCGCTGCACTGATGCTCGACTACGGTCCCTTCGGCAGCGGTCACGGCCACCCCGACCGGCTGAACCTGAGCTACTACGACTTCGGCAAGGAACTCGTCACCGACCTGGGCTACCTCTCGTGGGGACACCCCTTCCATCCCTGGCTGCGCAGCACCGCTTCGCACAACCAGGTGATCGTCGACGGCAAGCCGCAGGCGCATGCGGCGGGCGAACTGGAGGCGTTCTGGGGGCAGGGGAACGTGCAGGCGGTTATCGCGTCCGCGCCGGCTGTGTATGCCGGCACGGTGGAGACGTACCGCCGCAACCTGGTGTTCGTGGACCACGGCGCCGGCCAGCGCTACGTGGTGGACCTGTTCGAGGTCCGAGGCGGCAAAGACCACCAATACGCCTTCCATGCCGACGGCGAGACGTTCCATCCGCCGGTTCTCGACTACAAGGACGCCGACACAAACGCCCTCGGCGACGAGTCCACCGGTTACACCTGGCTGAAGGGGCTGAAGCAAGCCGCGGCGCCGGACGCCTTCGTCTGTGACTGGGTCTCCGACGACAAGCAGAACCTCGGCACGCGGCTGCACGTGCTGAGCCAGCCGAACACGCAGCTCTTCCACGGCACCGCCCCCGGCCTGCGCGACCATTCCAGTCCCTTCGGCAAGCGCGACCTGCATTGCATCTACGTCCGCCGCCCCGGCCCGGAGAACCGCTTCCTCTCTGTAATCGAAGCGTTCAAGGGCGAGCCGACGATTGCGCAAGTCAAGCAGCTTGCGGCGAAGACAGCCGCCGGCCAGGTGCGAGCGGTCGAAGTCCGCTTCGCCGACCGCGTTGACCTCGTGCTCCTCGCCGACGAGCAGGCTGCCGGCAGCGCGATCACGCTGCCCGAGTACCCCGCCCTCCGCTTCACCGGCCGGATGGCGTTCGTCAGCCTCAAGCAGGGCGCTCCCGTTGCGCTGTGGATGCTGCGCGGGCAGTCGCTGGCGTTTGGCGAAGTCAGCCTCACGGGCGTCCCGGGATACAAAGGTAGGATCGTCGCGAGAAACGAGGCCGCAGGCACGATCACCGTCGATGCCGACCTCCCCGAAGGGGCCGCCTGGGCGGGGCAGCAGTTGCTGGTGGGCGGCTACTCCGATGGCGCGTACGCCATGGAGTCTGTCCGCAGAGACGGCGGGAAGACGGTCGTCCGACTGGCCGGCGAGCCGGTCCTGCACTTCAAGGAAGGCGACCCCTTCAGCGTTGTCTCGGCGGTGCGCTTGACACGATGAACGAGATGACTTCCCAAGAACGGGTCCTGCGCGCCCTCCGCCGCGAAGAGCCAGACCGCGTGCCCCACTTCGAGTGGGCCGTCGACCGCCGCGTCCGCGAGGCGCTGTGCCCCGGCTGCCGCGACTTCCAGGAGTTCGCCGTCCGCATGGGGCACGACGCAGTGCTGGTGTCGCCTGACTTCGCGAAGGAGCAGGTGGGCCCGGGTCGCTGGAGGAGCGAGTGGGGGTACGTCGTGGAGATGGGTCGGGAGGAGCACGGCGTCGAGGTGGAGTGCCCAATCCGCACCCGCGACGACTTCGACCGCTACTCCCCGCCCGACCCCTGCGCGCCGGGCCGGTTCGCCGCCGTCGAGCAGGCGGTCAAGGAGTTCAAGGGCGACAAAGCCATCGGCGTCCACCTGAATGACGTCTTCTCCCTCCCCCGCTACCTGATGGGGATGGAGAACCTGCTGATGGCCATTGCCCTCGATCCCGACTTGGTCGGGGCGCTTGTTGAGCTATCCGTCGAGACCAACCTCAAGCTCGCCCGCGAGGTCGCTGCCCGTGGCGCCGACTTCGTCTGGACGGGCGACGACTACGCGCACACCTCGGGCCCGCTGATGTCGCCGGCGCACTTCCGCGCGCTGTTCTTCGGGCCGTTGTGCCGGGTGGTCGCCGGGTTCAAGGAACTGGGTCTGTTTGTCATCAAGCACACCGATGGCAACCTCTGGCCGATCCTCGACATGCTCGTCGACTCCGGCATCGACTGCCTGGACCCGCTCGACCCACTGTCCGGCATGGACCTCGCCGAAGTCAAAGCGAAGTACGGCCACCGCGTCGCCCTCAAGGGCAATGTAGACTGCGCCCAGACCCTGAGCTTCGGCACACCCGATGACGTGATCGCCGAGACCAAAAAAGCCCTCCGCAAAGGCGCCCCCGGCGGCGGCTTCATCCTTTCCTCCAGCAACTCCATTCACTCGTCGGTGAAGCCGGAGAACTACCTGGC
>Ga0210042_1001965_pt1 | contig 16148 bp, 14 predicted proteins | sample CryGeymeta201518_FD_183982 | JGI IMG/M metagenome (GOLD analysis project Ga0210042, IMG submission 183982) | Groundwater microbial communities from Crystal Geyser aquifers in Utah, USA - Crystal Geyser metaG 2015-18 (SPAdes) (version 2) | ecosystem: Environmental > Aquatic > Deep subsurface >... | reverse complement strand
GGCCCACCAAAAAAACTAATATATTTTTATTAGTAGCAAACTAAGGTAGTAAAAAATTTTATGAAGAAATGTAAAATTGATAAAAGATTAGAGTTTTTAAAAAACCTTACTTCTTATATGTAGGAAGTAAGGTTTTTTTATTTTAAAGCACTCTATTGATCTGAAGAGGGGAGGAATAGTTAATTGATAGAGCAATTTGATATTCTATTAGAATTACAAAAAATAGATAATGATATAAATGAAGAAGAGAAAAAGAAAAAAGAGTTGCCCTCGAGAATAGAAATAATTAATAAAGAAATTCAAGAATTAAAAAATGATCTAAAGAATAAACATGAAAATTATAAAGAATTGCAGCTTAAGTTGAAAAGAAAAGAATTAGATTTATCTGAAAAATCTAACAAGATTAAAAAACATCAGGAAGATTTATACGGAGGTAAGATATCTGATATCAAAGAACTTAAACAATTACAAAGGGTAATAGCTAATTATGAAGAAGAAAAAAATAATATTGAGAACGAACTTTTAAATTTAATGGAAGAAATAGAAGAACTTAATAAATTAGTTAATAAACTTGAGGAAGATTTAAAAGAGAAAGAAAAGTATTTACAAAAGCGTCAACAGGAAATGGAATTATTAGCGGCCAGAATAGAAGAGAGTATGAATTCTTTAAACCTTAAAAGAAAAGAAAGGTTAATTAAATTAACCGATAACCGTCTTCTGAAAGAATATGAACTATTAAAAAAAGAAAAAGGTGGGAAAGCCATTGTCACGGTTAATAGTTCTATATGCCCAGGTTGCTCTCTCGATCTTCCCAGTGATATCATTTATCAATTGAAAAAAGGTCAAATACTAATAACTTGCCCTAATTGTAACCGAATTTTGGTTTGGAAAGGGTAATTCAAGTTAATTGACTTCTTAAAAATAAAATGGTATTTTAAAATAGAAAAAAGAGAATAGTTGATAAATAGTTGATAAGTAGGTCAGGTAATCGCGGAAGAAAAATATTTTCTTCCGAGGAAAGTCCGAGCTCCATAGGGCAGAGTGCTGGGTAATCCCCAGTGAGGGTAACCTCGAGGAAAGTGCTACAGAAAATATACAGCCTAACACTTAAATCTGATACCAGACTTGAGTGTAGGGTAAAGGTGAAAAGGCAGGGTAAGAGCCTACCAGTTGTTAGGTGACTAACAAGCTTAGCAAACCCCACTTGGAGAAAGACCAAATAGGAAGAGGTGTAGCGGCCCGCTTTAATCTTCGGGTAGGTCGCTAGAGATGTAAGGTAACTTACATCCAAGATAGATGATTACCGCCCTTATAATTTAATAAGGGAACAAAACTCGGCTTATGATCTACTTATCAGAATAGAGTAAAAAAAGAGATATAGGAATAGAAAATAATATCCTATATCTCTTTTTTTATTTATTCTTTTTCTTCGAATACTCTCCATAAGTAAATCAATTTTTATAAATAATCCATCTGTCCTACCTAATCCAAAATAATAATTAAAATACTGCTTTCTTTTATGGTTAGAAAAACAAGTTAAAACCGTCGAATTTTCCATATTTTAAAAAAAAATAAAATATTTTTTCAAAAAAAGAGGATTTTTTAAAAAAATGTAGTATACTATAAATAATGGAGTGAAGTGGAGTGAAGTGGAGGATTTAATCTAAAGGAGCATTTATGTTTTTAGGACAATATGAACATACCATTGATGAGAAAGGGCGGTTAATTGTACCGGCAAAATATCGTGAACCTTTAGGTGATAATTTTATTATTACCTATGGTCTTGATGTTTGTCTTTTTGTGTACTCTCTTGAAGAATGGAAAACTCTTGCTGAGAAATTAAAGTCACTTCCCTTGGGACAAAGAGATGCACGAGCATTTAAGAGGATACTATTTTCTCGAGCTACTAATTGTACCATAGATAGTCAAGGTAGAGTGATTATTATGAAATATTTAAGAGAATATGCTCGGATTGATAAAGAAGTTATGATTATTGGGGTGTCAGATAGGATAGAAATCTGGAGTAAAGATATATGGCAAAAATATTTTGATAAGATTGAAGATTCATATGAAGATATTGCGGAAAGGGTATATGAAAAAGAAGAATAATCTATGGTGAATTCTTTTCATAGTCCAGTACTAACAAAAGAAGTTATATATTATTTAAATTGCAAAAAAGAGGGTATTTATATTGATTGTACTTTAGGAGGCGGAGGACATGCTGAATCAATTTTAGAAAAAATATACCCTGATGGTTTGTTGATTGGTATTGATCAGGACATAGAGGCAATCGAAGCAGCAAGTAGAAAATTAAAAAATTATCTGGATAGAGTGAAATTAGTGAAAGATAATTTTAATAATTTAGAAAAGATTTTAAATAACTTAAAAATTAAAAAAGTTAGCGGAATATTTTTTGATTTAGGAGTTTCCTCTCACCAATTAGCAGAAAAGGAGCGGGGATTTAGCTTTAAAGAAGACAGTTATTTAGATATGAGGATGGATTTAACCCAAAAATTTAATGCTGATATTCTGGTTAATAGTTATTCAGAAAAAGATCTGATAGAAATATTCCAGAGATATGGAGAAGAAAGATTTTCTAAAAGAATTGCCCATTTAATAGTCCTAAAGAGGCAAAATAATCCTATAACTACTACCAAACAATTAGCTGATTTGGTGATAAGGGCTCTTCCTAAAACTAAAAAAAAGAGTTGGTGGAGAATTCATCCCGCCACTCGAATTTTTCAGGCGATCAGAATAGAGGTAAATCGAGAACTCGAGTTCTTAGAAAAGGGGTTATATCAAGCTATCCAAGTTTTAGATGATCAAGGAAGGGTAGGTGTTATTTCCTACCATTCTTTAGAGGATAGGATAGTTAAAAATATATTTAAAAAAGCGGAGAAAGAAGGAATAGGACAAAAGGGGTATAACTTAAAAATTATTACTAAAAAACCAATTAGGCCTTCTTTAGAGGAAATAAAGGGAAATCCTAAAGCGAGAAGCGCTAAATTAAGAGTGGCAGAAAAGATAATATCTAATACTATAAATATATAAATAAAATTATCTTTAAAAGGTTTGATTAAGGATTGTAATATGCATATTTCAAAAGGTAAAATCTTAATTTTTAAGGAGGGATAATAGATGACTGATTTAGAAAAATTTAATTTACTGCCTTACTTGCAAAGAAAACTTGACGAATGGTGGAATGGTCTTACGGAAATTGAAAAAAAAACTGTAAAAGATAAAATTAAAGAAGTTTTGGTTTAATTTTTATAATAAAATTGACGATTTAATTTCCTGGTAATAAAAAATTTCGATGAAAAGTGGCGATAAAAAGTGAGAAGTAGTAATAATATTATAATTAGTAGTAATTGTGAATATAAAAATATGTTGGCTATTTATGGATCATTTTTATTTTTAGTATTTTTTATCACTTCCATAATTATTTTTTATATCTCGAATAATATTATATTAACAGAATTAGGATATAAATTAATAGAGTTAGAAAATACTAAGGTAATGTTAGAAGAACAGAATAGGAAGCTTGACTTAAATGTAGAGACTCTTTCTGCACTTGATAGAATTGAAGGAGTTGCTTCTAACCATTTAGGGATGATTAGACCAAAAGAAGTTAAATATATTGTTTTAAACCCTACTCCTCAGGTTAGTTCTCGAGAAGATATTGGAGTAAGCAGTAATAATTATGAAAAAGAAAAGTACTTTTGGGCTAGTCTTAACCTAAATAAATTAGACGACTTGATTTTAGGGCTATTAAAATAATAATACTATAGTTGTAAAAATATATGCAAAAAAAGGTGGGAATTGTTATTGCTTTCCAAAGAAAAAAAAGAACGTCTTACTTTTTTATTCATATTATTTATAATTTTTTATTTTTTATTAATTTATAGATTATATAACATTCAAGTTATTCAAAGTAATAAATTTGAAGAAATTGCCCAACAAGAGCATCTCACTTCTTTTTCTATTGAAGGAGAGCGAGGTAATATTTATGATAGAAATTTAAAGAAGTTAGTTGTTAATGTTGATGTTCAATCCTTATTTGCTATCCCACCTAAAATTAAAAATCCTCAAGAGGCCGCTTTAAAAATATCTTTAATTTTAAATTTAGAAACCAAAGAGGTATTAGATAAATTAAATCAGAAAAGACCTTTTGTATGGATAAAGAGAAAATTAAATGAAACAGAAGTTGAAGAGATTAAAAAATTAAATTTAGAGGGATTAGATTTTTTAAAGGAGAGCAAAAGATTTTATCCTCAAAAATATTTAGCTTCTAATTTAATGGGATTTGTAGGGATAGATAATCAAGGTTTGGAAGGTTTGGAGTCATTTTTTGATCAGGAATTAAAAGGATTACCTGGTTTAGTAGTTTTAGAAAGAGATGCTTCGGGAGGGGAAATACCACTTAGCATTAAAGAACTAAATACTCATCGGGACGGAAATTCTATTGTTTTAACTATTGATGAAGTTATACAGTATATTACTGAAGAAGCTCTAGATAAAGCTTTTCAGAAATACAAAGCTAAAGCCGGAGTTGCTATTGTAGTAGAACCAAAAACTGGCGAAGTTTTGGCAATAGCAGTAAGACCTTCTTATGATCCAAATTATTTTAATAAATATGCTCTCGATTCTTGGAAGGACCTGGCCATAACTAATACCTATGAGCCGGGATCAACCTTTAAAATCGTTACTATAGCTACCGCATTGGAAGAAGGAGTAGTTAAATTAGATGATCAGTTTTATTGTAAAGGGTGGATAAATTATAATGGACATATTTTTCACGATATACACCAACATGGCTCACAAAATCTTACCGATATAGTAAAGAATTCTTGTAATGTAGGTATAATTCAAGTTGGAATAAGGTTAGAAAAAAAGGTTTTTGAAACATCTATTAGAAGATTCGGATTTGGAACGTTAACCGAAATAAATTTACCTGGTGAAGCAAATGGATTAATAAGAAGTTCTAAAGATTGGTCAAAAATATCTTTAGCCTCTATATCTATAGGGCAGGAAATTTCAATAACTCCTATCCAATTAATAATGGCTGTATCAGCTATAGCTAATCGAGGGACTTTGATGAAACCGTTGATAGTAAAGGAAATTTTAGATTCTAATCAAAATAGCGTTAAAGTATTTAAGCCCAAGCCAGTGCGGCAAGTAGTATCAGTTGAAACAGCTTTAACTATGACTAAAATATTAGAACAAGTAGTGATTAATGGAACTGGCATGGAGGCAAAACTTGATGAATACCAGGTTGCCGGGAAGACTGGAACTGGTCAAATATTTGATTTTGCTACTGGTAAATACTCTAATAGTGCTTATACTTCATTATTTGTAGGTTATGTACCAGCTGAAAATCCCAAAATATCTATTTTAATTTTATTAGATCAACCTAAAGGTAGTTATTACGGGGGAACGGTGGCTGCTCCGGTATTTAAAGAAATTGCTTCCAAAGTCCTCCCTTATTTATCAATTCCACCCAATCAATAGCGTATAGCGTTGAGAAATAAGTATATAATAATATGTAGGGGCAGATCTTGTATCTGCCTGTTACAAGGTTAGTATAACAATTGAAACACTATACGCAATACGATATACTATATACGAATCAGGGAAATTAGAGGTAATTTATGCTATGAAGTTAAGCGAACTGATAACTAACTTAGAAGTTAAGGAAGTTTTTGGCGATTTAAATTTAGATATTAAAGGAATTTACTATGACTCTCGAAAAATAAAGAGAGATTTTTTATTTATATGCATAAGAGGTTTTACTTTCGATGGGCATCATTTTATTGCTGAAGCTATTAATAAAGGTGCTATTGCTCTGGTAGTAGAAAAAGAAATTAACCTCAGACCCGGTATTACTGTAATCAAGGTAAAGGATAGTCGCAAAGCTTTAGCAATTTTAGCTAATCAATTTTATGGTTTTCCTTCCAGTAAATTAAAATTAATTGGAGTTACTGGAACAAACGGTAAAACTACCATTACCTATATGTTGAGAATTATCTTGCAGGAAGCAGGTTATAAAACTGGACTTCTTGGTACTGCTCAAAACATAATTGGTGATAATATTGTCTCTTCTCATATGACTACTATGGAATCAGTCGATTTACAAAAAGCCCTCCAAGAAATGGTAGAAAAAAAGAATAGCTATGCGGTAATGGAAGTATCTTCACATGCCTTGCAATTATCTCGAGTAGAAGGTTGTAATTTTGATCTAGCTATTTTTAGTAATATTAGCAGAGAGCATTTCGAAATCCATAAAAATTTTTCTAATTATTTAGAGGCAAAGAAAAAATTATTTTTAAGTTTAAATAAAAGTAAAAAAGAAGCTTATAAAAAATTTGCGATAATTAATATTGACGAAGAGTATAGTAAAAATTTTATAGATTGTAATGAGGTCAATTTAATGACCTATGGAATAAAAAAAGAGAGTAATGTTAGGGCTAAAAATATAGAAATGGATATTAAAAATTCTTCATTTATAGTGGAGACACCTATAGGTGATACTAAGATAGTTTTAAATTTTAGTGGAGTATACAACATATATAATGCTTTAGCAGCTATAGCAGCATCTATTTCTCAGGGTATTCCTTTAAATATAATTTCCCAAGCTTTAGGTAAGTTTTATGGGGCTCCTGGAAGATATAAAATGATTGAATATGGTCAGAATTATACTATTATTATAGATTTTGCTCACAATTATCATGGATTAGGAAATATATTGCAGAATTTACACCGCTATGCTTCTCGTAATATAATTACTGTATTTGGACATGGAGGAGAAAAATATAATAAGGTAAGAGTTACCATAGGAGAAGTTATAGGAAAATATAGTGATTATGTAGTAATAACTGCTGATAACCCTAAAAGTGAGGATCCTGTAAAGATTGCTAAAGAGATTGAAAAAGGGGTTAAAAAAACCAATAAAGAATATATTATAATTATCGACCGAGCGGAAGCTATTAAACATGCTTTAGGTAAAGCTAAAGAAGGAGATATAGTTTTGATAGCTGGGAAAGGACCTGAAAATGAACAAATCTATAAAAATAAAATTCTTCACTATAATGATGAAGAAGTAGTAAGGAAAATATTAATGGAGAGATAAAAATTGGAAGGGTATAAAGTTACAGAATTGATAAAAGCTACCTCAGGAAGGTTAATTCAGGGTGACCAAGATCGCTTAATAAATAGAGTTTCTATAGATAGTAGGAATCTAGCTCCCGGTGATTTATTTTTTGCCATAATTGGTTCCCGTTTTGATGGACATAATTTTATTGGAGAAGCTCTTAATAAAGGATCGGTGGGAGCAGTAATTTGTAAAAATATTGGTAATTTGTTACAGAAAGAAGAGCTAAATAAAGATAAAATTATTATCCAAGTAAAAGATACTCTTTCTGCTCTGCAAGATTGGTCTAAGCATTATAAAAATAAATTTAAAACTTTTAATATCTGCATTACCGGTAGTAACGGAAAGACCACCACCAAAGAGATCATTGCTCATATATTATCTCAAAAATTCTCTCTTTTAAAAACCTCTTGTAATTATAACAATGAAATTGGAATCCCTCTTACTTTGTTACAGCTTAATGCATTACATCAGATATTAGTGGTAGAGATGGGGATGAGAGGTTTAGGAGAGATAAAAGTTCTTACTAATCTTGTCCATCCTGATTTAGCAGTGATAACTAATATTGGAGAGGCCCATATTGGTTTATTAGGATCAAGAGATAATATTTTTAAGGCTAAATCAGAATTGTTACAATCATTAAACCAAGATGGTATAGTAATTTTAAATAGAGATGATCCCTATTTTTTAAAGACCTTGGAAATGGTTAAAGGCAAGAAAATGATTACCTTTGGCCTTGAGAATAAAAGTGATATTATGGCTTTTAATATTAGAATGATCAGCGACAGAGGAATGAAGTTTACCCTTAAAATAAAAGATGTTGAAGACCGAGAGATATTTTCCCCTTTATTAGGAAGGTATAACATTTATAACGCACTTGCTGCTTCTGCAACTGCTTTTGCTTTGGGAGTAGAAATGGATTTAATTGAAAAAGGCTTAGCTTCTTTTAAACCATTAGAAATGCATATGTATTTAAAGAATTTTTATGATGATATTAAAATCTTAAATGATTCCTATAATGCTAGTCCATTAGCAGTAAAAAAGGCTTTAGAAACTTTAGTAGAAGTGTCACAAGGAAATAGAAACGTAGCTATCTTAGGAGATATGCTTGAATTAGGAGAAAAGACTAACTTTTATCATCAAGAAATAGGAAGAGAAGTAGCAAAATTATCTATTAATCTGCTAATTACTGTTGGTGAAGGAGGAAAGATAATTGCTAAATCTTCTAAAGATGAGGGAATGTCAGAAAATAAAATTTTTTCTTTTGAGAAAAGTGAGAAGAAAAAATTGGTTAAAGAACTATTAAATCTAACTAGACCAGGAGATTTTGTCTTATTAAAAGGTTCTCGAGAAATGAAGATGGAAGAGATCTTAGAATTTTGGCAAAAAGAATATCAAAAAAATAATCTCACCACCTAGGGGGGCATAATGACCAATTGGCTATGGATAATTTTAATTTCGTTTATAATTCCAGTTATTACTTTGCCATTTTTTGTAAATTATCTTAAAAAGCATAAAATAGGACAGAGAATTCGTCAGGAAGGGCCAGATCTTCATCAACATAAAATGGGAATACCCACCATGGGAGGAATAATTGTTCTTCTTACTTTGCTAATAGTAATTATACTGCTTGTCCCTTATAATAAATATATTTTATGGTCGTTAATCATTACGGTCGGTTTTGGCCTTATCGGTTTAATTGATGATTTAATAAAATATTTTAAAAAACGTTCATTAGGTCTTAAAGCTAGCTATAAATTATTTCTTCAAATTATCTTTTCTCTAATAGTTATTTTTTTTATTTATCCAATTGGTGATTTGGGTACAGAAATTTATCTTCCTTTTTTGAAGAAAAGTTTAGATTTAGGTAGATTGTTTGCACCTTTTGTAGTCTTGGTAATGATTAGCTCGGTAAATGCTTTAAATTTAACTGATGGTTTAGATGGACTAGCTACCGGATTGATATTTATTGCTATGTTGACTTTTGCTTTAATCGCCTATATTCAAAATATTTTGCCGATGAGTCTTTTTTCTCTAATAGTTGCCTTTACTTGCCTCGGTTTTTTAGTCTATAATTTTTTCCCGGCTCAAATATTTTTAGGAGATGTAGGTGCTTTTGCTTTAGGTGGCGCACTTGTATCTATAGCAATTTTTACTAAAACAGAACTATTTTTATTGATCATTGGGGGAGTATTTGCAATTGAAACTTTATCAGTAATCTTACAGGTAACTTCTGTAAAATTAAGAAAGAAAACTATTTTTAAGATGAGTCCGATTCATCATCATTTTGAACTTTGTGGATGGCCAGAACCAAAAATTGTGATCAGGTTTTGGATAGCGGGAATAATACTGGCTATTATTGGGATAGCCAGTATATAATATCGAGTATTTAGTATCGAGTATCGAGTATATAGTAAGAAATTAAAGAACAATAATTTCTAAATTCTAATCTCTTTTCTTTACTATATATATAGTAAAATATAGTAATAAGTGATGAGTAATGTGTAACAAGTAATAAGTTTTGGATTTGAAAAAAGTAGGGGCGTATTGCATACGCCCTCAAGAGGCTTTAACGCAATACGCTAACTACAAAATATGGAGTTATAATGAAATGATAATAGAAAAGAAATCTCCTGATCTATGGGTTTTTATAACTGTAATTATTCTAACGGCTATTGGCGTATGTATGGTCTTTAGTTCAAGCTATGTTATGGGTTATAAGTGGTATGGAGATAGTTATTATTTTTTAAAGAAACAATTATTTTTTAGTATAATAGCTTTAATAGTATTTTTTTTCGCCATATTTACCGACTACCATCACTTTAAAAAATTTGCTTTACCTCTCTTAATTTTATCTATTATTTTGCTATCCATGTTATTTATTCCAAACCTGGGGAGATCTGCTGGGGGAGCAAAGAGATGGATTAAGATAGCCTTTCTTCCTTTCCAACCTCAACCTTCTGAACTGGCTAAATTTGCTTTAATTTTATATATGGCAGAATTTTTAACCAGGAAACAATTAAAAGATATAAAAACATTTATTAAAGGGATATTACCCTCAATAATTATTGTGTTAGTTATGTTTTTATTGATTTTAGAAGAACCTGATTTTAGTACTTCCTTAATCATTCTAGGTATTTCCTTTATTATGTTATTTATTGGTGGAACTAGGGTCCTTCAACTTTATTCGTTGATAATAGCCTCAATTCCTTTCGGGATTTTTATGTTATTAAAAGAAGAATATAGAAAGATAAGATTGCTTTCTTTTTTGAATCCATGGAAAGATCCTTTAGACAGTGGGTTTCATATAATACAATCTCTATTAGCTTTAGGTAGTGGTAGAATCTTGGGAATTGGATTGGGGGCAAGCAAGCAAAAATATTTTTATCTTCCTGATCAACATACGGATTTTATCTTTTCCATTATTGGGGAAGAGTTTGGGTTTATAGGTACTCTTATAATAATTATTCTGTTTATAATATTACTATGGCGTGGATTTAGGATAGCTTTGAATTCAGTTGATGAATTTGGTACTTTATTAGCTGCTGGGATTACTTCTATGATAGTTTTTCAGAGTATAATCAATGTAGGAGTAGTAACTAAGATAATCCCTACTACTGGTATTACTTTACCCTTCATAAGTTTCGGAGGCTCATCTTTAATTATGAATATGTTTTGTGCCGGAATTTTATTGAATATTTCCCGGTATAAAATAAAAGAGGGTGGAGTTAATTAATGTCAATAAAGGCAATCATATCTGGTGGTGGAACAGGCGGACATATATATCCTGGAATTAGCTTAGCTTATGAAATAAAAGATAGAAATGTAAATAATAAGGTTTTATTTATAGGAACAGAAAGAGGCTTAGAATCAAAACTTATACCTCGGGAAGGTTTTAAATTTGAGAAAATTTCTGCTCGAGGTATCCAACGAAAAATATGTTTTGAAAATATAGTGGCTATTTTAATTTTTTTTATATCACTATTTCAATCTTTTAAAATTATAAAAAGATATAAACCAGATTTGGTTATCGGAACCGGTGGCTATGTAAGTGGTTCGGTTGTTTTGATGGCTGCCTTACTAGGCATTCCAACTTTTATTCATGAACAGAATGTAGTCCCTGGAGTTACCAATAAATTTTTATCTCCTCTAGCAAGGGCAACATTTTTAAGCTTTGATCAATCGCGAAAATACTTTAGCCACCAATCAAAATTAACCTTAACTGGCAACCCGATTCGATTTAAAAATTTAGAAAGAAATAAAAGCAAAGATTACCAAAAATTTAATCTTGATCCCTTGAAAAATACCATATTAGTCTTAGGAGGTAGCAAGGGAGCAGCTTCAATTAATAGAGCAGTAGTGCAAGGAATAAGTATAATAAAGGAAATTATTAAAAATAAATGGCAAGTTTTGTTGATTAGTGGGCAAGATGATTATAGTAAAATAATCGAAATAATTGGAGAAGATAATAAAATATTCTTTGTAGAGCGCTATTTATATGATATAGAAAAAGCATATTCTTTGGCTGATCTAGTGATTTGTCGAGCAGGAGCTACGACATTAGCTGAAATTAGTGCTTATGGGATACCTGCAATTTTAATACCTTATCCCTATGCGACTAACCATCACCAAGAAATTAATGCTCGTATTTTAGAAAGAGAGGGAGCTGCGTTAGTAATTTTAGAAGAAAATTTATCTGGAGAAAAATTAGCCAAGGTTTTAGTCGATTTAATTAAAGATGAAAATAAATTAGAGATAATGGCAAAAAAAAGTAGAGGATTAGATAAGGTCGATTCAGCTGCAAAAATCATAAATATTATTTTTAATTATATTAGAAAAAAAAATAAAAAATAAAAGATATTTTTCAATACGATATACGAGAAGAGGAGGGATATTATTGTTAATGAATGAACGAAAATTACATATACATTTTATAGGTATAGGCGGAGCAGGAATGAGTGCTTTAGCTTTAATCCTTCTTGATTTAGGCTATAAAATTAGCGGTTCTGATATTAGTCCTTCCAAGATAACTAATAGATTAATGGATAAAGGAGCAATTATTTTTGAGAATCATAACGAAAATAATATAGAAGGAGCGGATCTAATAGTAGTTTCATCAGCAATTCCCGAATCTAACCCAGAAATTGAAGCTGCTTTAAAGAAAAATATAAAAATAATTAAAAGAGCTAAGATGTTGGCAAATCTTATGGATCATAAATACGGAATAGCCATTGCCGGTACACATGGTAAAACTACTACTACTTCTATGATAAGTCTATTATTAGAAAAAAGTGGTTTAGACCCTACGGTAGTAATAGGAGGAGAATCAAACAATATTAAAAGTAATGCCAAATTGGGAAAGGGAAATTATATTGTTGTAGAAGCTGACGAAAGTGATGGCTCTTTTTTAGAATTAAATCCATATATGGCTATAGTCACCAATATAGAAGATGATCATTTAGATCATTATAAAAATATAGAAAATGTTCTAAAAGATTTTTTGAAATTCATTGATCAAGTTCCTAATGATGGACAGGTGATTTTGTGCAAGGATTGCGATAATGTGAAGAAATTAATAAAAGAATATGGAAAAAGTTATATTTCTTATGGAATATCTACAGAAGCAGATTTTATGGCTAAAAAAATAGAATTAGATAAATTAAGTTCTAGATCAGAAATATATTGGCAGGGTGAAAAAATCGGTAATCTTCATTTAAATGTTGCGGGATATCATAATATTTTAAATGCCTTAGCGGCAATTGCTGTTGCTCGAGAATTGAGAATGAATTTTAAGCAAATTGCAGAAATATTAGAAAGCTTTCAAGGAGTACAAAGAAGAATGGAAATAGTTGCCAATATCGATGGTAAAATATTAATTATGGATGATTATGCTCACCATCCTACCGAAATCAAAGCAACCTTAAGTGCTTTAAGGAATAGTTGGGAAAATAGAAGAATAATTGTCGTATTTCAGCCTCATAGGTATACCAGGACTAAACTTCTGGCAGAAAAGTTCGGTAAGGTATTTTTTGATGCTGATCAGGTAGTTATCACTGATATTTATTCAGCCAACGAACCACCAATATCTGGAATTAGTGGAGAAACCATATTTAAGGAGATTAAAAAAGCCAATCATAGTTATGTAAAATATATACCCTCTAAAAATAATATTTTAAGTTTTTTATACGAAATTGTTCAACCTGGAGATGTAATAATAACTATGGGAGCAGGAGATATTTGGACTGTTGGTCAGGAATTGGCTAAACAATTAAAGAGAACGAAGGTGTCTTAATTTATTTGAGAATGAATCTAGAAATTATAAGTAATGAATTAAAAAAAAGAGAAATTAATAAGATAGTTAAATTTAATGAACCATTAAAGAAGCATACTTCGTTTAGAATCGGTGGACCTGTTGACATTTTTTGTACCCCTAATACTATCGAAGAATTAAAAAAAGTTATTTCTATTTCCAAAGAATATGATATTCCCTTTTGGGTAATTGGGAACGGAAGCAATATATTAATTTTAGATCAAGGGGTAAGAGGGATAGTAATTAAATTAAACCAGGGTTTTAAAAAAATAATATTTCTGGATAAAATTGTAAAAGTAGGAGCGGGAGTATCTTTAATATATTTAGGTAAAATAGCTTTAAAGAGAGAATTAAGTGGATTGGAATTTGTCTGTAATATCCCCGGAACTTTAGGTGGAGCAATAATTAATAACGCTAGTTTTAATGGAAATTGCATGGCAAATATAGTACAAGATGTTACTTTTTTAACTGAAGAAAATAATCTAGAGAGCGCATCTAAATCTGATTTAGATTTTAATTATCGGAAATGTAATTTAAAAGGTAGGTCAGCTATAATTTTAGAAGCAACCTTACAATTAAAAGAGGGGAATAAAGAAAAAATAGAATCTAAAATAAGAAAAAATATTAAAATCAGGAAAGCTAAACAGCCTATCGATAAATTGAGTGCAGGTAGTATATTTAAAAATCCACCAGGTTATTATGCTGCTGAATTAATAGAAAAGGTTGGAGCAAAGGGACTCTCTCAAGGTAAAGCTGAAGTTTCTTGTAAGCACGCTAATTTCATTATAAATAACGGGAATGCTGCCGCAAGGGATGTTTTATATTTAATTGAAGAAATAGAGAAAAGAGTAAAAGAAGCTTTTAATATTGAATTAAATCGGGAAATACAAATTCTGGGTGAACCGTAAAAACGTATCGCGTATCGTGTATTGCGTATCGCGCAAAATCATATAAAAAGAAACCAGGGGAAAATGGAAGAATGATTAATGATAATGAAAAAGAGAATGAATTAGAGGAGGAAGAAGAAGAGGAAGAAGAAGGCGAAAAAAGCCAATATTTTGGAGTAAAAGTAACCAAAATATTGATTTTTTATTTAATAATAGGTTTTTTAGGTTGGAATTTTTTTAATTTTATGTTTAACTCGAAATTTTGTAATATTGAAGAAGTTATAATTAAAGGAAATAGTTATCTTAGCGAAAATGAAATATTTGCTAAGTCTCAGATAAAATTAGGTAAAAATATCTTTAAGTTAGATTTAAATAAAGTTATAAACTCTTTAAAAGAAGAACCCTGGATAAGAGAATTAGAAGTAAAGAGGGTAATACCTAATAAAATAATCATTTCTTTAGAAGAAAGAAAAGCAGCAGCAATTGTATATATCGGAGAAGAATATTTTATTTCGAGCCAAGAAGGAATAGTTTTATCTAAAATTGATAAAACCAAGAGAGGATTTAATCTACCTTTAATATTAGGATTAAAAATTACTGAAATAAAAATAGGTAAAAAAATAGATGAAACTGAGTTTAGGACAGCATTAGAAATTATTAACTCAGCAGAAGTGATATTACCTAAGAAATTTTGTATCATAAAAATATTAGCTCCAGATGATTTTATGATTTGCAATGAAGATGATACATTGAAAGTTAAGTTAAATAAACCAGAGGAGATTATTAATAAAGAAAAATTATTAAGAGAAGCTTTAGAAAAGATTGAAAATGAGAAGTTATTAGTAGAATATATAGATATGAGTTTTAAAGATAGTTTAATAATAAAAGTAAAGAAATAAGATTTGTAAAAAAAAGATATCAGTTATTTACTTAAATTAAACAGTAGTGTATGATATTTAAAAGCAGGCAGGAGGTTATAGATATGGAAAGAGATGAAATAGTAGTTGGTTTAGATATAGGTACTAGAAAAGTATGTACGGTTATAGGTGAATTAGGTGAAGATAACCAAATAGAAATTATTGGCATAGGCACCTCCCCTTCATTAGGAGTAAAAAAGGGAGTAATTATAGATTTGGATCAAGCTATTCAATCTGTAAAACAATCTATCGAAAGTTCTGAACGTATGGCCGGAGCTCGAATTGATTCTGTTTTTGTTTCTATTGCGGGAAGTCATATAACATCTGTAAATAGTAAAGGGGTTATTGCCATATCTGAAGCATCTTCAGAAATTACTGAAAGGGATATTGAAAAGGTTATAGAAGCTGCTAAAGCGGGAATAGTTTCTCCGGAGAAAGAATTAATTCACATTTTAAGTCGCGAATTTGTGGTAGATGGCCAAAGTGGAATAGTGGATCCACTAGGAATGTCTGGTACACGATTAGAGTGTAAAGTCCATATTATAACTGGTTCGAGTACAGCGATACAAAATTTAATTAAATGTGTAGAAGGAGCAGGAGTAAATATTGAGGAAATTATTTTTGGAACTTTAGCTTCTAGTAATGCGGTTTTAAGCAGTACCGAGAAAGAGTTGGGAGTTTTATTAATTGATATTGGTGCTGGAACTACTGAAATAGCGATTTTTGTTAAAGGTGGATTAGCTTATTCTGCAGTTTTGCCGGTAGGGGGTATTCAGATTACTAATGATTTAGCTATTGGTTTAAGAACTTCTGTAGAAGAAGCTGAGAAGATAAAAATTAATTATGGAACCGCTATTGAAAATAGTATTTCTCCTGAAAAATTAGTA
>Ga0210042_1001962_pt1 | contig 16168 bp, 17 predicted proteins | sample CryGeymeta201518_FD_183982 | JGI IMG/M metagenome (GOLD analysis project Ga0210042, IMG submission 183982) | Groundwater microbial communities from Crystal Geyser aquifers in Utah, USA - Crystal Geyser metaG 2015-18 (SPAdes) (version 2) | ecosystem: Environmental > Aquatic > Deep subsurface >... | reverse complement strand
CCCCAGCCGATACCAGCCCGCTGATGCGCATGCAGGGTGCGGCCTACGCCACCACCATCGCCGAATACTTCCGCGACCAGGGCAAGAACGTGCTGCTGATCATGGATTCGCTCACCCGCTACGCCATGGCACAGCGCGAGATCGCGCTGGCCATCGGCGAGCCGCCCGCGACCAAAGGTTATCCGCCCTCGGTGTTCGCCAAACTGCCGCAACTGGTCGAACGCGCGGGCAACGGCGCCTTGGGCGGCGGTTCAATCACCGCGTTCTATACCGTATTGACCGAGGGCGATGATCAGCAGGATCCCATCGCCGACAGCGCGCGCGCCATCCTCGACGGGCATATCGTGCTGTCGCGCCGCCTGGCCGACGCCGGCCACTACCCCGCCATCGACATCGAAGCCTCGATCAGCCGCGCCATGAACCACCTGGTGAGCGAGGCGCATTACGCGCAGGTGCAGCATTTCAAACAGTTGTACGCGCATTATCAGCGCAATCACGACCTGATCAGCGTCGGCGCCTATGTCGCCGGCAGTGATCCGTTGCTGGACGAGGCGATTGCGCGTTATCCTGCGCTGGAAAGGTTTTTGCGCCAGGGCATGTACGAGACCGAACCCTTTGCCGCAGGCCAGGAAAAATTCACCGCGTTGTTCGCGCCCGATGAAGGAGTTGAAACCGCATGACCAAGCCCTTCCCGCTCGACACCCTGCTCAATCTGGCGCATCTGAAAAACGATGCCGCCGCGCGCAAACTCGGCAAACTCAACCATCAGGAGCAGACTGCGCAGTCGAGGCTGGCCGCCCTGCAGGAATACCGGCACGATTACCAGCAACAATTCGAGACTGCCGAAAAAAACGGCATGGCACCGGCCGACATGCGCAATTTCCAGAGTTTCATCGACCGACTCGATCAGGCGATCCGCCAGCAGCAACAGGAGATCAGCAAGGCGCACAGCTCGGTGCAAAAAGGCCGCCACGAACTGCTCGACAGCACGCGCAAGATGAAATCGTTCGACACCCTGGCGCAGCGCCATGTCGAATCCGAACGGAAGCTCGAGGCAAAATCCGAGCAGCGCCTGCAGGACGAACAAAGCGGCCGTTTCGCCGCCCGGCATGCCGCCGACAAGGAACCCGCGAAATAGCAGTTTGTTGAAAAACGTAGCGGGGATGGCCAGATGCAAGGCGCACGGAGCGCGGACGACGAGACATATCTTGTAGATAGGCAAAGGGGAGAGCACCGCGCAATGCCGCAGATGGCCACCGCAGTAGTTTCTCAACAAACTGACAGAGGAGTCCAGCATGAACCAGTTACCCATTCTTTCCGGCAATACCGACAGCAAGCCCGCCGCTTCTTCAGCCGGTGCAGGCGCCAAAGCCGATGCGGCGGGCGACAGCACGCCGTTCGGCACGGTGCTGGCGCAACAGTATGGGGAAAAAAATGCGCCCAACGAGAAACTGGAAACCCTGAAAAAAAACGGCCAGCTTGGCGGCCCGGTAAGGCATGCCGCGCCGAGCCAGCGCGGCGAGTTTCTGCAAAAGTTGCGCGAAACGGATGGCGCAACGCTTGCACCGGACGATCAGCGCACACTGCCCGAGGGTGCGGAGCTGCTGGCGGCCTTGCCTGTGCCGTTGACCCTGGCTGAAGCGCGTGCGCAAGCCAGCGCCGGTGAAGGCCGTGATGCCCGGCCTGACAAACCGCTCGGTGCAACACGGGAAATCCCGCTGCGCGCCGCCAATGGCGAGCGCGGCAAGCTTGCCCTGAAACCGGATGCCGACCCGCGCGGGGAAGGCGCTTCTTCCGGCGCATTGAGCTTGCCGACCGCCGCCATAGCCATGGCCGCCGACACCCGCATCGCCGCGTCGCCGTTGGCGGTCGATAAAGACACCGTTGCGTTGCTGGCCACACCCGCATCCTTAACTCCACCCACCGCAACGACCAACACTGCGCCCATTTCCTCCGTCGTCAGCACCCCTTTCGCCCATCCCCAATGGACGGAAGCATTCGGCCAAAAAATAACCTGGCTTGCCACGCAAAATCAGCAACGCGCGGAACTGCATCTGAATCCGCCCCAACTGGGGCCGCTTGATGTCACCCTAAAACTCAACGGCGATCAGGCCAGCGTGCAGTTTTCCTCGCCGCATGCCGCCGTGCGCGAAGCGATCGAGCAATCTTTTCCTAAACTTCGCGAAATGTTTGCCGATAACGGGATCATGTTGGGCGGCGCCACGGTTAGTGACCAGTCCCAGCGTGAGCAGCACAGCGAGTCCGGCAACCCTTCTCCGGCGGGGTTTGACTTCCGGCCCGCGGAAACCGTCGGCACTGCGGGCAGCCTGCATTCTCCCCGTATCGCGCAGCATGACGGCATGGTGGACACCTTCGCCTGATCCTTGAATTGGGGCGGGTTTCCCCGCCTTTTCCGCCGATGGATGTCGCCGCACTCGCGCGATACTTTCAACCATCAGAGAAAAGGAAACAGACCATGGCCAAACCCGCTCCCAAAGCCGCCGCCACAGATACCGCCGCCCCCGCCAAAAACCACAAGCTACTGATCATCATCATTGCCGTGCTGGTGCTGGTCATCGCCGGCGGTGCCGGCTGGTTTTTCACCCGGGATAAAGCGCCCGAAGGAGAGCATGTCGAAGCAGTGAAGCATGAACCGGTGCTTAAGCCTTCCTACGTGCCGCTCGGGGAGAAATTCACCGTCAATCTGCAACAGGAGGAAGGCGACCGCTATTTGCAGGTCGGCATCACCCTGAAAATACTCGACGCGAAAGTAGAGGAGGAAATCAAGACAGCGATGCCGGAAATTCGCAGCAGGCTGTTGTTGCTGCTGTCGAGCAAAAAGCCGTCCGAACTGGTCAGCGTCGAAGGCAAGCAGGCACTGGTGCAACAGGTGATTGGCGCGGTCGATGCGATCCTGAATATACCGCCGGCAGCGGTTGCGGTGGTAACGGCCGAAGGGCACACCGAACCGGCTCCCGCCAAGACCACCGGCGTGGTGGACGTGCTGTTCACCGATTTCATCATCCAGTAAAGATTGAACCGAAGCCATGAGCGAATTCCTTTCCCAGGACGAAGTCGACTCGCTGCTGAAAGGCGTCACGGGCGAGGCCGAGGAAGTCAAGGAAGAAGAGTCGGAAGGCGTGCGTCCCTACAACATGGCGACGCAGGAGCGCATCGTGCGCGGGCGCATGCCCACCATGGAGATCATCAACGAGCGCTTCGCCCGCCTGTTCCGCATCGCCCTGTACAACTTCATCCACCGCAGTTCGGAAGTGTCGGTCGGGCCGGTCAAGGTGATGAAGTTCTCCGAATTCATCCGCAACCTGCCCGTCCCCGCCAACCTCAACCTGGTGCAGGTCAAACCGTTGCGCGGCAATGCGCTGTTCATCTTCGACCCCAATCTGGTGTTCATGGTGGTGGACAGCCTGTTCGGCGGCGACGGACGCTTCCATACCCGGGTCGAGGGACGCGAATTCACCCAGACCGAGCACCGCATCATCCAGAAGATGCTGGAAGTTGTATTCGAAACCTACGCCAAATCGTGGGAAGCCGTGCAAAAACTGGAATTCGAATTCCAGCGCTCGGAAGTGAATCCTCAGTTTGCCAACATCGCCACACCGAACGAGGTGGTGGTGGTCACCACTTTTGAAGTCGAGTTCACCGGTGTTGGCGGCTCCATCCATATCTGCATGCCCTACGCGATGATCGAACCGTTGCGTGAACTGCTTTACAGCACCATGCAGGGCGACCATGTGATTGCCGACAAGCGCTGGCTGCACATGCTGTCCAAACAAATCCAGTCGGCGGAGATCGAACTGACCGCCGTGCTCGGTCACGCCTCGACCACCGTGGATCACGTGCTGCGCATGAAGATCGACGAAGTCATCCCGCTTGAGGTGGCAGAGAACATCAGTGTCATGGTCGATCAGGTGCCGGTGATGGAATGCAAATACGGCATCTCCAACACGCATTACGCGCTGAAGGTGGAAAAGATGCTGGCGCCGGAAGCGGGCGAATCTCTCAATGGAGGAAAACATGGCTGAAGAAAATAGCGCCGAAGAAACGGCAACCGAGGAGGCGATCACCGCCGACGACTGGGGCGCGGCGATGGCGGAGCAAACCACTGCCGAGCCGGCAGCGACCCAACCGCATGTATTCGAACAGTTCGCCGGCGAGGGCGGCGCCACCGCGCACAACGACCTGGACATGATCCTCGACATCCCGGTGCAACTGACCGTGGAACTCGGGCGCACCAAGATGCCGATCAAGAACCTGCTGCAACTGGCGCAGGGCTCGGTGGTCGAGCTGGCCGGCATGGCGGGCGAGCCGCTGGACGTGCTGATCAACGGTTTCCTCATCGCGCAGGGCGAAGTGGTGGTGGTGAACGACAAACTTGGCATCCGCCTGACCGACATCATTACCCCGTCGGAACGCCTGCGCCGCATCAACAAATAGCCGGAAATCCTGCCATGCACGCCCGTCTGGTTGCTGCCCTGACCGCAGCCTTCCTCTCCCCGCTCGCCTTCGCTGCCGAAGTTGCGCGCACGCCTTACGTGCCGCCACCTGCCCCGGTTTCCTCCGGCAGTGTGGTCCAGGTGATCGTCAGCCTGCTGCTGGTGCTGGCCGCCGTGCTGGTGGTGGGTTGGGTGTTGAAGCGTCTCCATCTGCCGCAACAGGGCGCGGGCAATCTGCTCAAGGTCATCAGCGGCGTCTCCGTCGGCCAGCGCGAACGCGTGGTGCTGCTGGAAGTCAACGACACCTGGCTGGTGGTCGGTGTTGCACCGGGGCAGGTGCGCACACTGCACACCCTGCCCAAGGGCGATCTTCCCGCTACCGCCGCGCCGGAGGGTGCAAAAAAATCCTTCCACAGTTTTCTGCAACAGATGCGAGAAAAGCGCAATGCGTAGTCGCCTCTTCTTCCTGTTGTGTGTGCTTTGCCTATTCATGCCTGCGGCACACGCCGCCGAAACCGGGCTGCTGGCGCTCACCAGCACGCCGGCAGCCGGCGGTGGCCAGACTTACACCCTGAGTCTGCAAACGCTGATCCTGATCAGTTCGCTCACCTTCCTGCCCGCCATCCTGCTGATGATGACTGGTTTCACCCGCATCATCATCGTGCTGTCGCTGCTGCGTTCCGCCATCGGCACGCCCTCCTCCCCGCCCAATCAGGTACTGATCGGCCTTGCACTGTTCCTGACCTTTTTCGTGATGGCGCCGGTGTTTGACAAAATCTACAGCGAGGCCTGGCTGCCCTATAGCGAAAACAGGATCACGTTGCAGCAGGCTTACGACAAAGGCATCGTCCCGCTCAAAACCTTCATGCTGCGCCAGACCCGCGAACCCGACCTCGCCCTGTTCGTGCGCATCGCCAACAGCGAGGCGCTGGAAAGTCCCGAAAAGGTGCCGCTGCAGATTCTGGTGCCCGCCTATGTCACCAGCGAACTGAAAACCGCATTCCAGATCGGCTTCGTCATCTTCATCCCCTTCCTCATCATCGACATGGTGGTCGCCAGCGTGCTGATGTCGATGGGGATGATGATGGTGTCGCCCGCCATCATCTCGCTGCCGTTCAAGATCATGCTGTTCGTGCTGGCCGACGGCTGGCATCTGTTGATCGGCTCGCTCGTGCAAAGTTTCTACACATGAACCCAGATAATCCATTAGGCCGTCGTTCCGGCGCAGGCCGGAATCCAGCAGTCAAAAATACTCCGCGAAGCGGACAAAACCACGATGTTGTCCCCCTTGCGCGGGTAATTCTTAATTACCTGGATACCGGCCTGCGCCGGTATGACACAGTTTCTTCCAATGGGTTATTTGGGATGAAATCGACTGCGCAGACTGGATCAGGGATGGGGCGGTGCTCGCAATCCTCATGTACAAAAAGTACATTCCGGCTGCTGCGCTCCGGCCGCACCCTGCTGCAGCCTGCTCGATACGATTTCCGCGCACGGATTTCAAGCTGGTAAATCAATTCACAGGAGTGCTCAAATGACCCCGGAAACCGTGATGACCATTGGCCGACAGGCAATCGAAATGACCCTGCTGGTCGCCGCGCCGATGCTGCTGACCGCACTGGCCATCGGTCTGGCCGTCAGCGTGTTCCAAGCCGCCACCCAGATCAACGAAATGACCCTGTCGTTCATTCCCAAATTGTTCGGCATCTTTGTGGCGATCCTATTCTTCGGCCACTGGATGATCGGCCTGCTGCTCGATTACATGATCCGGCTGTACAGCAGTCTGCCTTATCTGGTTGGATGAGCAGATGATCAGCTTCACCAGCGCGCAACTCACCGTCTGGCTCGCCACCCTGATCTATCCTTTGGCGCGCATCCTGGCGCTGATCGCCAGCTCGCCGCTGCTCGGCAACCGCCAGGTGCCGGCGCGCATCAAGCTCGGTCTGGGCGTCATGCTGACCTTTATCATCGCCCCCACACTGAATACGCAAGCCCTGCCCGATCCGGCTTCGGCACAGGGATTACTGATTCTGGCGCAACAAATCGTGGCCGGCCTGATGATGGGATTTTCGATCCGCCTGATCTTCTCCGCCATCGAAATGGCGGGCGACATCGCGGGGATGCAGATGGGCCTCGGCTTCGCCAATTTCTTCGACCCGCAGAACGCCGGTTTCACCCCGCTCCTCGCCCAGTTTCTCGGCATCCTGGTCGCGCTGGCGTTTGTGGCGATGGATTTGCATTTACAGATGCTGGCGGCGTTGGCGGACAGCTTCCAATCATTCCCGATCAGCGGCGCACCGCTCAGCGCAAGCGCGTTTCTCACCGTGGCGGAATGGGGCGGCAGCCTGTTCGCTTTCGCCCTCCAACTGTCACTGCCGCTGATCGCCGCCCTGCTCACCGCCAACCTTGCACTTGGCATCCTGGCCCGCAGCGCCCCGCAACTCAACATCTTCGCGGTCGGTTTTCCGATCACCCTGGCGGTGGGTTTTGGCGTGCTGCTGCTGGTCGTTCCCTTCGTCGCCCCGCTGTTAAGCCACGCCTTTGAGCAGGCGCTGGAAACCGTGGGGCGGGTCATGCAGCAACTGGGCGGGTATTGAAATCGGGGCAAGGTCACAATAAGACGATGGAGGAGACTGTCAGAGTGCCGGCCATAAGAGACGCTGGGGAATTGCTGATAAGCCTGATTGAATGATCTAAGGGCTTGTCCGCTTCACTCCTAACAACGGTCGTTCAAAACCAAAAGTTTGATGGTACTCAATCGACTCTAGTTAACCCATAGCAGTCGTTGATGTTAGCTCAAATCAAATGTGACCCCATTGATTTAGTCTGCTTGCGCAAAGGGGCTCGTCACTCGACGCCATGTCTGTGCCGGGTAAGCGTGTACTCGTCGCCGGTTTTAGTAGCAAAGAACTCATCATCAGCTACGAGCAGTCCGCGCTCTAGGGGTTGAGCAGCGTTTGGGTTGAAGATGAGTGCAGATGGTTCTGAATTGCCAATGACGCTTGTCCCGTTGAAGTCGATGGCCCAGACCGCGCTGACGTGCCGGAAGCTTGGATCGAGAAACGCGTGAGTCGGCACCTCAGATCCGTTCTGCTTTGGCACATGGAACCTGATTTGGTGACCTTCTCCAACTTTCTTCAGCGAATCGCGGTCAATACTAATTTGATACGGGCCAACTGGGAATACGGCTTCGGCTGCATATGGAAATTGGCTAATCCCGTGAAGTGCGGGAAAGGGGCCATGACGCATTTGGCAACCATTTACCGCGATCACGTACGCGTCATTCTCGGAAAGTACGCCGGTTTGAAGGTAGCCTTTGACTTTTGAGTCAGCACGTCCAACAAGCTTCTCTGTCTTATCTTTGATTGCGCTTGTCCAGCGAAGCAATATGGCTTCGTGAGGTACGGAACCAGCTTTGATAACTTGGATATCGAGCCAGTCAGATGGCACGCCAGACGGCTCGGGACATACGACCTCAATCCAAACCTTCTTGTCACCTCTCTGGACTAGAAAGTCGGGACCTTCACCAAGGTGTATTCTCCGTGGCAAGTCTAGGTGCTTGATTCGTTGATAGATGAACGCCTCGGAGAGACAAGACCAGAATTTCCCATCCGAACCGGAAGTAATCTCGCTTAGATACTTCGGGTCCGCTATTCCGCTTTCCATGAACTCTCGCGCCACCTGCTCTAAGGCTTGCCTATAGGAGCAGCAATGTACGCCAGGGAAGCGAAGCTTTAGGCACACGGCAAGTGTTGGCATGTAATGGCCTGCTACTTTCCAGAATTTTCGCTTTGGCCGAACATCGGACAATGCCAGTCAGATTAAGTCTGGATTACTGCAAGTTGGTCGCTATCTGCTAAACATATTTCCAATACTACAGCCCGAATTTTCCGCCTGACAGGCATTCCGAGCATATATATCTTTAGCACGATCAAGGCATTGTTGGTATCGGGATTCACAGAATTGCCGTTTCTGACGTTGGCGCTGTTGATCAGACTGCTGTTGCTGGGTTGCAGCACTGTTCATATTGGCAACTATCATTTGCGACGTCTCTTGACACAGGTTAGCAAATTGCCCGTATGTAATTCTGCTTTTATACAAATCTAAGATATGTGCTTGTAAAGCAATAAATCCTTCCCTAACAATATTAGTCACAAGATTCCTCGGTGGTGGGTAGTTCTTAAAGCATTGCTCTCGCTTTATTGCCCATTTATAAATGGTCTGAGTTTCTTCTGGAGTGGGCGTGTCTTCGTTAGATAACATGCCGAATGTAACTTCATTAAGGCGGGCAAGAGGAACTTTGTCACTGATCAGTTGGAGTTCGTTGTCATATTCTAGGGCATTGAAGCAATCACCTAAGTCATACGCGCCAGCCTGTTGCGTAGAGAGCAGCAATACAAGCGAAACCACAAGTAATTTCAATTTCCCTCTCCCTTCAATTAAAGTAAATCTGACTAGGGTAGCGCGGTCATTATGTCGAAACGAGATGAAACGTACCGGAGTCGATTTGTTTTAGCTATCTGCAGTAAGCAATGCGTCCGCTACTGGCCGTCCTGTGCCCGATTGATGAATAAAACTCAAACGTCGGCACCTTAATCAAGAACCGACTTTCGAAACTAGGCGATTGCAGGACTTGTGATGCGGTGCATGCCCATTAAAATATCGTGAAGCTTTTCTTCTGCCAGCCATAGATCATATTTCGTTTGCATATCGACCCAGAGCTGCGGGCCATTACCCAATAGCGCGCCCAAGCGAAGCGCCATTTCTGGAGAAACGCCACTCCGCTCTGCCAATACCGCATGAAGTGTCTGGCGAGATACCCCAAGATTCCGAGCGAATTCACTGACAGACATTCCCAAATGGGGTAGAACGTCTTCGCGCAGGATTGCACCTGGATGTGTTGGTTTACGTTTGCGCATGACGCCTCCTAGTGATAATTCTCCAAATTGATCTTCAACGCGTTCTCGCCATTCCATTCAAAAGTGATGCACCACGGGCCGTTTACATGAACGCTGTACCGTTTAGGCTTGCCTTGCAATGGATGGAAGTCGAAGCCTGGCAAGTTCAATGCCTCAGGAGTCCTGGCAACATCAATGGCATCAAGTCGTCTAACGATCCGATCAACCAAAGACGCCTGCACCTTGGCGCTTTTGCCCTTCTCGAATAGTTCTTGCAGACCTTTGTGGGCGAACGATTCAATCACGGGGCAACTGTAAAGCAACGCCTTACATAAGTAAAGCCCTCATGGATGGGATAAGTTCGCGGCCAACTCGGCAGCCGCGAACATAAAGTCAGCGCCCGCATGTTGGCCCCTGCAAAAGAATTGAAAGTGCGGTATGCGCCCTCGCTGCGCGAGGTTCACGCCAACACCGGGGATCAGCGCAGGAAATCGAAAAGCGACAATTGTGAAATTTTGGCGAAGGATTGCTGCGCGGCTTGCAGGGTGAGTTGTTGCTGGTTGAGCGTGCTGATCGCCTGCAGGAAATCGGTGTCCTGGATTTTGGACAGGGTCTGTTTGTATTGCAGGCCAAGGTCTTCGCCGGTGCTTTGCAACGCATCCAGTTCGCGCAGTCTTGCGCCTGTCGTCGCGCGCACCGCCAGCACCTTGTCCAATCCATGTTCCAGTTCGCCCAGGCTCTGCTGCACTCCCTGCTGAAAGGCGGCAGTCGCCGACGGATTGCCAATACCCGGCGCTGCATTCAAGGTCGCGATCAGATTGGTCAGGGTGGCGAACACGCTCTGGTTGCTGCTTGGCGCGATATCAAAGACATCGGCATTGGCCGGTGCGCCCTGCACTTCGAACTGGATGCCGTTGAAGCTGATCGCCTGGCCGCTGACATACGGCTGCGCGGCGAGCACCGCCGTGCCGGGCAAGCCGGCGGTCACATCGGCCACATCATAAGTGGTCACACCCGCCGCCACGCTGAACGTCACCTGGTACTTGTTGGCGGCATATTGCGTGGCATCCAGCACGCGCCCCTGGCTGATGATGCCGCTGCCCGTGTTGGCGGGATTCGGCGCCGCTTGAAACGTGCCGTTGCCGTTCTTGATGCGCATGAAGATGTCCGCACCCGAATCGGTGCCGGCGATCTGGCGCGAGGGGGCGGCCTGAATCAGGCGCTGCACATCGTCACCCTGATAGCTCACGCCGGCGGCGGTCTCGACGAAGGGCTGGACACGGCCCTGCGCGCCGGAAAACAGGAAATTTCCCGTGCCGTCGGTGCTGTTGGCCAGACCGATCAGTTCCTGCAAGCGGCCGCTCAAATCTCCGGCAATGCTGCGCAGATCGCTCGCATTGAGGGTCGCGTTGCCGGCCTGCACGGTCAGCGCCTGTGCATCCTGCAACAGCGAGGTCACACTGCCGAGGATGCTTTCGCTCAACGACAGCGTATTGGTCGCCGCCGTGCGGTTGGCGGCAAACTGTGTGTTCGCCGCATCCGCCTGATTGAGCTCGGTCGCGCGCGCGGCGGCAGCGGGATCATCCGCCGGATTGAGGATACGCCGCCCGGTCGAGATCTGCGCCTGGGTACGGGCCAGACTGGTTTGCAACTGGTTCATGCTGGCGACGCCTTCGCTGAACAGGGTGCTGGTGCTGATGCGCATGATGGCTAACCTCCGAGTTGCAACAGTGAATCGAACATGGTCTGCGCGATCGCCATAGCTTTCGCCGCCGCCTGATAAGCCTGCTGGAATTTGAGCAGGTTCGCCGCTTCTTCATCCAGATTGACGCCGGATTCGGACTGCTGCGCGCGGGTGATCTGCGCCAGCATGCTGGTCTGCGCCTGGCTGGTTACATCCAGCTCGCGCGTCTGGCTGCCCACCTGCGCAATCAACTGGCCGTAAGCGCCCTGATAGCTGGTGGTGCCGTTAGCCAGCGTATTCGCGGTCTGCAATTGCGCCAGCTTGAGCATGTTGCCGCCGTCGGTCGAGGCGTTGCTGTTGGGGCCGACGCTGAAGGTGTCGCCCGCGACCGGCGCGCCGCTGATCTGCGAGCTCCAGCCGTTGATGGTGATGGTGGCACCCGGGGTATAGGGCTGCGGGCCGACCGGCGCGCCGGTGCCGGTCGCGGTGTAGGTGTTGGGCGGCGCGCCAAACGTAAGCGTGATCGGCTGTTGCAGGTTGGCATCCAGCGGCAGGCCGCCCGTGACCTGCGGCTGGCTGATGGTGGCATTGCCCAGATTGGTGAGCGGCGTGTTGGCGCGCACCGGATTGCCCGCCGCAATGGCGGCCGGATCGGTGATGGCCAGGGTGAAATCGCGCGCGCCGGTGGCGGTGGGACGAATGCGCCAGGCATCACCCGTCGCATCGGCGACCGATCCCGCTGTCCGTTGCAGCGTGATGCCGGTGCCGCTGACCACCTGCGGAGTGGCCAGTTGCGCCACGGTGAACGATTGCACGGCGACGTTGGTCGCGGCATTGAACAGGGTGTAACTGGCGCCGTCGAAACGCAATTCATAGTCGGCACCGGTAAGCGCGCCGCTGTCGCCGATGGCGGCACTCAAGGTGGCGTTGCCGACATTATTGCTGGAGGCGGCCACTTGCGGCGTGCCGGCATTGAAGAATGCGCCGCCGAGCGCGCCATTCAGGTCGATGCCTTGCTGGTGTTGCTGATTAAAAGTGTCGGCGATGCCGATGGCAATGCGGCCGAGCGCATTTTGCGCCGGATCGAGCACCTCGCTGCGGAAAGCGAGGAAGCCGCCAAGATTGCCGCCCTGCAAAGCGCTTTGCTGGATGCGGCTGACGCCCCCGTTGTTGACATACACCACTTCCAGCGCGCTCTGGTCGGTGAGCGAAGCCGCCGCCTGCAGGGTGGCGGTCTGGGTGCCGATCACCAGCGACTGGCCGTTGCCGATGAACACATCCATCGAGCCATCCGGTTGCTTGATCGAGGTGACGCGAATCTCCTGGCTTAATTGGTTGATCAGTTCGTCGCGCTGGTCGAGCAGATCGTTCGGCACCTGGGTCTGGCCGCTTTGCGCCTGGGCGCGCACGATGGTGTCGTTCAAAGCGGCAACCTGCTTGGCGTAGCTGTTGATGAGGGTGACGCTGTTGCTGATCTGTCCGTTCAAGCCGTCGCGGATTTCGCTCATGCGCCCGTCCAGTGTCTGCAGGCGATTGCCCAAAGACTGGCTGCTGCCGAGCAACGCCTGGCGCGCAGGGATGGATTCCGGCGTATCCGCCACCGCATTGGCGGCGCTGAAAAAATCCTGCAACGAAGTGCTCAAGCCGCCGTTGCTGTCGCCCAGCAGATTGCTGATTTGCGTGGCCAGGTCGAACTGTGTGGAGAGATTGCTGGCGCGGGTCCGCGCCTCGGTCAGTTGCGCGCCGAGGAACTCGCTGTAGATGCGTTTTACGGCGGTCACATCCGCGCCCTGCCCGAAGAAACCGGAGCCGGTGTTCTGCGGCAATAGCGCCGCCTGCACAATCTCCTGGCGCGAATAACCCGGTGTGTTGGCGTTGGCGATATTGTGCGCGGTCACGTCGATGCCCGCCTGGGCGACCTTCAGCGCGCTGACCCCGATACCAAAGATTCCTGAACCCATCTAACTCTCCTTGCGACCCGTCAACAGGGGTATCGGCACAACGGGAATTTTCTTTAGGGCGTTTTCAAAAATTTGTCATTCCCGTTAAAGCGGGATTCTGTAGGTCAGGCATCAGCCCGACGCAGCCGAAATTTGCCACTCGTTGTCGGGATGAATCCCGACCTACAAACCCATGCCACCCGTAGGTCGGGTTTTAACCCGACGCAGCCGAAGTTTGCCACTCGTTGTCGGGATGAATCCCGACCTACAAACCCATGCCCTCTGTAGGTCGGGTTTTAACCCGACGCAGCCGAAGTTTGCCTCCCGTTGTCGGAATGAATCCCGACCTACAGCCCCATGCCACACCCCGTAGGTCGGGTTTTAACCCGACACAGTCGAAATTTGCCGCCCGTTGTCGGAATGAATCCCGACCTACAAACCCATGCCACCCGTAGGTCGGGTTTTAACCCGACGCAGTCGAAATTTGCCGCTCGTTGTCGGGATGAATCCCGACCTGCATCCTCATGCCCTTGCGTTGATACTGCCGATCACCCTCTCCAGCTTGTCCGCATACTGCGGGTCGGTGGCGTAACCCGCCTGTTGCAGCGAGCGGGCAAAGCCGGCCGCTTCCCGTTGTTCCATCACGGTGGCATAGCGCGGCTGTTCGCCGAGCAGGCGGGCGTAATCCTCGAACGCTTCGGCGTAGGAACCATAGGCGCGAAAACGCTCGACCTGCCTGCCGGCGATGCCGTCGTGATATTCGGTCGTCGTCACCGCCGCCACCTTGCCTTGCCAGTTTTCACCGGCCTTGATGCCGAACAGGTTGTAGCTGTTGCTGCCGTCCGCCATGCGAATCTCGCGCTTGCCCCAGCCGCTCTCCAGTGCCGCCTGCCCCAGCATCAGCTCTGCCGGAATGCCGGTGCGGCGGCTGGCCTGTTCGGCCTGCGGCAACAGTTTGTCCACGAAAGCCTGCTTGTCAATGGCGTAGGACGAGACCGTTGCGCCGGGCGGCGCGGCGGGCAGCGCTTGCGGGCCGAGCTGGCGCACCATCATGTCAGCCAGACCGATGCCGCGCCGCGACATTTCCTGTGCCAGTTGCTGGTCGAGCATGCCGGTAAACATTTTTGTCTGTTCGCTATCCATCATGCCGTCCTGCGGGGTCGCCTCGCGCATGCTCTTCAGCATCATGTCGAGGAATAGCGTTTCGAACTGCTGTGCCACTTTTTTAAGCGCCTGCTCCGGCGCCTGCCGCGCCTGGTTGCGCAGCTTGTCCAGCGACTGGCTGTCGCTGGACAAGGTGTTGAGCGGAGTCGGCGCGATGCTCATGCCGGTTTCCTAAATGATTTCCAGCTCGGCGCGCAATGCCCCCGCCGTTCGCATCGCCTGCAGAATCGCCAGCAGATCCTGCGGCGTTGCGCCGATCGAGTTCAGCGCCTTGACCACATCGCCCAGCGAGACGCCGCGCTTCAGGTGCAGCAGATTGCCGGGCGCGGCCTTGATGTCTATCGTGGCGTTGGTCACCGCCGCCGTTTGCCCGCCCGCCAGCGGATTGGGCTGGCTGATTTCGTTTTCGGCGCTGATCACCACGGTCAGGTTGCCGTGCGCCACGGCGCAATCGGCCAGCATCACGTTCTGGTTCATCACCACCGAACCGGTGCGCGCATTGATGATGACTTTGGCCCCGCCGGCGGCGGCATCGACCTCCAGGTTTTCGATGCGCGCCAGGAATTGCACCCGCGCATTGCCCCCCGGCGCGGTCACTTGCACGGTGCGCGCATCGAGTGCACTGGCGGCGGGAATCTCGGTCGCAATGTCGCTATTGATAACATCAGCCATGCGCGCGGCCGTGGTGAAATCGGCGGTATTCAGTTGCAGGAAGATGAATTCGCCCTGTCCCAGATTGGTCGGCACCGCGCGCTCGACGGTCGCCCCGTTGGGGATGCGCCCCACGTCCAGGTGGTTGACCACGGTCTTGCTGCCGCCCGCGGCCGCGCCCGCCCCGCTCACCACCAGATTGCCCTGCGCCATCGCATACACCTGTCCGTCCGCGCCTTTCAACGGCGTCATCACCAGTGTGCCGCCGCGCAAACTCTTGGCATTGCCGATGGACGAAACCGTGACGTCGATGGTCTGCCCCGGCCGCGAGAACGGTGGCAGGGAGGCCGTCACCGTCACCGCCGCCACGTTCTTTAATTGCAAACTGGTGCCGGGCGGCAGGGTTACCCCCATCTGCGCCAGCATGGTCACGATGCTCTGCACGGTAAACGGCGTCTGCGTGGTCTGGTCGCCGCTGCCGTCCAACCCGACCACCAGGCCGTAGCCGAGCAACTGGTTCTCGCGCACCCCCTGCACACTGGCCAAATCCTTGATCCGCTCGGCGGCGGCGCCAAAGGTGGACAATCCGAGCAAAACCGCCAGTACCAACTTCAACAGATGTTTCATCGCAATCTCCTAGAACGGCAGCACGCTGGCGAAGATGCGCGCGAACATGCTGGTCACGTCGGCCGCATCGAGGCTGGTCGTGCCCTTGTATTCCAGGTGCACGTCGGCCACCCGGGTCGATAGCACCGTGTTGTCGCCGCGAATATCCGGCGTAAAGACCACGCCGGAGAAACGCACATATTCGTTTGAATGGCGGATGCTCACCTGCTTTTCGCCCGCCACGCGCAGATTGCCGTTGGGCAACACCTCGGTCACCGTCGCGGTCAGCGTGCCGTTGAAGGTGTTGGTGCCCGAAGCGTCGTTCTTGCTGGACGAATTGACGCTGCTGCTGCCGGAATAGCCGCCCGGAACCACCAGCTGCGACTGCAGGCTTGCACTGCCGCTGTTCTCCAGCGAGCTATCCGACTTGCCGGTGGCCGAGGTACTTTCGGCAATCACGATGGTAAGCAGATCGCCGACGTGGCGCGCGCGCCGGTCTTCGAACAGGGGCCGGTCGTTCACCCCGGCCCGGAAGATCGCGCCGTTGGGGGGTGGCGCGGCGGGCGACGCAGGCGGACTGGCCGTCAGCGGCGCGCGGATGCTGGTGGACGGTGCGCAGGCGCCGAGAAGCGCCACACCCAATGCAAGAAAAATCAGACGAATCATTGCCGGGCCTCGCTAAATTTGGGTCAGTCTTTGCAGCATCTGGTCGGAGGTGGTGATGGACTTCGAGTTGATCTCGTAGGCGCGCTGGGTCTGGATCATGTTCAC
>Ga0210042_1001955_pt1 | contig 16196 bp, 16 predicted proteins | sample CryGeymeta201518_FD_183982 | JGI IMG/M metagenome (GOLD analysis project Ga0210042, IMG submission 183982) | Groundwater microbial communities from Crystal Geyser aquifers in Utah, USA - Crystal Geyser metaG 2015-18 (SPAdes) (version 2) | ecosystem: Environmental > Aquatic > Deep subsurface >... | reverse complement strand
ACCCAGGTACGCAGGGTTTGTTGAATACCGGCAATGTCATCGGCGATAATCTGGTACTCGCAAACCCGGCCAAGATCCTGCACCATCTCCTGCAACAGAAGCCCACTGAGATCTTCGCGCTCACCACGCGCGCCCTTGTCGGAAAGAGTCAGCACGCCAATTGTGAAACTGTTTGCGGTCATCTGAATTCCTTTGTGTAAGTCTTCACCATGCAGAGCCCAAAGCCGCCATGGAAGGGGTCGCTGTCGCCCGGCGACAGCTAAGCTCCAGGGATAGATTCATGGGGCCCGTGGAATGGGTGTTCCGGGCGCTGTAACTACGGAGCTGAATAGCTACTCGTTTTTTAGTGTTTTTTACTCATCAATATTCGACGCGCATTGTTGGTAATTGCCTGGGTGACATTGCGGCTTTTTGCTAGATCGCGTAGATCTTTTTCGCTCAGAAAGGTCATGAAGCGCATGGCATCGAGCAGCGGGGTGCGCGGATGTTCAACCAGGGCCTTTTTCATCTCATAAAGCTTAGTCCAGTCACGATTGAGGAGAATCAAGCGAATCAGTTCTTCACTGCTGGAGCGACTTTTGGCCACCATCAGCACTTCCCCTTCGGTAATCCGCGGATTTTTCAGCACCGCCGAACAGACCAGTTTGTTGGATTCCCGAATCAGCAGGGTGCGCCATTCCTTGTCGCCCGTCAAAGCCATTTTAATTTTTTCGGACACCGGCATCACCAGCAGCTGCTGATATTTGGACTGATTGACTTCGTCCTCAGGCGCAGAATCGTCCGCGAGCGCAGCATCGGCAGAGTCTTCCACCTTGGGTTCAGGTTCAGCTTCCGGCGCAACTTCTTCTTGCCAGCCAAGACGGAGTTTAGTCACCTTCTCGGCGTGGGGGTTATCAATAATCAGGGTGCGCAAGGCACTGGTTTTATTGATAACTGTATCGTTGTTTGCCAGCAAGTCGAGCACATCACCACGAGCATGTTCGGCGACAAACAACAGGGTTTTCAGACTGACCAACGTATGTTTCAGCAACGGCTCCATCACCTTCATGTTGCCATAATGGAGTTTGGCAATCAGATCAAGAATTTGCGGATGGGTTTCTTTACGCGTGCACACCGTCGTCAGAATGGCAGGCGATAAATCTTTCAGGGTCTTAAGGGCTTCTTTTTTCAGCTCTTCATCGGTGCCATGACAGAAGATAAAGAGCACCGTCACCAGATTGACGCCCGACATGGGCAGGCTGCCACGTGCCGCCGCCAACTTCACCTGATGGCCACCCCATTGTTTCATAATGCGGGCAACTTCGGTTGGAACCTTGAACTTTTCGCCTTTTTCGTCAACCGCGCTCAATTTTGCCCGCTTCCCTTGTCTGTCAAAGCCTGAATCTGTACCGGCACCAAGCCGGCTTGGTGCAGCAGAGCCGCCGCCTGGGCGGCCTGCTCACGGCTGACAAACTGACCGAAACTCAAGCGCGTCTGCGGCAGAGAAATTTCAATCCGGCGCTCTTCAACCCGTATGCCACGCTGATAAAGACGATCTGCCGTGCGGCGGGCGCGGTCGAGAGAGGCGAAAGAACCGGCATAGAGGTCGAATTTATCCTCAGCTCCGGCGACCAGAAAAGCTCCTTCGGCCTGTTCACGCACTTCGATCAGACGCCGTTCGGCCAGCTTGCGGCTGTAAGTTCCCACCAGCAGGCGTGTCATTGGGGTCTTTTGAGATTTTTCACTGCGTTTCACTTGGTAACCCTGTTGTTCGAGCAATCCAAGCGCCCTGGTCAGTTCTGCGGTCGGCAGAAACTTCTGGGTAACCAGCTGAAATTGAAGCTTTTGCTTCGCGGTCAATGCCGCTGGAGTCGCGGAGTTTGTAACAATCGGCGGAGTTTTTTCTGGTGCCGCAGATCGTGCCGGCACCTTGAGCCTGACTGCAGCAGGATTGACTTCGGCTTGCAGGTAGACACTCTCAATTCCAGAATCGGCCCCTGGACGCAACCAGGCGAAAAGGGCAACCGCCAACAAGGCCGGAATCACCAGCAGAGAAATCTTTCGCGACGGTTTACCCCTGGTTGCGCCTCTGGCCGGCACGGAATTTGTGGTGGGTGCCCGATCGACCGCAGGTTTTTGCATTGATACGTCTTCTGTCTCCTCGGCAGAGGCGACACTTTCCTGCTCTTCGCTCTTCAAACGCTCTCTCCACTCTGGCCCCTCACGGGTCAAACATGCCTGGCAAAGGATCCGGGGCGCATGCAGAACAACTACGCGTGTTTCTCCATCTCGCTCAAAATCCGCGCGGTTTGATGGGTCGGCACTTCTTCGTATTTTTCGAATTCCATCGTAAACATACCACGATCCGAGGTCATGGAGCGCAACTCCGGCGCATAGCGCAAGACTTCCGCCATCGGCACTTCGGCCCGAATCGTCTGGGCGTTGGCCTGAGGCTCAACCCCGTTGACCTTGCCGCGACGCGAGTTAAGATCACCGATGACATCGCCCATGCAATCATCGGGCACGGTGATTTCCATGGCCATAATCGGTTCAAGCAGCACCGGCTTGCAGCTTTCCATCGCCTTTTTAAACGCCATGGAGCCCGCCACCTTGAAGGCCATTTCCGAAGAATCGACCGAATGGTAAGAGCCGTCGTAGAGGCTGACCCGCACATCAACCATCTGATTACCGGTCAAGGGACCATGTTTCATGGCTTCGATAATCCCCTTTTCAACCGCCGGTATATAGTTGCGTGGCACGACCCCGCCAACCACCTTATCGATAAATTCAAAGCCATCGCCCTGGGTTAACGGCTCGACCTTGATCCACACGTCACCGTACTGGCCACGGCCACCCGACTGTTTTTTGTATTTCCCCTGAACCTCGGCGCTGGCGCGAATGGTTTCACGATAAGGCACCTTAGGCTCTTTCAGCGTCACGTCGGCGCCATATTTACGCTTCAAGCGCTCGACCGCCACCTCCAGATGCACCTGGCCCATACCCGACAGAATCATTTCATGGGTTTCTTCGTCACGCACCACCCGCAGGGTCGGATCCTCTTCCATCAACTTCTGCAACCCATTGTAAATTTTATCTTCATCACCCTTTTTTGTGGGTTCGAGGGCAAAGGAAATGATGGGCTTCAGCGGCACCAGGGGTGCGTACATAATGGGTTTCTGCACATCACAAAGGGTGTCGCCCGTCGTGGTATGTTTCAACTTGGGCAGGGCAACAATTTCACCGGCGACCGCCGATTCGATATCCTGCTGAAGTTTACCCGCCATGCGGAAAATATGACCAACACGCTCTTTTTCGTCGCGATTGGGGTTCAACACTACCGTATCCGTCGGCAGGGTGCCGGAATAAACCCGCGCGATACTCAACTTGCCTGCATAGGGGTCATTAATGGTTTTGAAAACCATCGCCGAAAAGGGTGCATCTTCCGTCGGTTGCCGTTCAATATTCTGCTCGGTGCCTGGCAGTTTGCCGATTTGAAGGCCTTTGTCCACCGGTGAAGGCAGACAATTGACGATGTAATCCAGGAGAAAACGCACCCCGACATTCGCCGTCGCGCTACCGCAAAAAACCGGGGTAAACACACTGGTCAGGGTGCCTTCGCGCAGGCCGTGCAACAGGTCTTCTTCGCTGAGCTCTTCGGTTTCAAGATATTTTTCCATCAGCTCATCATCGGCTTCAGCGACTGTCTCCACCAGTTGAGAGCGCAGTTCCTTCGCCTCTTCGAGCAGGTCTTCGGGGATATCAACCTCCTTGAAATTACCGGTTTCATCAAACGCGTAAATTTTAGCCTTCATGCGCACCAAATCAATGATGCCCTTGAAATCTTCTGCGGCACCAATCGGCATGGTGACAATCGCACTACGAGCCCCGAGAGATTTTTCCATATCATCAACGGCCTTGAGAAAATCAGCCCGTTCCCGATCCATTTTATTCACAAAAGCAATGCGCGGAACTTCAAACTGATCGCACCATTCCCAGATTTTGCGCGTTTGGGACTTGACCCCGGAAATGGCGGAAACAATCACCACCGCGCCACCCAGCACACGCAGGCAGCGCCGGGTATCATGCAAAAAATTACTCACCCCCGGGGTGTCGACAATATTCAGGTTGTGATCTTTCCACACACAGTGATTCAGACTGGCGCTGAGAGTCATGCCGCGCTTGATCTCTTCTTCTTCAAAGTCCATCTGCGAGGAGCCGTCAATCACCTTACCGAGTTTTTTCGTCTCGCCGGTATTGAACAATAAGGCTTCCACCAGTGAAGTCTTACCCGCACTGTTGTGGGCGACAATGCCCAGATTTCTCAACTTTGTCGTATCATACTTGCTCATGTTCGCTCCTTTGACCATAAAAGGGGGATCTTGAAAGTTTCATCCCGCAACGGGGTGAAACTCAACAACGGAACAAAATACAAAAAGGTACGCAACTCTTCAGCAACCGTCCAGAGTCGTCATCCCCGAGTGGTTCTATCGGGCAACCAGATTCTCGCCCCTTAAACACCCTGGATTTCGGCTGGCCCGCGGTCGTAATGACGCTATAGGCGTGCCTACCGGCGCGATTTCGCGGCTGAAAGCCGCTCCCACAAAAAAAGGCGGAACAGATTACACTGATTTTAGCTTTGCTCTCCGGGCCTGCGCTGCGCAAGGCTTCTGGCGGTGAAACGATGACACCTCTGAACCCTAGTGAAAATTGCTATTCTTTTTTTGACTCTGGTGCCATTGCCGCCGGAGTGTTGCGTTGATAGAGTATTTTCAACCCTTCGAGGGTCAGCCAGGGGTCAACGCTGTCGACGACCTCACAACCCTTTGAAATTGTCGCCGCCAGGCCACCGGTGGCAATTACCTTGAGGGGAATGCCGGCCTCCGCCCGGATACGGCTGACGATACCTTCAACCAAGCCCACATAGCCATAGAAGATCCCAGCCTGCATACTATTGACCGTGTTGCGCGCAATAATTTCTGCGGGCTGGGTAAATTCAACCCGCGGCAGCTTGCTGGCGCGGGCAAAGAGAGCTTCAGCGGAAATTCCAACTCCCGGCGCAATGGCGCCTCCCACATAGGCCCCGGCGGCGGAGATCACATCAAAGGTGGTGGCTGTGCCGAAATCGACGACAATCATGGCACAGTGCCATTTTTCGTAGGCCGCCACCGCATTGACAATCCGGTCGGCACCAACCTCTTTAGGATTATCGTACTGAATCGGCATGCCGGTCTTGATCCCGGGGCCAACCACCAGCGGCGTCAGCTTGAAATAGCGCTGCGACAGCCGTTCAAGGCTGTCAAGCATGGGCGGAACCACACAGGAAATAATCACCGCGTTCAGTTGAGAAAAGCTCATTTCCGCCAGATCGAAAAGATTTTTGATCAAAATGGCATACTCATCGACGGTGCGTTCCTTCGCCGTCGCAATCCGCCAGTGACACATAAGTTCATCATTACGGTAAACCCCCAGGACAATATTGGTATTACCAACATCAATCACCAACAGCATGAAGACTCCATTCACACATCCCTGTTATTACTTAAAGTTCTGCGCTATCAACGACCAACGGGGCGCAGATCGCCGGCCAGGATCCGTTCGCTGCGGCCATCGGGCAGAAACAGGCGCAGAGCACCATCGGTATCCAATCCGGCCACCACGCCAGTGATAATCTGTTGACCCTGATCCACTTCCACCTGGCGGTCGAGGAGATCAAAACGTGCCTCCCAGCGCCGCCGCAAGGGACCGAAACCCTCGGCCAAAAGATCATGATAAAGCTCATCAATCCGCCGCAGCAGGGCGCGCACCAGGGGCAGCCGGGCCTGGGTAGTTCCGGTTTCGAGCATCACCGAAGTCGCCGGGTAGCGAAGATCCGCCGGAAACTGGTCGGCAGACATATTGACATTGAGCCCGATTCCCAGCACCAGAAAATGAATCTGTTCTGTTTCGGCGCCCAGTTCATTCAGTAGACCAGCAATTTTTCGCCCATTGACCAGCACATCGTTAGGCCATTTGACCCGGGCATTTAAACCACAGACTTCGTCCAGAACCTCGGCGGTGGCCACCGCGCTGAGAAAGGTCAGTTGCGGCGCATCCAAGGGAGAAAGTTGCGGGCGCAGCAGCACTGAAGCATAAAGGTTCACACCCTCAGGCGATGTCCAGTTGCGCCCGAGGCGGCCGCGACCGGCACTCTGGCTGTCGGCCAGCACCACCAGCCCTTCCGGAGCACCGGCGGCGGCCGCTTCACGCGCAATCAGATTGGTCGAGCTCAGCTGTTTGAGGCAGTCGATTTCCCGCCCCACAACCTTGGTCGCCAGATCCCGCATAATGTCATCGGCCAGCAGCAGATCGGGCAAGCTGCGCAAGCAATAACCCTGCGTTCGGCGGGCAGCAATCTCAAAGCCGGCGGCGCGCAAGTGCTCAACGTGCTTCCAGACGGCAGCACGTGAAATTTTTAGAGAAGTGCTGATCTCCTGCCCCGACAGATATTCACCAGGATGAGCGCGTAACAAACGCACAATCTTCTCACGAGAACTCAACGGCGGCTCCGGACTTCAATCAAACAACATGGAAATGTCAGCAGCCTTGACCGAATGAGTCAAGGCACCCACCGAAATAATATCGACTCCGGTCGCGGCGATTTCGGCCACGGTCTCAAGGTTGACGCCGCCGGAAGCCTCCACCAGCGCGCGGCCGTCAATCAGGTCAAGGGCCTCGCGCATCTCGTCGAGGCGCATATTGTCGAGCATAATAATATCCGCCCGCGCCGCCAGCGCCTGTTTCACTTCATCCAGATTACGGGTCTCAATTTCAATTTTCAGGGTGTGGGGCAGCGTAAGGCGGGCGCGACTGATGGCCGCTTCGATACCGCCGGCAGCGGCAACGTGATTTTCCTTGATCAACACCCCATCAAACAGGCCAATGCGGTGGTTACGTCCGCCACCGGCACAGACCGCATACTTGTCAAGCACGCGCAGACCCGGTACGGTTTTACGCGTATCCACAATAATCGCGTGGGTGTCGGCAACGGCGGCGACATACTGACTGGTGAGGGTGGCAATGGCACACATGCGCTGCAACAGGTTCAGCGCCACCCGCTCGCCCATCAGCAGACCCCGCGCCGGGCCGCGCAGCCAGGCCAGCACCTGACCCTGTCGGATAGAGGCGCGATCCTGATGCAGCATTTCGAAATCGATGGACGCATCGACCATCTGAAAAACCTGGCGCGCAACATCGATTCCGGCAAGGACAAAGTTTTCCTTGGCAACCAGTTCGGCCCGCGCCATGGTTGCGGCCGGCACTGTCGCCTCGGTGGTGACATCACCTAAACCAATATCTTCTTCGAGAGCGGTGCGAATAATCCGCTGAATTTCAAACATAGCGTCGCTCCAAACCTGTAATTTAATAGGCAGTTTCACCGCATAAAGTCTTCGACTTATAGCACAGCCCCTGGTGCCCCGCAACAGAAAAGCCATAGACAAGCGCGAGAATCTTCTTTACATTTCCACCACTTGTACCGAGAATGGAAGCCATTTGTAAACCTGAAAAACAAGGAGTTTCTCATGCGTACCCTCGTCCCTCTGGTTTTTTTTCTGCTGTTATCCGCCTGCGTCGGCAAGGAAACCTACGAACGGAAAGTTCAGGAATCAGAGCAATTTCAACAAAGCCTGAACAACGCCGAAACGCGCATTAGCCAACTTGAAGCGCAGAAAAGCGCGCTGGAGGAACAAAGCTCAGCCCTGAATGACAAATTGATTGCGCAACTGAAAAAAAATTCCGAATTACACCAGACCCTGCTCAGTGAACGCGCCGGGCGTGACCGCTTAGAGCAAACTTTCAGTGGCCGCGAAAACGAAATGCAGCAACAGCTCGAAGAAATGAGCCAAACCAACACCGAACTCCTCACGCGCATCGCCCAATTGCAGCAGGAAAATGCCGGTCTCAAGGCCCAGATCGAAGCCGAACGCCTGGCGCGGGAAGAGAAACTGGCCAAGCTCAAAGATACCTATGATCAACTGGTGGGCGCTCTCGAACAGGAAATTCAGCGCGGGGAACTGACAATTACCAATCTCAAGGGGCAGTTGTCGGTCAATCTGCCCAACAAAATCCTCTTCGATTCCGGCAAAACTGCGGTGCGCGCCGAAGGCATCAAAGTGCTGCGCAGTCTGGGGGACATTATGAACAAATTCCCCGACAAAGCACTGCTGGTCGAGGGCCACACCGACAATGTTAAAATCAGCAGTCGGCTGGCAGAAACCTACCCCACCAACTGGGAACTTTCCACCGCCCGCGCCAACAGTGTGGTCCATGTGCTGCAAGATCAGGTCGGCCTGCCCGGCGAACGCCTGGTAGCCGCGGGCTACAGCGCATATCGCCCGGTCGCCGACAATGACACTGAAGAAGGTCGCGCCCAAAACCGCCGCATTCAAATTCAGCTCGTGCCCATGCCCGGTAGCGAATCTCCTTGACAGACCCAAGGCCCCTGCCCTATTAGTTGAGGGCTACTGATCGGTCAAGGGAAGTGAGGTGCAAATCCTCCGCGGACCCGCCGCTGTCAGCGTGGACTGACTGGCTGAAGATGCCACTGGATTTATTTCCGGGAAGGCGGGCCGGTTCGGGATGATGCGCGAGCCAGAAGACCTGCCGTTCAGCATGACCGGCACCAATTCCCCGGGATCATGGAGGCCGGAACTTACAGCGTGCTTCCAAAACGGATGAAGCCCGCAGGCTGCGCAATAAATTGCAGTCTGCGGGTTTTTTTATGGCTTTGCCCTTGAACTGAAGTGCCTGCGGAGGACATTATGCTGCGACAGTTAATGCTGATTTTCCTGATTTTGTTTTTTCTTCTTTCCCAGAATGCCTTGGCTATGCAAAACGCTCCGGATAAATCGGCCATCGTCATTGCCGCCTTCGGCACCAGCTATCCGAGCGCCGTCGGGGCCCTGCTGTCCATTGTCGCGGAGGTGGAAGCCCGTTACCCGCAAACACTGGTCAAAATGGCATTTACCAGCAATATTATTCGCCAAAAATGGCATTCACGCCTCAGGGACACCGCCTATCGTGAGGCTCATCCCGAAGTGCCGGAGTATTTCTATCAGATCAAAAACCTTCTCGGCACCCTGGCAGATCTTCAGAATGACGGTTATAAAAACCTTGTCGTTCAACCCACCCTTTTGACCCCTGGCGAGGAATATCTCGACACTCAAGCCTCCATCAAGGGGCTGCTATCCATTAAAACCGTCAAAGAGCGCTGGCGCCCCTTCAACAAAATCGCCTTGGGCCGTCCGCTCATGGGCACCTGGGGTGCCGAGTATCCTTATACCGAAGATCTGGAGAAGCTGGCCATGAGTCTGGCGGCCGACGTTGAGCAGGCGCAAGCCAAAGGAGCAACCCTGGTCTACATGGGGCACGGCAATGAGCATCTTTCAACCGGGCTTTACACGGAATTTGCCGAGATGATGAACCAACGCTACCCCAAGGTCACAACCCTGGTCGGGCTGGTGGAAGGCCAACCCGATTTTTCCGATCTACTTGAACAGCTCCAAGCTCACGCTCAGCGAAAATTGCTGCTCAAACCGCTGATGGTGGTCGCAGGCGATCACGCCAATAAAGACATGGCGGGCCCGGATGCCGAGTCCTGGAGGTCACAGCTGACAGCAGCGGGTTATGCGGTTGAACCTTTGTTGCAAGGCCTGGGCGACAACCCCCATGTGCGACAGTTATTCATCGATCATCTCCAAGATGCCGCAACGGAGGCCGGAATTGAACTGCGCTGAAGCCTCGTGTTACCAAATTCAGGTGCGCAAATTGCGCCGGGCTTTTGGCAAAACTGAGGCCGTGCGCGGCATTGACCTTGATATTTGTGCTGGTGAAATTTTCGCTTTTCTCGGCCCCAATGGCGCGGGCAAAACCACCAGTATCAACATGCTCACCGGCCTGCTGCGCCCCGACGATGGCTTGATTCTTTATCAGGGCCAACCCTTTCTCTCCTCCAACCACGCAGTGCGCCGCCGGATTGGCGTGGTGCCCCAGCACAACAATCTCGACCGCGAACTGACCGCCGCCGAAAACCTGCTGATCCACGGACGCTTGTTTAACATGGGTGGCCCCAACTTGCAGACCCGCATCACCAGCTGTCTGGAGCTGGCGGGGTTAAGCGACAAGCGCAATACCCCGGTAAATCACCTGTCGGGCGGCATGAAACGCAAGCTGGTGATTGCCCGCGCCTTGCTGCATGAACCGGCAATTTTGTTTCTCGATGAACCCACCGCCGGCCTCGACCCTCACAGCCGCCGTAAAATCTGGGCGTTTCTGCGCCGCATCAATCAGGATCAGGGCTGCACCCTGTTTCTCACCACCCACTATATTGAAGAGGCCGAACAACTCGCCGGACGGGTGGCGTTTATTGATCAGGGGCAGGTTATTGCCCGCGGCACACCCACTGAGCTGATGGAAAAAACCGGCCATTTCGTCCTGGATATTTATCAGCGCGACGACATGATCAATGAATTTTTCACTGACCGCAGTGCGGCCCTTGCGCGCCTGAAACAGCTCGACACCTCGGTGCGCATTCGCGAAATCACCCTTGAAGATGTGTTTTTGCAACTGACCGGTAAAAGGATTGACCCCTGATGCTGCATGGTGCCTCCGCCATTTATCTGCGTGAAATTCTGATTCTGCGCCGCAAACTGGTCAAAACCCTGCTGGCCTCAGCGGTTTCTCCAGCCTTGTTTCTCCTCGCCTTCGGTTTCGGGGTTGGCCGTGCCGCTACGGTTGACGGCCAGGGCTATCTTTCCTTCCTGCTGCCCGGCCTGCTGACCATGGCCAGCATGAATCAAAGCTACGCCATTGCCACGGAAATCAATATTTCACGCTTTTATTTCAAGGTGTTTGAAGAATACCTCATTGCGCCCTTCGGTCGCTGGCAGATTGTGCTGGGCGAAATGGCCTACGGCATCACCCGCGGGCTGCTTCCGGTTGGGATTATCGCTTTTTACAGTGTGCTCTGCGGCGTCAAGCTGCACTTCGGCGGCGGATTTGCCCTTGCCCTGCTGCTGCACCTGGCAATCTTTTCTTTGCTCGGGGTACTGGCGGCGATGATCGTGCGCAGCCATGCCGACCAGGCCACCGTCAACGCCTTTTTGATCACCCCGATGATGTTTTTGTCGGGCACCTTTTTTCCCACCGAACAAATGCCCTGGGCGATCAAGGCGGTCGCGAGTCTCTTTCCCTTGACCTATTCAACCCGGCTGATCCGTTCCACCCTCCTTAACAGTCAGGAAACCGCGCTCTGGCTTTACCCGCTCCTTGCCGCGATGGTCGCCCTGCTCTTCTGGCTGTGCTGCTGGGTGGTCGCACGGGTCGAAGCATGAAACGCCTGCTGACGGGGCTTTTGACCCTGAGTTTTGTCCTTGCTTTGTGCAGTGGCGCAACCTGGCTGAACCCTTTCAACCTCAGCGGCATTGAACGGGATATTCTGTTGGAGCTGCGTCTGCCGCGCGTGCTTTTTTCGGCGGTGATCGGCGCCATGCTGGCCCTGTCCGGTAGTGTCTATCAATTGACTCTGCGAAATCCCCTTGCCGACAGCTTTACCACCGGCACCGCCAGTTCAGCGGCCCTCGGCGCGGTCTTGGGTATCGCCTGCGGCCTGCCGGTGGCCCTGGTGCCCCTGCTGGCGCTGTTCACCGGTCTGGGCGGGCTGCTGCTGGTCTATCGCTTGTCGGTCAAGGCCGGGGTTATCAATCCGGTGACCATGATTCTGGCCGGGGTGGTGGTCAATATTGTCGCCTCGGCGGTGATCAGTTTCAGCAAGTTTTATTTTGAAGAAAGCCTGTCTTCCATTGTTTTCTGGTTGATGGGTGGATTTTTCGTGGTTGATTGGCCGCGCCTGTTCATCTGCGCCTTGCTGCTGTTTTTTTGTTTCATCCTCTTGCAGCGCAACGCCCTGCAACTCAATCTCCTTGCCTTTGATGAGGCTTCGGCGCGCACCATGGGGGTGAATGTCGCCCGTCTGCGTGCTTTAAGCTTTTTCCTCGCGACATTGCTGGTTGCCGTAGCGGTCAGTCATACGGGGATCATTGGCTTTGTCGGGCTAATCACGCCGCACATGGCCCGCAGTCTTTATGGCAGTGACATGAAGCACAATTTGACTGCCTCGACCCTGCTCGGCGCCCTGCTCCTGATGCTCGCCGATGCCGGCGCACGCAGCATTATCCCCGGCGGCGCCGAATTACCGGTGGGCATTGTCACGGCGCTTTTGGGTGGCGTTTTCTTTCTCTACCTGCTGCGCACCCGACGCGATCGGCTCTGGCATGGCTGAAATTACCATCAGGGATCTTCATTTCAAACGTGGCGACTTTCAGCTGCAACTTGCCGCCGTCAAGGTCGCAGCGGGGGAAAAGATTGCCATTCTCGGCGAAAACGGCTCAGGCAAAAGTACCCTGTTGCAACTCTTGACCGGCCTCCTCGCCAGTCGCAACGCCATTTCCTACGCCGGGCAACGCCTGGAACATCTCAGCATGTTGCAACGGGCGCGCTGTTTCAGCCTGTTGCCCCAGCAGGCTGAGGTGATTTTCCCTTTCTCGGTTTTCGAGGTGATTCTGTTGGGGCGCTTTGCCCGGATGCAGGGACAGAGCCCAGCGGAGGCCGACCAGCAGGCAACCCGCCAGCTGGTTCAGCAGTTAGAGCTTGACGACCTGGCAACGCGCAATTTCAATCAACTGTCCGGCGGTGAGCAACGCCGGGTGATGCTCGCCCGGGTTTTGAACCAGCAGGCAAGGATTTTGTTCCTCGACGAACCCAACGCCAGCCTCGACGTGCGCCACAGCCTGGAAATTTTCGACTATCTGCGCCGGCAGCAACACACCCTGATCGCGCCGGTTCATGATATCAATCTGGCGGCACAGTTTTTCCAACGCTTCTGGCTCTTTAAGCAAGGCCACTTGCTGGCCGATGTGTCCCGCAGCGACCTGACCTGTGAACTCTTATCGGAGACTTTTAATGTCAAAGTATCTACTGTGGCTGACAGTTTTCTTTTTTCTCGCTGAAGTGTCCTGGGCGCAACGGATTGTGGTTCTGGCCCCAGCCGCGGCCGATATAGTGCTTCAGCTGCGCCTGGAAGATCAGGTCGTCGGCAAAACCCGCAGTGTCGAGGAATTCCCGCAGGCGCTCAAGGTGGGTTCGCATATCAAACCCAATGTTGAGCTGATTAAAGGGCTGGAGCCCGACCTGCTGATAATCTCATCCAACCGCTTTTTCAGCGAGCAGATGGCGGCGGCGGTGGGTGCTAAAACCTTCACCTACCACCCCCAGACCCTTGAAGACATTCTCCAACAAACAGCACAACTGGCACAACTGACCGGCCGGAAAGCGGCGGGTCAGACCCTGGTGGCACAGTTAAGAAGGAAAATTGACGGGTTGCAGCCTCTGGCAACCCGCCCTCGGGTCGTTTACGAAATCAGCGCCCTGCCTTTAAGTGTTGCCGGACAAACCAGCATTATCACGGACATCATCCGCACTGCGGGTGGTGAGCCCCTCGATTTTGGCCGCGGCGCTATCATCAAACTCAACCCTGAAGCGATGATTCTGCGCCAGCCCGCGCTCTACATCTATCAAATTGGCCCCATGAATCAGAACCCGACCCCGCCCGCCCAACGCGGTAACTACCATCTCCTCAAAAGCCAATATTTGCAAGTCGATCAGCTTCAATGGTCACGCGCCAACAGCCAGAGTTTTACCAGAGTGTTAGAATTACATCAGTTTTTGCAAAATTTGCAAAGGACATCCCAATGAACAATTCCTCAGCTCAACCCGGCCATTTTTACGCCCTCGGGATTGGCCCCGGTGCCAGCGATCTGCTCACCGTGCGGGCGATGCGGATCATTGAAAGCGCGGACATTATTCTTTCCCCGCAAGCCGAAAGCAGCAACCGTTCTCTGGCACTCGCCACAATTGCACCCTATGTACAAAATCAGCAGATTGAAACCATCAACTATCCCATGCAGCGTGACGCGGTATCGACCCATGAACGCTGGCAGAGAGTAGCGCGACAGGTCGAAGACTGGTGTAAAAACGGCCAATCGGTGGCGATGATTACCATCGGTGATCCGCTGATTTTTGCAACCACCTGTTACCTTTTGCAGGGACTCGAACCCTACCTGAGCGCTGATAAAATTCATATTGTCCCCGGCATCAGCGCCTTCCAGATTGCCGCCAGCCGTTTCCACGATGCTCTCACCCTGCAGGAAGATCGTCTAATGCTGATGTCTGCGACAAAACTTGACGCGGTGGAAGCGGCACTGTCACAGTGTGAAACCCTGGTCTTGTACAAAGCCGGCGGTGTCATTCACGCCTTACTCGCTTTACTCGACAAGTACCGGTTGCGGCCTGCCGCGCGGTTGTTATCAGCGCTAGAGCAGGGCACAGACGAGCTGGTCGTGGAAAATCTGGAACACTTCACTCCCGGCGTCATGCACTACATGACCACCATGATTATTCACTGCGGACGGCGCAACTGGCAGAACAGCAACGAGGAGACATGAGAAAAAACAGGAATATCCGCTACCCGGGGCTCTGGCTTCTCTTGATCATCATAGGGTGGGCAAACCCGGTCATAGCGGCCACGGCGACAGCCGGGGAGTCACAGCTCATAACTCCATCCGGGCAGCTCATTGACCAGCGGCGCGAACAAGACAAACGCCAGATTTACTCGCGGCTGGCGCTGGTGTCTCACAAGCCCAACTACCTCATGGGCAGCTATTATCTGCGCTCGCCACAGACAGCTCCCTTTGAAAACCGTTTTCCTGAAGAAAACATTCATATTCAACCGGTTGAAATCAAATTTCAACTGAGCATGAAAACGCTTCTGGTTGCCAATTTGATTGGCAAAACCGGCGATTTATGGGTGGGTTATACCAATCGCAGTTTCTGGCAAGCCGCCAATACCGGTCGCTCGGCCCCCTTTCGTGAAACCAATCACGAACCAGAAGTCTGGCTCGATTTTGCGACCGATCACCACCTGGGGGCCACCCGTTTCAAGGGGGTCAATATTGGCATGGTTCATCAGTCCAATGGTCAGTGGGGCGCGCTGTCCCGCAGTTGGAATCGGCTGTATGCTCTACTGATGTTCCAGCATGACAATCTATATTTCGCCCTTAAACCCTGGTGGCGGCTCCCCGAATCCTCAGCGGATGACAACAATCCCAATATAGAAAAATATCTTGGAAATTTTGAATTCTACGCCCTCACCCATTGGCAGAATCAGACCTTTGGTATTATGCTGCGCAACAATTTACGCTTGGATAAAAACAATCACGGTGCCCTGCAGATAGACTACACCTTCCCCCTGCGGCATCAAATACGTGGTTATGTGCAAATCTTCAGCGGATACGGCGAAAGCCTGATTGACTACAACCACGAAGTGAGCACCATCGGCGTCGGCGTCCTGCTGGCGAACTGGTTATAAAGGGTAGATCACCCATGAAATTTTTCGCTGCGACAAACCAGACTCTGTGCTAGTGTTCAGCCCTAAAATTATACTCCCCAAAGGACGCAAAACCATGAACAACGAAGATTTAGACCCCCAGGAAGAACAAAACGACGAAGACTTTGCCGCCATGCTCGACGCCAGTTTCAGCGCCACGCCGCAGCTGGAACTGGGTAAAAAAACCAGCGCCACGATTTTACAGATTGGCCCCGACTGGGCGTTTCTCGATGTCGGTCAAAAAGGTGAAGGCGTGCTCGATGCCAACGAATTGCGCGACAGTGAGGGCGCACTGAAATTTGCCGTGGGCGACCGTATTTCGGCCTATTTTATCGCGCGTGAAGGCGGCGAAATGCGCTTTACCACCCGCATTGGCAGTGGCGGCGCCGGTAACGCCCAGCTCGAAGAAGCCTGGCGCAGCGGGATTCCTGTCGATGGCCGGGTCGAGCAGGAAATCAAGGGCGGCTACGAAGTCAAACTGCCAGGCAATCTGCGTTCCTTCTGCCCCTATTCGCAAATTGCTCTGCGTCGTCTCGACAGTCCCGAAGAAGTCATCGGCCAGACCTTCGCGTTCAAAATTAGTCAATTCAGTGAAAATGGCCGCAACATTGTAGTCTCGCGGCGCGAACTGTTGGAAGCCGAACGCCGCGAACAGCGCGAGTCCCTGAAAGAAAAGCTTAAAGAAGGGATGCTGGTCAAGGGCGAGGTCACTTCATTGCGTGACTTTGGTGCCTTTGTC
>Ga0210042_1001952_pt1 | contig 16214 bp, 15 predicted proteins | sample CryGeymeta201518_FD_183982 | JGI IMG/M metagenome (GOLD analysis project Ga0210042, IMG submission 183982) | Groundwater microbial communities from Crystal Geyser aquifers in Utah, USA - Crystal Geyser metaG 2015-18 (SPAdes) (version 2) | ecosystem: Environmental > Aquatic > Deep subsurface >... | reverse complement strand
TTTTATAGCTCGCGACGCTTGGACATATCAAAGAGAACTCTTTCGCGTGCTTTATCAATCCCTAAGGCTTTTCTTTTTTTGTCAATATGGGTAATCATCAGTTTTGCGGCTTTGATGGGGTCTGGCTCATAGGCCCAGTTTGCCCCGGAAATATTCTCCATCTTTTTGAAGAGAATTTCGCTTGTCTCTTTGGCACCTAAGGTTGGAAAGGTAACACCAAAGACGGTAAAGACGCCCGAGGCGACAAAGTATTGGCCAATGGAGATTGCCTTCTCGCTCATCCACTCCGGAGCAGCTCCCGCGGCAGGCAAATCACTAATGTCGTCCCCTAACCCTCCTTCCTTCACCACTGCCGATGCCGCGATGAGGATGCGGCTATTGTCCACACAGGAGCCCAGATTAAGCACCGGAGGAATCCCCACCGTCTCACATACTTCGGCAAGTCCTGCCCCCGCATACTTTTTAGCTGCTTCCGGCACCAAGAGCCCCGCTTTAGCGCAGGCAATGGCCGAGCAGCCGGTCTGGAGCACGATGACATCATTTTTGATTAACTCCTTTACCATCTCGATATGAGCCCAGTCATGTTTTACCTTGGGATTATTACAGCCCACTACCCCGGCGATTCCTCTGATTCTTCCATTGATAATATTATCATTAAGCGGTCGAACCGAAGCGCGAAAAAGACCACCAAGCAGGTAATTAATCGTCTCGTAAGAAAAGCCGGAGATATGTTCAATTTTCTCTTTTGGGATATTAACCTTTTTAGCAGGGCGATTGGGGAAATTTTCCACCGCTATTTTTATAATTTGCTTAGCCATCTGCAGAGCATTTTTCTCGTGGAATTCGATATAAGTGGTGCCCGGGAATTTAGCTATTGGGGAGGTACTGATAATTTTGGTATGGTAACATTGGGCCACATTGGAGAGAGCCGGCATAATGCACTGAATGTCCACCACCACCGCCTCTATCGCTCCCGTAACTACGGCCAACTCTTGCTGAAGAAAATTGCCGGCAATAGGGATTCCATGACGCATCAACATTTCTTGCCCTGTACAACACATACCAACAATATTTATTCCTTTTGCCCCTTTAGATTTAGCCAGCGCTAAAAGTTCCTTATCGGAGGCTGCGGTCACAATCATCTCCGAAAGCAAAGGCTCATGACCATGAACAAGGATATTTACCTCATCCTCTAAAAGAGTGCCGAGATTAGCCGTCCCTAAAATCGGCTCCGGTGTCCCAAAGAGAATATCCTGAATATCTGTAGCCAGCATTGAGCCTCCCCAGCCATCTCCTAAAGATGCCCTCATCCCCTGAAGTAGAAGATGTTCCGGGTCATGGTCAACACCCATATGGGTTCGGTGCATAATCTCAACAATCTCCCGGTCAATTCCCCGGGGTGCAATTCCTTTTTTACGCCAGAGCTCCTGACGCTTCAACGGCGCCTTTTTAAGATAGTGGATTTCCCCTTCCTGGTTGCCAAATTCTGCGAGGGCAAGATGAGCTACTTCCTTGAGTATCTCATTTGTACCTTTTCCTTCTACCTTAATGCCAAAGTCTAAGGCTACGGCGATAAGTTTTTGTTCATCCTTAACCTTATAGTCGGAGGTCTTGCCGTTGGCTACCGCGAGGAGTGTCTCGGCTACCCCCCGACCATGGTCGGAATGGGCCGCTGCCCCCGCCGCGATCATCCGGATGAAGTTTCGCGCCGCAATCGTATCGGCGGTTGCTCCGCAAACACCCTTGTCGGCACCTTCGCCAAAAGGATCAATGCGACAGGGACCCATGGCACAGTTTCTGCAACAGATACCAAGCTGCCCAAATCCACATTGAGGCAGTTGTTTTTCCAGCCGATCCCAAACAGTCTCTACCCCATCCTCTCTGGCCTTCTTTAGTAAAGGTGCTATCGTCTGATCAATGCTTCTGTTATTTTTCACTTTTGTCTCCTCTAATTTTTATGCCATCTTTACTAAATCTCCTTGCAAAGAGACCGTTTCTCTAAAACCTTCTTTCTGCTCCAGCAGTTCACTTACCTTGCTATAGTCAAACCAGTCTTCCAGCAGAATATCCTTTATCCCGGATATATCTACCTTCCTTCTGATTAATGCCAGATAGACACCGGCATTTTCAATATTACCAACCAAAACTGCTCCTACCAATTTTTTGTCTTTGAGAACAATCTTCTTATATTGATACATTCTGGGTTGGCGGCGAACAAATTCTTCATAACCATTTTCCTTCACCCGCACATAACCCAGTGAGATGATGGGAAGACCAAAAAAATCGATCGAATTTGCCGCAATTGAACCGGGATACTTTTTTCTTTCCCCAGCCATATTTAAGCCAGCAATCCTCCCATGCTCAGTGGCCGCTGTCCAGAGGGCATTGATTGTCGGCTCGCCGGTGATAAGGTCTGTTGTTTCGGCAACATCACCACCAGCATAGATATTCTCTACATTTGTCTGTAGGTACTGATTGGTAATGACACCCCAATGGGTCTGAATTTTGCTATCTTTAATCAAATCTATATTGGGACGCACACCTATGCCGATGATGATCCCCTGGCAATCTTCTTTTTCTTCATTATCCAGAAGGACACCCTCAACCTTTTTATTGCCTAAAACCTTCTTTGGCGCCAGGCCGGTTCTAATTTTGATGTCATTTTCCATAAGCCAGCGGCCGACCATTTCTGCGGAATCGTTATCGATAACCTGGGAAAGAATGCGGGGCGATTTCTCAATAATTTCCACATCTATACCTCTTTGTTTCAAAGCATAGCCCGCCTTCAAGCCAATCAATCCTCCGCCAAAGATCAGAACCTTCTTTGTCCGGGGAATCAACTTTGAAATCTCTTTGGCATCATTGAGTGTCCTGAAACCGAATACCCCATCTTTATCTTCGCCCTCAACCCCTAAAAGTTTGGGACTACTACCGGTAGCAAGAAGGAGTTTATCATACTTTAACTCTTTACCATCGGAAAGAACTATCCTTTTATTCTCTGGCTTTACACTTTCCACCTTCTTATTCAAAATCAATTCTATGCTGTTGTCTTTATAAAAATTCCTCTCTCTTAACAAGAGATTTTCTTCCTGGTGAGTACCGGCAAGATAATTGGAGATCAAGCATCTACAATAGGCAGGATAATTTTCGTCGGAGATAACCGTGATCTTGCACTTCTGGTCCCTCCCTCTTATTGCTTCCACCGCATTTATCCCTGCGGCACAATTCCCAATAATTAAGTAGTCCATATTAAACTTTCACCTTTGAACTTATTTCCTTTCTTTCTAAAAATTTCTCCTTAAATTCCTCCAGTTCTCCAAAAAACAAAGCTTTGGTCGGGCAGGCAGTTACGCAGGCGGGTTCTTCTCTTTCCTGACAGAGATCACAGCGCAAAGCTATTTTTCTCTCTTTAGCCGGCCTGATTACCCCAAAGGGACAGACCATTACACACATCCAACAGCCAACACATTTGTTTTCATCTAAAAGTACCAAACCAGTTTCTGGATCTTTAGAAACGGCACCTGAAATACAGGCATCGATACAATATGGCTCTTCGCAATGTCGACATTGCAAGGGAAAGGTCCGAAGTTTCGTATCCCTTTCTACCTTTGTCCGGGGGCGAGGTCTCGGTTCCTCTCGCAGGGAGGAAAAAAGGTCTTTTGATTGTGAATGTTCAACGGCACAGGCAATTTCGCAACTTCTACAGGAAAGACACCTCTCCACATCAACAAATAGCCTTTTCATATTTTAATTGCATAGGGATTTCTTCTTTTATCCGCAGATACACGCAGATGAACACAGATGTCATTCTGACCCTGAACAAAGTGACAGTTTTGGTCATATTTATTTGCAGTATCTGTGTGTATCTGTGTTAATCTGTGGTTACAATTTATTCTTTTTTGGCTAAATCATTTATTACTTTGCGCACTAATTTTATTGCCTCGGGATGTCTCATCACTAACAGGTCAGCACCGGCTAATAACAATGTTACCCCGGTTAAGGCCTCCAGAAGTATCCCCCGGTTGGCTTCATTGCCCAATTTCGGGTACTCCTTCTGCTCTTGTTTGGCTTCCTTCTTCTTCCAGACATCGGTAGCAAAGTTAGCGACCATCGGAAATTGCAATCTTGTGTCCTGTTGAGTAAGTGCAGCCTGACGATCACGCTCCATTACCGAATAGGTATATTCTAACCCGTAACCTAAGCTACAACCGCCAATGTTAGGGTCAACTATAATCTGCTCATCCGGTACACCTAAATCCCCGAGAAGAATATTTAATTGTTTGGCAAGGTTAATATCAATCGGGGTGGCGGCTACCACCGTATGCTTATAGGCAATGGCGGCAGCCCCTATTTTCTTGTAATTTTTATCGGTGGCTGGACCCAAAATCAACCTTTTATCCTGACAAACCTCAGCTACCTTAGGCAGGACTATTGCATCCTTATCATCATTTTCACAGCCCCAGACAATTAAAGGAACATCAATGCTATCGGAAACCTCTTTAACTATTGGCGCTACTTCATCGGCCGATTTATTCAGACCATTGGGGTCGGTACTGACCAGCCGCAGGCAAATCAATTCCGCGCTAAACTCATTTATACATTTCTTAGCCCAGGCAGCGGGATTGCCAATCACATCCTGAAAAGGTTGAATAATGGCTGCCGGCCATTCCTCCGGTTTACTATCATAAACCTCAAAGGCAATCACCGGCTTATGAGGCATCTCTCCTTCAAAAAGGTGGAAAGGGTATGAGTTCTCCCCTCCGATGATTACCTCTTTTTCCCCTTTGCCGAGCTTAATCTCCTTTATCCTTCCCGAATAGGAAATCTTCGGAATCTCAAATGCCATCTTTTCTCTTCTCACTTCCATACCAGTCTTTGGAGAACCAGTATCTTTCCGCAGTTTGTAAGTACTTAAGCATTTCCTCTCTATTCTTTAACTTCTTCCTCCAGTTATCCAATACTGGCAATTTTTCGGTCTTCGCCATCTTTTTCTCTTCCATTCGGTCTCCGTTTCAGCGTAGTGCGATCCTTTTAGGATCGCCTAACCTTTTCACAATCTCTCTTCCCTCTTTAAGTATTTCCGGACAGTACTCAAAAAAAGGGATGTTCTTTAACTCTGCTTCATTAATTTTTTTATTATAGGGAATAAATCCTAAAAAGTCAAAACCGGCCAGAGCATCCAAAATAAATTTTTTATCACCATTTTCCCGAATCTTATTTCCTACTATTTCAATCCTGGAAATACCGATCTCTCTGGCTAAATCCTTGATTCTATGGGCGGTCTCTATACTATTCCTGCCTGGCTCAACGACCACAATTAATCTATCCATGTTTTGGGTTGTACCCCGGCCTAAATGCTCTATTCCCGCCTCCATATCCAGGATTACCACCTCCTTCCTCTCCACTACTAAATGGCGGAGAAGCGCCTTTAAAAAAGCGTTCTCCGGACAGGTGCATCCGAGCCCACCCCCTCTTACCGAGCCCATAACCGCTAAATTTATTCCCTGTTGTCGCAGGAAATATTTATCCGGGATATCATCCACCTTAGGATTCAATTTAAAATAGGGGGCAAGAGCGCCAATCTTTGCGCCGGTTCTTTCCTCAATTAATTCTTTCATCTTGATTAAGGGGATAATCTCGGAAGGGTTAGGAAATCCCAGGGTAAGAGCAAGATTGGCGTCAGGATCGGCATCAATGACAAAAACTTTTTTTTCTTTCTCGGCAAATAACTTGGCAAGAACAACAACCAGGAAAGTCTTACCTACTCCACCTTTACCGGTTACCGCTATTTTCATTGAATTGTGAATTATATCACAAATTAAATTTAAGGTCAACCCCGTTCATTCCTCTTACCGAATTGATAAATTATACCCCCCCTCCTCACATCCTCCCCCTCAAGGGGGGAGGAAAGAGGTGGGGGTAACTTTGAAATTCCGGACAACAAGATAGATTTCATATAGAATTTTGGTGAGGCAATTCGCCCGGACCAAATTCACCTCTCCCCGAAGGTTGCCCATCGCTTCTCTTCTTGTTTCAGGATTTATCTTTTCAAGCCTGCGGTTCATTTTTTCATCAATTTTTCTACTTTTTTTACTACTTTTTCTTCTATTTTCTTCCCCTCTTTAAGAAAAAGTTTAAGAGTATTTCTTTTTCCGGTTATAAATTCCTTATCCTTGATGCCGGATAAATTAATCTCTACGTTAAGAATAGCGGTTTCCAGAGCCGCCAAACTAAAAATAACCGAGACTCCAACATCACTGATAAGATTGCGATTTCCTTTGCTGGCTAATTCTTCATTCAATTTTAACAATTGGAAGGACAAACCGACCACCTCGAAAGGAACCTTGCTGGCCTGCCGAAGAGCCTTTGACACAACTTTATCCCTTTCCTTCCCTTCTGGACGCAGGCGATACGCTTGGGAAACTTCGGTATAGACGATACTATCCTCTTCTGCTAATTGGCTCAATCTTTCTCTCAAGTTTTCAGCTTTCTTCAATATTTTAGTAATACTTTTTTCTACTTTTTTATATTTTGGTTTGCCGAGAGTAAAGTTAGCCGTCATACTCGCCAAAGCAGCCGCCAATGCCCCCAAAAGAGCCGCCGCGCTCCCTCCTCCGGGAACCGGGGATCGGGAAGCAAGTTTATCCAAATAGTTATTTAAAGATTTTTCCCGCCACATTTCATTTAATAAGCACGCATTCTTTTAAGGGACATTCTTTGCAAATACCCAATTTTTCCAAATATCCGTGATGCCCGTATTTTTCAAGGCCATCTAAAACCTTATCCGGATTCCCGCTTACCAGAATTTTGCCCAGACCAAGCAGATGAACCTTGTCTACCCTTAAGTGATTTAAAATATGCCGGTAATGGGTGATAATGAGCATTGATTCGCCCCGGGCATCCAGAATCTTCCCAATTAATTTCAGCGAATCCACATCCACGCCAGAATCAATTTCATCCAGAATAATAAACTTGGGCCGCATGGCCAAAACCTGCATTAACTCTGAGCGCTTCTTTTCCCCTCCGGACAAGCCATCATTTAAGTTTCGGTCCTTAAAATAGTTTACTTCCTCGTCAAATTCAGTCTTCCACGATGAAAGTTCTATAGCAAGTCGTTCACCTTTCGGTGAACTCTCCAAAGGGGGTTTACACCCCCTATGGCGTCCGCCAAAGTACTCTGGCGGACTGTTACCCCCTCTACTACATAAGGGGGCTTCTCGCCGCCCCCTTAGCAATCCCCCCTTGAGCCTTTTGGAAGTAGAAGAGAATGTATAATTTCCTATAGGCTCAAGGGAGGAACCGAATTTAGTTTCTATTTCGCTGATAAACTGGGCAAAATTCAGGTCAACTTTCAGAGGAGACTGGAAGGTTAAAGCGATGCCGAGTTTTGCTCGTTCGTCAATCTGCAGATTATTGAGCAATTTACCGCCAAAGGTAATCTGACCGCGCGTAATCCTATAAGGAGGAAAGCCCATAATGGTTAAAGCCAAAGTAGTTTTGCCGGAAGCGTTGGTTCCCATTAAAACATGCCGCTCTCCTTTTCCTATTTTTAAATTTATTCCCCTGAGAATCCGCTTTCCCTCTGCTTCCACATCTAAGTTCTTTATTTCCATCTTAAATGCTCTTTCGCGCAGTTAAATCCACTACTTCTTTAATATATTTATTTACCGCCGGCGGGAGTCCCGGAATATTCAGATTTATAAAACCCCGGGCAATCAAAGAAACAGCCTCGTCTCTGGAGAAACCCCGGGACATTAAATAGTTTAGCTCCTCGTTCTTAATTTTGCCGATCGCGGCTTCGTGGGTCAATTCAGCATCCCGGGATCCTGATAAATTGGGATAAGCTTCGGCCCAGGCATTCTTACTTAAAATCAACCCCCGGCATTCCAAATGACCCCGGCACTTTTTCCTGCCGGAGAGATTTCCCCGCATTGCCAGATGGGAATTATCCAGGACTAAAGCCCTGCTTTTTATCTCCCCTTTCGAATCTTCGCCTTTAAAATAGATGGCTGCTCCGGTATCGATGTGGCTTTCGCCCTTGCAGAATAGCATCGTATTGAAGACCGCGCGGGAATTCCGGGCTAAAACTGCCGTAGGATACATCTGGATACTTTTAACCTCAGAGGTAAGGAGGTAATTGCTGAGATAAGTTCCGTTTTCTTCTACTCTTATCCCTACGCTGGGTCTTACATTCGAATCTTTGTTCCAATTATGAATCATCGTATAGGTAACTGCCGCTGCGTTTTTAACCAAAATCTCAGTTGCCGCAATATGGGCGCTATCTTTGCATTCCTGGTCAGGAACACAACCGGTAATCAAATGAATCCTGGAGTTGGGCTCGGCGATAATGAAATTATGCGGCACTTGCACGTAATTGCTGGTTTTAAGATAAAAGCAAGCCTGGAGAGGAAACTCAACTTGAACCCCTTCCTTAATCCAGATAAAAATGCCGCTTTGAGAATAGGCATTTACAAAGGCGGTATGTTTGTTTAAATTTTTAGGTATGATTTTAAAGTAATAGTCTTTTAGCCAGGGGAATGTTTTAATTGCCTCGTCGGTATCCATCACCACCACGCCTTCCGGCAGAAGACTCTTCATTGCCTTTAGATAGGTGGTAAAGTTATCCTCCTGGAGATGCGAGCCGGAGCGCTGTTTTTCATCAATGCTTAAGCCAACGCTTTCCATCCTCTCCTGAACCGGCCGGCTTAATTCCCTTAAATTGGCAATTTTTTTAAAGCTTTTGCCTTCCCGCTGATAGTCCTGAAGAGAAAAATCCAGACCATATTTTGCTGGTTTAGCCTCCTTTAATTTAAGCCGGGCTTTTTCCTTTTCTTTAAGATACCAATCCGGAAATTCCATATCCTTCATTTCTTTAAAAACTATGCCCAAAGCCCATTGCAGTTATCATTTTACAACCTCATTCATACTACCTGTTCGGTATCCTTGTAAATCAACCGTTACATAATTATAGCCTAATTTCTTAAACCTGGATACAATCTTATGGCTGAGCTTTTCTTTTAATAATTTGAGTATTTCTTCTTTAGACACCTCTATTCTCGCAATTTGGTTATGATGTCTTACCCTTATTTGGAGAAGACCGAGTTCTCGCAAAAAGCCTTCTGCTTTACCAACCTTAACTAAAAGTTCCTTGCTTATTTTTACTCCGTAAGGAAACCGGGTGGCAAGACAGGCAAAAGACGGTTTATTCCACGTAGGAAGATTTAATTCTTTTGAAAGTTTACGAATCTCCTCTTTGGTAAGTTGCGCTTCTTTTAAAGGACTTTTTATCTTGAATTCTCGGGCGGCTTTCATTCCGGGCCTGAAGTCTTTGGTATCATCAAAATTTGTGCCATCGGCGACATATCTTAAATTTTCCTTTTTAGCAAGATAAGAAAGTCGTGAAAACAATTCTCTCTTACACCAATAGCATCGATCCTTTTGATTTTTGATAAATTTAGGATTTTCTGACTCTTCGGTCCTGATAATTACATGTTTTACGCAGAAGTTCCTGGCCATTTTCTTGGCAAAATTTAGTTCCCAGGAAGGGAAGGTTAAAGATTCTGCGGTAGCCGCTACCACTTTTTCATCCCCTAAGGTATCCGAGACAAGTTTAAGTAAAAAGGTGCTATCCACGCCGCCTGAATAGGCTATTAAGACGCTCTCCATCTTAGTCAAAATTTCCTTTAACCGTTCTAATTTTTTGGTCATAGGTCAGAATTTCGGTGTACCCCTTATTTAAACAATTCCGTAGAAAGATATCTTTCTCCGGTGTCCGGTAAAACTACCACAATGAGTTTATCCTTATTTTCCTTTCTTTTACCCACCTTGATTGCGGCCCAGGTTGCCGCCCCCGAGGAAATTCCTGCCAAAATTCCTTCTTCTTTAGCCAGCCTTCTTGCCATTATTATTGCGTCTTCACCGGTAACTTTAATTATTTCATCTATAATTTCCCTATTGAAAACCTCAGGGATAAAGCCAGCGCCAATACCCTGAATTTTATGCGAGCCTGATTCTCCTCCGGCCTGCTCGCCGTATTTTTGGCGAGAAAGAACCGGAGAATCCTTAGGTTCAACGGCAATGCTCTTGAATCCAGGTTTTCTTTTCTTAATTACCTCGGCGATTCCGGTAATTGTTCCTCCGGTGCCCACTCCGGCGACTAAGATATCTATTTTCCCATCCGTATAGCGCCAGATTTCCTCAGCAGTGGTTTTTCTGTGTGCTTTTGGGTTAGCTGGATTTTTGAATTGCTGGAGCATCAAGGAATTTGGTGTTTTCTTTACTAACTTCTCTGCTTTCTTAATCGCTCCAACCATTCCTTCTGCTCCCGGCGTCAGAACAAGTTTTGCTCCAAAAACTTTTAAGAGTTTTCTTCGCTCCAGACTCATCGTATCCGGCATAGTCAAGATTAATGGATAGCCTTTTGCCGCACAGACAAAGGCAAGAGAAATTCCGGTATTACCACTGGTTGGCTCAATAATTATGGTATCTTTTTTAATTAAACCTTTTTTCTCGGCATCCTCAATCATTGAGATTCCAATCCTATCCTTAACGCTGGATAAAGGGTTAAAGGACTCAAGTTTCACCACTACATCCGCCTCTACGCCCCCAGTTATCCTATTTAATCTGACCAAAGGAGTTTTGCCAATCGTTTCGGTAATATCTTTATAAATTTTTCCCATTTTGCCTCTTCTTTCGTAACAATTAAGTCCCGTATTTAATACGGGATAACATTTTACTCCTTCCTTTAACTTTCTGTCAAAATCATTCACAGTATTTGACATGTCAACTTCGCCACTTAGTCTAATCTAAATTCTTCTAATCCCTCACGGTGATTGCTTCTCCCTTATTTTTTGTCTTTATTTGTAGTGAACAGCATTGAAATTTGACTTGTTATCATTTGTATAATATACTATTTAGTAGTGAAATAATAAGGAGGGACCTATGGCTGGTTTCTTAAGAGAAATAAGGAGAAGAGATAAATATGGAAGGGTGTATAGTTATTGGGTAGTTATTAAAACTTACCGCGATAAGAGAACAAAAAAGGTTCGCCATCAGGTTTTACAGAACTTTGGTCGCATCTCAAAAGAGGAAGTAGAAAAGGTAAAGGCTCTGATGCAATTAAAATCATTAGGTAAAGAGGCGCTGGTTACTACCTGGGAAGATATAAAGGTTGAAGACAGTTACAATTTCTTAATCCCATTGGTATTAGACAAACTCTGGAAGGATTGGCAATTGGATAGGATAATTCAAAATCATCAGATACTTTCCGTCTCATTATCGCTAATGGCCGAAATCCTTTCTCTTAATCGGGCCATTTCTCCTGATAGTGACTATCAAGTGAGCCGCTGGTATGAGAGCACTATTTTACCTGCTCTCTTTAAAGTGCCCTTCTCGTTAGTCAACCCTACCAGAATTTATCGCACCTTAGACCAGATATTACTTTTGGAATCAGAGATTCAAAATCATCTAATAAAAAGGGTAGAAGAATTGGGATTCGATAATTTATCCTTGGTCTTCTATGACATTACTTCTTCTTACTTTGAGGGCTGGTCCTGTCCTCTGGGAGAATTTGGTTTATCCCGAGATTACCGGAAAAACAAACTTCAACTACTTTTGGCTTTAGCGGTAACCCAAGAGGGTTTTCCTTTTTACTGGAAGGTCTTACCCGGAGGATTGCATGATTCTCTCACCGTTAAAGAGGCAGCAACCTCTCTAAAGAAAAAGTTTCAACTAAAAAATATTATTCTGGTAATGGATAAAGGGATGGTGAGCCAAGAGAATTTAAAGTTCTTAGAAGAACAAAATTTTTCCTATATCGTTACCATTCCCAGAAGCCGGGTGAAAACCCTACCCGATTTTCCAAAAGAACTTCTGGAAACTATAGGAAAAGAGCTGGAAGAAGAAGGTGAGAAGAGAAAGCTCAATCCAAAAGGGATAATGGAGAAATACCCTTACTTTACTTATCTTTTACCAAGGGCCTATTTTCATGAATTAAAGAAAGAGGGAAAAAGAAGATATATTCTTTGTTTTAATCCGGAGAAGTTCTTAGAGGAAAGAAAACAGAGAAATAAAAAATTATCCTCGATCAAAAACCATTTAGAGAAATGGAATCAAGAGCTCTCGGCTGCTAAATACAGCAAAGATAAAAAATCTCTCGGTGAAGAAATCTACCATTACTTAGCCAAAAGAAAAACCGAGAATCTCTTCACCATAAAATTAATTCCAAAAAGAAAAAGAATAAAAAAGAGAACCATTACCACCTATAAAATAGAACCCCAGATAAAACTTGAAAAATTAGAAAGCTTAAAACTTTCCGATGGTATCTATTGTATCCTTTCTAATCTTCCTGAAGAAAAGACCTCTTCTTTATTGGTCTCCTCTTACCGACAGAGAAGAAAAGTGGAAGTGGCCTTTTCCTATTTAAAGGGATTTATTGAGATCAGACCATTCTATCATCAGAAAGAGGAAAGGGTAAAAGCGCATATTCTCCTTTGCGTCCTTGGTTATCTCTTGCAGGTAACGGTAGAATATCTTCTAAAAAAGAAAAATTACAATATTAGTTTTCAGGAATTCTGTAAGAGAGTAGAAAAAAGGAAAGCGGTAGATTTAGAGATAAGTAATCTTGGTAAAAAGGGTCTGAAGTTACCCGAGATTCCCAAAGATATGAGAACACTTTTATCGGCGATAGGAATAGGAGATGAGAAAGAGCAACCTTTTCTTGAAAAGATGAAGAAAATAGAGTAAAATTAGAATGTAGTGAACATTTCAAAAAGCCAAAACCCGCACTACACAGGGGATTTCAGATGAAGTGGCGAAGTTGACTTGACAAAATAGAAGCAAATGTTTAAAATTCAATGCAGCACACATTTCGTTCCCCTTTTCTCACAAAAGGGGTGGCAACGAAGTTGACGGGGTATTCTAACCCCTTTTCTCACAAAAGGGGTGGCAACGAAGTTGACGGGGTATTCTAACCCCTTTTCTCACAAAAGGGGTGGCAACGAAGTTGACGGGGTATTTAATGCTACCTTATAACCCAAATCTAAAGGAAAAAGCAAGAGAATTAAGAAAAGCAGGAAATTTATCTGAAGTTTTACTCTGGAATAAATTAAAGAAAGGTCAAATGCTTGGTTTTGATTTTACCAGACAACAAATAATTGGTAATTATATTGTAGATTACCACTGTCCAAAACTAAATTTAGTGATTGAAATTGATGGAGAAAGTCATGATTTCAAAGGAAGAATACCCCGTCCCTCCGGGACACCCCTTTTAGAAAAAGGGGAATATGATGAAAAGAGAGATGAATTTTTAAAATCATTGGGGTTAGAAGTATTGCATTTTAAAGATATAGATGTAAAAAAATCCCTGGATAACATTGTAGAACAAATTGAATTTTGGATTAAGAAAATACCCTGTCCCTCCGGGACACCCCTTTTACAAAAGGGGAATTAAATACTTGTTTAATCCTTATGTCGAGATTTCAGATAATAAAAACATGCAATTGAATCGAGAGATTTTTCGGGAATACGATATCCGGGGCATTGTCGAAAGAGACCTTAGCGATGAGGTGGTCTCTTCAATCGCCCAGGGTTTTGGCACTTGCATACGGAGAATTTCTCCCGGGAAAGAGGTGGTGGTAGCCTGGGATAACCGCATCAGTTCCGCTCGCATATCCTCTCTGGTTACTGCCGGGCTTCTTTCTACCGGATGCGATGTGATAGAGATTGGAGAAGTCCCCACTCCTCTTTTCTACTTTGCTAATCACCATTATCAAAACGCAGCCGGAATAATGGTTACCGCAAGCCACAACCCCCCGGAATTCAATGGTTTCAAATTAGTTATCCAGAGAAAGAGCATCTACGGAAGCCAAATTCAGGATTTAAGAAAAGTTATTGAAAAAGGAGTTTTTGCCCAGGGAACCGCAAAATTAAGAAAAGACAATATTGCCGACCTCTACTTTAATGCCGTCAAAAAAAGAGTCAAACTGGAGAGAAGTATTCCGGTAGTTATTGATGCGGGAAATGGGGTGGCCGGCCCCTTTGCCTTGAAACTGCTGCAGGATTTAGGCTGTAAAGTGGTTGGCATCTATTGCGAGAGCGACGGTAATTTCCCCAATCACCCGCCCAACCCGGTAGTAGCGGAGAATTTGCGTGATTTGAGCAAAAAAGTAAAAGAAACGAAGTCCGAACTCGGCATCGCCTATGATGGCGATGGCGATAGAATCGGAGTTGTTGACGAGGAAGGCAGAATCATCTGGGGAGATAAACTGCTTATTATCCTGGTTAAGGAAATTCTGGAAAAATTACCCGGCTCGCCAATTATCTTTGACGTTAAATGTTCTAATGCCCTTGCCGAATCAATCAAAGAGAACGGGGGGACCCCGCTCATGTGGAAGACCGGGCATTCTTTAATTGAGGATAAATTAAGGAAGGAAAAATCTCCTCTGGCGGGAGAATTAAGCGGACACATCTATTTTGCCGATGATTGGTTTGGCTTTGACGATGCCCTTTATACCTCGGCCAGGCTCTTGCAAATTCTTTCCCGAGAGCCCGGGAAGAAATTCTCCCGGCATCTCTCCGGGATAAAGCAATATTATGCCAGCCCGGAGATTAGAGTTCCGGCTCCCGACGCTCAGAAATTCCTTATGGTAGAGGAAATCAAAAAATATTTTCAAAGCCGCTATGAAATCTCGGATATTGACGGGGTGAAGGTTTTCTTCAAAGAAGGCTGTAAGTCCGCCGAATCTTCACTGGAGGGCTGGGGTTTGGTGCGCGCCTCCAATACCGAGGCCTCTTTAGTCATCCGTTTTGAAGCCACCACACCCGAGAAGCTGGAGCAGATAAAAAAAATTATTATGGAGCAGGTGGAGAAAAGACGTGGCATAAATGCCACCGCTACGTAGCGGTGCGAGTTATCGCACTACAAATATATGAAAGTTCCTATTCTGGACTTAAACGCCCAGCATAAAAAGATAGAAGAAGAAATAAACCAGGCCATCAAGAGAGTCTGCGCAAGCGGACAGTTTATCCTCGGGGATGAGGTGGCTAAATTTGAAGAAGAAATAGCCTCCTATTGCAAAGTAGATTATGCCATTGGCGTCTCCTCAGGCACCGATAGCCTCCTGGTTTCCCTGATGGCTTTGGGAATAGCCCCGGGGGATGAGGTAATAACTTCGGCTTATTCCTTCTTTGCCACTGCCGGGGTGATTAGCCGGCTGTCGGCTAAGCCGGTATTTGTGGATATAGAGCCGGAGACCTTCAACATCAACCCTTTCCTGATTGAAGAGAAAATCACCGGGAAAACAAAAGCCCTTCTCCCGGTGCACCTCTTCGGCCAGGTCGCCGAGATGTCACCGGTTATGCAGCTTGCCGAAAAATATAATCTTGCGGTAATAGAAGATAGCGCGCAGGCGATTGGCGCGCAATATAAGGATGAGAGAATTGCTGGAACTATCGGGGATGCCGGGTGTCTTTCCTTCTTCCCGACCAAGAATTTAGGCGGATTCGGGGACGGGGGAATGGTTTTAACCAGAGACAAGAAATTCTCGGAGAAAATAAGGATTTTAAGGGTGCACGGGGCAAGACCGAAATATTACCATAAAGTGATTGGGGGAAATTTCCGATTAGACAGCCTGCAAGCGGCAATCTTAAGAGTAAAACTAAAATATCTTGATGAGTGGACCGAAAAGAGGCAGGAAAACGGCAGAAATTACCGGCAGATTTTTATAGAAAAGGGTTTGGAGGAATTAGTCCATTTGCCCAAAGCAATCTACCACCCCCATCTAACTCCTCCCCCCTTGAGGGGGAGGATTGAGGAGAGGGGGATAAGAAATTACCACATTTATAACCAGTTTGTCATCCGGGTCAAAAAAAGAGACCAACTGAAAGAATTTTTGGAAGAGAACGGGGTTGATACCGCCATCTATTATCCTATTTCCCTGCCTCTTCAGGAGTGTTTTAAGGGACTCGGATATAGAAGCGGGGATTTCCCACAGGCAGAGAGGGCGGCCAAGGAGACTCTGGCCTTGCCCATCTATCCGGAGATTACTCGCGAGATGCAGGGATACGTGGTAGAGAAGATAAAAGAATTTTACGGTTAAAACCCTTACCACGAAATCACGAAATAAAGAAGACACGAAAATGACAACCACAGATTAAAAAGATTCTCACCACAGAGTCACAAAGCCACAGAGAGGCACAGAGAAAAAACTAAAATA
>Ga0210042_1001942_pt1 | contig 16264 bp, 11 predicted proteins | sample CryGeymeta201518_FD_183982 | JGI IMG/M metagenome (GOLD analysis project Ga0210042, IMG submission 183982) | Groundwater microbial communities from Crystal Geyser aquifers in Utah, USA - Crystal Geyser metaG 2015-18 (SPAdes) (version 2) | ecosystem: Environmental > Aquatic > Deep subsurface >... | reverse complement strand
ACTTAGAAAACGCCCGGAACCTGTTCAGATCAACCGAACCACATCTGCGTACCTTTCAGGGGGACTGTTCAAACGTTGATGTGGCGTTGACTCGTTTTTGCGCGGGCCTTACACAAGTGTTTTTGTATGATTCTAACCATTTGGAAAGGTTAGGTTTTTTTGGTTGCGGGAGGGGGATTGAAACAAGCTCGTACAACTACTGTGATTTCCATCTCAGTTTGATCTTTGATGATACAAAACGGGTCGGTAAGTTGTACTTGAACTCTGAGCAAAGGAAGATGTTTCGTGGAGTGCTTGCCTAAGGCTACAAACAATTGCCATACTACGCAAATTCGTTCTCGGCGCTCCACTTCAAGTTAGGCCAGCTAGTCCGCTCTAGTCCGGAATGGCTCTAAGGTTGTCCCTCAACTCGATGGATGTCTTGGGACCAAAGATGTTTCGAGCACGTGGAGAAGACTCAAGATCCATCTTCAGATCCCCGACCGATCTCCATTTCACTCTTTCCCGATTTCTGGTCAGACCGCGGCCATCAACCAAGTCACGCAGCTTCTCCTGAGCTTCATGCGACAAACCAAGAGCATGCCCCGTGTAACAATACTGTTTACCATTCAGCGAGCCAATTCCGCTGTGATCACTCTCTTCCAACTCGGTAATCTTGTCCGGCGCCTGCGCCAGTAACTGGGTATCGAGCTCTTCCACTTCGTCCCATTCAAAGAAGGATAGCTTTTCCTTGGCAGATTGCAGCCACGGACTTGGCTCTCCATGATATGAAAGATACAGATCATTCTTCGCGCGCGTCATCGCAACGTAGAGTCTGCAGCCATCGCGATACATCTCGTCGGCTGGTGTATCATGAGGCGGCAATACCCCTTCGCAGCAATTGACGATCACGACCAAGTCGAATTCGTACCCCTTGGTCTGCTCAAGATCGGAAAGAACGAGATGCTCGAGCAGAAACCCTCCGCTGCCATCAAGGGCCCGCAAGCCAAGCTTCTTGGCAAATCTCTCCACTTCGCACGTTGAATACCCCGCAAGAGCAATACAGCAATTGGCGTTTGGATGTTGCTTCAGGTGCGAACTGACAACTGTCCTTGCATATCCGATTTCCTTCTCCAGAGACTCCGTTTTCAGCACAAGGGGTTCATTCGAGGAACGATTGGCATACTTCGGGTCAAGGATCTCAAGATCCTTTTCGGGACGATCCAGCATTTCATCATGCAGGTTCTGGTACAGAACATGATATGCGGCCTCCAGAATCTGTCTTGTATTACGATAGTTGCGCTGAATCCGGCGTCTCCGACCGCCGATGTCGATTCCGGCTTCCGGAAGAACACGATGCTTGGGCAGGATGTGTTGAGCTATGTCCCCGCACAAGAAGATGTCATTGGGACCCACAGGCACCAATCGCCGCAGTATCGAGAGCTCCATTGTCCCGAAGTCCTGCGCCTCGTCGATCACAACCCTCGTAAAACGATTGGAGAGCTTGTCCTTGTGGCGCAAGAGGGCTGTGGTCAGGCCGAGGTAGTCGATGACCCCGACGGCCTCCATCTTCTGCTCCCAGCCGTCGAGACCCTTTTGGATGGCTCGACGCCAATCTTCCTGGATAGGATGTGTGCGACCCAGACGCTGGGTCTTCTTGGCATCGGCATAGTCAATTCTCTTATCCGGTGACAGCGCGGTACGAATCCAGTCAAACTCCTCGCGAAGATAGGCCTCCGAGTTGATACTCTGCGCGCAAAGGCTTTGATGTATCGGGACTAGTACCTCGGCGGTTCGAGAGTTCGTCCAGCAGCGGTAATACTCTCTGAACACTTCATCGATGTGTTCATTGAGCTTCCACGAAACAGCGTCGTAGTAGTGCACCCTATCGGGTTCGAACTCACCGAGCAGCTCCTGGCACAACTCGAAGAACGAGGTCACCTTCACACGGGACCGGATCTCGTCACTATCCGCTGCAGCATCTACCAGCTTTGCAATCAGACCAGCGAGACTTCGGTTCAAGGTGATCAGAAGAACCTTCTCATCTTCGGTGGAACATGCAAGCCGGAGCACACGACGTACTGCAATGCAGGTCTTGCCGGAGCCAGAAACACCGGAGAGCTGTGAAGCGCCTTCGAAGTCCTCGTCCACGATCCTTTCCTGTTCAGGATGCATGAACAGCATCCACTCAAGATGATCGCCCTCTAGGGAGAAGCGTTTCAGCCATTCATCGTATTCCTTGGATCCGACGACAAGACGCCTGATTGTGTCGCCGTCCTTGACCGCGAGCACCTCGGATACCTCACTGCTTTCGATCGTCTTGGTTCTTCCAAGGAACTCATCAAGGCGTAGCTCGGCGTTCTCGACGTCATCCGCCGCCAAGTGAGAAAGAACATCCTGAACAAGATTACGCCTGTCTGTCGCTGAGATGTCCTGGCAGATCTCCTGAATCTCATTGGCAGTTACAGTTCCGCCCAGATGACTCAACTTCACCACCGTCCTTGCCGGCACACCGTCCAGCAGTTCATCAACGCACGATGCAGCCAACTTTTCGAGTATCGGTCCCTCGGACGGTTTCGGCGAGGGAGACAACACAACGCCCTGCTCAGGGGCGGACTTGTAAATCGGCCGAAGAGTTCCCGCCTCCTTATCAAAGGCCACTTCAAGACCCCGGTTTCTGTTCAACCAGTTCTCAGATGAATCGTGGTTTCCGACAAACAGAAGTACTATGCATTTATTCGCTTGCTGAGTAACCAGCCGGAAACCATCGCCGAGGTCAAACTTTACACATGACTTGATTCTGCTCTCTCCATGATTGGTGATCGGAAACCTCGTCAGATCTTCCAATCCACCATGGTGAATCGCTTCGATGATTCCTGAGGCCTTTTCAAATCGCTTCCTGTTCTGCCCTCCAAGCCTAAACAATTTGTGAAGGGATGCATCAAAATCCTTGTGTCGTAACAGCGCAATGTCCCGCGCTTCTGAATTCATTCTATGGGCTTTTTCAGGCATGCTTCGACCTCATTAGTGTCGTTCACTCAACTTCGACCGACGATTGCGGCGAGTGACTTAAACTGCACCAGCAGGAATCACGAGTGTGGTGAAGTGTAAATGGGCCTGAGCTGTCTTGGTCCCGGATCACCCTCAAAATGTTCGATTGTCGGCTTCTGTTCCGGCAGCGCAGGATGGGCCCCACCAATCGCCACCGCCAGCTGAGGATAGTAGGTTTCAATCTCCGGGTAGGCTTCCTTCAGCTGTTCAGGCATGGCATCGCTGAGTTCAAGCTTTACCCGTTGGTCACCGTCTACAAGTGGTTCAGAAACGAGCTCCTCGATCAATGACAAGCTTGCGCCTCCTCCCGTTGGAACAAGATAGACCCTCGCATTGCTTTCCCTGATCGCGAATGCGGCCTTGGAAACCATATCCCTGATCGCGCCATAGATCTTTTCGACCATCGGATCTCGACGGAAATCCACTAGGGATATCTCGACAAGCTCGTCTGTGACAAGTTCGACGAGAGCTTCGCCGGTTGAAAAAAGTGTCTCCTTCTCGGCACGGATCGTCCGGCGCAGCGCTCTTTCCGCTTGCGAATATTCAGTGCTACCCTTCGCGAGAGAACTATTCTCCAGAATGAATTTCTGGAGCGCGTTATCTATCGCATTTCCCGCAAGATTCTTGGCATCGCGTGCGCTCTGGATCTCCCACACCTTTGCGCGCTGACCCCTTCCCTTCACGCATATGCATCCCGCAACGTCTGTTGTGCCCGCGCCAATATCAAGGATGACGAAGTGTTGTCTCCCGGTTGGTTGTGCCTCCATCAAGGCACCGGCACCCGCCGCAGTAGCTTCAGCAACAGCTTCCTTGAGAATATCGAACGGCAAATCCTCGTCAGAGGCCTGTCTTGCCGCGAGCAGGAGCTTCGACGCCCGGCGGACGTCCAGCTGCGCCTCAAAATCCGAAGGGTAGCTCCGCGCCAAAGCTATCGCCTCCGCAACTATCCGACGCATCGAGATTGAGTTCTGCTCAGCTATTTCCTTCTTCCATGCCGGATGCGTGTAGCGCATGGAAAGGGATTGGGGCAGCCGAGCTGAAGCAAGGGACTGATCGACCATTCTTACAAGGTGAGAAAGATAAAGAACGAGTGCATCCCTTTCCGCAAAGATCCCATCCGGATCCTTGGTTTCAGGCAGCATGCGCTTCTCGAGGTTGGAAACATCCTTGCTCAAGGTCATGTACTGCTTCGGGTTATCAATAAGCTGGTCCTGTTCGGCAGCTATGTCATCAAAGACCTTACGCGCAGACCGTCCGAAGTGAATTTCGCCCCGATGGATCAAGAGCTCGGAGGGCATGAGATATCGCGCTGACCCTTCAGCGTCGGGGGACAGCGCAATATCGATCAGCTCAGGGGCCTCTTCGGGATCATCTTCATCGCTGGCATAGGCCTTGGAAAACGAAGTCCCGAAGTCAATGCAGACAAGCTTTCCGTCATCCGGAGGGCACTCGGGCAACCACTTGACGACCGGCTGAAAATCATAGAGCTGCGAAACCGGCTCGATCTTAGGTGCGTGGTCCTCAGGCACTTCTTGCCGGATTCCGATCAAACATTGAACAGCCTTCAATTCGGCCTCCGAAAGAAAGGTGTTCTTTCTGTCTGCCGCAGCTCGCTCAACGAGACCCTGAAGAATAAGATTTGCGAACTCCTCGTTCATGAATGTTTTACCTTTGGCTTGAGCAATATGCGCGGCGAACGATTTGGCTCTGTCTTTCGGGTGCCCGGTCTGACAACCAAAACATTTGCACCAATAGGACCCTCATTGATCGCATCATGTTGCGCCGGATCGAATTGAACCACTTCGCCAGTATCGAGGAACAGACTAACATGAAGTCTCGTGGCCAGGGACTGTACAACTTGGGAAACCTGCTTCGATCTTCCCGAGATGCCCGAGATCAACTTCCCTTCGTCCGGCATGAGCTCACTCACATCCTCGGCAATTCTCTCGATTGCGGCTCCGTCCAACTCCGAAGATCTGACATAGACGAGGAGGCGCGATACATCTGTATCCAGACGTTCGCTGGAAAGGGCTTCGACAGCAGCACTTGAATGGCGCTTCGCAGGTTCTTCACCAGTGCAGAACCAGGCGGAAAGATCCTCAGGCAGGCTAGAGTCGCGGTTAACGATCTCTCGCGCGACCCGCGCCAGAAGGTTGCTTCCACCAATCGCGACGAGGCTTCTACGCAACGCATCGTTCCGAAGACCCTGACGTGCGAACACATGCAACGCTTCGGCACCATGACGTACCAATCTGCGGGATATTGCGTCAAACTCCTGTGGCGGGGAAGCCGGCCGCCACCAGTTTCTGAGGTCTTGAGCAATTAAGTATGAGCTCGGATCGGAAGCGGCAGCAAAAGACAGGCGAACGACACCTGTCAGGGACGCCATCAATTCGAAAGCTACCTCGTCTCGCAGACGACGGTCTTCCGGCCCTTCCTCGGAGAGGTGGCCTGTGTACAAGATCCTGAGTTGGTGACTGAAATCCGATCCAGCCGGCAAGTCGGACGTTGCCACCTTCTCACTGATGGCTGAATTGATCCGTCTGATGCGGCGCGCCAGTGTATCGGACCGATCACGTGCCGACCCAAACAGGCGATCGATATTCGTATTGATTCGTTTGAGAAATTCTTCACGAGTCTCGGCCGCAGCCAAACCGACCTCAACCCACACTCGCCTTGCCTTCTCCCCCAGGTCATCTCGAACTATCTCTGAAAATGAAATCTCGACCACTTCCGGGGAGGGGTTCCGTTGCACGGCTTTTGCAAGATACCAACGATCTTCGCCATCCTGGAGTGCCTCAAAGGGAGGAAGTCCTGCGTCGATCCGCCGGTCCACGATCGGGAAGAAGACGTTTTCCATTGGCTTGGAAACCGAGGCTGCCCGTCCTGCAATCGACAGGCTGCTCCACACGTCCAAAGGGTTTCCCTTCAAAGTCGCTTCACACAGCCCCGCAAGAATGCGCCTGAACTCATCCGTCTCGAGAAACTCCTTCGTGAGCCTGCGGTCCTGGATGACCCTGCGCACAACGGCAACTACGGCAGGTTCTGCAACCTCGCCGCCTTGTCCCTGAGCGTCTTCATGCTGGCTCATGCTCTACCTCGATCAACTCTTGTGCTCAGCCCTGGCCGCTCCGACTTCGCCCGTCAACCAGCAGAAGAACTCGTTTCGCCTGTGATGTTCCAGTAATATATTGAAACGAGGCGTTTTTGAGGACAATACCAAAAGACGGACATGCAAGGGCGACAATATAACCGCCCGCTTGATAAGCATTATCGCTTTGGCGACGGACGATGCGTTGGTTTAAAGCGTCTCCGTTTGAACCTGAATCGAGGGGGATTCCCTTGAAGTGTGAGATGTGCCTCATCCTTTTTTGGAGGATGGAACATGTCAGCACCATTGCCATCGGCACTTCGAACGCGTTTTCGGAGATTGATTGAGGAAAGGTTAAGCGGGCGATCGACGGGGTTGCGCCTGAAGCCATCACCAGCCACGGGCGCACGTTGGGCCCGCCAGATACGGACACCGGGCCATGCGGAACCCGCCCCCCCAGGCGCACCGCGCGGCAGAGGAAAACTGGCTCCGCATCAGGCATTTATTGAGGAGTTGATCGCTCAGGACCTTGACATCACGCTGTTTGAATTGCGCGACGCGCTCGCCGAGGCAGAAGGCTTGCAGGTGCATCACTCTTCCATCGCCAACCTGCTGTCCCGGCTTGGCTTCACATACAAAGAAAAGTCACTGGCCGCAACCGAACGCCGCCGTGCCGAGGCAAGGCAGAAGCGGGCCGATTGGTTCAGACACCGGCTCCCGCCATCTCAGCCTTGCCTGATCGCGTTGTCTTCATTGACGAAACCGCAGTGAAGACGAACCTGACACTCCTGCGTGAAGGGCCAAGCGAGGGCAACGCCTGACGATGGATGCGCCGTTTGGCAGCTGGGGAACATAGCCGTTGATCGCAGGGCTGCGCAGCAGGGGGGGGCGACAGGATTTGTCACCCACAGCACATATTACAGATTCGTTAACGAACAACACTGGCTGTTTTGCCAAGCAAAGCGGCGGCGTCTCTAAGTACGTCAACTTTGAGTAGGAACGGGTAGATTGAATAGTGAAAGCAGAAAAATCATTACCGTCGCGATCTGCGCAGAATTCCTGATCATTGGTGCGGGTCTGTCGTTGGCTGCCACCATCTCATGGCAATCCTTCAGCGAACATCAGAATCTCACACTTGCAATGTCGGCGACCACGTTTCCCCTGATTCTGGCTTGTCTGGAGCTGTTCAAGATACCGGCAGGCTATGCCCTCTATAGGTCGAGTTGGATCATGAAGCCCTTTGCGCTTCTTTTGCTTGTTGGGGGCATGGTTGCCACCTTTGAGACTGTGACCATGGCGGGATCAACGTGGTTTCGATCTGTTCAGTATGATGTGCAACTTGCACAGACGGAAATGGAGGCTATGAAGCAGCGCAAAGATGGCCTTGGAACGGATGTGTCCTTCGAGGCGCAGCAGGCTGTGATCGCAGCTCTGCGAGAGCAGCTGGAGAACCTTGCGACCTCAGCTGCAAGCAAGGATTTGAGTGCAAAGTTGACGCAAGCCAAGGCAGAGCGTGCAGTACTTCTGAACCGGGCGTCCGAGATGCGCGATAAACTTGGTGCGGAATGGGATGCTCAAACATCAGACAATGAGCGACGGGCAACCAGTGATAATCCGGTTATCCGCAGCCAGGGAGAAGCGTCCCAAAGGTCTTTGCCGATCCGCGCAAACTACATCGCCACTGAGATGACGCGTTGGCAGGCTGGCGAGGGCCGTCTGATCGAGGCCGAAGTCAAGCGGATTACAGCTCTGATTGCAGAGGTGGAGTCAGAGCAGGCCATTTTAATCAAACTCGAAGACTACGGACCGGAAATCGCAATTGTTCAGGAACAGCTTGCCAAGGCAAACGAGGCTCTGCTGACAACTCAGAATGCAGCCGCGCAGGCAGCCATGGACAAGATTACTCTCGGGATTGAAATCGAGAAAGCCCGCCTGCACGTGGCCGAGAAAGCAAGCACCTCGATCATTTATGACATCGCCGCGAAATGGTACACCACGCCGATTGGCGAGGTCACTGAGGCAGAAGCCAACACAGTAACCAAGTGGATTGTTGGCGGTGTGGCTGTTGCCGCGGCTCGGCGCCTTCGCCTCCGCGACGATCTCCACCGGCAGAAAGCGGGGCTCCACCGCAGGCGACGGCACCGCCGCAGGGTCCGGCGCGAACCGCAGATCGCGCAGCCACTTGAAGATTAGATTGGCATTCACCGCGTAGCGCCGCGCCACTTGAGCCACCGAAACACCAGGCGCAGTCGTCTGGAAACAGATCGACCGCTTCTCCTCATCCGTCCAAAGCCGTCTCGTCCGCCGCGCCACGCCATCACCATAGTGTCCACTATCAATGGGGGACACTATCCCGCACCAGCATCACGCGTCAGAGCGGTCAGACCGGACGGTTACGATTGGTATAACAACCGAAGGCTTCTTGGCCCCATCGGCTACGTCCCACCCGCCGAAGCAGAGGAGGCGTTCTATGCAAACCTGAACACACTCGATATGGTCGCCTAGTCTTTGAACAAACCACCCTCCGGTAAACCCGGGGCGGTTCACCTTGGACGGGAGTTACGCGACAACGTCGATCCGCAGAAACCTGGCGAAGATTCGCCCTTCTAATGTTTTGGCGTCTTTCGTTTCTCGAGCATTTGATGAAACAATCCCATGACGTCGGGAGGATCTACAGATCTGTAGAGCCACGGCCGGAAGAGTGCATAGATGAAACCTGCAAGGAAAGAATACGCAATAGCTGTCGAAAGAAAGAGGAGTGCAGGCTGCCAGAAAGGAAAGAAGGTGACCGTTTTGCAGTCTTCGTCAGAGCAACCACCGACCAATCGGTAATCGTCGCCTCCATAAGGCAGATCCCTTCTGAATGACCAGATACCTACACCATCAGCACCGCACCAGTTCTCGTTTTGCGGCAGACACCATCCCTTCGTCCCTTCGAACTTGCCAAGGTATGCCACGACACTCTGTTTTCCTAAAAGGGATTGAAACAGAAAATGACCCTGGCCAACGGCGGGGAGAACCAAAAGGAACAGCGTCACCATAAGTGCTCCGATAGGGGTGTTGTCCAGCATCGCAGCTGAACGAAACCCATAAACGGAAGGTACGCGTTGCCACCAGGGGCGCCGGGCAAATGATCGTGCATGCATCATGGCGTGCCACATTACATAGGGACCCAGTATGATCGCAAACACGTGGGAACCAAGAAAAGCCGCATGCAAGGCATCGCTTCCCGTCCAAGGAACAAGAGTGGCAGCAGCCGGGGCGCGATTGGCGAGATGGTGGAGCAGGACCAGAACGAAGAGCAGGGTGGCCACGAACGTGAATGAAGTCTGGCGTCGCAAAGGCAGCCGCCGGATCTCCACAGGTATGATTCCGCCGAACTTCTCCGCAATCCGCTCGGCGGGAAGGAAATATGCCACAATGCCATCCTTGTCGGTTTGTCGGGCGACATTCATTCCAATCACTGCACGCTGATCGGTGCTCCACACGCCTCCGCCACTATAGCCGGGCTGGATTCCGAAACGGCCGTCGATGTCGATCTGTGCCCACCTCGCATTGACCGGGCCGAGCAAGTGTCCTGAGAGATGAGCCCCTGGATGGGTCGGCTCGAGCGTGCCAAATACGGAAACCGGCGCTCTTTCCAATTCGGTTGCAGGAACCACGGAAAGTATAGCCACCCCCACCTCATTCGGAGCAGGCTCCTTGAGCTCGAGGATGGCGCAGTCGATCCCTGGATGAAGAGGCTGGCTCCAACCCACGACCCTCGCCTGGAGTTGCCCTTCGTCGCTCAGGATCGGGAAGGAGAGGAGGATGACCTCGCCGTGTTCAGGCTGCCTGCTGTCCTCAAGCGTTTCCCGGTCAGGCAAGGCTTCATTTATGACATGTGCACATGTGACAGCAATCTTGTCCGTAAGAAGAAATCCCATACCAACATGGCGGGGAGGGGAACCGGCCGACAACACTCCCGGGCTCGAGCGGATCCGGATCAGTCCCAATTCGCTTCCAGAGCGGATCCGGATTGAGGCAGGGTGGCCGCTACCTTCTTGCCCCACCGTGGTAGATACGTCCACCATCAAGGATTGGAGCGTACAAGATGCTGGAACAACGCCGCAGCATCCAGGACGCCGAACCCAACCCCCACGCTATGCCCGAAAGTGAGGCCTTTCACTGTCTTTGCAAGCGCTGTCTGGAATTGGCGTGCATTGGTCAGCTTGAGCCCGGCCTTGACTTGAGCCGATAGGACGAGCGCGATTGCCCCGCTGACATGCGGCGCGGCCATTGATGTTCCAGGGCACGCCACTGTTGCGGTCGCATCCTCTCCGCTTTTGGCGGAAATGATCGCATGCCCTGGAGCGCATAAATCCGGTTTGAGGCGGCCATCCCATGTCAATCCCCATGCTGACGCGCCAAGCAGCCTGACCGGAGTGGAGACATCCGAGGCGCCGACGCAGATCACGCTTCGCGCGGTTCCGGGAATCGACATAGTCATCTCCGGATCTTCCACGCGGAACCGCACGGGTCGATCATCGTTCCGCTCTACCCAGACGTGCACGACGCCCTTGGCATCACTCACGATGCGCCGGCCTTCGGCCTCAAGGGTCCAGACACCCATCTGGATCGGCTGGGTGTCCGCAGTCACGATGATCTCAAGCTTGTTGGCGCCATTGTCCTTGTGCCCTTCCGTGAGGGTGAGGCGCACCATGTTCCCACCGAGAAGGTCGATGATGGGTGCAGGGTTTGCGAAATCTACCTGACGAGATTTGTTGCCGCCAGGATCGACAACCTGGAAGGCGATGTCGTCCAGCCCGTCGAACCATGCTTCGAAATAGTCCTCGGCTCGGTATCTCGAGGAGCTTTCCCACTCGATCGGCATGATGCCTCCCACGAAGGCGGGAGCCTTGGTATGTCCTCCATGGCCTCTCTCGTTGCCGGCCGACTTGACAATCACGCAGCCAGAGTCCTGGCCGCCCGAGGTAATTCCGTCGAAAGCTGTCTCGAGCGTGGTCGTCCCATCATGCGCGCCGGCGTTCATGCCCTGGCTCACATTGATGACCATCGGCTTGAAGCCCGAAGATATGTTTGTCTGCCCTTCGGCAATCTTCTTCAAGAAATCCAACGCATCGATGTGACTCATGGAATAGCCAAGGCTCGGCGGGTCATCGGGTTTTTCGCGTACCGAGGCGATCACCATCACGATCCCTGCGCCGGGAGCCATGCCATCTGCCATGGATCCACACTTGCGCCCTGCAGCAATCCCGGCGACATGTGTGCCGTGACCGTTCGGGTCGCGGAGCCGGCTTGGATGGGACGGTGTTCCGGCAGCGTTGTCCGAGCGAAACTGATCGATGTCCGATGAAAGGAAAACTCGGCCATAGGTCTGTGAAAAAGAAGCCCCGTCAATTGCGTTCGGCGTTCTGGAGGGATCTGTCGTTCTTTGGTCCCAGATTGCAAGAATCCGTGTTTTCCCGATTTCGTCGAGGAAAGCGTCGTGAAGAATGTCGATACCGGAGTCGATGACGCCGATCAGTGCCCCGTCGCCTGTTTCGGAGATCGGAGGGCGATGTACGACATCGCCTTGAACGAAGGGAACGGATTTATCGAGGTCCATCAAACCGCTGGGGTCCCGGCTTATCTCGATGTAATGCACACCGTCATCTTCCCCGAGGGCCTCCAAGCTCGCTCGCGTTACAAGCGCTGTTGCGAAGGTGGAAAACCTTGATTGAACGATCACATCGGCAGGCGCGGTCCATTCCGTAGAGTTAAGCCGCAGAACGACCGGAAACCTGTCTGCATCCCGATCAATGCCTGGCATCGCATTGAATTCATAACCCCCATCTTCATCCATACGTCGCCTTGAGCGAGGTGTGCGCCCGATAGTGGAGAGCGCTTCACTGGAACCAGGCGCGCCGCGCCCCCTGGCCTCGTTCCGCATCACCTGGACATAAGAATCGATGCGATGAGCAGGAACACCGGGGATGATCCCCTCGATCGCGCGATCCGCTTCTTCCGGACTGAAGGCCCGGGCGTCATCCACCCTCTCCAGGGTCTCCTGCAGGTCACGAAATTCGGCCTCACTCAAGGGCTTCGGACCGTCCTCTCCGCCTTCCATTCCCTCGCCGGAAGAACGCAGGCTTCCGTCGTAATTGAAATGTATCAGGCGCCCCGTGTGAACGTAGTTCGGTGGAATCCGTGCAACGATGTCATTGTCGTTTACTACCCGGTAGTAGATATCTCCGAAGCGCGACTGGACCTGCGCGCTTGCATCGGTCTTCAGCATTCGCGGCTGTCCGAAGGTCACGATCCCGAGCAGTTCTCGATTGGATGAATGAGCCGCGGCAAGCAGGGCGAGGGCGCCGCCGAGAGAGTGGCCCGTGAACCAGATCCGACGCCCCTGTGCCCGCTCAAGAGCGTGCTCAACTTGATGGGAAACCTCCTGGTATGCCCCGAGGAACCCAGAATGGACGGATCCGGCGAGGGCTATGCTCTTGCGTGGACCGACGTCGATATTGCGCAGCCAGTCACTCAGGCTGTCGGTCCCTCGAAATCCTACGATTACGGCGTTTTGGGCTTCGACAACGATACCCTCGGTGCTTCCAGTCTTGAGCGCCGTACCTTTCATGCGCCAGACTGTGCGAACAAACCGCTCGGCCGCGCGCGGCTCGCGATAGGCCAGCTTGCAGACCGAGGCGAGCCCATAGCCGATATTCGGCGTGTACCGTTCAGTAGAGAGCCATTCCTCCTGCAGATCCATCTTCAGCTCCTTTCGTTCTCAAGGAACTCCGAAAGGGACTCCGCAATCTTTTCATGGCTGTCGTGATCGTCGGGCTCGGCGGACTCCGCGATCTGATCCGGGACGCCGAAGTTATCCTTTTCCTCTCTTGTAACGAGGTTGTCCTCTCCAAGCGTCTCCAGCGGAGAAGTCTCGATCGATGATCGAATGTCTTCTGCCTCATCACGAAACGCCTCGAAGCCGCTCAGCAGAAGGACGGGACAGTTCTTTCCGGTCCAGTGCTTGTGCGGAACGACGTTTCCAGCGGGAATCCCGAGATCGTGCATGAGTGCTGCGACGAGCCGAGTGGCGCGGGCGTTGGCGGCGGCTTGGTCATTCTCGGCATGCATGCAGATTTCGATGGCGATGGACTGCCGGTTAGCCGGGCCTGCGTGGATCGCGTGCTCGTTGACCGGAAGATGCTTAATCACCCGTCGGTCGTCCACCGTGTAATGCCACGATACATATAGCTTTTCTCCATTCCAAAGGTAATATCCCTTGTCCCGAACAAAGCGGCTGTGCGCAGCAGCGTCGGCGCCCGGGTGGTCATTCGACGTATTGTGTATCGTGATATAGGAGGGAGATATGAGGGTTCCCTTTCTGTTCGGTCGGCCTTGTTCAATCATCTCAACGTTAAGGCTCAACGATTGCCCAAGTTCCCTGCGATCCATTTCAACCCTCGGTTTAAGAACAGCGATATCGAGTAGTATTGAAGGTATCATGGAATGGACGATTCTTCACCTATGAAATCCGTCTTGCTGTCGGACGTTTACGATGTGACCGCCCTCCGATGGCGTCGATGCAGCTTTGTTTCAGAAGGGCGGGGTGGAATTCATCTGTTGAACCCAAGGTAGTAGCCGGGGACGCATGAGCAGACCCCTCCCTTCGAGCTCCGAAACCAAGGATATAGTTGGCTTTGATGTTGATGGCCTTATGGGCCGATCCCTGCGTCACAGAGTGGGACATTCGGGAACAGGCCCAACCAGCCCCGCCAGCCGCAGCCGACTTGCCAACATTCCTGCGGTCAGCCTGAGCGGCGGCTTGAACAGCACCTTGATCGACAGGCAGAACTGGATGGCCGTATCGGAAAACACCGCTGGCCGCCCGGGGCCGTCACGCAGGCGAAGCAAGCCAATTCCATGTTGGCACAGATCAGCAGAGAGCCCCGCTTGCGCAGCGGTGCATTGTAGCTGGACCATACTGTTATGCGATAGTGGGCGGGGCATTGCTTGTTCGTGCAACGCGTGGGACGGCCTGGCCTCGCAAAGCGGATCCGCCGTCTTCAGGCCGGTGCACCAACACCATTACAGAATGGGAAAATTTTGCTAAGCTTTGAACTCGAGCCTTACAGATGTGACCAACGAACATGCGCGCGATCGTCTTTGCACTACTGCTGTTTGGTCTTCCTGCACTCAGCCATGCGCAGGTTACGTTCCCTGTATCTATCTCCGTCGATCTTGACGGAACCGAGATCGCGTTGCCTGGCGAGATACAGATGAAGCCCCTTTCCGTGGTATCCTACCAGGTGCGGGCCCGGATCCCGCTCTATGATCTCGTACGTGAGTTGGAGGCGCTGGCCTCGCGCCAATTGCGGGGTGACGTTCGCTTTCGAGGTCTCGAACTGCGCCGATGGGAGCGGGATGGATTGGCGATCAAGGTGCTCTTGACCCTGTCGTGTTTCAAGTCTAATGCCAGCGTGCTAGCGAACCTGTCGCCCCAGATCGAGCAACATGAGATTTCTTTCTCGCTTGCTTCGGTCGATCTCAATGTGTCGAACGACTTTTGCCGCTTGTCGGGAGACGCGCTGGGCGTGACCCAACGGATCCACGGCGAAGTGATGTCCGCGCTTGAAGAAGTGCTTGCAGATTCGTTCCGCCTGTCCAGTCTCCCCACTCCTTATTCGGCGATGCCAATCAGCCTCGTGGGTCTCGCCTTCGAGGGGGCAGACCGGTCGCTCGTTGTCCTGATCGACGGAATCGTCGGGGCCAGGTCCAATGAATAACATGTCACTTCCGACATTGCGCGAGGTTTAGCTGGCCGTTGCGATCGTGTGGTTCCTTCTTGTACTCGAACTGATAGTCGCAGTGCTGGGCTGGCCGGAAGCTAACATGCCGAAATTTTCTGGTCGGTTACTCGAACAATGGAACTATCTAAACAAGGTCGAGTTCGTCTTCGCGCGGCCGGGGAAACCAAGAAACACAAACTTTGCCAAAGCTTTCATCACAGCCCTCCACTTGGAATGGTTCAATACCGACTGGTCGGGAGCGTCAGTAAATCTTGTTCAAAGCTTCCTGCAAATTGGTCCAAACCATGAGATGATCCCGTGGGGTCCACCTACATCGGACTGCCAATTGGCGCCGACCATGTAATGACCCGGAGGGCACAGAACCGACTTGCCGTTTCCGCCAGATTGGTGCCAGGCGGTCTGTCCCTGTTCGCGCATTGCCGCGAATGCGGCATTCCGCTCGTTTCTGAGCGCAGCGACGGCCGCGTCGAGCTTGGTCTGTAGCTCGGTGATTTGTGACCGGAGCGTTTTGTTTTCGGCCTTCAACTCGGTTGCCACCTTGACGATTTCCTGGGCGCAATCCTTCGTTGTTGTGCATCCCGCCTTTCCAGCTTCCTGTGCCGGCAGGGCGCTAGCCAGGACCAAGAACAGGGCCGCCGGGGCAGCACTTCTGCCAATTGTCATTCGATACGGATGAATACGAGTTCTCTCCATTGACGTGCTTGCTCCCTGTAGTTTACGTATTCTTGGTTCCAGCGATCACTGCTCCCGTCAAAGAAGCAAGAGGTTCGCAATGCAAAATCCGCGAGGTACTCCCACGTCGAGACGATGTGGTGCGCGGGGGTGTCATCCGAGATGACATCGGGTGCGATAGAGGCTTCCATCACGTCCCGGACAGTAACATAGGTTCGATCGAATGGCTCTTTGATTTCGATGATGTATGGATCATCCATATACCATTTCTCAAACCAGGTCGTCGGTCGATTGAGCCGGTAGACCGGCGGAGTGAGTTCAAACTGGTTGACATCGAGGAACGTGCCGAGGCCGCCGAGTGAGGTTGGAAGGTCCTGCATCAAAAGCTTCTTGCCCTGACATGCGGCCTCCCAGACCACTCCTTTCAGATCAGCCATGATATCGACGCGCAGCGCATCGATATCCTCCGCGGCTTTTTCGAGGATCTTGATGGCCGCCTTTTCGCTTAGGCCAATTGCTTCCCGGATTGCTCTCTGCGTAATCTGGTCAATCTGGTCGAGGCGTTCCTTTCCGATAGCGTTGGCCTTGTCCAAGAGGCCATGTCCAGCAGCTTCGGCGCGAGCGATGCTGTCGTCGAGTTCGTCGCCGGCTTTGCCGATAAGGGCCCCGCCACCGA
>Ga0210042_1001932_pt1 | contig 16312 bp, 17 predicted proteins | sample CryGeymeta201518_FD_183982 | JGI IMG/M metagenome (GOLD analysis project Ga0210042, IMG submission 183982) | Groundwater microbial communities from Crystal Geyser aquifers in Utah, USA - Crystal Geyser metaG 2015-18 (SPAdes) (version 2) | ecosystem: Environmental > Aquatic > Deep subsurface >... | reverse complement strand
GGAACCCGCCGGTTTTTGCACCGCCTATGCTGCTGCGTACACCTTGCAACTGTTTGACGCCACTGGCCAACAGATCACAGACTGGGGAGAATTGTTCAAGCGCAACTGGCCAGCCGTAACCAGCTGCAACCCCAACCAGCCGGTGCAAGATGGCTACCCCGAGCTTGCCATAGGTTATGCCGCCTCTGCCCGCGCCCTGCTTAGCACCAGCGCTACAGTGGGTATAGCGGGCGCCGCCCAGGCCTACCAACGCTGGGTAGCGCTAACCCCCAAGATACAGGCTGCCTTCTCTGCCGACCCCACCTGGGCCATCGTGCAACGATAACGTTTTGTCATTGCGAGCGCTGCATTGTCATTGCGGGCGCAGCATTGTCATTGCGGGCTTGACCCGCAATCCATGACCCCGCATTCATGGACCCCGGATCATGTCCGGGGTGACATCCTGGGGGCAAAGTGCCCCGATAATTCCGCCACCATGCCCACCACCCTCACGGCCCCTTGAAACAACAAGTCATCAGCGCACTCAAGTGGTCTGCGCTGGGCAAGGGCGCCAGCCAGATGGTCAGCTGGGTCATCACCATCTATTTCATTCGGCTGTTGTCGCCCGCAGACTACGGCCTGATGGCCATGGTGATGGTGGTCATCAGCTTTGTATCCACCTTCAATGAATTTGGCCTGGGCGCCGCGCTGGTGCAGTCGCGCGACATTTCTGATGAAAAAATTGGAGCCGTTTATGGCGCCATGCTGCTGCTGGGCACCGCCTTGTGCGGACTGCTGGCGCTGGCGTCACCCTTGCTTGCGGCGTTCTTTAACGAACCGCGTTTGAGCCTGCTGATATCCATCGCCGGTTTGCAGTTTCTCATCAGCGCCGCCACCGTGGTCCCAGAATCCTTGATGCAGCGCGGTTTGCACTACAAGCCCTTGTCTCTGATCTACCTGGTGGGCGTGGTGTCGGCCAGTTTGACCACGCTGGTGCTGGCCCTGCTGGGCCAGGGTGTGTGGGCGCTGCTGCTGGGCAACATGGCCGGCGCCGTGGTCAAGGCTGGCTTGCTGATGGCGCGCAGCCCCAATCGCATTGCGCCCCACCTGCGCTTGCGCGGTGCTGCCGCATTTTTAAGCTTTGGTGGCTACATGACCGCCAACCGCTTTCTGGCGTACTTTGTGTCCCAGGCCGACGTGCTGATCGGCGCCAAACTGCTGGGCAAAGAAGTCTTGGGCCTGTACACCGTGGCATTAGAGTTGGCGTCGCTGCCGCTGGACAAAGCCATGGGTGCTGTCAACCCTGTCATCTTTAGCGCGGTGTCGCGCAAGCAAGACCAGCGCCAGGCCTTGCAAGACGGCTTGCTCAAAGCCTTCAGGTGGCTGGCATACCTGACCTTTCCGCTGGTGGCGGGCCTGGCCAGCGTTGCTACAGAGTTCATACCATTGGTGCTAGGCAAAGCATGGTCTGGCGCCGTATTACCCTTGCAACTGGTGGCCCTGGTGATCCCGCTCAGAATGATCAACGCGCTGATGTCCACGGCCGTCAACGGGGTGGGTCGGGCTGATGTGGTCCTGCGCAACACGCTGGTTGCAGCGGTGGTTTTGCCGGCAGCTTTTTTGGTGGGCGCCCGCTGGGGCGCGCCTGGCCTGGCCATGGCTTGGGTGGTGGGCATGCCCGTGGTGTTTGTCTTGAACTTTTGGCGTTCCTGCCAAGCCATTGGCATCAGCGCCAGGCAAGTCTTGCGGGCCATGTGGCTGCCCACGCTGGCTGTGGGCAGCATGCTGCTGGCACTGCTGTTGCTGCGCCAGGTGCTGCCCACCAACTTGCCGCCGTGGGCGCTGCTGGCTACGCTGGTGCCAGTGGGTGCTGTTGTCTATTTGCTGGTGGCATTTGGCGCTGATGCGCAGTTGCGCAGGCAAATGCGGTCAAACTTCAAGTGAAGGTTAAGGCCGTTGCCCCGCGTAATGCGAGCCATGTCAACCCTGCGCAAAACCTTAATTGTCTTTGGCGCGATGTTGGCTTCGTAAAAGTGGTGTTCAACCGTATCATCAACGCCAACGACATGTTTGAAGACGCAGAGCCTTGGAAAAACAGCGCCGGCTATTACTGTGCCTTAGCCCGTGGCGCACTGACTGGCGCGTTACGCCTTCAACCTAAAGATATTAATTTAAGCGCCGCGCTGACCTGGCTCTTGAATACGAATGCACCCTACACAAGTCAGGCCAGTTTCAGGAACGATCCCACTTTCGACTTGGCACCAGTGTCAGTAGCCGGGCTGGGGCGTGCTTTCTTTAACAAAATTCAGAGTAACATATATAGAGTTTCACTAAAGTTGATAATGCCTTTCGCAGCAACCCAACCTGAGCGATAGTATCATGATCTAATAGTTAAAGAATTAATTCAGAAACACAAAAATTCAAACTAACAACTTTAAAAGTAAATCACATAATATAAATTATTCTTATAAAGCAACAAAATAATATAATAATATATCATTAAATATTAATAATTCGCATTTTAAAAACATGTGTACAATTAAATTTTCAATAATAATTCCAACATACAACAATGCCTCAACATTAAAACGTGCAGTTGATTCAATAATTGCACAAAAATATGTTGCACATGAAATAATAATTATTGATGACGGCTCTACCGATGAAACATCAGAAGTGGTATCTAAATTTGGATCGCAAGTAATTTATAGACGCCAAAAAAACTGTGGCGTCTCTGTGGCACGCAATTTCGGCGCATCAATTGCTTCAGGTGATTGGTTAGCATTCCTTGATGCAGATGACACTTACACTCCGAATCGGCTAAAAGCACACGCTGACTGGTTAAGCGAGACTGGTTTAGACTTTGATTTCTTACTTGGCAATCAGGAATATATATCGCCTAACCAAATAGTTCTTCAAAGAAGCCTTGAAGGGACTCGCGCTGGTCGTGCGTTGCTATTACACAATCCAAATTGCAATCGAATAATTATAAATCATTCACATTTCAAAGAATTAATCGAAGATGGATATGGTGAGATACGAACACTATCTGTTCCGAGAAAAACTTTTATAAAATTAAATGGATTTCGTGAAGGAATGCGAATCGGTGAAGATTTGCATTTTTTAATAAGATTATGTACAATCAGTAAAAAAGCTGGAGTGGTGACAGATATCCTTGCATCCTACTACATCTATAATGATAGTACTTTAAGAAAAGATGTGCTATTGTCTCAAATTGAATTCCTGAGAGCACTAGAAGATTTGTCTGGTGAGTTAAAAAAATCTTCAATTTTTATCAAATCAGGGCTAAATGAAAAGATACGAAACGTACGATTAAGTTTAGCATATGCTTATCTCCGAAAAGATAAAAAAATTGACGCTATAAAATGTCTAATCCCACCATTAATAAAGAAATTTACTCTCAAAGGTTTGCGTGACATATTATCTGTCATAAAAGGGTTGCCTGCAAATAGTATAAAATAATGGAACATTTAGTATGATTGAAATAGTTTTTTCAACTTTTAATGGTAAAAATACTTTACCACGAACTCTGGATTCTTTTTGTAAATTAAATCAACCCAGTTCGAGTTGGCGCATAATTGCGGTAAATAACGGTAGTATTGACAATACTGCAGAGATATTAAATTTTTATAAAGAAAAATTACCCATTATAATTATAAACGAGCCCAATAAGGGTAAAAATTATGCATTGAATACTGCGCTGAATTATATAAACTCTGATCTATTGGTGTTTACAGACGACGATGTCGTGGTACCAAAAAACTGGTTAGTGAATATCGAGCGATGTACTGAAAGCAATCCAAGTTATGATATTTTTGGTGGCGCGATCATACCGCGTTGGCCCATTCCACCTACTGATTTAATATTAAAATACGTGGATATGGGAATAATATATGCAGTAACAAATCCGAGCTGGCGAACTGGCGCAGTAAATGAAATTAATGGCGCAGTATGGGGCCCGAATATGTGGATTAGAAGTCATCTATTTTCTGATAAATTAAAATTTACAACAAACGTTGGACCAAATGGATCGCACAATTACATTATGGGCTCTGAGACTGAGTTAGTAAATAGATTAAAAGAAAAAGGAAAAGCGGCCTGGTTTTGTGCCGATGTAGTTGTCGAGCACCTTATTCGTCAGAATCAAATGGATATAAATTGGATATTACAACGATACTATAGGGCTGGTAGATCATCTTATTTACTCGACAATAATCATAAAAACAAGTCAGTAAAAATATTCGGTGCTGATAGATGGTTGTATCGCAGGCTTATTGTCGCATATTTTCAAAGCATCTACTATAAGATATTGCGTGATGATGAAAATGATTTTTTAATTCAAAAGATAATTTACAAGACAAAGGGAAGCATATTTCAATCTAAACAGAGTTAGGTGTCGCCAATGCTGGCCCCAATCCACCGAAGTTAAGATAAAATACATCTCGTAAAATATTGATTTAGTTGAATTTATTTTAAATTTCCCCAAAAAATTGGAACTGAATATGTCAACAAAATATAGGGTTAACCCTTGCCTCACTTTTTTCTCAGCTCACTGAGCGCATCAATTCGGTCGAGTTCTTCGCCGATGCTCGTCATCCTGAATTCCCCACAGCCTTTACCCGCACCAACAAGCTGCCTTTGCCCAAGCTGATTGGCGCTTTGCTCTCGATGCGGGCGTCCTCTCAGCAGGTCATGCTTGATTCCTTCTTCGGCAGCTTGTCTGTTGATGGTGACTGGCAGCGTGGCATTTCTGACCGTGGTTTCGCCCAAGCCAGGGACAAGCTGTCCTGGACTTGCCTGGAGCACTTGAACACCTTTGTGGTCAAAACTGCTGATGCACTGGGCTTGATACCGCGTTGGCACGGTCTGCGATTGGTGGCAGGTGATGCCTCGGTGCTGATGCCAGCGATTCGTCCCTGTTTTACCAAGAGATTCCATGCCAAAGCTGATCAACGCTTGTTTGCTTTGTATCTGCCGGGCGCTGAATTGACGCTGCACGCCAGCGTGCATGGTGCCGATGGCGCTGAGCGCCAGATGTTGTTTGAGGCGCTGTCTTGCTTGGGGCCTGATGATGTGTTGATCCTTGATCGGGGCTATCCGGCGGCTTGGCTGGTGGCCTATTTGACTGAGAACAATATTCGGTTTTGCATGCGCTGCGAGAAGTCCAGTGGCGGCTGGGCTTCGGTACGCGCTTTTGCGCACAGCGATCAGGTCGATACCATGGCTACGCTCAACAAGCCCAACAAGTGGGACTGCGAAGACTATGGCTGCTCTGGTGTCGCGCCACAGGTGCGCTTGGTCAAATGCGTGACACCCGATGGACTGATTCGCGTGATGGCGACCAATTTGCCAATCAGCCAATTCCCGACAGCCGTTTTTGGGGAGCTTTACCATGAGCGTTGGCGTATTGAGGAGGCGTTCAAGCGCCTCAAGCATCGCTGCAAACTGGAGAGCGTCTCTGGGCTGACGCAGCATGCGCTGATGGTGGATGTGCATGCCAAGGTGCTGGCTGACAATTTGGCTTCTTTGGTGTGCATTGGCGCGTCTGAGCAAGCGGGTTTAGAGGAAAAGCAGCGTACATGCAACCGTGCTTATGCTGCGCCGTGTTTGCAACGCCTGCTGCCGCGTATGGTGTTGGGACTGGGCTGTCTGGTGACCATTTTGGGGAAAGCGTTCGAACTGCTGGGCGCCAATTCCCATCGGCAAGTGCCTGATCGCAAACAGCCACGACCGAAAAATTCGGTAAAGCCGCATCCAAATCTGGCTTACAAGGGGTGACATGGCTTAACTTCGGTGGATTGCTGCTGGCACTGCCAGCTAAATCCCAGTGTTGAAATAGTGCTCATCAAGCGGTCGTTTTGTTGACACTTGGAAAATGGGCTTAAAAGGCCCGTTTTTTGGCTCAAATGTGTAAACTAACTGATTCAACAATCAAAGTTAGCTAAACGTATGAGTAAACGAATCGGTTACGCCCGTGTTTCCACTGATGACCAGAACCTGGACTTGCAGCGTGATGCCCTCACCCGTTCAGGCTGCGTCACGATCTATGAAGAGACCGCCTCGGGGAAGTCATCCAGTCGCATCGAGCTGGAACATTGCCGAAAAGCCTTGAGATCAGGTGACACCCTGGTGGTGTGGCGGCTGGATCGGCTGGGGCGCTCCCTTTCTGACCTGGTGAAGATCATCAGTGAGCTGGCAAAAGACGGCATCACCTTTGAGAGCCTGAGTGAGAAGATCGACACCGGCAGCGCCTCGGGCAAGTTGCAATTCCATGTGTTTGCCGCCCTGGCTGAATTTGAGCGCAACCTGATTCGTGAACGCACCCTGGCAGGGTTGAGTGCGGCCCGTGCGCGTGGCCGGGTCGGTGGGCGAAAGCCGAAGCTGTCTGAAAAGCAGATTCGGGAAATCAAAACACTTTTGACCGACCCTGCCGCACAGGTGAATGATATTGCCAAGCGGTACGGCGTGTCACGCACGACGCTTTACAAGCGGGTTGGGGTGGTGGGTCCTGTGATGGTGTCGGCCAGCCCTTGATGGATATGGCGGCAAGTCTGGTGGTCGTGCGCAATGGCAAAAAGACAGCACCGCCAAGTCTGTTGTAGCTCGTGAGAATGAGCACAAAGGGGGAAGGCCCAAATTGGCCTTGGCGGCGTGAGAAGCAGGCTGTCCTCCTCTTTTGAAAAAGAGGTTCAAACTTGATCTATTGTTTGAAGTGTGTTATGCTATGAAGCATAAATGCTTCATAGCACTACATTAATTCATCTGTTTTTGAGTCAAATCTCCCTATGAAAGTAGTTTAAATTCTTAAAAAAATATTGATATACTAAGCAGCATATATGCTGCTTAGTATCACAACAAGTTCATTCAACATCACTTCGCAAGTGATCTTCTTCACCCTCCACTTCGGCATTCGACATGGCTACGACCAGAATTACGATCGCCAAGCCGGACATCATCCGGTTCTTTGACGACTACCGGTCGCATGTTTTGGCGCTCGGTGAGATCGCCGCCATACTGTCTGAGCACCGAGGTTTTTGGCGTTTGGCGCAGCGCACAACAACCGAGCACTTCATCGAGTTTTTGACGACACACGCCAAACTCAAACTGGTTGAGTTCAAGTTTCCGCAGAGGCCAAAAAAATGCTACGTCTGGGGTGAAGTGCCGCTGTACGAGATCTTGCTGCACGTTCAGTCGGGTGTTCACTTCAGCCATTACACCGCCATGCAAATGCACGGTCTAACAGAGCAAATACCCAAGTCAATCTACTTGACGAGCGAGCGCTCAGCGGGAACCAATAGGGTATCGATCAGCCAGGCTGAAATTAAGGCGGCCTTTGCTGGCCCTGCGCGCGTGTCTAACAACTGGGTGGAGTTGGGTGACAACCGCATCTATCTGCTCAACGGTGCCTATACCAACTATCTTGGCGTTGTGAATCAGGTGATCAATGATGGAGCTACGGGCACGATCACTGTCCGATTGACTGGCTTGGAACGAACGCTTATTGATATTGCGGTTCGCCCGTTTTACGCAGGCGGCGTTTTCGAGGTGGCCAAGGCGTTCGAGAACGCATTGGGGGATGTCTCTATCAACAAGCTTGTGTCGATGCTGCAGAAGCTGGATTTCATCTATCCGTATCACCAGGCTATCGGTTACTACCTGGAGCATGCCGGATACAAGACGAGTCAAATTGAATTGCTCGAAAATCTGCCAAAAGAGCGCGACTTTTACCTAACTCACGGGATGGGCGCCACCACCTACGTTGAAAAATGGCGTCTATTTGTCCCACAAGGGTTTTAAGGCATCAACCAGACCCAGAGTGAAGTCGAAGTAGGAATCGAAATTTTGAGCGTCACTTTCTGCGGTCATTGTGGCTTGCACGGCAGGAAAGTCCTGTCGATGAAAGTCGCGATAGTCAACGATCTTCCCAAGGAATGACAACGGCACTTTCTTGACTGCGAACATGTCCGTCAATATCTGGTTGAACTTGGTCGTCGTTATGTCCATACCCAAGGCTGTGACCAAGACATGGATGTCCACGAAATCGCGGGCGCGGGCAGAGCCCGCCCGATCACGTTTGACAATAGGGCCGTACTCGGGCATTTGCTGGCAGATGGCGCGTAATTTTTCGCAGACGATCATCTGTGGCGAGTAGGCATAAATTTTGAGGCCGTCCATTTCGAAGGCCTGTTTGTCATCAACGTATTCAAAGCGGCTGATGTCTATCTCAAATTTAGTCCCGCGCCCTATGACGAGGGCGTTTCTGCGCAGCGCCTCCAGGTTGGGCGCGTGAAGCTTGTGAAGCTCAGCTGCGATGAGTTTGAATTCCACGTCGTACCCACCCCAGAAGTCTGCCATGTCTTCTGATATTTGATCTGGTTTCTCCAGCATCTTGAAATCAAAAACTTCGAACCCGTTTTCCTGGAAAGTTTCCGCCAAAACCTTGTTGATTCGTCTTTTGACTTCATCGATGCCATTTGGAAAATCATGACGCATAGAAAAGTCCAGATCGACCGAAGCCCTGCTGCTGAGACGATGAACCAAGGCCATGGCGTTTCCGCCTTTTAAGACCAGCTCATCCAGGAGCTCATCGTCAGAGAACATGGCTTGCACGCCCCAGCGCTTCACCTGCTCGATGAGTTGGGTTTCCTTGGCGATCTGATCTTTGCCTTTTCTGGCCATAGTCATTTTTCGTTGGAGCCCACGATGGGCGTAAATTGGCTGCTCGGTGCGATGGATGAGGGTGATTTTCGTTGAAATGTAGTCAGACATATCCCGGAGTAGTCGAGTCGGGCTAGGCTATTGCAGTCGTTGTGCAACTCGCGTGGTGACTCGGTGCCGCCTTGGGAGTACTGGTACAGCAAACGGTGGGTCAATGATGGGTAGGCATTTTTCGAAATAGCATATTTATAAATACGTATTTGCGTGTTAAAGTATTGGCGTATCAAAGGATAACCGTATATGCGTACTTTAGTGATTGCAAGTCAAAAAGGTGGTGTTGGAAAAACCACCATTGCTGGGCATCTGGCTGTCATGGCAGAGAGTTGTGGCGCTGGCCCGGTTGCTTTGATCGATACCGACCCGCAAGGTAGTTTGTCGAGTTGGTGGAATGAGCGCCAGGCTGAAACACCGGCTTTTGCGGCGGTTGAAATCGGATCACTTGAAACCCACTTGAAACAGCTCGAAAAGGCTGGCGTGAAATTGGCCATCATCGACACACCGCCAGCCGTCACTGAAACTATTCGGAAGGTGCTTGCCGTGGCAGACTTGGTGCTGATCCCGACCCGACCCAGCCCGCATGATCTTCGAGCTGTTGGATCAACAGTTGAAATGGTCGAGGCTGCAGGCAAGCGTATGGTGTTTGTCATCAATGGTGCAGCGCAGCGCGCCAAGATTACTGGTGAAGCTGCCATTGCGCTTTCTCAGCATGGCACTGTGGCGCCGGTGACGCTATATCAGCGCACCGACTTTGCCGCTTCGATGATTGATGGTCGCTCGGCCCAGGAGATTGACTCTACGAGTCGATCCGCTGGTGAAATCTCTGATTTATGGATTTACGTATCTGCGCAATTACGCAAAAAATGAGATAATGTTACGCATTAACGCACTTACGTATAGGAAACCACAAATGACAAAAACTGCCAGTCTCACTTCCGGCCTTGTCGTTAAAAAGGGGCAGGCTTCCCCTGCCGTTACGCTCGCTGAGGCGACAACGATTCACTCTGGCAAGGTGATTGCAATGGACTATTACAAGGCTTTGACGGTCAAGTTAGACCGTGAGCGATATGAGTCGTTGAAGAATTTAGGCGTGAAACTTGACAAAAAGAGTCAGGAGATTTTTGTCGAAGCCCTCGATCTCTGGATAAAACAAACACCTGCACAGGTGTAAGGAAAGCGCTCGATGCGTTCCAAAGCTGAATCCTCCAAATGGCTCGAAGAAAAAATAAAGAAGGTACGAGCACATCCAACTGAAAGTGGTTTCGCTTTTGAAGCGACAACCACACCCGTGGATGATCAGGTGGGCGATGTGCTGGAGAGCAATGACGCAACAACAAGTAATGTACGCAGCCATGGCACGCCAAAAGTGCCACGAGGGTTGATGCCACTGCATCACCCGAATAGAGATTTCTTTTTATGTGACATGTTCGATTACGCCATCAAGGATGACGGCGTAAGCATGGAAGCTCCGATTTTCTCCCTGGCAACCAAGCCAGATAAAACGATTTGGCATTGGGAAAGCAAAGACGGAAGTCGAGCCATCACCGTGACTCCATCAGTCTTGGGACGGGCCACACAGTTCGATAAGGATTTATTGATTTATGTAGTTAGCCAGATGACTGAGGCGCTTAACCGCGATCGCCCAGACGCTCAGAGTCGAACAGTACGTTTCCGTGTTTATGATTACCTTGTCTCCACCAACAAGCCCACGGGCGGCAAAGAGTACCAACGCCTGCAAGACGCGTTAGAGCGTTTACGCGGCACATCAATCAAGACCAACATCATGACCGGTGGCCAGCGGGTTAAGGAGGGCTTCGGCATTGTTGATAGCTGGACGATCATCGAAAAGTCACCTGATGACGAAAGCATGATCGCCGTCGAAGTGGGACTTTCTAAGTGGCTTTTTAATGCAGTGCAAGCCAATGAAGTGCTTACGATCAACACAGACTATTTTCGACTTCGTAGGCCAATCGAACGCAGGCTGTACGAATTGGCGCGAAAGCATTGTGGTGCCCAGGCTCGATTTTTAATCAGCATTGAGCTACTGAAAGATAAATCCGGCAGTCAATCTACCTTAAAAGAGTTCCGACGCGTTTTGCGTGAGTTGATCGAGGCAGACACATTACCTGACTATCGGATGATGCTGGACGATAAGAAAAGCCAAGTTTTGTTTTACACGCGTGATCCAAAAAAGCTTGCGCTCAGCATGACAAAGAAGACTACTCCTTAATTCTCGGTGAGCTAACCAATGGGTCACGCCCATTTGTGGTCTGAAACAGACCCTCAGTCATAGAGCCAGAAAAGGCAAAACCAGACTTTATTTTTTTGCAACATATCCATGTAGGGGCGGAGCTATGCCTATCGTTATATCACCCACTTTTTACGCAACATTGTCAACAAGAAATCATCATTTCAACATCGAACACGCTAACGCCAGCCTCAAAAGAGTCATTTAAAGCCGTTTTAGAGACTGTCAGTAGAGCGAAACCTTGGATTTTGGCTATCGTTACATCACCCACCCGGCCTGTGGATTGGGTCGTTACATCACCCACCCGGCCTGTGGATTGGGTCGTTACATCACCCACCGGCACTTCGTTACATCACCCACCAGCGTTTTAAAAAAGTTCCTTTAAAACAATTAGTTAGGAACGTTATCCACAGCCCTAACGCGCGCGCGTTTCTTAACTTTTAAATGCATTTAACCCACGTGCGCGCAGGCATGTGCGCATGGGCGAGCGTGTGTAGAAAATTGTAAGTTCAAAGGGAGCATTTCAACAGTCCCCCACGGGGGACATGCCAGACCCCCTGATCGAGTTGGCACTTCGTGTCCAACTCTCAGGCGTGCCACCCGCCTACGGCTCCTGGCTGCTAACCCCCCAACCCCCTCTACACGAGGGGGAGAAACATCCGGTTAGGCAGGGACAAATGCCACCACTTGGACCGTTTTCCTGTAAAGAACGTCTAGAACCGTTTAAACGCGCATAGACGCGAATTCAGCTTGTGGCCTACCAATTCCATTGCTTGGGTTGCTTCAATCGCTCTATGGCCTGTTTCTGACCATTTGCGACCCCAATGCCTGCTTCTTTGTCGATGAAACTTTCAACCGACTGGCTTTGGGCAGTCCAGGTTATCGTTTTCTTTCCTGCCTGGTGGGCTTTTTGTCTGCTTTTAATTACTTTGTTTATTTATTAGTTTATTACTTTGTTTGTTGTGTTATGATTTGATCTCAACTTTCAGGAGTCCTTCATGCGTCCAGTCGAGTTCACGTCAGAGTCCATTACCCAAGCCGGTCGAGACCTGCAAGCGGCCGGGCGAAACATCACCGGGTTTGCCTTGCGGCAAAAAGTTGGTGGGGGCAATCCTTCCAGGTTGAAGCAGGTTTGGGATGAGTTCCTGGCGAGCCAGTCTGTGACCAAGGCAGAACCGGTGGCCGAGCTGCCGGTGGAAGTAGCCGATGAGGTGGCATTGGTGACCAAGGAGCTGACGCAGCGCCTGGCGGCTTTGGCCGTGGAGTTGAATGACAAGGCAGTCAAGGCGGCTGATCGTCGCGTGCATGAGGTGGTGCGCTCTGCGGGTGAACAACGTACCCAGGCTGAGCGTGAGCTTGCTGATGCAGCTGCGACGGTGGATGACCTGGAGGCTAAGCTCGATGAGGCAGCGGAGCAAACCGAAACTTTGCAAGGCAAGGTGGCCTCTTTGCAGGAAATCAATCAAGCTCAGGCGGTGGAACTGGCTCGGGTGAACGCAGCTGTTGAGGCTGAGCGTGAACGCCACAAGCAGGAGGTTGATCAGCTGCGGGGTGAATTGGCCGCTCAGAAGGAGGTCAATCAGGCCGTGAGTGTTGAGCGTGATCAGGTGCGCCAGGAAACTCGTGTGGCGCGTGAAGATGCGGCGAACTTGCGAGGCCAGATTGAGGCCATGAAGCTCCAGGTCGTCGAGCTAATGCAGGTGCTGGCAGCGACCAAGCCCTAATCTTTGCCTGGCCTCGGGTTTACCCCCGGATTCTGTGGTCTACGTTGTGGACAAGCTAAAGGACAAGTGCCCAAACCGGTGACCGGCTTGGGTTTGCCGCGACTGCTTAAAAAATAGGCATTCGTGGCTTAACGCTGTCGATCAGCCTTTGACAGGCTGAACCGCAAAATCAGCCAGAGACTTGCCACTTGCCAGTGCGGCATTCAGCCAACGGGGTTTGAGCCCACGACCCACTAGTCATTGCTGTTCTCATCACGATATTTGATTTCTGCCTTTTTGGTTGATTTTTGAGCGGCAGAGCAGCTGTTTCATGGGCTTGGACCTGAGCGCATCGCGTTTTTAAGCATCTCCATTCTTGCCAGGTCGGCTTTTAACTTGGCCAATGCATGATTTGTATCAATCACATCTTGCTTCAAGTTGGCTAAATCAGAACGCTCAGAATCAATCTCTTCCCCAACCTGATCTAGTTCTTTATTTTTCTGTTCCAACCAATCAACTACATTTTTGGCTTGTTCTTTTGCAGCCAAGACGATGGAGAATGCTTCATTCTCAGCCTTGGCAATCATCGTGGTGCTAATATTTTTAGAATCAGCGATAAGTGCTTTGTGTTTTTCAATTTCTAAATTCTTTGGGGAAATTAAAAAATTGTAAATTTTCATAAATGAAAATATACTAACAAGTAACATAACTATAGCCAATCCATACCATGATAAACGGCGATACCACATTCCAGTAGATGAGCCACCTCCGAAACCTGCTGAAATAGCGGATTTACCAGCCTTTTGAATAGATTCAGGGCAAAAGTTGATAGGCCATGAGCACATCATATAGTCAGCTGCGGCCCTTTCTTTGTAGAAATTATTAATTTCTAGTTCTCTTTCCTTTACTCTAACTTTATTCACTTCGTCAATAAGATTTGTATTCTGTGCCTTTTGTGCTTTGGTCGATTGTTCACAGTTTGTTAGTTTCTCTTGAATTCTATCGCGCTCTTTAACTAAATCATTATAATCGCTTTTATATACGCAACCAGATATAATAAGTATTAAAATAAAAAGTGAAATAAATCTCATTTATCCATAACCTCCCACATTATTTTATCTTTAATGTTTTCTGGAACTTTACCTGGTTTATCTTCCTTAACCCATCGATTTTTATCTTTATCTTTGAACCATTTGAAATAAGGTGCACCTGGTGCAAACGCTATTTCATAATTTTTTTTCAGAGTCAAATTTGTTGTAATGATGTAAATGAAATCTGGTGAATGTGCGTCACGTTCTTTTTTTAACAAAGAAATCAGATTTGATCGGACGAAAACATCCAGATCACGACCGAACTTTTGAGTTAATTCAACTTCAATCGATGCTTTTGTTCCGTCTGGAAAAATCCATAAAACGTCAGGATTTTTAATCCCTTCCCGGAATTTGTCAGCCATTTCTTTTTCGGTCACATACCTACTAATTGCACCGCGCACCAAGGCGCTGGCGGTCCGGCGTTGGGCGATTTCATCGTGTTTTAGGTTAGACAAGTTGGGACGTTCATTTGGGGAATAGTCGAGGCCAAGTTCAAGCTCGTCTTCAATTTGTTCATGCCCCTGTTTTGTCAGTGTCAGGTACGCACCTGGCACGTACTTTTTAGTTATGCCTTCGGTGTCGGTACTGATGATCAATTTGTTTTTGATGAGCCTCAAAGCTAGGCCGGAGCGTTTGGTATCGACCAGCAATTCGAGGGTCGTTGAGCTTGCCCAACCCCATCTGTAAATCCATTCCAGAGCTTTGCGTTCGCGTTCGCGGCCTTTTTCCAAGGGAGACATACCCCCTAGTTTTATTGCAAGCGCGGCCCTGGCCACCGCCGTTCGGCTTGGCTTATCTTCAATGGTTAGCTCAGTGTTCATATATAGCGCCTAGTACAGTTCACTCGGTCACTATATCACAGCACTATATTTTTTGAAAAACACTCACTGAGTTATGATCCTAAAAGAGCGCGATATTTAATGAGGAAATGTTTTGAAAACGGGCCATCCAGCGCCTGCGGCTGGAGCTCACGCTCCCCACTTCGTGGCACCCCTGCGCCTATGGCGGGAGCTGCGCTCCCCGTCTGCGACGGCTCCCCAATGTTCCAGCTTCGCCTGCACAGGAGGGGAAGTGGCTTCGCCCCTTACCCTCCCCCGCTCTGCGGGTCCCCCACCCATTCCCAACACAGCGCTGCCCCTGCGGGGCTAAGTAGCATTTTGCAAGCTATTCGTTCCTCATAGGTCTTCGACTGCGCTGACGCGCCCTCACAAAACGCTACTTAGCCCCGCAGGGGCAGCGCAGGTCTGGTGACCGGGCTTACGCCCCCACTGGCGTGGTTCCCCCTTCACGTCTACGACGGAGGCTTTGCCTCCCCGCGTGGCGGGTGCCCACTAGTTACGCAGTCCTATCGGACGGGCTTACGCCCCCGTGCGCGGCACGGTGCCCCCAAATGCACCTGGCGGCGCATTTCAACTTCCCAATCAGCTCGTAACTACCTTGATAAAGCTGCATAAATGTAGTAACGTATCAGTTATGCAGACGCAATTCAAATGGGACGAAGACAAAGCTAAAACGAACCTGGCCAAGCACCATGTGAGCTTTGAGACTGCGGTTCGTGCGTTCTCTGATCCGTTTCAATTGACCGAGCAAAGTCGTATCGAAAACGGTGAATGTCGCTGGCAGACCATGGGCATGGTGGATGGGCAAATGGTACTTTTTGTGGCCCACACAGTTATTGATGATGACAGTGGTGCTGAAATTATTCGAATCATTTCAGCCCGTAAGGCTGACCCAAAGGAGAGAAAACGCTATGAACAAAACCATTACATATAACGTTGACCTGGCCAATATGCCGCCTTTGACCGAAAAGCAAAAGGCAGAGTTAATGATGTTGGCCAATCTGCCGGATGATCAAATTGATTACAGCGATATTCCTCCAGTAAAAGAGGATTTTTTTAAAAATGCCACACGTGGTCATTTCTATCGGCCTGTTAAATCATCGACAACGGTAAGGGTTGATGCCGATGTGCTGGCCTGGCTCAAGGGTCAAGGCAAGGGGTATCAGACACGCATCAATGCCATCTTGCGGGAGGCCATGTTGCACTCTATGCAGCGCCATGGTGGTGGGGCGAAGGCTGATGGTGCTAGTTGATACGACGGGGGTTAGTTTAAAGTCGCGATGGTAGTGCCCGCTCAAACAGGCGAGAGTTTGCAATGCGTTGAGTAAAATTCAAGGAATATTCAAGTAATACGAAAACGTAAGCCGATTCAATAGGCATCCCAGGGGGCTAATGTCATTTTTTCCAATTTTCCTTTCTGTTGTGCTCGTGGTGCGAAACCAGTCAGCCAATCTTGAACAACTGCTTACCGAGGCAGCGACAAGTTTCGATACTCTTGTCAGCGACTACGAACTCATCATTGTCGACAACGCCTCAAACGACAACAGCGTTGCCGTTTTGAAAGCGCTCACGGGAGAGCGGGGGCCAATCCCAATCCACCGAAGTTAAGGTAAAATATACCTCGTAAACTGTTGATTTATTTGAATTTATTTTAAATTTTCTCAAAAAATTGGAACTGAATATGTCAGCAAAATATAGGGTTAACCCTTAGTTCTC
>Ga0210042_1001911_pt1 | contig 16439 bp, 14 predicted proteins | sample CryGeymeta201518_FD_183982 | JGI IMG/M metagenome (GOLD analysis project Ga0210042, IMG submission 183982) | Groundwater microbial communities from Crystal Geyser aquifers in Utah, USA - Crystal Geyser metaG 2015-18 (SPAdes) (version 2) | ecosystem: Environmental > Aquatic > Deep subsurface >... | reverse complement strand
GGATAATTAGGGACAGCCTGTGGGAAGGGGGTGTAGATGGCTTTGCGGCGGGCCATCCCCACCTCGAAGACATCGTCCACCACCTTTTTCGGGCATTTCTCCTGGCACACGCCGCAGCCGGTGCAGATCGCCTCGTCCACGTAGCGGGCTTTCTTGCGGATGGTCACGGTGAAGTTGCCCACGTAACCCGAAACATTCTCCACCTCGCTCCACGTCAGCAGGGTGATATTTTTATGGTTGCCCGCGCTGACCATCTTGGGGGTCAGGATGCAGGCCGAGCAATCCAGGGTCGGGAAGGTTTTGTCGAATTGCGCCATGTGCCCGCCGATGGAGGGCTCACGTTCCACGAGATAGACGTGGTCGCCGGCGTCGGCGATTTCGAGCGCGGCCTGGATGCCGGTGATGCCGCCGCCGACGACCAGCACGTTCGGGTCAATCGGGACGAGCAGCGCTTCCAGCGCTTCCTGATGCGCCACCCGGCTGACGGCGGCCGCCACCAGCGCCTTGGCCTTTTTGGTGGCCTCGGTCTTGTCGCTCGTCACCCATGAGTCCTGCTCGCGGATGTTCGCCATCTCGAACAGGTACGGGTTCAGCCCGGCGCGGGCGCAGGCGCCGCGGAAAGTCTTCTCGTGCAGGTGCGGCGAGCAGGAGGCCACCACCACACGCGTCAGCCCCATCTCCTGGATGTCTTTCTGGATGAGTTCCTGGCCGGGGCTGGAGCACATGAACTTGTAATCGCGGGCGACGACCACGCCAGGCAATTGACCTGCCCAACGCGCCACCTCCGCCACGTCCACCACGCCGGCGATGTTCGAGCCGCAATGACAAACATATACGCCAATTTTTTCAGTCATAGGTTTCTCTCCTCTTTATTTTTCAATACTTTGAGCAAGGGATAGCATCGAGGCTCCAACGCCGATGCGTTTTGGTTCGATGCCCAGCGCCATCCCCATTAGTTGCGTGAAGTACATCACGGGAATCGAGAAGTCGGTGCCGAATTCCTGGTTGACCTGACCCTGGTACACCTCCAGGTTGACGTTGCACATCGGGCACGTGGTTGCGATCACGTTGGCGTTGCTGTTGACGGCATCCTGCAACAGCTTATGCACCATGTCCAGCGCGGCTTTTCTGTTCGTGATGATCAAAGAGCCGCCGCAGCAGCGTGCTTTGGAAGCATATTCTATAGGTTCTGCGCCGATCGCCGATAGGAGTTTCTCGAAGAATTGAGGATTCTCGACATCTTCTTTATCCTTCCTCGGCCGTACGATCTGGCATCCATAGTAGGGGGCGACGCGCAACCCTTTCAACGGATAGGCCACTTTCTTCTTGATCTCCTCGAAACCCACATCCTCGATGAACACCTCGATCAGGTGGCGCACTTTCATCTTCCCCTCGACTTGTAGATTGTCTTCTTCGAGGGCGTAATTGATGTGTTCAGCCAGGTCGGGATCGCTTTTGAGATACTTGTTTGTTGTGTACGCGTTTTTATAGCAAGCGCTACATGGGGCGACGAAGTCCTGCAGGCCAGTCTTTTCGGCGATGGCCAGGTTCCGGGATACCAGCGTATACGCCAACAATTCATCTACCGGGAAGTAGGCGGTAGCGCCACAACAGTTCCAATCCTCGAGTTCTTTCAATTCCACGCCCAACTCGCCTGAGACCGCCAGCGCGGAGATGCGGTAATTCTTCCCCAAGCTCTCGAGGGAGCAACCCGGATAATAGGCATATTGCTTCATTTCGTCTCTCCTATCGGGATGATCCTTCTTACCATCCGCTGGACATTCTTGAGCCTCTTGACCTTCTTTGGGAGCAATGGCATCTTCCCGCTCAATACCAGGCCGGTGGCCATCAGACCTTCCCGAATGATGTCTCGGGCGCTGTATTTGGGCAGGTAAGTGGCTGCCAGGATAGGCTCGAAGGATCGCCCGGAATTCACGATCATCTTCACGAAAGCTTCAGAGAAGTCGGGTCCGATCAAGCCCTCTTTATACTGGCCCTTCCACATCGAGTAGCGTTTCAGCGCATACATCATATCGGCGATGTCAATCCCGGCCGGACATCTCACGCTACACTGATAGCAAGAAGCGCATGTCCAGTAGGTGTTGGTAGCCAACACTTCTTCCTTGAGGTTCGCGCCGATCATGCCGATGACTTCACGGGGTGAATTATCCATGAACTCGACCGCCGGACAGGACCCGGAGCAAGTTCCGCATTGTATGCAGTCTTTGATCGGCTTGCCGTGACTGGCATACATGATGTTTTCGATTTCTTTGCTGAAAGAAAGTTCAGCAGCCATAGATTATCTCCTGTTACTTCTTCGCCTGTGATCTTTTCTCTTCAGCCATTTTCAGCAAGGTACTTACCTTTTCCAGGAGGAGCTTGGGTTCGACTGGTTTCTCGACCAACTCGTCGAGTTCGACAAAGTGGGGATGCACTGGCTGGCCGGGGAAGAGGAAGGCGATCTGTTCGCGGATGCCGGTAATGATCAGGACTGGAAGCTCCCTTAATTTAGGATCCTTCCTTAGCTTCCGAGCGACTACCACGCCCTCTGCGCCTCGCCCCATCATGATATCGAGGAGTAGCAGGTCGTAGGGCCTGGATTGCAGAGCCTGGAAACCATCCTTGGGGTTGTAAGCCACATCTACGCTGTATTCAGCCTTCTCAAGGATAGATTTGATCCCTGCGACGAAATCCGGGTCATCGTCAATAATCAGCAACTTTTTTTGAGTGTTCATCTAATTTCTCCTTCACTAGCAAGATTTTCGAAATATCGGTTCTTCGATTTTATACCTCGCACGGCCACAAATTGCGGTTTTCTGCCGCTTGGTTCGCGGGGCTAAAGCCACCTGCTCAGTACATGGAAGTCCCTTCGGACTGGCGCAACGAGTCGGTTTGAACCGACTTGCACGAACTGAGGCAGGATTTCAATCCGCCGAAACTGGTAAGCAGATCGTAAAAGTGCTACCTCTGCCCAATTCGCTTTCCACTGAAATCGAGCCATTATGAGCTTCTACAATGCGTTTGGCGATGGCCAGTCCCAATCCACTACTTTTTTCGACCACCTGGCCTGTATCGCCGGTATAAAAATCCTCAAAGATAAATGGGAGGTCTTCTTTCGAGATCCCTATTCCGGTATCCGCTATAGAGATTATAAGGGTATTCTCTTTTTCTTCAGCCTTTATCAGTATTCGACTTCCTTCCCGAGAAAATTTGATACCGTTACCGAGGATATTCCCTACAACTTCTACCAAAGTCCCTTCATCGCCGTTCACGAGCCTCAGCGGTTCCTGGACCGTTGGCACGATCTCGATATTCTTACGGATTGCCTGCGGCTGGACATTCTCGACCGCCTTGGAAATTACGGCCGGGATCGAAGTGGGTTTGAAGCTTTCCTGGAGCTTCTTCACATCCACCGAAATGACTCGCAGCCACGTATGAATGAGATTGATGAGATCGTTGATCTTGGATTTCATCCGTTCGATCTTCTCTTTTTGTTCCTCGTTGAGCTTATCCTCTAATTCATACTCCAGTACGAACAAATTTTGCTGGACAGCCCCCAGGGGGGATTTAAGCTCATGGGAGACGATGGCGGCAAAATTCTCGCGCAGCATTTCTTTTTCTTTGCGCAGGGTGATGGTCTCTAAAACCAATCTCCTTCTGTCAAGCCCGCGCTGCGTGATCAGGCGGAATTCGTCCGGCGTGAATGGCTTCGGCAGGAAATCATAGGCGCCGTTCTTCATCGCCTCCACAGCCGAGCTGACCGTAGCGTAACCGGTGATGACGATGGTCACTATGTTTGGATCTAGGTCGCGGATCCTTTCGAGCACCTCGAAGCCTGAAATGCCGGGCATTTTCAGGTCCACAAACACCAGGTCCGGTTGGAATTCTGATACCAGTTTCAACCCCTGGTCGCCGTTCATCGCGGTGGCCAGGTTGTAATGGCTGCCTCGTAATATCTGGGTGCACGAATCAATGACGACTTCCTCGTCATCAATGATCAGTATCCTGGCTTTGGATTTAGTTCCCATTTTCAAGACTTTCTTCTTCGGTCACAGGTATTCTTACGGTAAAGGTTGTTCCCTTGCCGACTTCACTCTCAACCAAGATGGTTCCTTTGTGTTCTCTGACGATCCCGTAGCTGATGGCTAAACCCAATCCCACGCCGTGTCCGGTATCCTTGGTCGTGAAGAAGGGGGAAAATATTCTCTCCAAGTTTTCCTTCGAGATTCCAGGACCGGTGTCTGTGAATTTCACGTCAATGCAATGCTCGGCCGGATCGAACCTGGAGGTCAAGGCCAGTTGTCCCTTGCCAGCCATTGCCTCCGCCGCATTGATAATGATATTCATGAACACCCGTTCGATTTGCGAAGGATCAATAACGGTCATCGGCAGCTTCGGATCCAGGGCCTCTTTGATTTGAATGTTGTGGAACAGGGCCTGGCTTTCCAAAAGGGAAACACATTCTCGCAGCACTTTGTTGACGTCATATAACGTTTTATTGGGCTTCCTTTGCCGCGAAAAATCCAATAATCCACGCACAATGTCTCTGCACCGGTTGGCCTGCGTTACGATTTTTTCGAGATTGCCTCGCGACCATTCTTCATTGGGCATTGTCTCCAGGAGCAGGTAGGAGTAGGTGACAATTCCCTGGAGCGGATTATTCAATTCGTGCGCCACGCCAGCAGCCAATTGTCCGATGGTAGCCAGCCTTTCCGACTCCATGATTTTACTTTTGGTATACTCCTCCAGCCTTTCATCCCGTTCTTTCAACGCCGAGGCCATTTTATTAAACATGTATGCTAATTTACCCAGTTCGTCACTGGATGTGATCTCAACTTTTGTATCCAGGTTGCCATCTGCTACTTCTTGAGAAGCTGACACCAGTTTTCTAATGGGCACAGAGATCTTTCGAGAAAGAAAGTAAGACAATATCATGGAGACAACCGCACCGCCGAGCGTAATTGTCAGGAAGGCAAGAATGGTTTGCCTCTTGATGTCGAGATATTTTTGTTCTGATATGCCGACATATAGAATCCCAATGATTTGGTGATTTATGTCCCTGATAGGCTCATAGGCTGTTATGTACCAGTCGTTCACTACAAAGGCTCGTCCAATCCAGGGTTGTCCATTGAGAATCACTCGATCGTATACTTCCTCTGCAACGCGTGTTCCGATTGCTCTTGTACCATCTGTGTTCATAACATTTGTTGAAATCCTGACATCGTCCTGAAAAATCGTTGCGGTACCGATGTCTTTGCCTTTGTATTCTAGGCCTTGAAAGACGGTTTGCTTTATCTCATCAACGATTTCGTAATTCCTGTTCAGCAAAACGCCGCCGTACAACACACCGATTAATTGACCGTTATCGTCATGGATCGGAGCGGCTGCCATCAACATCATGCCGGATGTTTCTTCTGTCTCGCTGCGGGCTCTTGCCATGGGCGTGTCAATAAATTCAAAGTACGCCTGAGCGACAAGAGAGGATGATTCTTTGCGTAAATCATCCGCCGAGACAATCGTCGTAGATGCAACGGCTGCATTTCTCTCCAGAACAGCGGCAACAAGGTCAGTGTGGGCTTGGTTGTCTCCGCAGGCATCTGGGTTGTTGGTTCGCAAAAGAACGTTGCCCGATTTGTCTGTCACAGTTAAGAGATCGAGCCCTTCCGTTATTTTTACTCTCACCAATTCGTCTGTGGCATCCTTGATGTTTCCAGAGGCCAGCGCGTCAGACAGGAAGAATCTCTTGCCGGTCAATCGGACCACATCATAAATATGATTCAATCGGCTGCCATAAATTTCTCGACCGGCATTCAGATCAAGCCGCACACTCTCCTGCGCCTCTGTCACCAGCCGATTGGCAATAAGGCGGATGCCCACTGCCGTGAAAACCGCGCTGGTGATGACGATGATCAACAGATAGCTCAGGATGAGCTTGGTAGCGATGGGTATCCTTAGGTCTCTCTTGCTGTTCGTCATCGTATTCGTGCGCACATCATGGTTGCCGATTGCGTAACCATCATAGCGCCGCGTGAACCAACTCGATCAAATCCTTGACCTGGAGCCGGCTCTCGTTACCGGTGGTTTTCACGGCATCCCGGTACATGGTCATATCTTTGGGGCAAGCTACGACAAAGGTATTCACGCCGTCAAGCGCTACCGCCTCGCGGATGCGGGACTCGCTCGGCCGTTCCCTTCGAGGAGAACTCTCAGGGCTTGCCTGGATCTCACCTTCTGCCATCCAGATGCGACCGCCGCCCGCGCCGCAGCAGAACGCCCGCTCGCCGTGACGCGGCATCTCGACCAGCTCGCAGCCGGTGGCCTGGATGATGCGGCGCGGCGCGTCGTACACGCCGTTGTAACGACCCAGGTAACACGGGTCGTGGTAGGTGACTTTGAGGCCCAATTTCTTGCTGAACTTGAGCTGGCCGGAACGGATCAACTGGTCGAGCAGCTCGGTGTAGTGCAGCACCGGAAGCGCCGAGACTTCCGAAGTCTCCGAGACTTCGGAAGTCTGCGGATATTCGTTTTTGAGCGTGTTATAAGAGTGCGGATCGGTGGTGACGATCTTCTGATATTTGCATTTGCTCAACGCAGTCGTATTCTTCTCGACCAGCATCTCGTACAGACCCTCTTCACCTATCCGGCGCACATCGTTGCCGGCGTTCCGCTCGGCGTCGTATAGGATGCCAAAATCCAGGCCAATTTTCTGGAAAACTTCCGCTGTCATCCGTGTGACATCCGTCAGCGTCGGGCTGTAGGAAGCATAATCGCCCACGAACCACAGGTACTCGACCGGCTCGCGGCGCGCGTCTTTGATGGGAGGCTGGATCGGCTGTGTCCAGCGGGCGCGCATGCGTTCAGACTGGCCGAACGAGTTTCCGTAGCGGCCAAAGTTCTCCAGCGCGCCCTGGAGTTCGGCATCCATGCGGCCCTCGATCACCAGGTAACGGCGCATGTCCACGATGGCGTCCACATGCTCGATCAGCACCGGGCATTCGCAGACGCACGCGCCGCAGGTGGTGCACGACCACAGCACCTCGTCCTTGATCTTCTCGCCAACCAGCAGCGGCGCTTGCAAGTCTTTGACCAGCAATGCGCGGCCGTCCGCGCGCAGCGCGTCGCGCACGCCCAGGATCAACTGCTTGGGGTTGAGCGGCGTCCCGGCCGCGAAGGCCGGGCAGGCGTCCTGGCAGCGCCCGCATTCGGTGCAGGCGTCGCCGTCGAGTAACTGTTTCCAGGTCAGGTCGCGCAGCGTGCTGGCGTAGATCGGCTCACCTTTGCCGTTTTCTGGCAGCCGGGCCAGGCGTCCGGTCGGGCGGTCGAGTTTCGAGAAGAACTGGTTGAGCGGCCCGGTCAGGACGTGCAGAAGCGTTCCAACCGGCAGCGTGACAAGAGTCGCGACGACGATGAGCAGGTGGGCGATCCAGACGCCCAGGTGCCAGGCTGTGAGCGTCGCGTCCGAAGCGCTGGTGGCGATCCATATCTTCGCAACCAGCCAGCCGACCGGCGACCACCACGCCCAGGCCGGTTTCTCGACAGCCAGTCGCAGCGATTCGGTCAGCAGTCCGCCCAGCACGATCAGGATGATCATCACCAGCGAAAACGTGAAGCCGGCCGAGAGCGTCAAGCGGCGCGGCTTTTGGATGAAGCGCCGGTAGACCGCCAGCCCCGCGCCGACGAAGAAGACGACGGTGAAGGTATCCATCACCAGCTTTTGTAGCAGGAATGGATAGCCGACCAGGATTTTATAGAAATGGGTATCTATTGTGGCTAATGCCGTGCCCAAGAAGAACATGAAAAAGGCCCAGGCAATGCACACGTGCATGATGCCCGGATAGCGCTGGCTCAGGATTTTGGTCTGGAGGATGGCGTACTTGATGAGGCGGCCAATCCGCACGTGGAGCTTATCCCAACGCACCTCAGGCCGGCCGACCTGCCACCACAGCCTGGCGCGCAGGTAGAAGCGGACGAGCAGTATGGCGGCCGCCAGGAACATCAGGGTATAAACGTAGATGGCTGGCGAACCCCAGGTATACGGGATGCCCCAAAAGTCAACTCGCTCTGGCATGAGGTCTGCTTCTCTTATCGTGTCGTAGACCTCACAGGTCTCAGAGACCTGTGAGGTCTTTTATACTAGCCGCCTTTGGCCGCTCTGACTTTCGCGATCAACGGGTCAATCAAATCGAACAAGTCTATCTCTGTGCCGAATTTGGCGATGTCGAAAATCGGCGCTTTCGGGTCGGTATTGATGGCGATGATCGTATTGCTATCGGTGATGGCTTCGGCGTGCTCCGGCGCGCCGCTGATGCCCATCGCCAGGTAAACCTTGGGTTTGACGTGCTTGCCCGATTTGCCCACCAGGCGGGAGGTCGCCAGCCAGCCCTGGTCAATGACCGGACGCGAGCCGCAAACCACGCCGCCCATGGCCTGGGCCAAATCCTCGGCAAGCTGGATGTTGTCCTGCTGTTGGATGCCGCGCCCGACGGCGATCAGCAGCGGTTCTTTGGCAATGTCCACGTCGCCGGCCTCTGGCTCGATGTACTTCGCCAGGCTGACGCGCAGCGCGTCGAGTCCCGCGACCTCGAGCCTGGTCAGCGCCGGCGGCTGCGCGCTCTGCCCGGCCTCCGGCTTGTATCCGCCGGGCACCATGGTCACCAGCGCGGTGGGGGAGGGCAGGTCGCCCTCGGCCATGATCTTGCCGCCGCAGATCTGGCTGACGAATTTGCCGTCCGCGCCGAAGCTGCGGCAGGAGCTTACCAGAGGCAATCCCAGCTTTATCGAAAGCCCGCTGGCTACGTCTGCGCCAATGGAGGTGTTGCCGAATAGTACGGCGCGCGGCTGCTTTTCGCTGATCAAGCCGGCCAGCGCCTTTTGGTAGGCGTCCGAGGTGAAATCGGCCAGCGCCGGGTGATCGAGATACAGCACCTGAACGGCGGCAAAGTTCCCGGCCAATCCTTCTGCCTTGTTTCCCAACAGCACGGCGATGACGTTCCCGCCGATCCCTTTCGATAGCTCGCCTGCTGCTGCCAGCATGACGTAAGAAATGTCTGCCACCTGCCCGCGCAGGTGTTCGATGACGACGAAAATATCCTGGCTCATACCATTCCTCCTCTCAAAGCACGCCTGCTTCTTTGAAAATGCTGACGAGTTTGTCGGCGACCTCATCTGGGCTGCCGGTGATCATTTCGGCATGGACGGCCGCCTCGGGCTGGAACATGCGTCCGACGGCCGGCCCGCCGCTTGGGTCCAGCGCGTCTGCGGCGCGTTCCTCGATGGCAGCAGTCTTCATGACCATGCGCACCTTGCTGACGGCTACGTAGCGCGGCGGTTGTTCCGCTGCCTGGATGCCCAGCACAGCCGGCAGTTTCACTTCCATCTCGGCGATCAGTCCACCTGGGTACTCTTTGCGCGCCGTGACCTTCCCATCACTGACCGTAACGCCGGAGATGTAACCCACGTAAGGCATTCCAAGACACTCGGCCAGGGTTGGCCCAAGCGGGCCATCCAGGTCGTTGTTGGCCTGCACGCCGGTCAGCACGAGATCGGGCTGCAGTTCTTTGATGACGGCCGCGCAGGCGCGCGCCAGGGCGTGATTGTTCGCCGCGACGAAAACCTGCGCTGAGCCTGCCGAAGCGTCTCCGCTGAGCTTGATCAGCCGGTCAGCGCCTTTCGCGGCTGCGGTAAAGAGCACCTCGTCCACGCCCTCATATTCCGGGGCCACGATTGTCACTTGACCGCCGCCGCGTTCTTTGAGCAGGATCGCCTGCTCGATGGCGTGATCGTCGAATTCGTTGATGATCAGGCGCAACCAGGACATATCCAACGCGGCGCCGCTGGGGTCAATGTTGAGTTCTTCAACCAGGTCAGGGACAAGTTTGACCAGAACGACAATGTTCATTTTTTCACCTCTCTAGTCACCCATCGCCTCGGCCAACAATTCGGCGATGTCTTTTACTTTCAGCTCTCCGGCGCCTTCGACCGTCTTGGCCGCATCTTCGAAACGCGGCGTTTCATAAGGGCAGGCGACGGCCAGGATTTCAGCGCCCTCGCTCATCGCCTCCTTGACACGCCACTCCGAGAGGCGCACGTGAGCCTTTTCCCATTGGAAGCCGTCCAACCACATCCCGCCGCCGCCACCGCCGCAGCACAGGCTGTTCTTGTGGTTGTGGAACATTTCCACCAGTTCCACGCCAGGAATGGCCTCCAGCAGGGCGCGCGGCTGGTCGAAGATTTCGTTGGCGCGTCCCAGGTAGCAGGGATCGTGGTAGGTCACTCTGGCTTTTACTTCTTTCTTCAACAGGGGCTTGAGCTGATCGAGCCGCTCGGCCAAAAATTCGGTGTAGTGCTTGATTGGGTAAGAGATGCCCAGTCCCGGGTATTCGTTCTTGATGGCGTTGTAGGCGTGCGGGTCGGTGGTGATGATCTCGTTAAACTGGTACTTGCCAAAGGCCATCCCATTTCGCTCGGCCAGCATCTCGAACAGGCCGCGCTCGCCCGCCAGTCGCTGCGAGTCGCCGTCGCTGTATTCCTCAGGCCCTAGAATACCAAAATCCACGCCCAGGGCGTTGAGGACTTTGGTCAGCGCTTTTGCAATGGATTGAACACGCGGGTGATAGGAAGGATAGTCGCCTACAAACCACAAGACATCCACCGGTTGGCGTACTTTCCCCATGATCTTGACCTCGGGCTGGATGTCTTTGGCCCAGTCTGCCCGCTTGCGCGGCGATTCTCCGAGGGGGTTGCCATACCGTTGGGAGAACTCGAGTGCGCTTTGAAGCTCGCTTGGAACGTTGCCGGCCAGCAGCAGTTCTTCCTTGGCGCTGGTCATCAGGCCAGGGGTCAGGGGAATGTCTGATGGGCAAACTTCGGTGCATGCATAACAGGATACGCACATCCAGACCGTATCCGTGTCAAGTACGTTCTTGAACCTGTCTGCGCGCAGGTAGGCGATCAGTCTGTGCGGCGGATAAGCCATCAAGTAGCCGAAGGGACATATTCCGCTGCAGTTGCCGCATTGCAAACATAGTCTCAATCTCTCGCCGTCCGGCGCGGCTGCGAGAATTTTGTCGTAAATGGATTGCTCAACAGGCGCAATGGTGGTCATGAATCACCTCTCCTTAATATATATGAAGAGCCAATACTTGATTGTTCGAACACATGGAATTGCTCCTCCTCTGCAAAACAGCACATTAGCCGGGTGGCGAATCCGGGCCGGTTAAGAAAAATCTCCCCTCAGTATGGTTTTATTGGTTCTAAATTGCCAGTGGGAGAAGTCACACATTAGCGTGATGAATATCACAAGTAAGCAATCTGGTTCACAAGCTATTATACCTGGAATACGTCGCCACGATTCCAGGTATAATCGCCTAATCTTATCCATAAAAGGAGCATTCCCGATGAACTTTGCGATGTGGCGTAAGGCTTTACAGGTAATCCCGGAGGTATCGAAGGAAGAATGGGACAGTCTGGATATCGTCTCCAAGTGGCTCATCGCCACCCGCGCCGCCGTCCTCGTCATGACCTTTCTCTCGGCTGTGCTGGCAGGCCTCTTTGCCCTGCACGATCACGCCAAAGTGAATCCCGTCAACTGGCTGGTATTGGTACTTGGCCTCGTTCTGGCCCATGCCGCCAATAACATATTCAACGACTACACCGATTACGTGCGCGGCGTGGACAAGGATAACTACTATCGCACGATGTACGGGCCCCAGCCGGTGGCCGACGGCCTGCTGACCAAGACCCAGCACCTGATCTATTTCGCCGTGACCGGTCTGCTGGCGCTGGCCTGCGGCGTTTACCTGCTCTTCGTCAGCGGCGGCGACAGGGTTGTCTGGCTGCTGCTCGGCCTGGGCGCGTTCTTCGTTCTGTTCTACACCTGGCCGCTGAAATACATTGCCATGGGCGAGCTGGCGGTGCTGATCGTTTGGGGGCCGTTGATGATCGGCGGCGGCTACTACGTGCTGACCGGCCAGTGGGTCTGGAACGTGGTCTGGGCCAGCCTGCCGTACGTGCTGGGCGTGACCACGGTCATCTTCGGCAAGCACATTGACAAGCTGGTGATTGACAAAGCCAAGAAGATCCATACCCTGCCGGTGCTGATCGGCGAGGAGGCTGCCCGTTACGCCGTGCTGGCGATGATGATCCTGCCGTACTTATTGGTGATCTACCTGATCGCGGTCAAATATTTCACGCCGGTGCTGCTGCTGGTTTTCGTTGCGGTACCCACCTTCCTGAAGATGTACCCGCAATTCCTGAAACCCAAGCCGGAGACGCGACCGGAGGGATTCCCGGATGGGCAGGGCGGCTGGCCGCTCTACTTCGCCCCGCAGGGATTCGTCAATAACCGCGCCTTCGGCGCCTGGTTCATGCTCGGTTTGATCCTGGATGTGATCCTGCGGGTGGTATTCCCACATTTTTGGGTGATGTAGTACTCATCCCGTCAGTTCGCGCAGACGCTGGAACATCAGGAACGCGCCTGTGGTCAGCAGCGCGGCGACGATGATCCATTTCCAGAAATGGAAGAATAGGATCAGCGCGGCGACCATTGCCAGGATCAGGGTGATTCGCGCGATGGTTTGGACGAACGCTCCGCGCAGGATGGACTCGGCGACGAGGAACAGGAGAAAGATGATCGTCAGGCCGGCCCAGACGTAATGCGGGGCAAGAAAAATGAGCACGGCTATGGCAAACAGCAGCAGGCTCAAGCTGATGGCTGCCCAGGTCTCGGCGGCGCGGTCGAAGCGAAATGCCTGGGTCGGCTTGTCCGGTTCTGCCAGGTGGCGGATGTGGGCGCGCGGATCATCCTGTTCGCCTGCATTTAGCCGTTCCAGTTGCTGAGTCAATCCCTGGAGCAGCGCCGTATTCTCCGAGCGCTCGCGGCGCAGCCCCTTGACTTCATCGGCGAGGGCTGATAACGTTTTCCCCAGGGCAGCGTGCTGCTTGGCCAGGTGCGGGTTGCCTTCCATCCCTTTCATCTCGATGCCCAGGGATTGCAACTCCCCGGCTTTTTCCGAGATGCGTTGCTCCAATTCTTCCTGGCGGTGAACGACTTTATCGCAATTGCTCCTGAGCAGTTCCAGAGCTTGCGGCGGAGGCGGGACTTTATCCAAACCGGCGAAGCCGAGCGGATCGTACCACGAGCTGCGCGGCGAACCATCCCGGTTGTACATTGGCCCGGCCGGGGCATTCTCCCCTGAAATTGGGTCGCGGGCGAAAAGCCCCCACAACCCCCGGTACTGGCTCACCCAAGGGGTGGATTCATCAATCAGAACCGGCGACCAGGCTTGAGGTCCGCCCGGCCCGATGCGCAGCCCATCGCCGCGCGCAAAGTCCACGAACGGGATGCGGAACGGATTCCCGGCCGGCTGGCCCAGCGTCTCCGTCCAGAACTTGTTCCAGGTGCGCACCAAACCGGATAACCAGCTCGGCAACGGCAGGTTGAATTCCGCCTGGTATTCGCCGGGACGGAAATAGGAGGCGTGAGACCCGGCGCCAGTATAGATCACGGGGTGGTACTCCTCGTTCTTCTCTAACTGGCCGTTGTCATCCCAGCGGCGGCGCAAGTCATCGCCCTTGAAATCGTGCGAGGCGTAGGCGACCCATTCCGGGATGAGCTGCCCGCCATCCTCGTAAAGGTAGATGGCGACCATCTCCCAATCGGATTCGTGGTCGTTGACGCCGTGGAAGCCGGAACGCCAGTTGTTGAAACAGTAGAAGAACCAGTATTGGAGCACCGTCCAGCCATTTTGCCGGGCGACGCGGCCATAGTAGACGTATTTCGGCTCCTCTTTGAACATCTCGTAGTAGTCGAGTTCCGCTGCGGCGGCAGTGGCGGCGGAGACCCGGCCGCGCAAAAGGAACGAGAGCGAGAACAAACCATCCACCAGCCGCGGCAGGAAACCGCCGCGCGCCAGGCGTCCTATCCCGGCGTGGAAATAGTTGCGCAGCCTGGCTCGCAGGCGGGCCTGGTCGGCCAGCACCTGGGCGGATTCGGTCAGGCTGAGGTTCTCGATGAAGCGCAGGAAGCGCACCGTCCCGAAAGCGGCCGGATGAGGTTCGACCAGTTTTTCCAGCGTGAGTTCACCCTGCTTGACCAGGAGTTCTTCGCGCCCATCGGGATAGTGTTCCCACAAGCTGCAATCCTGCACATAGTGTTCAACGTCGGCAGGGAAGAACGGCTCGCCCTTCGTAAAGTACGCCGCCGGCTCGAAGCGGCGCAGCAGTTCCAGGTCGGAAGCGGTCGCGGGAGCGGTAGGACGATCAGATGCCCGGTACATTTTCATCCCTCCTTATCCCGAAAATCCGCTGCACTTCGGTCATATTGAGCGCAAAGGCGATGATCACGTTGGAGGCCATCACCGCGTAGTTGGGCTGGCTACCGAGTAGGTGCTGTGCATAGAAATAATTGACCAGGGTGATGGCGAGCGAAATCCCTGTCCATGACATCAGCAGCACCCAGCTCCAGCGGCGCAGGCGCAGGAAGCCGATCAGGACAACGATGCCCGCAACCGACAGCACGAGATAGGCGACGCTGGAGAACAGCGCCCGGCCCAGATCCGTCAACCTCCAGCCGTCGAAGAGTGGAACCGCGATCCCGTTCTGGAAAACCTGCTGCCGGATCAAAGGCTCGAAGACCTGGTACAGGCGGATCAGGAAGAGCGCCACGATCGCCGCCGCAATGACGGTGACGGCAATCGGCCTCTTCTTTCTGTCGCTCTTTTTCCTTCTGGCCATTACCTGCCTCTATTCTATCGAGGGTGGTAAAACAGATCGCTTGCTGCCGCTCATCTGCCACCAAAGCAGGCCGCCCAATGCGCCCAGGCCAGCCATCAGCGCGACATCGAACAAGCCCAGGCAGCACGTGCTCCCAATAACGCCGCCCCAATAACCCGTCGCAATGTCAGCCGGGGTGGCGCCCGAGGGCAATTGTATTCCCAGTTGGCGAATGAGTTGGATGGCTCCTCCTGGTCCCACCAACTGGCTGTTGATGACCGCGCCGACGGCCTGCCCGATGAGGGCGCCAGCCCCGCCGATCGCACCAGCAATGGCACCAGACTTCGTTGAACCACGCTTTTCGGATGGTTTATCGAATGCGCCCGCCAGGTAGCCGGCTCCCAGTCCCAGCAAGAGGGTCAGGCACGGGACACACAGCGGGCTAAGAAGCGCTGCCCCAATGGCGAGCAGCAAAGCGACGACTCCTAAAATCAAACCGGATTTGAGCATATCTTCATCCTTTTTTGGTGAACAGAGATAACGGCACGGAGCTCAGCGGCAGCGGGGCGGGCAAGGCACGCGACAACCAAAGACGACTGCGGTGGCAAGTTAACGTGGATTTTCGCGCACGGTAGCTGCCGTCCGCTGCAGCGACTTGTTATGCGCCATTGACTTTTCCCGATCCCTAAAGGCAGCCGTTTCCGCCTCTTGCCTACGCAGATTCAGCAGTGTGTTATTGCATCGAGGAACCCCGATCCTTGCACCGCGGCAATTCCACGATAGTGGGCAGCATACCCGCTTCATTTTTTCACCCAGTCACCCCGTTGCTACTGATGTAGCAAGCGATGGTGCCGGCTCGGTAATCTCTTTCATCAATCCCATAGCTCCATCGGTGCAGGAGCACCCCGGGCCAATCTTACAGTTGCCAGCGGTCTTCTGGCACTCCACTACCTCGGCCACATCTAAGGCTGCAGCCAGTTCAGCGTAGCGCTCGATCCGAGCCACTATCTGCCTCTTATCCGACTCCGAAACCGTTGACACCTCCAGGTCTATCCTCAGTTTCTTTAAACCTTTGATTACCTTGGTTTGGGAGCCGGACAGACCAATACAATTTCGGCAGATGTCCTGGGAAAAGGCCCGCAAGGCAGCCAGAACGACGTTATAGCCCCTCAGTTGGTTCTCAAAATAGGTGACCATTTCTGTTCTCCTTCTACTGAGTCGGCGAGGGAGGCTCAGTGATGAGGTTCATCATCTTCAAGACCCCACTGGCGAAGCACCCACTGCCAATCTTGCAGGTTCCGACGGTCTTCTGGCATGGTCTGTCTACATCTTGGGGCAATGCTTTGGCCCTTGCTAAGAAATCACCGATCTGAGCGGTCATAACCTGTTTTCTCGATTCCACGACCGGTGACGCATCGAGGTCCTTTTGCAGTTTGCTAATCCGCTTGATGACGGAGATGGCTACATTCGGCAGGGTACAACCGTCGTGACAGATATCCTGATCGCAAGCCTCCAGGGCCGCCAGGACACCGCTGTACCCTCTAAATTGATTGGCGAAAAATAGCGCGGCCATCTCCTGCGCTTCCGTTTGTGGCACTTTTTCAACCACAGGGGGCGCCTTGACCTCTACCCTCGGCCGTACTTCTACTTTCACCCTCTCTTCTCTAGGGAGTTCTGCGACCCTTTCCGCCGCCTCTCCCATCAGGATCTTGGCAATCTCGTTGAGC
>Ga0210042_1001905_pt1 | contig 16490 bp, 19 predicted proteins | sample CryGeymeta201518_FD_183982 | JGI IMG/M metagenome (GOLD analysis project Ga0210042, IMG submission 183982) | Groundwater microbial communities from Crystal Geyser aquifers in Utah, USA - Crystal Geyser metaG 2015-18 (SPAdes) (version 2) | ecosystem: Environmental > Aquatic > Deep subsurface >... | reverse complement strand
CGAGATTTTGCTTCTTTTTCGTCATAAAGTTTTGCGTAAATGAGTTTGAAAACTTCTTGAAAGACATCAACTCCGGCATTAGCAAGCACCAGTTCCTCCAAAATTTTAATGCGCTCGCTCAAATCATAGTCGGAGGTTAATTTTTCCAAGGTGAGCCGTTCTTCCAGAACATCCTCAATTGTCTGGTCAACGCGAGGGATTGCCCGCAAGTTGTTTTCAAATTTTTTCGGATAGGGGCGATAAAGAATAACCCGCTCGTTTCCGTTGGACCAAACACCAATCGGCGAACCCTTGGAGTTTAGATAGCTTTTTAGTTGATCTATCCCGTCCTCAACTTTTGGTTTTTTAAGTTCAAAGACGATATACGGCGTTTCCTTATCATCCTGATAAATCATTATATCGGCGGCTTTTCTGTGGATTTCTGTGCCGAAATGAACGTCAACCTCAACATCAATTCTATCGATGGGATAACGGTAATCTTTAATCAATCTAACAAGCCAAAGCTGGCGGATAATTTCTTCCGGTTTACCAATGTTCTTGTTTTTATCATAAACCGCAATATCTTTATCGCGTTTGAGGCAGCCAATATAAAATTTATCTTTTTCTTTTTCAAAAATCATGATAGCTTCCTCTATTTTTAGTTCGGAAAACTCCCGCAAGCCGTATTTAACTTGAGGATCCTTAAAAATCGCGTCTATAATTTCGCGCGTTGTTTGTATCTGTTTTTCTGGTAGGTTTGTCGAAAATGGATCTGGTAATTTAGCTGTTTTTTTTGCTTCCCATAGTATATTACCCATAGTATATTATAATATAATATTTTAAAAACCCCCACAAAAACAAGCAAAAATTTATAAATTCTCAACAACTTTATTAAGTCCGATTTTAAACCAAGGAGTATATTTTTTTGGGTTTTTCTTTAAATCATCTTTGAGTTCATTGATTTTTATCCATTTCCACTCTTTGACTTCTTTAGGGTTTAGTTTTGGCGCGCCATCAAAAACACCAATAAAAAAATGATCATATTCCCATTCTGTAAGATCTGTTTCTTTATCAGTTGCTTTATAAACAAGAGAAAATGCCTCTTTTAAAATACAATCAAAACCCATTTCTTTTTTTAGACGCCTATGAACAGCATTTTCTAATTTTTCTTTGATTAGGGGGTGCGAGCAACAAGTATTTGACCAAACACCTGCCCAGTGATGTTTTGTTAGCGCGCGCCTTTGCAGCATAATTTCATTACTTGAATTAAAAATAAAAATAGAAAATGCGCGATGCAGTTTGCCACCATTTTTATGTGCTTCGATCTTCTCAATTTCACCTATTTCGCGATCTTTTTCATCAACAAGAATTATCATTTCAGGCATAAGGTTTTAATTCAAGTTTTAATATATTGATCTTGCTAAAAAATATATGGGAAAAAGACTAATTCAACAACGGCGAGGAAAGGGTAGCATCTTCCGAGCACTGAAACATCATGCTTTAGCAAAACCTCAGATGATTTTGCAAGCTGCAGAGATTATTGATATTGTTGATGATACTTTGCACAACACACCTCTTCTTAAATTATTGCAAGAAGACAAAACAATATTATATATGTTAGCAGCTGAAGGTAATAAAGTAGGTGATATGATTGAATTGAACAAACCAACAAAAGGAAATGTCTGCGAGCTTAAATATATTCCTGTTGGTGTACAATTTTTTAATATAGAAATTACACCCACAAGCGATGCTACAATAGTTAGAACTCCCGGTTCATTTGCTACTATATTAAACAAAGAAGAAGGCAAAGTGCTGGTTCAATTGCCATCTAAAAAAACAAAATATTTTGCATCAAATTGTCGCGCAATTATAGGTATTGCAGCTGGCGGAGGAAAAGAAGACAAACCATTTTTAAAAGCAGGAAACAAACATTTTGCAAGAGCAGCGACGAGAAAGCTTTATCCTGTTGTGCGAGGCACAGCAATGGATGCTTATGCCCACCCACACGGAGGCAAAAATTTAGGTCACCCAACAACAATAAGCAGACGAAAGACCCCCCCCGGAAGAAAAGTTGGACATCTCTCGGCAAAGAGAACAGGAAGAAGTAGAAAGAAATAGTTTTTTGAAGTTTTGGGATAATTTGTTCTTAGTCTGAGTCAGGTTCCCAAACCACTTGCTAAAATAATAAGATGAATATTTTTTACAATATCATTGTGTTATCTCATAATTCTATTTCCTCACCAAATACTAAGATGCGAACTTTAATTCCTAACCTGCTTGCTTTTTCTGCGAATTCCTTTGGATCAACACGATTCTTGTCTTTTGGTGAATCGTAGTGTATAGGTATTACCACTTTTGACTTTAACTCACTTGAAAACACAAGGGCATCGTCAATACCCATTACTACCCCGCGGTTTGAAATAGGAACAAGAAGATATTTTGTCCTCGTCTCTCTTGGGAGGTGTGATGGTTCTATGAATAGGGTATCGCTTGTATGGTAAAGATTTGTTCCGTCTGCTGATACAACCAAACCAAAATTTATGATTTTCTCGTCTCTCACTATGTGATCTGTTCTGATCGCTGTAATAGAAAATCCCGCTTCTGTAACAGTAACTCCTTCACTTATCTCTTTAGCAGTTATACCATACTTTTTCAAACTTTCCTTAATTTCTGTATTAGTAAAAATCACAGGTATACTCTTTGTTAATATTGTTTTCAAAAGATCTATATCGAAGTGGTCGGCATGTTTATGTGTGATCACAATTACATCACTTGTCGGGAATGTTTCTAAAGTCAATTTACCGGGGTCAAGATTATACTTCCCAGGGTCAATCAAAAGTCGTTTACCATCCTGTGTAGTAAGAAGAACGGTACTTTTGTGCAAGACGTTTCAGTTTCATATTTATAGCCTCCTTTCAGTTTGGACAACAATAAATTCATAGGGCGCAATTTCATATAACTTCAATATATCCTACATTAATGTCGTATATTCATACATTTTAGGGGTATATCCGAAACTTACGTCGCATATATCACCCTCTGGCAGACTGCTAATCTTCATCCCCTTCCACCTCCTTCTTCAATGATTTCTTCTTTTTGGTTGTTGTTATAATTGGCCATATTATTACCTCAATATTTCTTTTATTATAAATCCGTCTTCTAAATTTTGTTTTGTTGAATCCATAATATTATTTATTTTTCCTTTTCTCGGGCTACCCGCTATTCCTATTATTTTCATTTTTTTCATGGTTTCGCCTCTTTTTTTCCTTATCTTTGTTTCTACTTTTTCAGATTTTTTAATTATATCTTCATTTTTTACAAGCAATGGCTCTAAGTGCGCGCGATTAACTTTTCTCACCTTTTTTCTGATAGTTCCTTGAACTTCAACAAATTTATCGTCAATAACTTTTGTAATTTCAACAATATCACCTGCATCGCGCCCTAATAGTTTTACATACAAATTTTGGTTTTTTCCTTCTCTTTGTATATTTTTAACCTGGTCTGCATATTTTTTCATAGACAGAGTAATGTTGTTTCTTGCCTTTGCCAACATTACTTTTCGCATGCATTTTGAACAAAGATTTGGAAGGGGTCGTTCTGGTCTTCTTTTGGTTTTTGCTTGTTTGCCTTGGCTAAAAAATATTATTCTATTTCCGCACATCCCGCAAATAGGCTGTGATGGCTTTGCGTGCTTATATCGCGTTTTGTTGTTTGCTTGTTTTAAGATTCGCACTCTTTTTAATGAGCGTGGTTTGGTTTGCATATACTTTTTATAGAAATTACTTAATATAATCAACACCTACTTGTATTATAGTTATCACATAACAACAATGTGTAAAATTTTTATTACGCAAAAACTTTATGATTGCACCAAAATTGCCTGACAGGGATAAAAATAACAACTTTGATAAAAACAAAGATAAAATAAATACTAACTCTAAAAAAGATATATTTAATGAAGACAAAACAAATAATAACATCAAAAAAGATATATTTAATGAAGACAAAACAAATAATAACATCAAAAAAGATATATTTAATGAAGACAAAATAAATACTAACTCTAAAAAAGATGCACAAACAGGAAAGACTAATGGCTCAAATATTGCAGATATACCTTCTGCTATTGACACAGACATTGCTGAAATTTCAAATATTTTTAAAAGATACAGCGGAATATTAGAAAGATCTGATAAAGAATCATTTAAATGGCAAGTTCAATCGCGTGAGGCGTATGATGTGTTTAAAAAATCGTTTGACGAGCTTCAAAAACCCCACACACTTTATGAAAAAATTACTAAAAAGATTGGAATATTTAAATTTATGATACCAAAAAAATGGGGGCAAAAATATATAAATGCATTTGAGATGCTTCATATATATTCGATTGTTCCACGCCAAGTTGTTTTTGTGGCTTTTCTGTTGTTTGTTTTGAGCCTTATTTTGTGTTTCGGAATTTTTGTATTTGCTGCTGATATTATTTATGCTGGCCTTATTTTTATCTTTTGTATGTTGGTTGTTTTGTTTTATATATATTATCCTTTTATTCAAGAAAAGCGCGCAATTCAAAAATTTAACCTTACAGCTCCAATTGCTTTGCTTTATATTATTGTGTATTTGAAAAATGAGCCTGTGCTTGAAAACGCTTTATTTTTTACTAGCACGCGATTAGAAGGTCCATTAGCATATCAATTGCGAAAGATTTTGTGGGACTTATCTCATTCCAAATATTCTTCACTAGATTCAGCGCTTGATGAGTATATAAAAAAATGGAAAAAATGGAGTCCTATTTTTGTTAGCAGTTTAGAAAAGGTGCAAATGTCTTTTTTTGAATCTACTGAAAGTGACCGAATTAAGAGATATGATTATATAATGGAGTCAATGCTTCAAGATATTCATGATGATACACAACTTTTTGTAAAAGGATTAAAAACTCCAACAGATATAATAAATATGATGGGTATTATGCTTCCAATGATGATTAGTATAATGATTCCTATGATTGTAATGTTTATGCCTGAATTAATAAAACCAGGTTATCTTGCCTTGCTTTATGACCTTGTTTTACCTTTTTTTATTTTAATAGTGGTTTATATTTTAGTTAGTAATAGACCTGGTTTTGGAGGTGTGATTTCTCAAGACCTGTCTAAATTTAATCTTTCAAAATTTCAAATAATAAAACTTGTTGTAATTTTATTAATTATTGCCTCGCCAGCGCTCGTGTTTTTTGCTGCATTTTACTCTCCGCTAGGACTTCATGTTGTTCAAGAGAAAAATTTAAATTTGCAAGTAAGTTCTAATAAATATTCTTTTTTACCATCAGACAAAGTAGATTTTACTATTAAAGGCCTTAATTCAAATATTATGCAAATAACAAACGAGCGTCTTTCAAAAGAAAATAAAGTAAAGTATGTTTTGGGTAATGCTTCTGCACTTAAAAACCAAATTACAATAGCTCCTTGTGTTGAAAACACTAACGCTTATTGCGTTTCGTATAGATTGCCCCCGCAACAACAATTTAGTGGATTAGTTGGGGAGCATAATTTTAGCGCAAACATTATGTTAGCAGACGGAACAGTAGGAAAGCTAACAATTTCATATCTTATCAAACAAACAACAATTCTTTGGATTTTTGTTGTAATTACTTTATTTGTTGCAATTGTTTGGTTTGTTAGAAATATTTTAGGAAAGATTGTTGACGCATATAAAAAAGAGTCTGAAAATGTTGACATAATTGAGCGCGAATTGAGTGTTTCTTTTTATCAATTAAGCACTTTGCTTTTTCGCGGTCTTCCTTTGGAAACAAGCATACAGCACATTGTAAATACAACAGAAACAACAGAAGTTCGCGTGTTTTTTGATAGGGTTTTAAAAAATATGACTGTTTTGAAAATGAATTTTGAAGACGCGCTTTATAATTCAGAAATAGGTGCGCTAAATTATGCACCATCAAAATTAATCTATGATTTGCTTATTATTGTGGCAAAAACAGTTGATAAAGGTTCGCAGAATCTTGCGCGCACATTGGCATCGCTCTCTGTTTATTTGCGCAATATGGAAAAGATAAATACACAAATTAAACAAGAAATGGCAGACACAGTAAGCTCAATGAAAATTAATATTTATCTACTTTTGCCGTTTATATCTGCGACCATAATAAATTTTGTGTTTTTGATAGGAACTGTTTTTAATTTAATTATGGCTTTGCCAGAACTTTCTATAGCAGATACTTCTGAAATAAGTAGCATGTCATCATTTACATCAGCAGGAATGTTTGGATTTAAGATTTATAATTCGCTTCCGCCAGATCTTTTTGCAGCTATTGTTGGTATTTATTTTATTACTAGTATTATTATTATAAGCTATTTTGCATCATATATTGTCTATGGAGATGATATTTTAAAGTTTGCTGAATCACTAAAAGGAAATATGCTTGTTTCTACTGTTATTTTTATTGTAATTTTGTTTGGAATGAGTATGATTTTCAGCGCAATTAGTAATCAATTAACAGGTGTGTTTGTAATAAGTTAATAGTTACTGTTACTATTTATTTTGCAAGTTTATTATTTTTTACAACAACACATACCTTTTTTGTAAATTTATTTTTTCTATATTGTTATTTGCTTTGCAAATAAGCAAAATTTCTCTAAACTTGATATAAAAAGATTATGAAAAATCAAAATAACATTTCTAAAATAGCCGTTATTTTAGTAGCGATTATGCTCCTTGCTAGCTCAGTTGTTTTTTGGTCAAGTGGCGGAACATCAGATATGCAGGATAATAATAAAATATGGTTTGAAGATTATAAGTGCGCTATTAGCGAAGGAATAAATCCAAATTCAATTATATATGTTTATTCATCAGTATATTGCGATGTGTGTGAAGTGATGTTAGAAGAAGTAAAATATTGGGAAAACCAAAGTATTACTTTTATAAAAATTGATTATATTGACAAGAACAGCACAGAATTTAAAAAAATACTTGGTTGTTATGGTCAATATGTTAGTGATGGTGTTCCTTTAATGTTTTGTGCAAGCAATCCACGCATTGGTTTTGTAGGCCGCGCAGTGTCACGAGATTTAATGAGTCAATTTATTTATTTGTGCCGCAGCCACGCAGATGAGGCCTTGCTTTCACTTTCAAAACCAAAAGATAAGCAAAAATAATATGGAAAAAGACAAATTTCAACAATTCAAGGACGCACTTACTGACAAGTCAGTAATAGTAGGGATAGTTATCATTCTTCTTGTTCTTGTACTTGTGGTTATGGTTGTTAAATTCTAAAAATATGGCAACAAAAAGCAAAAAAACAGAAGTGTACGCACCTGACAAAACAATAGTAGAGAAAGCAAAAGAGTTTATTAGAGTAAAGAAAAATATGTTGTTGTTAGTATTTATAAGTATAATTTTTGGAATTGTTGTTATAGGTTCTGGTTTTTTGTTGTTATATATTAATGAAGTTTATGGAAAAAATAATATAATTAAAATCAATAATCAAAGCCAAAATGCGATGAATACTACAACTCAAACCAATGTAGAATTGTCAGAAAACACAGTGATTTTCTTTCACGCAAATTGGTGCCAACATTGCCAAACAATGAAACCAATTGTAAATGAATTAATCCAAGCAGGTTATCCAATAGTAAATGCAGAAACTAACACAGAAATAGGAAAACTCATTGCAGTGAAGTACCCAAATATTCACTCAATTCCTACATTTATATGCTATGGAAGCGGAAAAACAAAAATAGGAAAGCAAAACAAAGAGGCGCTGATTGATTTTGTAGATAAGTGTAGAGTTGAAGGCAAGTAAATTTGGCAATATATCTGCTTTTAAATATAAACATATTATGGAAAATAATGAGGGAGGTAATTATAATTATTTTAAAAACACACCTTCTAATTTATTAAATAAAAATTATTTTCCTATTTTTTTACTTATAAGTATGCTTGCCATAAAACATTATCATTTAGATAAGGATATGGTAAAAATAATTGTTTCTACAGATTATAATAGAAATTGTTACCAAGACTATAAAACAGGTGAAAAATATGAAGAATTAACGCCAACAGAAGAGCAAATAAAAAACTTAATTAAAATATATACAAAAATAATGAATTTACAATTCAAACAAAGAAAGATAATATTTATTGCAAATATAAATATAAGATACTTATTGCAAATGTTATAAAAAAATCAGAGTATTCTATTGAAGAAGATAATATAATAAATTATACTGAATTGCGTAAAAAGTATAAGATATATGTTTTTGGTTTATTGTCTAAAGAACCAATTACGCAAAAATTAGATTTACTTTTAGATTTGATGTTGTCACATTTAAATTCGATTTAGCGCCAGAGGAAGGATTCGAACCTACGACCTACTGATTAACAGTCAGTCGCTCTACCTACTGAGCTACTCTGGCAACGCAGATTTATACAAATAAATCTACATAAATTATTTGATTATTTACTCTTTACATTATTTATTTGATTATTTACTCTTTGCAATAAGTTAAGCAGAAGTTTTTGATCAAATTTTTATGGCATTTGTTATACAAAAGTTTATGCCGTCACCTTCATCAAACAATAAAGAAATTAGCCCTATTTACTTATTATTTGTATTTTTTATATTTGTTGGCTTAATGGTTTATACATTTTTAGGAGATATTAGTAAGGCTGTAGATTCTTTTGATAAGATTTGTGAATCACCTTTTTTTAGCCCGATTTGCAAAATAGGGGGTGGGGTAGAGATGTTTCAAACCTGCCTTACAACTCCTGGTGCTTGTAAAATAGATCTTTTTATGCAAGAAATAACTGACTCAATAGAGAGTTTTAAGATTGCTAGTGTACAGATGGGCGCGTCAATTCAAAACTATATGCTGAATAATCTTTTTATGCAAGAAATAACTGACTCAATAGAGAGTTTTAAGATTGCTAGTGTACAGATGGGCGCGTCAATTCAAAACTATATGCTGAATAATTGTGATGAGGCGAACAAGACATTTATAAACTCAACTGAATCAGCGTTTTCATTTGTTTTTGGACATAGTATCTTGACAAACAATATGTGGGATACATATAAAGAAAGCTTTGAAGATTTATATAGTATTGCTTGTGATAAAAATAAAAACATAACTTCTTTTGAATCTGGGCTTTACATAGTCGCAGCCGTGCTTTCTTTTTTGTTCTTTTTCCTTTCAGTATTTTTAACAGTATTTATGCGGTGGTATCCTGCAGTTTTTAGCTTAATTTTTTCTTATTTATCTTCTGCTGCTGCTTATTCTGCTGCCTCAGGAACATTTGTTTTTGATAAGTTTATAGAAGGTTTGGGTATGTTTTTACCTATGTTTTTTATAGGTTTATATATTATATTTACAATTCTATTTATTCAAACATTGTGGTTTCTTATTTATATTTGCTATATAAAGTTTGGACAAGGTGCAAAAATATCTTTACCTCGTTTTGCTGATTTTTCAGGCAAATCCTATTCTATACCTATAGAGATTATAGTTGTTGTTCTCGCTGCTATTATCACATTATTATTTTTAGGTACAACTATAACTCAAAACATCGCGACTGCTAGTTGGAGTGTTTTGTTGCTAAGCATTATATTTTATATAAGTTATCGATTTTTAAGAAGCGGAGATGGTAGTTTTTTTCTGCCCACTTTTCCCTCTTTAATTATGAATAATATCATACCTTTTGTGCTTGCTGTTATTAGTTTGAGATCTGAATCCTTACAAGCTTATTTTGCGCAAGCAGGCTTTCTTGATTCAACTAAAATATCTGCGGCTTTTGCACAAGTGAGTTATCCACAAGTAAGTGCAGGTTCTCTATTTCCTTCTACACCTGCAGCAATTTTTGATCCTGCCTTGTGGGGTGAAGGACTTTTTATAAGTATTATATTTTCTTTTTTGTTTATATTTGTGATGATTGTTGTAAATAAACAAATATTTCTAAGAATTATCAAGGGTGAATCAGTCCATTTGTGGACAGGTGCGCTACACCAAGGCATAAATGAAATTAGAACTCTTACTACTAAAATTGAAGCAAACATCAATGAAAATATGCAATTAAATCAACAAATTTTACAACTCGAACAACAATATGCTGATAAGATGATAAAATATAAGAATTCTCAGGATGAAGAAGAAAGAGCTAAGTTAGAGCAAGAATTAGATAAAATTATTATGGAAAGGTTATATCTTTATAAAAAACTAGTTAGGCTTGATAATTTTAAAGATGCTATGGAATTAAAAATGCGTTTAGAACAAATAAAGTTAGATGACGAACAAACCAAAAAAATAAAGCAGTTAGACCCTAACCAAAAAACAAAAAAATAAAGCAGTTAAATCCTTACAAAAAATAATAAATATAATAATCTTGTTTTTCAGTGAAGAAAATAAAACAAACTCAAAAAAATTTATAGTAATTATTCCAAAAAAATTTATGGGTATTATTAAAAATAAATCAAACAATTTGCGCGCAAGTATATGTGTTCTTTTTTCAGGAGGTAAGGATAGCACAGCAGCGGTATTTGAATTGAGCAAAAATTACAAAATAGCTTGCTTGATAACGATTGTGTCAGAAAATCCTGACTCTTTTATGTTTCACACACCAAACATAAATTTAACTGAATTGCAAGCAAAAGCAATGAAAATCCCGCTCATAAAATTCGCAACAAAAGGAAAAAAAGAAAAAGAGTTATCTGATTTAAAAGCAGCAATAAAACTTGCAAAAGACAAATACAGCATTGAAGCTGTTGGAGTTGGCGCGCTTGAAAGTCAGTATCAATTGCAGAGAATTGAAAAAATCTGCAAAGAATTAGATTTATTTGTTCTTGCACCATTTTGGAAAAAGAATATTGAAAAATATATGAATTATTTGCTTGATAATAGTTTTGAAATTATTTTTACTGGGGTCGCTGCTGAGGGTTTTGATAAATCTTGGCTTAGAAGAAAACTTGATAAAAATGCGCTTGAAGATTTGAAGAAACTAAACAAACACTACAAAATTCATTTGGCTGGTGAAGGGGGAGAATACGAAACCTTTGTGCTTAATTGTCTGCTGTTTAAAAAAAAGATAAAAATTTTGGATTATGATAAAATTTTAAATAAAAATTCAGGAAAACTTGTTATAAACCAAGTAGAATTGGTCAAAAAATAAATATAAACTTAAAAATATCACCATAAGCTGCGTTGTCTTGCTGTTTTTTTTCTTGCGCGTCGGTTTTAACGGCGTCAAAAAGAAGCAAATTTGCTGTTTTCTTACATGTGCCAATTTATCTTACCTCTATTATAAGTTTTTGTTTTCCTGTTTCAATTGTTTTTTCTTTCAAAATTAGCCTTCCTATTTCTTTTGTATTTTTTACATGCAGACCACCACAAGGAATTGGAATATAACTTCCAATCTGACACCATCTAAAACCTTTTCTTTTCTTATCCCCATAAGTTTTGATTTCTAACCCTTCTTGAATATCTTTATTTGCTTGCTCTAATGCTTTTTGAATTATCTCATCAGCTAATTCGTGTTTAAAAACCAAATAAGCCGAATCAGATTTTATTACTCCCGCCACAGCTCTTTCTTTGAATTGCAAATCAAAAACTCCTACCCATAGATGTAAAGCTGAATGCAATCTCATCTTTTTATATCTTTTGTTCCAGTCAAGTTGTAGGTTAACTGTATCTCCTTTTTTAAATAGTGGTGCTTTGTTTAGGATGTGCCAAATCTCATCCCCTTCTTTCTTTAATCCTATAACCTCACAATCGTTTATTTTGCCCAAATCTCCAGGTTCATTTGAGGTTTGAGGAAAAAACATGGTTTCTTCTAATAAAACCCTATTCCCCTCTATCTTAGTCACTTTTGTTTGACGCTCTTTTAGATAAGCGTCTTCATGAAACAATATTTTGGTCATTTGAACCGCCTCCAAAAAATGGTGAAACCAATCTCGTGTCATTGTCTTCAATAGTGTTGATTCCTTCTTCTACTAAATATTTATTTACTTTCCTTCCGAGGAAACTACTGACTCCTATAATTAAGACTGTTATTCTCCTTTTGCCCCGCTTTTAAATTTAAAATCGACGCCTAATTTCTTAGCCCATATTTCTGTATTGGTAGTTAAAGCATCAACAGCTAAACTTTGAAAACCGCACCAATGTTTATTGGCATATTCAATTAACAATTCATCTGGTAATTTCTCTCCATCAAAGTAGAAAGTATACATTGCTTCCCTCACAAATCGATCTAAGTGTAATATATCTTTTCTTCGCAAACCAACCGAGAGCACCAAATTTGCAGTATAAGAACCTATACCAGGAAATTTTAATAATTCTTTGCGTGCTTCTTCTGTAGATAATTTTTTGAGTTTTTCTAAGTTAATATTATCTTTTACAATAATCTCAGCAATCTTTTTTATGAATTTATCTCTATAACCAACTTTACATTCTCTAATTGTTGATAAAGGAACTTTTGAAATATTTTGTGGAGATGGAAAGCTAAAATAATCCTTCCCGTCGATTTTGACCCTTTCTCCAAGTTTAGCACATAAGTTATACATCATAGAATACAGTCGTTTAAATTGAATATTCTGAGCACAGATAACACCTATTATCGCTTCAAAAACAGTAGGATAACTTTTACCTTTCGAACTATATTGAGATTCCATCGCCGCCTTAAGAATCCTATCTTTCTCGCACATTTCATAGAATGCTCTATAATCTTCTTTTAATCCTAGACACCAAGATATAATCTCTTTTACTTCCACAAGTTCTTCTGTCTGCAGATTTCTTGAGGGTTCAATTCTAATTACGAGCTTCGGATTATTCACAGTGCCTACTGATTTAATCTCTGCTACACATATTTTGCCGTTTCGTAATTGTAATACTCTAATAAGTTTTCCTTCCTCGGAAACCTAGGGATAAATATTATAGTGGGTTAATACAAAATCGAAATTATAGGGTGGAGTGATATCTGTTTTTGATAATTCTATTTCCATAAGCTAAACCTCTCTTTGAGATATTCTTTGCCTCTTAAATTATATAAGAATTCTTGTTTTGGTCCTGTTGGAGCTAAATCAGAAAATAAATATTGCTGGCGAGAAATCATTGACTCCTGAGATTCTATATATTTATATTCTAGTGAAAACTTACTCATAGACTTTTTCTTCTGTTTTATCATCTTTTGTTGTTAAAGTTTTCTCGGGCGCGCTAACATCCTCATCTTCAACAATTTCAGTTGGTGATATATAACTTTCACTAGCAACTGCAAATACAGGTTCCCATTTATTTACCACAACATCTACGCGATCAAACTGCTCGTTGTATGTTGCTTTTCCTTCAAAATAAAATTCCCTTCCAAGTAAGTCTTTTTGCTTCAAAATTTCTTCTGCCCTTTCTCCAAAGAGAGTTATTCTAACACTGCCTGTTCCATCATCTATAATTAAATTTAATATTGCCCTGTTTACTGCATTAAAAGTGCCTTCAGCGACTTTTTTGCCTGTTTCTGGGTCTGCAATATAGTATGTTGGATCAAATTTTTGGATTACTGTTGCCTTGATTCGCACATACCCTTCTTTAATTATTCGTATTGGAATTATAGGTGTGCTTGAAAATGATTTTATGTTGTTGATTGTAGTGTTTTCATCTATTTCGATTTTTGTTGTGGTTCCAAAATGGAGTTCAATGTCGCTCCTGTTATTTTCGCGCGCATATGCATTGGATATTCTCAAAACATCACCTTCTTTAATTTGCTCTAATACTTGCGTTAGTTGTTCGTTCCACAAAACCACCCTTATACTACCTGTTTCATCTCCAAGAATTATACCCCCAACAAAACCCTCTGCTTTTTCTGTTTTAAATTGCCTTGGCTCAAAGATACGCACAACTTTGCAAACAAGGTTCACATTACTCATTTTTTGTATAATATCACTTATTTTCATTGGCTTAAATGATATTGGTTTTTTTTCAAGTTTAACACCCAAATCAGCGGCAACAATTTGAGCCGCGCCTTCTTCAGATATTAAATTTTCAAAAAAAGCCTGCTTTCGCCTAATTAATTCCATTATTTCAGTTTCTTCCTTTTTGCTCGCAGATGCTATTTCTTTAACAATCTCTTCTGAAATCATATATTATTTATAAAAATATATTTATTTTCTTTAATCTCTTTAAGATTTTAGCTTTTTTATAATTATATCTTCAAAAATCGTCAATATTAACAATATTTTTTTCCCAAGCATCTTCAATAATGCGCGGGCATGCAGTATTTATCCAACACTCAATTTGTAAAAAGTTTGGTTCTTCTTGTGGAAAAATCGAATCTCCGAGAAACAATATTGCTTCTTTTCCTTTTTGCTCTAACTTTTTTTTAATTTGAAGTGCGGTTTTCAAATTTTCTTGGCCTGGTTTTGTGCTTACAAGTATTCCATATGTTGTTGCTTGTTTGGCTAGTTCGCGCCCAATAATTTTTTTTTGCAAATATTTGTCGCGCTCTTCTTTTGAAATTTGCACAACATTATTAAGAACATAATCAATCACAAATACAGGTTTATTTGTGGCATATGCAACAGCAAGCGGATGAAACATACCTGAACCAAAATAAACAAACGCATCAATCTTTTTCTCAATTTTTTTTGCATTTTTTATATTGCATCCTAGTACTTGTCCGCCTATTAAAACTTTGAATTTGCGCGCACTTAATTGTTTCTCAAGTTTAGGCAATATATGTAGATGTTGAATTGTTGTTATTAGACCCACTTTTTTATATTTTTTTATTTTTTTTATTGATTCGCTGATCAGTTTGTGGAGTTTGATGTCGCTTTTTGCAGAAATAAAAATTCTATTCATTTTACTCCTTGTTGACCCATTTTCAAAGTTTTATTGTTGTGACCAAACTGAATAAACAGATCAATTTGTTCTTCAATTTTTTGCGGCAAAACAGGAACATCGCACGCGCCAAAGCAACTGCCATACCAAATAATTATTGTTGCATTTGTTTTTGCTTCTATTTTTTTTACTGTGTTTATTGCTTGCATTTTTAGGCCGTCAGGAAATTGCAGAAGAACAATTTTTGCTTTTGATTTTTTAATTTCAGCAATAATTTTGTATAATTCTAATTTGTAAGCCATATTTTAATTGTTTTTGGACCATTTTGTTAAGGCAAAATAAGTTTCAACAAGTTTCAAGATTGCTATAATACTAATAAATACTATGATTGTCTTCGAAACTTCATTTAACAAACACCAAACAAAGATACCTATAATTAAAATAAAAACAATTGCTTGTATTTTAATATAAAGGTTTTTATTTATATCAGTTAAACCATATGTTAAACCATATAATTTGATTTTTTTGTTGTTTTTGTTCACATTATTATAACTATTATTTTTTCTAAAAATACTGTTTTGAAATTTTGTTTCAAGATTGTATTTTAATTTTCTGGTTTTTTTTTTGATTTTATTATTTACATTTTCATTTAATTTTCTGGTTTTTTTATTAATCACCTCACTATTATTGCTTTTTATTTTTATCATATGTTTTTTAAAGATTTTGTTGTAATATATATAGTCATTATAATTTAATTAGTAAAATTCCTAATAATTTTAGCCACAATTTCAAATGAATTAGAGTTTGAAAAATCTTGCAGAGCTTCCATCATACTTATTGCTTGATTTTTATTATCATAAACTGTAAAAGTTTCGTTTGTTTTAATTGTTTTGTCAAACTCATCAAAAAAGTCAGCATAAATCTGTTTTCCTTGCACAATCTGTTGAATTTTATCATTTTTCGCAACTGCTTTTTTATAATTTTTTAGCAAAACTTCTTTTGGCTTTAAATCGCTTTCTTGCAAATCTTCAATTTTTACACAATCTTCAATTTTTACATCCCCGCTTGCTGTTCTTTGAAGAGATAGCATTTGCGCGCCAACACCCAAAAATTCGCCAACATCATAACATAGTTTTCGAATATAAGTTCCTGCTTCGCATTTTACTCGAAAACCAGCGACATTATTTTTAAAATCCAAAAATTCAAAAAAATATATTTTTCTCTTCCGTAGCACTCTTTTTACTGCTGATTTAACTGGCGGAATTTGCTCTATTTCTCCTGTGAACTTTTCAAAACCTGTTTTAATTTGCTCTTCTGTAACTTGTTTGTGGAATTTTATTTTGCCAACATATTCCTTGTCTTGCCTACTTATGAATTGCAAAACAGGGGTTATTTTTCCAACAGCAATTATTAACACACCATCTACATTTGCATCAAGCGTACCGTGGTATCCACCTGTTTTTACTCCAAGTTTTTGTTTGACTTTTTCGAGTGTTTGAGATGATGTTAAGCCAACAGGTTTATACAAAAAAATAACGCCTTTAACCATAAGTTTTTCATACATATTGCAGATAAATAAAATATTAAAAAGATAAATAAAATAAATTGAGAGCTTATAAATATTTTATTAAAAAGATAGATAAATATATTGAGAGCTTATAATTATTTTATTAAAAAGATAGATAAATA